>Ga0105237_10005327_pt1 | contig 14550 bp, 13 predicted proteins | sample KBSC24metaG_FD_81520 | JGI IMG/M metagenome (GOLD analysis project Ga0105237, IMG submission 81520) | Corn rhizosphere microbial communities from Kellogg Biological Station, Michigan, USA - KBS C2-4 metaG | ecosystem: Host-associated > Plants > Roots > Rhizosphere > Soil | place: Michigan, USA... | reverse complement strand
TCCGGGCTGAACACAGCACCGTAGATTTCCGCCGTATGTCCCTGCAATCGATGGACCAGTCGGCGACCATCGACATCCCAGATGATGGCCGAGCTGTCCGAGCTTACGGAAAGGAGCAGCTTGCCATCCGGCGCAAAGGCGACGCCATAGACCCGGCCTTCCATGGCGGGCCATTTGCGAATGCAGAGCGCGTTGTCGCCGATGCGGCGCTGGACTTTGCGATTGAGGCGATAGGCCTGCGGCACGCCATCCGCGCCGCCGACGATGAACTCGTCGCGTTCGGGGTGCCGGGCGACAGTCTGCAGGCCGCCGCGAAGGGCTCCCGGCGTGATCGAGGAGATGTTGTCGATGAAGCGCTGCGTGGCGACTTCCGTGAGCTTGGCGCTCATATCCCGGCCCACGCTCACGAGTTGATCACCCTTGTGGGTGAAAACGGTGTCGAGCACCCAATCGCTATGGGAAGATTGCTGAAGGACTTCCTTGCCCGTCTCGGCATTGATCGCGCGCACCGAGTTGTCCGGGCAGCCGAAGGAGACCAGTTTGCCGTCGGGTGACCAATTCACGCCGTAGAGAGTGTCGTAGCCGATCGGGACGCTGAGCGCGAGCTGGCGCTTTTCCACATTCCAGATTTGGATTTCGCCCATCTGCGCCGGGCGTCCGGCGGCGGCGGCGAGTTGCTTGCCGTCCGGGGAGAAGCGGATCGATTGGATGCGCTCGCTCAGGCCGATGAGGCGGGCGACGAGTTCGGAGCCGTCGCTTTTCCAGAGCAGGATTTCGTGGAATCCTGCCACCGCGAGCAGCGTGCCGTCGGGCGAGAAGGCCAGGGAGGTGATGACCGGCGAGCGCTGGTAGACCGGCGGATGTTCGGCGCTGATGCGCTGGCGGGCATTGCTCGGGGTGTCGTCGACCGCGCCTTCGCTGATCCATTTGCGGATCAACTGGATTTCATAATCGTGCAGCGGTTCCTTCTTGGGGGGCATTTCCGCTTCGCCATTTTCCGGCGTGATTTGATGGACGAGCAGCGATTTGCCCGGGTCGCTGGGGACCACCGCCTTGCTGCCGTCCTTGGCGCACTCCTCGCCGCCGCTGAGAAGCCGGGCGAAGTCCGTCATCACATAACCGCCCTTGGCCTTGGCCGGCTGATGGCAGCCCTGGCAATTCGCCTGGAGGATGGGGCGGATTTTTTTGTAGTAGCTCGTCGGGGCGTTGGGATCCTCGACCTCCTGCTTCTTGGGAGGCGCGGCCACGGTGGACGCGGCCAGGGCAGCGGCAAAAAAAGGAAGGAGGGCTCGGCGAAAATGGCCAGAATTCATGCTCTTGTGGAGAAGCGGGGAAGCGGCGGGATATTAGCGGTGAAAGGGGGAGTGACCAGTTACGGGATTACGTAACGGCGGGAGAGTGTTGAACGGCGTCGGGTGGTGGCGGATGAAAAATCGGATGTGGAAATGGAAAACCTCAGATCCAGAAAGGAGGATGACCGCTGGATGTGGAATCGATTTTCTGACAATTCGTTGAAGAATGTCTTCCCTCCGCCGTCTGAGCGGTATGAAATTGATCGGAGCAGAGAGAGTAGAGGATCAAGCCCGTGAATGATTTGAATGACATCCGTATCTCCCGGCAATCACGCACGATGAAGACCTTCGGTATTCTTATCGGCATTTTCCTGTTCACGCTCACGCTGCCGGCATGGGCCGGGGAGTTTTCCAAAGGCGACCAGATTCGATTGGCCGAGGATACGCCCCTCTTTTTCAAAGACACATTGGTAAGAACGGGCAAGCGTGGCGAACGCTTTACGGTAATCGTCTCAGACGCAAAGTGGCGCCGGGTTTATGTGTCATCGCGAAATACCGCCGGACAGGAGATTGCCCTGAGTATTTCCGTGGACGCGGTCGAGCCTGTGCAGGCGCCGGAAGCGGGTCTTGGACCGGCGACCCAGATTCCGGCGGCCCTGGCCGCTCGCTTCGGAGCGGAGAACCGGGCCAAAGCGATGGCGATGAATGGTGGAAAACCCGAGGGGGAAGAAGCGGTGATCCGTGGACTGCAATTTCTCGCGAAGACGCAAAATGAGGATGGCTCCTGGGGTAAAGGCCTCAAGCCGTATGTCTCCGCGATGACCGGCTTCGGTTTGTTGTCCTTCCTGGGCCACGGCGAAACCCCCGACTCGCCGCAGTTTGGACCTGCAGTGAAATCGGCCGTGCGCTGGATTGCGCAGAATGGGCGGCAATCCGATGGGAGGCTGAGCATGGAACGGTCGTTTTCACAATCCGGTGTCTACGCCCACGCCATCGCGACCTTTGCGCTCGCGGAATACTACTCGGTCACGCGTGACCCGGAGGTTGTCGACTCCCTGACGAAGGCCATCGCGTACATCGTGGATGGGCAGGGGCCGGATGGCGGATGGATGTACGCCTACGACAAGTCCCAGATCGACACATCCGTGAGCGGTTGGCAGATCCAGGCGCTCAAAGCCGCGTTCCTGTCCGGCTTGAATCTGAACGGAGTCGATACCGCGCTCGATAAAGCGATGCTGAATCTGAAACGGGTGCAAGGTCCCAAGGGTGGATTCGGGTATCGAAACAACCAGGATAAATACAGCCTCACCGGCGTGGGTGTGTACTGCACCTACTCGTGGAAGCAGGAGAAGGACAAGAGTGTCCGCGATGGCATCGAGTTTATGATGGACGAGACCAGGAAGAATTTTCCGGTGAACTACGAAGGAGATAAGCCCAACCTCTACGCCTGGTATTACAATACGCTGGCCTGCGCCGCGGTGGGCGGGCCCTCGTGGCAGACGTGGAATGCAATGTTCCGGGATCAAATCACCCGCCACCAAAGCCGCGACGGAAGCTGGCCTGTGCTCGCGAAGTCAGCTGGTGGAGAGATTCAGGCCGATCCTGAAGGGATCGGGCCATACTATCGCACCAATCTCTGCATCCTGATGCTCGAGGTTTACTACCGGTACACGTGGACCGCGAACAGGTAGCTGGTGCCGGTGCCAGAGACTCAAATTGGCGAACTGCTTCGTGAATCAGATCAGGCTGCCAGACGACCATGGTTTGTCGTCCGTATGGAAATGGGGCGGCGTCCGTGGGCGCCCCGTGTGGCTGAAAATGCCACACTCGGCTCAGATTGCCGCATGCGGTGCGCCGCATAGCCTGAGCCGCCACCATGAACGATTTAATCATCGAACTCGACCGCGTCTCTCTCCGGCGGGAATTGCTGGAGGCATTGCGCGGGGAATTCGAAGTGGGTGGATTGATCAGCGGCCGGTTTTCCGTGGGCGACATCACCGCCTCGCCCGAGATGGTCTATTTCCTGTGGCACGATGCGGGAGAGGCGCCCGTTTCGATGCTCATTCGCCGGGAGAATTTTTCGACTCCGGAGGGAACGAGAGGTGCGGCGCGGGATTTTCTCTTCAAGTGGAAGAAGCGTCTGGGGTAGGCCTTGCTGATGCTAATATCAGAGCCCGGCGAAGGTCTAAATCGTTAGCCCCCATGCACCGGCCGGTACCGGCCATCATCCCCCCCAACAGGCTAACCCATGAGCAAGTTCGAAGAAGCGGGGTAGGCGGACCGCACACGACATTCGCTGGCGATGACGATCCCGCGATTTCCACAAACGCGACGAAGCTTTTTGCTCACGGGCGCGGCGGCGCTGGCGGCGGCAGGCATCCCTGTTTGTGCAGAAGAGGACAGGGCTCTGGTGTTGCACCGGGAGACGGGCGTTTTCGAGGGATACACCAAACCGTCCCTCAAGTTCACCAAGGCGCGGATCGAGCCGGGGCAATTCGTCGAGCGCGCGGAGAAGCAGCAGGCGGGGATGTGGCGTTTGCGCGACGGTTATGTGCGCATGGCCAACATGAGCGTCGGAGTGCCGCGCTATCACTCCGCGGCGTCGACCGAAGGCAACCAGCCGACGTCCATGCCGATCTGTTCCGTCGAACAGCAGACGCGGATCGTGCTGCGGCAACTGGATGCGCTGGCGCAGGCCGCGAACGAGCATGCGCACGAGATGGGTCTGGCGCGGACCGTGACGGAGGCGGCGCGGATGAACGCGGAGGGAAAACTCGCGCTTTTCCAGCATCTGACCGGCGCCTGGATCTCCGACGATCTCGCGGTGATGCGGACCTACCAGCGCGTGGGCGTGGTGGCGATTCATCCCTGCATCGAGGGGCATCACGCCATCGGTGATGCGGCGAACGAAATCCGGATCCACGGCGGGCTGTCGGAACTGGGGCGGGAGGTGGTTCGTGAAATGAACCGGCTCGGCATGGTGGTGGATGTGGCGCATGGCTCCGGGGAATCCATCGCACAGATGGTCGAGCTTTCGAGCGCGCCGGTGATCTACTCGCACGGCGGCTGCCGCGCTCTTTGCGACGTGCCGCGCAACGTGACCGACGATCACATCCGCGCGATCGCGGCCAAGGGCGGAGTGGTGGGAATTGCCTTCGTCTCCGCCATGCTGAGCGACGAGGCCCGGCAAAAAGGCGGACGCTCCGATCCGCGCTACAAGGAGGAGTATGCGCGGGCCGACCGGGAGCTCATGGAAAGCAGTGGCGACCCGTACATTTACCTGGAACGGCGCAGCGATGGGACCTTCATGAAGAAGATCTATGAGCGGCTCGGCTGGCCGCCCGGAGGACTCTCAGGCGAGGCCGTGAATCGCGCCGATCTTGAGCGGGTGGTGGATCACATCGCGCACGTCGTCAAGATCGCCGGGCCGGGCCACGTTGGTATTGGCACCGATTTTGAATCGGGCGACGTGCCCAACGGGCTCGAGCATGCGGGCAAATTGCCGAACCTGACGGCTGCTCTGTTGAAGCGCGGATTTTCGGAAGGCGATGTGCGAAAGATCCTGATGGATAATTTCCAGCGCGTTTACCGCCAGGTTTTGGGTGCGTGATCCCTGTTACTTGGCCGGTCCCATGAAGCGTCTCTTCTTCGGTCTCGAATTGCCCGCCAGTATTCGTGACGAACTGGCCGGACTGGATCTCCCGGCCAAAGGGGTGCGCAAGGTTGCTGCGCCGCAGATTCACCTGACCATGAGTTTTCTCGGAGATGTCGGCCCCGAAGCCGAAGAACGGTTGAGGACGGCGGTCGCCGCCGTCCGGTTGCCGGGAGCGTTCTTTCTGCCAGTGACGGGAGTCGGCGCATTTGGCGGAGAACGCCCCACGGTCGTCTGGGCGGGAGTGGGGAAGGGGCACCCGCACCTGTTCGCCTTGCACAAACATTTGCAGGATGCGGTGCTTCAGGCAGGCTTGGAACCGGACTTGAAGCCGTTCCATCCACATATCACCATCGCGCGACTGCGCGGGGTTTCGCGCTCGTCACTGAAACCGTTTCTGCGGACGTACGAGGAGACGGAGTTCGGCCTGTGCAAGGTCACGGAGGTGGTTCTTTTCTCAAGCGTGCTCGCGCCTGAGGGATCGACCTATGGCGTCGAACTGAGACGTGAATTGGTGTAGCCCGGGTCATTCCCCGGTTCGACGAATGGGAGGCGGATGGACACCGGAAACCTTTCCTCCTTGCACGCACAGCAAGCGGGCATCAAAGAAAAGCAATCCAGCGGCAGCGGCCATGAGGCTTCCTCACTAATCTCACCGCCATGAATCTACTCAAATCGACCGTCACTCGCGTCAGCGGAATGCTCCTGCCGATGGCCTTTGCCTCCGCAACCTATGCGGGCGCACCCGAAAATCGCGCCGCTGTTGCGCAGCCGAGCACTCGTTACGGCCTCTTCGGCCTGCTCGATCATCGCAGCGGTTATGGCGAGTCCGCCTATCCGGAGCCATTCCTGAACGACGACAGCAATTTGGAATTGAATGAGTTTCGTGTGGATTGGTTTCACTCGGAGATCCATCACCAGAAGGACGACAGCCTCAAGGTGGAACTCGAGCGAGGGTTCGGGCAGCTGACTCTGGAGGTCGAGCTGCACTATGATCGGGAATCTTCGCCGGGGGAATTGATGAAAGGCCTTGGGAATGTCGACCTCGGCGCGCGCCATCCGATCTTTCAATACGTCACTCAGGACAACCAACTCGACACGACCTTTGGCGTGGCGGTGGAAGTAGGCATCCCCACCAACACCGTGATGAGCAAGAGCACCGAACTGGTTCCGAAGATTTTCAACGACACGCGCATCGGAAAGAATATCACGATTCAATCCCTCATGGGATACTCCGCGCTCTACGGCGGGGACGAGGACGGCATTCACACGCTCGAGTACGGCTTTACTTTCGGATACGCCATCACGCATCGGGATTTGGCGATCCCCGGCATCCAGCAGATTACGCCCGTGTTCGAGATCAATGGGGAGAAGCAACTGAACAAGGAAGACAAGGGGAAAAACATCGTTCTTGGCAATGCCGCGCTGCGGGTCAATTTGAACAATTGGGGGCCGATCCAGCCGCGCCTCGGCGTGGGCTATGTCTTCCCGATGAACAGCGCCGCGCGGGAAGAACTCCACTGGGGAATTTACACGAGCCTGGTCTTCGAATATTGAGCCGGGTCGTATGAACCATGATGATACAACGGGCGGCTGCCTGAGTCGAAAGCAGTTTCTCCTCCTCACTGCTGCGGCAGTCACGGCGGCAAGCTGCGAATCTGTGAGCCCGGGGACGGGCGCGGGAACGGGGCGTATTGTCGATGCCGGCCCGGGCAGCAGCTTTGCGGCCGACGGCCTCTATTCCGCCTTTCTCAGCCAGGGCTTCTTCCTCGCGCGCCGCAACGGGCAACTCGTTGCCTTGTCTTCGTATTGCACACACCGGCACTGCAAGCTCACCCCTGAGCCCGACCGCTCGTTCTATTGCGACTGCCACGGCTCAACCTTTGATCCCGGCGGCAAAGTCACGAAAGGCCCGGCCACGCGGAACCTGCCCCAACTCCCGTTGTCGATCGACTCCCGCGGGCACGTGCTCGTCACTGTTGCGGTCGCCTAAGCCCGATAATGCGCTCAGGCTTCGTCCCGAGCGACGCTCCGCCGAGATTGTGATGCCATCACCATGCTCCTTGCATGGGGCCGAAAAAGTACGGGTGGCCGGGGTGATGTGGTGTCTCCCGGCCACTCCGCTTTTTGGAACAATTTAGCGAGTGGATGCGTCGCTGGACGAATGGGCGAATTGGCCATGCGGGATGGGTGGCAGAAAGCCCGCCGGGCCGCCGAAATTCTCAAAGTGGTTTCGTGGAGTGGCGAAACAACAGGGAGTCGTTTCGCCGAACAACATCCAGAATGTAGAGCCGCTCTTCAATTTGCGGTCCGTTCGAGAAACAGTCGATCACCGCGATTTCCGCGCCGAAATCAAATTCGATGGTCGTTGATGAAAGTCGCAACTGAAATGCAAGCGCAGAACGGGCTTGTGCCGCGATTGGTGAAGGAGCAATGAAACCGGATTTGTTGCACCATGAGTTGAACGGCTTGGGAAAGTGCGCATCCTTGTTGGTGCGGACACGTTCGTCACGGCGAATGGACGAACACTGAGACTTATGAAAGCGAACACGTATCGATTCATCAGAAGGGGAATTCTCGGCATGGCGTTGCTGGGCTTCGTTGGGTGTGCCGGACAGCAATCAATCGCGGTGCTCAAGCCGGTGAGACCGCTGACTACGGAGGTGAAGGCGCGTCCGGCGGGTTACCTGGTCGTCAATTCGGCGGCCGAGCAACCGAATGCGCAGATCTACTTCGATACCCATTTCTATCCGCACAGCGGCTACTCCATCTACGACAGTCATGGCGTGCTCGTTCGGACTGTCCGGAATCATTTGGGATCATGGGACGAGACACTGGAGCGAGTCAGCCTTCCGCCGGGGAACTATACCGTGGTGGCGCTGTCAGAGGCCGATGGAGAAGTGGCCGTTCCCGTCATCATCCAGAAGGCGAAGACGACGGTTGTCGACTTGAGGCGCCACGAGCACAGTCTCGCAAGTCTGTGATCCGGTCGTTGGCAGGCGGCTAAAGATTACTCACCCATCTGCCTGACGAATGGCGACGACCTTGATTTCACGCACCGGGCCATCCACCCACCAGACAATGGCGTGAGTAGCCAGAACCGCTACCTGCCATTCACGTCCGTCGCCTCCGCGCTCGATGAAATCGCCAGTTCGGTCTGGTTGCTGGCCCAGCCTCTCGACCCAAACGAGCAGCCTTTGGCGTTCGGAAAGATCCTGCGATTCGAGATAGTCGAAGGCCCCTTGATGAAGCCAAACGGTGTATTGCCGGGGCACCTTCTTTAAATGTCTTCCAACAGCCGCCTTTTCGCCTCCTCAAGAGAAATCCATCCGCTCGGATCGTGCTCCCCAACTCGCGCAATTTGCTCCCATTCCCCGGATTCTTTCATCCTCAGGGCGGTCAAGAATGCGGCCAGCTTTCGCCGCTCCTCAGGAGTGAGTGAAGCAACTTGGTTCTGCACTTCAGCCAGAGACATGCTGCAAATCTGCCACACGTTTCGCCCCTTGCCAAGTTCCACGGTCGATCGTGCGCGTGACCCAACCCGTCAACGGGAGGAATTTGCCTCGGCTGCTATTTTTCCACCCATCGGCTCCCCCGCAACGGGCTGTCGCTGGCGACGAGGGTGACATGCACCAATCCGCTGTGCTTGACCACGTCCATCTGGGCGCCCGGTAGGACCTTGATGCTGTACCCGATCAAGTCCCGCTCCATGGTGGCTACTGGGATGCGTTCGCCATGCGCGCCGGATACATAGAACGTCTCGTCCTTGGAATCGAACTTCACGCCCGGGAGTGAGAAATCGAATCGTTCGTCGTCCCGCGGTTCGTCGATTGAAACGTAGTTGAGATTGCTGAACGTGATACTGGCGACGAGCGTGTGTGATGCCGGAAGCCAGCGAAGCTGATGCCAAAGGATGGAACTGTCAGCGTGCGTTTGCGCCGTTTCAGGACTGCGAATCGCCACGGAATCGGCCATGGCGAATGGTGTCATACCGGCCGCTACCCACGCGGCTACCGCCAGCGGAATGTATTTCGTTTTCATGCGAAAAATGTAGTCCCGAGTATTCCCGCTGCAATGAACCAGGAAATTAAATATTCCTAATCTGCCGTCCGTATCGTGCGATCTCCGGGACGAATCGCCGACCAGGACTCGGAAAGCAAAAACGCCGCGCCCGATGGGGGCGCGGCGTCTGAGGTTTGGGATTTGAGATCTGAGATCTCAGTTCCGGGCGCTTACTTCGCGTCTGCCGGCTTTTCTGGCGGCTTGCCGCCGGGCTTGTGCCCGCCGGGGCCTCCGGGCCCGCCATGATGGCCGGCCTTGAATTCTTCCAGGCTCAACTTGCCGTCGCCGTCCGTGTCCATTTTCTTGAAGGCTTCCTCAGCCTTGGCGGGATCCTTCTGGGCGCGTGGGCTGGCCTTGAATTCATCGAGGCTGATGAAGCCGTCACCATTGGTGTCGAGCTTCTTGAAGATTTCTTCCGGGGCCGGGCGGTTGCCCTTGCCGCCGGGAGGAGGCGGGGCGCCGGGCGCTGGAGCCGCCGGTTTGTCGTCTGCGAGGGCAAGCGTGGTGGCGAAGGCCAGGGCGCTCAAAATGCTGAGGGTTCGTTTCATAGTTGATTTTTCGATTGTGTGGAAGGTGGCCAGCCTCGCGGAATGCGATCCTGTCCAACCCTATAGACGCCGCCGTTGGGGGTTTGTTCGTGGGAGAATTGTCAAGGAATGGTAAAGATGAGGGCGCAATTATTAAGCGCGGGGCCGGGATATGGAGGGTGTCTGACATTGGAGTAAGAAAACATTCCGTAAACCGGCGACTTCCAGGCTGCAGGGTAAGATTCCTCGCATTGCCATGTCTGGCAGCGCGCGGCATGCTGCCGCCCATGCTTTCCCCGCTGAATCGATTCCTCCTCATTCTCTCGCTCGTTCTTGTCTGCGTTCCGAAGTTGGTTGCGGATGAAGTCTCCGTCCCCGTCCCGTACGCGAAATGGGAGAATGAGATTTCCGCCTTCGAAGAGAAGGATCGCGCCAACCCTCCGGAAAAGGGCGGCATCGTTTTCGTCGGCAGCTCGAGCATCAAGAAATGGACTTCGTTAGAGCAGGACTTTCCCCGCCACCACGTGCTCAACCGTGGATTCGGTGGATCGGAGTTGGACGACAGCGTTCATTTTGCCGACCGCATCGTCATTCCGTACGCGCCGCGGATGGTGGTCGTCTACGCCGGCGGAAACGACATCAACGCCGGCAAAACCCCGGAGCAAGTCTTCGCGGCGTTTCAAGCCTTCGTGGGAAAAGTGCATGCGAACCTCCCGGAAACGACAATCGCGTATATCTCCATCGCCGGAAATCCGAAGCGCTGGTCGCAAGTGGAAAAGGTCAAGGAAGCCAACGCGCTGATCGAGAGTTACACGGCGAAGAATCCGAACCTCAAATTCATCAATGTCTTCCCCAGGATGCTCGGCTCCGACGGCCTGCCTCTCCCCGATATCTTCGTGGCCGATCAACTCCATATGAACCCGAAAGGGTATGCGTTGTGGACGGAGATTGTCGGGGCGTTTTTGCCGGCGGAGGATCGGGGAGCAAGTAATCAGTAATCAGTGGCTAGTAAGCAGTAAGAGACTTCGCTGCGAAAAACACTTATTACTACGTTCCTAACGGATTACTGATTACTGACCTTCAGGGCTTCCACCTCGGCCTTCTCTGCTTCCACCTGCTTGCGCAGGGCGGCGTAGGCTTCGGCGTCGGCGGCGAAGGCGGCCTTGGTCGCCTCGTCGCTGGTGGCCAGCGTCTTCCGACGGGCCATCAGGTCGGCGTATTTGGCGTTCATTTGATTGGCGTGCTCGATGAGCGTGGCTTCCTTCTTCGCGAGGACGGCAGCCGACAGCTCTTTGTCCGCTTTTGGAGGAGTCTGGCCGTGCTTGATCAATACCTCGGCGAAGAATTGAGCTTTGCGCTGTTGGATGGTCTCCCAATTCATGGCGACGGCGGGGACGAGGGCGACCAGACCCGCCAAACCACAGAAAAATGGCTTTCGGGCGGCTTCCCAGTGCACGAGCAGGAACATGAGGGGCATGATGATCGGCACGAATACGACGAGTAATCCCCACGGAAGACTCACCCGGAATGCAGCGATCACCATCCACACGTACGCGGACGCCAAAAAGAGGGCGGCCAGGATCACGAAGATGAGCGAGAGAATCATGGTTCAATGACGCGGAGTTGCTAGAGGATAAGCGCCGGATTTCTGGTTTCGAGTTTTCAATTTTCCATTCACCATCCGCTTTGCCATGACCCTTCCCCGCCGATCCTTTCTTCGCACCACCGCCTTCGCCGTTCTCAGTGCCACTGTGCGTGGGCAGGGGGCTCCGTCATTTCCGCCGGTGCGCGCGATCACCCGCGGGCCGAAATATCATTGGTTTGGCTACTATGACAAATTTCAGTTCGACCCGACGAATCGTTACGTGCTCGGCAACGAGGTGGACTTTGAAAGCCGCTCTCCCACGGCCGATGATGTGATCAAGGTCGGCATGATCGACCTCCAGGACGGTGACAAATGGACGGAGCTTGGAGAGACGCACGCCTGGAACTGGCAGCAGGGATGCATGCTGCAATGGCTGCCCGGTGCAATGAGCGAAGTCTTTTGGAATGATCGCGAGGGCGATCATTTCGTCTGCCGCATCCTCGATGTGAAGTCCGGGAAGAAGCGCACGCTGCCGCATCCCGTCTATACCGTGAGCCCTGACGGTCGGTGGGGGCTTGCCCCGGACTTTCGCCGGCTGAACGACACACGCCCCGGCTACGGTTACGCGGGGGTACCTGATCCGAACAAGGATGTGCTCGCTCCGAAGGACGCAGGCATCTGGAAGATCGATATGCAGACGGGAGAATCGCGGTTGCTGATCACGTTCGCGGAAATCGCGGCCATTCCGTATGACGCCGACCCCACGGAATTCGACGGCGCCAAGCATTGGTTCAACCATTTGCTCTTCAACACGGATGGCACCCGATTCCTCTGGCTGCATCGCTGGCGCGGTCCGGATGCGGCGAAAAAATATGGCAGTGCCGGCGGGTTTGGCACGCGCATGTTTACGGCTGCGGTCGATGGGTCGGATCGATTCATCCTCGATCCGCTGGGGCAAACGAGCCATTTCATCTGGCGCGATCCGAACCATGTTTTCGCCTGGGCGTATCATCCCTCGGTGAAGAACCGCTTTTACCTCTTCGAAGACAAGACGCGGAATGTCACTCCGGTGGGGCCCGACCTCATGGTCGTCAATGGCCACAACACCTATGTGCCTGGCACCAACAACGAGTGGGTGCTGAACGACACCTATCCCGACAAAGAGAACCTCCAGCACGTGTACCTCTACCACATCCCCACGAATCGCCGCGTGCCGCTCGGTGATTTCGAGTCAAAGCCGCCCTACCGTGGCGAGTGGCGTTGCGATACCCACCCGCGCGCCTCGCGGGATGGCAAGTTCGTTTGCATCGACAGCGCCCATGCCGGCGGACGGCAGATGTATCTGATCGATATCCGCGGCATTGTCGGGTAAGCCGGGCTTCACTTCCCGAATGTTTCCGGGAACCGCGTGCGAGTTTGGGCTTCGCTGCCTTGCCGGGCGAATGCGATTTCCTCGCGGACCGACTTCCTGACGTTTGGAGTGCAGCGCCGAAGCGACGCGGCGAAAGGCTTATCGCCCAAACCTTCAAGCAGAGTGACGAGAGTGGCTGCATGCTCCTCACCGGCCATTCCATCCATGCTCAAGCCCATCAATTTCTCGAGGCTCGCGCTGTCTCCATGGGCGCTCCGGCGAACGAGGTCCGCATAGTCGATCCCCAAGTACCGCTTCGAACTTAGCGCCGCGTCGGACACAATCGGCAGTCCTTCCGCCGTTCGTTTCGTGCCGTAGAGACGGTCTTCTTGATAGGTATCGACCAACTCTTTCAGCTTTGGTGGCAACGGGGCTCCGTGCGCATTGGAGGAGATCGGGCGAGCCGGGGCATGGTTTTGCGTTTGGCAGGCTCCAAAAAATGCCGCGGACAGCGCAACGAGAGTGGTGAGTTTGAGATTCAAGCGGGGCGCGGTCGTGCGAAGACTTACGTGAATTGCGCCTCGATGATGGAGAAATCGTCGTCCAGTTGTGCCGAGCCGCGCAGATGCCGTGCGTGAGCGAGGAGCTGGTCCATCAGGCTGGGCGCTGCACGTTCCTGCGCCGCCAGATACGCGATGCACGCGGCTTGATTCCACACGCCGCGCTTGTCGCGCCGGATCTCGAATACGCCGTCGCTGAAGATGAGGAGCCGCGATCCGGGCGGCAGCGAGGCGGCGGCGGTGGGGAAAGTGGCTTCGGGGAGCACTCCCATGACTGGCCCAGTCGCGGGAAAGACGAGGGGCTTCGCCGAGTCCGGCAGGAGAGCGATGGCGGACGGATGTCCGCCGCTGGCGTAGGTGAGGGTGCGACTCGGGGCGTGATAGACGCCGTACCAGATGGTGAAGAATTTGTATCCATGCTGCGCGCCCTGGAAGGCCCGGTTCAAGGCGGCGAGGACCTGCTCCGGATGGCGCAAATCCGCATCGGGCAGGGAGCCGGAGCGGATCACATTGGTCACCGTGACGGCGAGCAGCGCGGAGTCGAGTCCGTGGCCAGTCACGTCGATGAGATAGAGCGCGAGATGATCTCCATCCACCCAGTGATAGCCGATGGTGTCGCCGCCCAGGGTGGAGGAGGGGATGTAGCGCCAGTCCACGGTCACGGGACCTTCCATCGGGGGCGGGATGCAACCGCGAACGTATTTGATGCCGGCGGCGATGTCGTCTCGCATGCGCTCATTACCCAACTCCCGGAGGAGGGCATCGGCATCCGCCAGATCCGGAGTGCTGAAGCCCTCGGTAAATATTCCCACGGCGGCGGTGAGCGCGGTGAAGGCTTCATGCCGCCGGCCCTGCCGGTGCCAGAGCCGGGCGAGGCTGATGGTGGCGCGCAATTCCCAGGCCCGGCTGCCCTGCTGGCGGGCAGTTTCGCGGGCCCGGCGGAAGCACTCCTCGGCGGCGGCTTCGTCATTGGTTTCAGCCAGGTCCAGTTCGCCGCGCAGGCGATGGATCTCCGCTTCCTGGAAGCGTTCGTCGTTCTTCTCCACGAGGGCAAAGGCGTCTTCGAGGGTGCGGCGGGCGGTATCGTAGCGCCCGGCCTTGGTCAGGGCTTCTCCCAGGATGCTGAGGTAGTACGGCAGGCCGAGGGCGGCGTCCGTGGCACGGTAGGCGTCGAGCCCTTTTTGCAGAAGGGTCAGGCCTTCTTCCAGATGCCCGCGAAGGAGCAGGCCGGCGGCGGAGTAGAGAGTGCCGGAGGCATGCCAGAAGATGAATCCCTGCTCGGCGGCAATGCGCATTTCTTCGTCGCCGGCCGCCTGCGTTTGCGCACCCAGCCGGCAGTGCTGATGCAGCCAGCCGGTGTGGTGCAAGGCGTATTCCAGGCTGAAGGGATGGTGCAGGGAGCGCGCGAGTTCGCGAGCCTCGCGGTTGAGGGCCAGCGCGCGTTCCGGGAAGCCGAGATGCCAGGACGCCAGGGCAAGGTAGCAACGATGGGCCACGCCCGAATCCTCGCCGGTGCGCACG
>Ga0105237_10005325_pt1 | contig 14552 bp, 13 predicted proteins | sample KBSC24metaG_FD_81520 | JGI IMG/M metagenome (GOLD analysis project Ga0105237, IMG submission 81520) | Corn rhizosphere microbial communities from Kellogg Biological Station, Michigan, USA - KBS C2-4 metaG | ecosystem: Host-associated > Plants > Roots > Rhizosphere > Soil | place: Michigan, USA... | reverse complement strand
CAATCGCCGACGCAGGCGATGCGTGAGCTTTTTACGACGATGGTGCCGCGTTCGATCACTTTGCGATGGTCGAAAGTGAGGATGCGCGCGTTGGCGAGGGCGAGGGAACCGGATGGAATTTCGCGCGGGACACTGAGTTTGATTTCTATGGTGTCGGTTTTTTTGGAATCGAGATGGTAGACGAAATATTTGTTGGCGCTGCCGAATTCGAGGGTTTGAGCGTCGCGGAAATGGGGGAAGTTTCCGCCTTCTTTACTGACTTGAGTGAGAGGGAGAACGGCGCCGGTTCTGTCGATGAGCGGAGGCTTTCCGGCGGTGCCGGCGGAGGGAAAGGCGAGCGTGTAGACGTTGTCGCCTTCCTGGAAAGCGAGTGTGTTTAGGTCAGGAGAAACGGTCGCCTCGTCGGCGTACGGAAAAACGACGTGGATGCGGCGGTCGGTGCCGTCGAGTTTGACGGAGACAAAATTGATCGCGAGAGGGCGGCGCGCCTCGGGGTCTTTGTTTTTGGAGAATTCGGGATAGTAGATGCGACCCTCGGCGCCGAACGTGGGCGCGACGATCTGATTGCGCTCGAGGAATTCGGAGTAACGTGGCGTTCGAACGACCAATTTTGTTTCGCCGCCTGAAGCGGGGATGGTGACGAGGTCGTACCAGGTGTTGGTGATCCAAGGCTGACCACGGAAGAATGCGCCGGAGCCGCGCGCGACGACGATGGTGGCGCCGTCGGGACTCCATGCGGGGTGAATGTATTCGCCAGGCTCGGTCGTGAGTTGCTGCGGCGAGCCGCCGTCTGTCGAGGCTTTCCAAAGTGCGCCACCGATTTTTTCGTCCCATGAGGTGAATACGATCGACTTTCCGTCGGGCGACCATGCCGGGGAGTATTCGGTTGCGGTGAAGGTGGAGGCGGTTAAGCGGCGCGGCTGGCCGTCGGGCAAGTCCATGAGCCAGATGTGACCGACCGCTTGGAAGGCGAGTTTTTTGCCGTCGGTAGAGGCGGTGTGCCAGCGCGCGAAACGCATCGGGAAAGCGTCGTCGGTGATGCGGCGCTCGGACTTGGCCATCTGCGAAATGGTGCGCTGGACGTGGACGGTGAAGGGAATCGTTTCCACTTTTCCGTCGGCGATCGTGACGCGGTGGATTTTTCCGCCTTGCGAAATGACGATGGATTTCCCGTCCTGCGCCCACGCATAGCCGGGGAGAACGCGCCAGGCGCTGTAGGAATCGGTCACGTCGCTTTCGATTGGGTCCATCAAAACGCGCTCGGCGCCCGATTGCAGATCGCGGAGCCAGAGAGCGGTGCGCGGGCCGTACTTGTGTCCTTTGTAAGAAATCGTGCCGTTTGGAATGCGACGCGCGAAAGCGAGCCAGCGACCGTCGGGAGAAATCTCGGGTGCGAAAGCGCCGCCGTTGGAGAGGCGATATTGCTGTGTGCCCTGGCCTGCGGTGACGTCTTCCTTGTCGCCCGTGCGGAGCTCGACGCGTTTGATTTGAAAAAAACCTTGTAGTGGATCGTCGTGACCCGCGTAGGAAGAAGGCTCGCCCGCGGCGTACTGAAAATAAACATAACGACCATCGGAAGAAACGGTAGGCCAGTCGGCATCTTTATCGTCTTTACTGCTGACGATTTCCAATCCTTTGCCGCCATCGCGGTTGTACAGCCAAATTCCGGATGGAGGGCGAGCTTCTAGCCCTGTCGTGACGGAATGCCGGACAACGAGAATATTTCGGCTGTCGGGAGTCCAAGCCGGTTCGTACGTGCGAAGGTCTTTGTCTTCGACAACGGAGTGAGGATTCGAGCCGTCGGCATTCATGACCCAGAGATTGTCCTGGCCGGCGCGGTCCGAGATGAAGGCGATGTATTTTCCGTCGGGCGAGAAGCGGGGATGAGCGTTGAGCGCGACGCCGCTCTTTTGCGTAAGACATTCGGCGTTGCCTCCGGTTACGGGCATGCGATAGATGTGCGCGAGAAGATCGAAGACGATCCATTTGCCGTCGGGAGATATGTCCACGGACATCCAGGTGCCCTCGGAGGTGTCGAAGGAGATGTCGCGGGTGGTGCCGCGGGCGAGTGTGGTGTCCCACTTTTCTTCTGCCTTGTCTTTTGGTTTTTGATCGTCGTCACCGCGCGCCAAAGCCGGAAGCGAAAGCGATGCGACGGCGAGGAAGAGTAGCGTGCGCAAGACAAGGCGAAACTGAGTCATCGAATCGCTCCAGGTATGAGTGAACGTTGGCTACCAGTTTTCAAATGCGCGGCATTCTAGTTTGAAAAGTACCTGGGTGCAAAGCCGTCGTGAAGGAAGCGTCTGACGTCATTTGTCGGAGAGCATCGAAGGGTGGAGGCTCGCTTCGAGCAGCCTGGCTCTTGAGAGTGTCGAGTGAAAAATGGCGAAGGTCGACCGAATCCAAATTTAATTTATTGAAGCGTGAAAGAATGCGTACCGGGAGAGGTGGTTCTTGAAACCTATGGGGGGAAAGGCGCATCCTTCTTTGTGTAGGTATTATGACGGGTCGATGAAGGCTGGTGCTGCTATGCGACGAATTGGGATAGTCGCGGTTGCGGTGTTGGGGCTGCCTTTGGCGGTGTTTGCGCAGCAGCGAGCAGGCGGGACAGGCGGAGGCGTGGGAGTTCGCGCGGGCGCGGTTTCGGCGCAGCCTATGGCTGCGGCGCGGGCGAGCGTTCCGGCTGGAGCTGGGGCGCATCCAGTGAATCATGTGGCGGTGGCTACGCGCATGGTTCCGGCGGGTGGGCATATTCGCACTTCTTCTCCGAATCGTATTGTTAAGCTGAACCCGCAGTTCGGAAATTCCAACTTCGTTTCGAATGATGTGCCGGGACTGGGATTTGACTATCCGCACTTGGCGGCGGTGGGGCCTAAGCGTGGACAGAATGGACGAGGCGGATTTGGATTCCGGCAGACGGTGCCGTTTGGATTTGGCGGGTATCTGATTACTTCGCCGGAAATTGTTGTGGAGAATCCGCAGGCAGTGGAAGAGGCGCAGGAGACCGCGGCAGAGCAGGGCGATGCGGATTTGCAAGCGCAGTTTGAAGATGCGCAGAGGCGCGCGTATCGGGCAGGGCAGCAGTCGGTGGCGCAGAAGGCCGCGCCTGAGCCGCCCGCAGCGGAGCCCGCGGCTGATCCGGCGTCGTATGTGTTTGTGATGCGGGATGGGACGATGGTCTTTGCGGTGGCGTATACGTGGGAGAACGGGACGCTAAGGTATGTGACGCCGGAAGGGCAGCGGCGGAGCGTTGCGGCGGATTCGCTCGACCTGAATGCGACGACAAAGTTTAATGAGTCGCAGGGGCTAAATTTTCACGTGGGGGCATGAGAGAAGCGAAGTAAGAAGTAGTGAAATAAAGAGGTAATGATTTTAATGGGCGACGGACTTAGGTTCGGCGCCTTTTCTTTACGAAAACCAGATTTGCTGACCGGGATCTACTTTGCGGGGGCGGGCATTACGTAGCCGGAGGTGGCGGGGAGGCCGGCGCGTTCGAGCTGGATGGTGGCGTGGCCGATGTTGAAGTCGGCGGCGCACTTGGACTGGATGGCGGAGAGGATGCGCTCGCATTCGTCCATGTGCATGTCGGGGATGCGGGCGTGGAGGCTGAGAGCGTTGTGGTCGTCGCCGAGCGACCAGATGTGGATGTCGTGGACCTCGAGGACTCCGTCAATGGTGAGGACGGCGCGGGCGACATCTTCCACGGTGCAATCGGGCGGGCGGCCTTCAAGCAGAACGTGCGCGGAATCGCGTAGGATGCCGATGCTGGACCATAGGACGAGCAGGCCTATAGCGAGACCGAGAAGGGGATCGATCCAACGGATGCCGGTTGCGCCGATGACGATGGCGCCGATGATGATGGCGATGTTGGAGAGAGCGTCGCCGAAATTGTGAATGAGGATGCTGCGGAGATTGAGGTCGTTGCGGCTGCGGACCAGGGCGAGTGTGATGCCGCCATTGACTGCCAGGGCGGCCAGGGAAGTCCAAATCATCCAGCTCTCGACAACTTCTACCGGAGAGCGAAAGCGTTCGATGGATTCGTAGCCCAGCCAGAGGGAAAGAAGAACGAGGACGACGGCGTTGGTGAACGCGGCGAGGGTGCCAGCGCGATGGTAGCCGTAGGTTTTTTCGGAGTCGGCGGGGCGTTGCGCCCAGCGCATAGCGAGGTATGAGAGGCCGATAGCGGGGACGTCGGAAAGATTGTGGACAGCGTCGTTGAGCAGGGCGACAGAGTGGCCGAGGATGCCGCCGACAACTTCGGCGCCGACGAGACCGAGTGTGGCAGCCATAGCCCAGCCGAGGATGCTGGGGCTGAGGGGCGGGTGCTCGTGGCCATGGTGGCTATGGCCGTGACTGTGGCCGTGCGAATGGCTGTGGGAATGAGCGGCGGTCGGGGTGGTTCCCGGCGAGCAATCATGGCTGTGGTCGCCGTGGGAGTGATCGTGTGAGTGGGTGTGCATAGCCGCTAAAGGCCATTCTACGCGCGGCATGGGCAGTTGGCGAAGGGCGGGTGCTTACTTAGTGGATATCTTGACACCTCAGGGTTGCGATTTCGTTGACGGTACCCAGGGCGGCTGCCAACATCGAATAAGGCTTATCAGGTCAGTTGGTTGCGGTGAGCAGAGTGCGCTTGTGTGTGCGGGCTACGGACACCCGAAGCGCAGGACTCTGCCAGTTTTCGATCGCGTCGGCCCGACCTGAGAAAGCGTCCAGAATGAAATGACGAATCCGGTCGCCAAATTGACTTTCTGGGGCGTACGCGGATCGACGGCAACGGTCGATCCGGCGACGTGGCGTTATGGCGGGAACACGCCATGCGTGGAGTTGGCGACGCCCGATGGCTACCAACTCGTTTTGGATTGCGGAACCGGATTGCGGAATTTGGGTTCGCGGTGGGGCAAAGAACACTCGCAGCGCCAGCACGAGACGCATTTCCTGGTGACGCATTATCACTGGGATCATATTCAGGGAATTCCGTTTTTCACTCCGTTGTATTCGGATCAGAACGAATTTCATTTTTATAGTTTTCGATCGGAGTCGCTTGGGCGCGATAGCTTGAAGCAGGTTTTCGAAACGCAGATGGCGCAGCCGTATTTCCCTGTGGACCTAACGGCGATGAATGCGAAGAGGCGATTTCAGGAAGTCGCGGACGGGGATGCGTTTTTTATTGGGGAGAATCGGATTTCGGTGCGGGCGTTGAATCATCCGCAGGGATGCTTGGGATTTCGAATCGAGACGGCGGCGGGGACAGTTGTCTACGCGACGGACAATGAGCCGGGAACTCCGGCGCTCGACAAGAGTTTGCGCGAGCTGGCCGCGGGCGCGGATATTTTCATCAACGATGCGCAGTACACGCCGGAGCAGCTTGCTGGAGCGAAGCGCGGATGGGGACATTCGTCGTGGCAAGAAGGAGTGAAAGCAGCGCGCGCCGCGGGCGCGAAGACGCTGGTGCTGTTTCATCACGATCCGGACTCGACGGATCGGATGGTCGATTTGATTTTGCGGCAGGCACGCGAGGAGTTTGATTCGGTGTTTGCGGCGAGTGAGGGAATGGTGATTACGCTGGGATCTGCGGACGGGCGCGTGGACGCGCACATGCCGGGGACGCGGACCGCACTGCGGCGCGAGGCGCAATTTCGGGCGCGAGTTTCGGGAGTAACGGAGGGTGGGCGCGCGTTTGATGAAGAGACGCTTGTCAGCGATTTGTCCCTGCAAGGGGCGATGATTACGCTGAAGCATAGTCCGCGGCTACAGTCGGAGTTGCAGGTGATCATGGAGACGCCGGGGCCGAATGGGTTGCAGGGGGCGATGCGGCTGCGGGGGTACGTGGTGAGGATTGATGAGGGGAGAGAGAAGGGGATTAGTTCGGTGGGGGTGGTGTTTACGGATTGAAGAAAGGAAAGTTGACAGTCGACAGATCAAAGTTGAAAGAGAAGAACAAGAGTAAAGATAACGCAGAGACGCTGAGAGCACAGAGGAACGCGGAGAAATTGAGCTGAGATTGAAGAGGCGCGGCGATCGCTGCGCCGTTTTTATTTTTGAACCCCTGCGTCGCATCGGTAGTGGCTAGGTTTGAGGCGTGGTGCGTGCGATGTTTGGGTGGGTTGAGCAGGATTAGGTTGGGCAAGGGGTTGAGAGTAGCATCTTGGGGTGGATTGAGATTTGTTGCAGTGAACGCGCGGTACGTGTATGTCGAGGCGGAAGAATGGGTGATAGCGTAGTCGTGTGACCGCAGCTGATAGACATGCCTGAACTGAAGACAACAGAAAATCGTATGGGATTCGTGCCTGTGGAGGCGCTCGATCCACGAGCAGCGAAAGTTCCTTCGGGAAAAGCTTCGATTGCGGCTGGGCACTCGAATGGCGAGGGCAGGCGCGGGCCTACGCGTATGGAGTTGATACGCGGGCTGGTGAGGCAGGCGCCGTTTGTGGCGAAAAATTTTGAGCTTTATTTTCGGAATGGGTGGCGGCGGCATGTGTTGCACACGAAGGTGGTGGCGCCGTATGCGGTGACGTTTTATGTGACGCATAAGTGCAACCTCGATTGCAGTTATTGCACGCAGAAAGAGCCGGAGGTTTTTAGTTCGGAGTTGCCGACGGCGGGGACGCTGAAGGTGTTGGCCAAGATCCGGCGCGAGACGGATTCGATTGTGATCACGGGCGGCGAGCCGACGCTGCGCGCAGATATCGAGACGATTGTCGAGGCCGCGCGATTCAAAAATAAATTTCGGTCGGTGCTGCTGATTACGAATGGGACGCTGCTGGATCGCAAGCCGAAGATATTAGATGGAGTGACGGGGCTGGTCGTGAGCCTGGATGCGTTGCAGGCCGATCCGACGAACACGTTGTCGAAGCCGGCGGCGCTGCCGAAGGTGATGGAAAATCTACAGTTCGCGAAGGAGCGGTTTGGGAATCCGCGGAAGATTACGATCAGCACAGTGATTGAAGAGTGGAACATCGCGGAAGTGGAGCGGCTACTGTATTGGTGCGGCGAGCAGGGATTTGTGTTCGCGGCGCAGTCGGCGCAGATGGAGAAGATGCCGAACCTGGCGCTGTTGCGGAATCCGAAGTATCAAGCGTTGGTGGATACGATCATTGCGCGGCGGCGCGAGAACAAGCAGCCGATCAACGGGACGCCGCGGACGATTGATACGCTGCTGCGGTTCCGGAATTTCGAGTGTTATCCGACGATGTTTCCACGCGTGTATCCCAATGGGGATGTGTTTTATCCTTGCGAGCCGCTGCGGAAGGTGGCGGGGAATTTGTTGCACGACGGATCGTTGAAGAAGATTTTTGCGCGCGGGAAGAAGCGGTATGGAGAGATTCCGCCGTGCGAAGGGATTTGCTACTTGTTCGGGAATGTTTTGTCGCACTACTACGTGAATGATTTTTGGGGACTGGCGGGGGATTTTATTGCGTAGAGTTTTCAGTTAGTCCAGCGCCAACAGGTAGCCTGGTGTTCCGCCGAGTCGTCCGCCAAAGGCTTGCGCGTCCAGCGTTGGCATATCCCACGTGAACCACGATTCCGGTTTGATGCGAATCGTGACGTCGTCGAAAGAAGCGAATACCGGCTCGATGCCTGGGTCGGCCATCGCCGCCGCGCTCATATAACGGCTGTGAATGCGACGATTGAGTTCTTTCGATTGATCACCTGAAATCAGTTCTACCCGCCCCGCTGCGGTGGCGCCGCGTTCGGAACCCGGTTTTCGAGAATCAATCATCAGGGAAGCTGTGGGTCTCGCGATGATGTTGCGAGCCTTTTTGCTCTTGGAAGAGGTGGCGATAAACAGGGAATCATTTTCAGCGAGGAACCAAACGGCGGTGAGGTGGACGGAGCCATCGGCGTTATTGGTTCCTAGCGTGGCGATCAGGCGGCGTTGCAACAGTTCGCGAAAAGCGGGATCGAGTTGAGTCGGCATGGCATTCCCTCCATCGCGTGGAAATTCAATGGGGAACTGTCTCACTTCTGTACTTGGGAGAAAAGAAGAAATCGTTAGCTATTTTCGGCGATTTTTTTGTCGAGGTGAGCGAGGGCGGCTTCGAGCGACTTTTTGTGGTTCGGGTTGGTGGCGTTTGCGAGATCGTTGGTGATGCGGACGCGCGATAGTTGGAGATCTTTCACGGTCTGTTCGCGTTGGCGCTGTTCAGCGCTCTTTTCGTTCTTGTCGGATGGTGCTTTGCGGGGTTCGGCAGCAGCCACTTGAGCTTCCACGTCCTTACTTTCCCAACCTCTGGCCATGATTCATTGTCGCACACCGGGTGCTGGTGAGGAGGGTTTAATCGATGGTGAGTTTCGTAGGAATAAACGAAATAACGATGCAGAGGTAGCGACAGAAGGATTTTTAGGATTTTTCGATCAGGCGTGAGCGGCGCGCGTTTTCTGTTGAACGGGGAGGCCGGGGACCATCACGGTCCGGATTGTGTTTTCGGCGACTTTGGCGAAGTGCTCGGCGAATACGCCGCGAAATCCGAATTCGTCGATGGTGTTGGGGCGGCGGAGGCGGACGATCCAGCCGTTGTCGAGTTCTTCGGAGTAGACCGAGGAGACTTCGGCGACGGGGATGATGAGGCGCGTTTGCAGATGGGCATCGAGCGCCCAGATATTTTCGGTACCGACTAGTAGGCGGACTGGAACCGCCACGCCATTGGACATGCGTGTTTTGCCGCCGTTGACGACGACGAGCGCGCCGAATTCGCGAGCTTTATCGTCGACGGTGACATTGGCGATCGCGGGCGGGAGCAGCGCGGCGGTGAGGAACATCGCGAGGCCGGCGATCGCGGCGAGCCACGAATTCCAGAAGGCCAGCGGCAAAATTACAAGGCCGGCGCCGGCGAATCCTAGCAGGACGCGGAACGCGGTCCAGGAGCGTTCATCGCGGCGCAGATTGAGAATTTTTGGAACGAGCAAAACTCCGGCGAAGAGCGCGCCGATGAACATCTTTTGCATGCGCGCGAGTGCGTTCGCGGTTTGTGAAGCTGCGGGGTTGACCGTGCTGTCCATTCTGATTCTTACTCTTTCGTTTGCTTCTTTAGATTCATAAAACGAACCGCAGATGCTGAAAATGTCGCCGCGACGAGACTTCAGGACTGGCGCTCTACGGCGCGAGACCGGGGACTTCGCGCATGCGGGCGAACGCGCGGCGGACGTGCGGGATGGTGATCGAACCGCCGACGACAAGGGCTACATTCAATGCGTCAACCACTTCGTCGCGGGTCCAGCCTTCTTCACCAGCGCGGACGAGGTGGTAGGTGATGCAGTCATCGCAGCGTAACACTGCTGAGGCGACTAGGCCCAATAGCTCCTTCGTCTTGGTACCGAGAGGACCCGGCTCGTACGCCTGATGGTCGAGGGCGAAGAAGCGCTTCATGCCCAGGTGGCCGCAGCCGAGGATCTCCTCGTTGAGATCGGCGCGGGTCTTCTGAAAGTCGTCCAAACTGCCGGGTGCAGGCACAAATTCCTCCGCGAGAGTCGCGCGAATGGGTGGAATGGGGAAGGCCATTATCGCGCAAGGCGCGAAGGATGCGAGATGGAAGTTGACAGAGTTGAAAGAGATTGCTTAAGGATTATGGGTAAGTTCTAGTACCCGCCCTGGACGAGAGCCAGTGGCGTGGGTGGAATCCCAGACAAGTTGCCCGTTTACAATGACTTTCTCGATGCCAATGGAAAGCTCGAGCGGTTTGGCGAAGGTGGAGCGGTCGAGTACCGTTTTGGGATTGAAAAGCGTGAGGTCGGCGATAGCTCCTTCGCGGATGACGCCGCGGTCTTTCCAGCCGATGCGCTGGGCAGGGAGTGAGGTCATTTTGCGTACGGCTTCCGGCAGCGTGAGCCAATGTTTTTCGCGGACGTAGACGCCGAGGACGCGGGGGAAGGTTCCGGCGCCACGGGGATGTTCGGAGGCGATGCCGCCGTCGCTGGCGACCATGACCCACGGTTGCTGGTAGAAGGCTTTGATGTCGGGCTCGATCATCGATTTGCCGATGACTTCGGCTTCGGTATTGGCGGCATCGCCTTCGCGGATGATGCGGATGTACATCTCGACGGGAGTGATGTGATTGGTGGCGGCGAGCTCCGCGATGTTGTGATTTTCGTAGGAGTGATTTGGCTTGAATTCGGTGATGGTGATGTTTTGCGCGCCACCGTTGTCGCTGAGGGCTTTTTCGACGCTAGCCGGATTCTCGTACTGTTTGTCGGGCATGATGACTTTGATGTTGGAGTGCCAAGCATCGTAGGGGTAGCAGTCGGCCAGGAAGTCGATGCCGCGTTTGCGTGCTGCTTCGATTGTGCGGATGTATTCGGGAGCTTTGTGCCAGACGCTGACGGTGCCGAGTTTGATGTGCGAATGCTCGATGGGGATGTGGGCGCGTTCGCCGATGGCGATTTCCTCGTCGAGCGCGGAGAAACTTTTGTCGCCTTCGTCGCGGATGTGGGTCATGTAGAAGCCGCCGTGAGCGGCGGCGACTTTTGCTTCGGCGACGACTTCGTCCGTGGAGCTGTAGCTGGCGACGTCGTATTCGAGCCCGCTGGAGAGGCCGATAGCGCCTTCGTTCATGGCTTGTTCGGCAAGCTGCGTCATTTTTGTGATTTCGTCTTGTGTCGCCACGCGGCGGAAATCCTTGCCCATGATTTGTTCGCGGATAGTGGCGTGGCCCGCCATCATGGCGATGTTGAGCGACGGGGGATTGGCGCGGCGCGCGGCGAGGTAAGGTGCGATCGGCCAGGGGGAATCCCCGTCGGCGCCGAGGACGATGGTGGTGATGCCTTGGGAGATTTGCGATTCGGCGAGGGGATCGGACTCGAGGCCGTCTGTGGAGTGATTGTGGATGTCGATGAAGCCGGGTGCCAGGACGAGGCCCTTTGCGTCGATGATTTGTTCGCCGGGTTGAGGCTTGAGGTCAGCCGCGATGGCGGTGATGCGGTCGCCGGTGATGCGGACGTTGAGTTTGCGAAGTGGAGCACCCGTGCCGTCCGCGACTTGGGCGTGGAGGATGAGGATGCTCTTCATTGCGGGGTCTTGAGACTGGGCGCGCGAGTTCGAGGAGAAAATTGGCGACACGGAAAGTATGAAGGCGAGAAGTGAAAGTCGATGAGCGCGGATGATGGATCTCCTGCGCGACACGTAAGTCGCGTTTTGTTTGATGTATTTATTTCACGCTTCGGCGTTGGGTGCCAGAGCTTTTTGTACGAGAGCCTTTGCGCCGGGCTTTCCTGCGAGAACGAGATCGAGCCATTCGGCGCCGACTTTTGAGAGACGGATTGCTTCGCTGGTGAGCGATTCGGGGCCGCCGGAATCGGCGTTGCCGAAATAGACGCGGTCGAGAGGCTGCGCGGCTGCGATGCGATTGACGGTGTATTGACTGGGGACGGACATATACATGGGATGGCCGCGGCGATAGATGCGGACTTCGATGGGATCCACGTTGAACTCGGGCATGATTTTTTGGAAATCGGATAGGACGCGGGCGGCAAGAATTTTGCACTCGCCTTCATCGAGAAGAGTGGCGCGCTGGGATTCGCGGAGCGGTGTGTAGAACGATAGGATGTTGTTTTTTTGCTTATATCCGAGCTGATTGCGGACAGTCCAGTCGGCGACGATGAAATCGGTGAAGGTGTTGCCGGGGCACCAGTTGTCGTAGCCGCGGTTGTAGACGGGCTTGTCGAAGATCACGTTAACAACGGGATAGGGAGCGAAGCGAGTCCGGCGCATCGCTGCGAGTTGTGCGTCGGGGAGGCCACGGACGAGCCGCGACGTGATGTGCTTCGGCGTGCACATGATGACGGCTTCGGCGCTGACGGCGATTGGTTTTGCTTCGCGGATGTAGGTGACTTTGACTTCGTCTTTTTCGGGGACGACGGCGACGACGGTGGCGTTGCCGAGCATGCGCTCACCAAATTTCGGCTGTAGGACTTCGACGAGTCTGTGCGTGATGCAGCCGAGGCCGCCGGGTAGGATGACGCGTTGACCGTCTTCGCCGCGCGCGAGGTACTGCATTGCACCGATGCCGACCATCGCCGATGTGTCCTGGCAGGTCGCCCCCCAATTTGAAGGGCCGTAGCCGTCCCACCACTGCTGAACTTCTTTCGCGTAGCCACCGGTGAATTTGGTGAAGGGCTGCGCATCGAGTTCCTTTAGTCGTGCCGCAAGCTCAATCTTTCGCATGTCATCGCGAAATTTGCGAAAGCTGGCGCGGACAGCTTTGGGATACGGAAGCTCATCGATGCCTTTGATCCAGGTGTCGGCGACGAAAGTCTCGTTGACGATCGTAGGGTCGGGATTATCGACCGGTAGCAGCGTCAGACCAATTTCCTTAGAAAGTTGGTCGCCTTCGTCGCCGCGAGACGCATAGGCCGAGCCTGTGGCAAAAGGCTGGCCGTCAAATTCTTCCTGATACGCGTTGCCGCCGAAGTGATCTTCTTTTTCGAGGAGGAGGAAATCTTTGCCGCGGAGGAAGTAAGCGGCGGAGAGGCCGGCGGAGCCTGCACCGATGATGATGACTTCGACTTTGCGGCTGGGAGCGGGGATGTCGAAGGCGTGACCATCGCGGATCTCGTGGCAGATTTCGAGATGTTCGCCGTCGACTTGCGGTGCGGGATTCGGCGCGGCATTACTTTCTGAAGGTGCGGCGATAAGCGATTGGTCGATGGGACATCCGGCGGCGACGGAGCCGGCGACTACGAATTTGATGAAATCGCGGCGGGAATTGGGTGGCGTCATGCGGGTTGCTCCTGTTGCTGCTGCGTTGCGGCTTGTTCGAGAAGATCTTGCGGTTTAGCACCGAGGCTGCGAGTGCGGATGCGATACCAGACGACGATGAGTGCGACACTGACGGCGAAAATGAGCGTCGAGATAGCGTTGATCTCGGGCGTGATGCCGCGGCGTAGGCGTCCCCAGATTTCGAGCGGGAGCGTGTTGTCTCGGCCGATGAGGAAAATTGTGACTGAGATTTCGTCCATCGAGAGCGTGAAGATGAGCAGGCCAGCGGCGATGAGCGAGAGCTTAAGATTCGGGAGAGTGACGCGCCAGAACGTTTGCCACGGTGTTGCGCCGAGATCGAGAGAGGCTTCTTCTTGGGCGCGGTCGATTTTTTGCAGGCCGGCGAAGAGTTCAGTCGTAGCGACGGAGATGAGCGCAGTGCCGTGACCGAGAAAAACGGTGACAAGACTGAGCGGAAGGTGAACGAATACGGCAAACATCAGCAAGGATAGACCTGTGATGATGCCGGGAAGGATGAGCGGGAGCAGGACGAGTCGGCGGAAGAGGGCTTTGCCGGGGAAGTCGGCGCGGTCGAGAGCTAGCGCGGCGAGGAGACCGAGCGTGAGGGCGAGCGCGACGCTGGCGGCGGCGACGATAACGCTATTGAGGACGGCGTTCCAGATGGCGACGTCGGCGAAGAGTTGGCGGTACCAGTCGAGGGTGAAGTGTTGAGGCGGGAAGCCGCCGACTCCGTCTCGATTAAACGAGTAGACGACCAGTACGATGATGGGGAGATAGATGAACGCGAAGATCAGAATCGCGCAGGCTGTGAGGATTGGGGCGCGCGATGGAAATTTTGCGGATTTGGTGGCGCGCGTCATTTGAACGACCATCGCTTTTCGAAGCGTTCGGTGAGAGAGAGAAGCGTGATGGTGATGATGAGAATGCAAACGGAGATCGCGGCGCCGAGCGGCCAATCGTAGGCGGCGCCGAAAAGGCTTTGCACAATATTGGCGATCATTGTGCCGCTGGGACCACCGACGAGGAGCGGTGCGAGGAAGTCGCCGAGCGAGAGAACGAAGGCGAAAGTTGCGCCGGCGATCAAACCAGGCATCGAAAGCGGCAGGATGACGCGGAGAAATGTCGTGAGGCGATTCGCGCCAAGGTCGTGGGACGCTTCGATGAGCGGGCGGGGGATGTGTTCGAGCGAGGCGTAAATCGGAAGGAAAACGAACGGAGTGTAGATGTGGGTAAGCATCACGATGACGGCGAACGGGCTGTAGAGCAACGCCCCGACGGGTTCGTGCGTGATGTGCAGATATTGAAGGAAGCCGTTGAGGACGCCGTCGCTGCCGAGAATTGTTTTCCACGCGTAGCCGCGGACGAGATAGCTGACCCAGAGCGGGACGATCACAAGCTGGTAGAGGAGTTCTTTGCGCGCGCCGGCGTGGAAAGAGAGGTAGTAGGCGAGAGGGTAGCCGAGCAGGACGGAGAGCAAGGTGACGGACGCGGCGATGCGCATCGTGCGCAAAAGAACTTCGACGTAAAGAGAATTGGAGACGAGCTTGTGATAGTTCTGGAGGTTCCATTGGTGGACGAGGAAGCCGTCGCGGACGAGCCAGAAACTGTGCGCAAACATCAAGACGTAAGGAAGCAGCAGGAAGAGACCAACCCAGAGCAGCGGCGGCGCGGTGACTAACGTTTTGTAGACGCGAGAATACATTGGTAAGGCGTCGTCAGCCTTTCACTTGGACGATGTCGTCCGCGAGAAACGAAAATTCCTGGCCGCTACTTATGGAATTGCGTGCGGGGATGCGCGCGCGCAACAGTTGGCCGGTGCCGCATTCAATTTCGAGAAGCT
>Ga0105237_10005324_pt1 | contig 14552 bp, 12 predicted proteins | sample KBSC24metaG_FD_81520 | JGI IMG/M metagenome (GOLD analysis project Ga0105237, IMG submission 81520) | Corn rhizosphere microbial communities from Kellogg Biological Station, Michigan, USA - KBS C2-4 metaG | ecosystem: Host-associated > Plants > Roots > Rhizosphere > Soil | place: Michigan, USA... | reverse complement strand
TTGACCGCCAATCCCCCGCGCGCCTGCGCCAGCACGATTACCTCTACTCGCAAACTGAGATGGAAGAGTGGGCCAAGCGCATCGAACGCATCAACCGCTACGCCGAAGCTACCTTCGTGGTGTTCAATAACGATGCCGTCGGGAAGAGCGTGGTGAATGCGCTACAGCTCGAATCCATCCTCAACGGGCATCACGCCGCCGCGCCCAAGGAATTGCGCCGCCGCTTCCCGATCGAGCTCGAGCGCTTCGGCCCGCGCCACTTCGAGCAGCAATGCTTGTTTGACGCCGCCTAAACGGCAAAATAGCTACAGTGGAGGAATGAGGATTCCGTTTTACCACGTCGACGCCTTTGCCAGCCGTCCATTTGCAGGTAATCCCGCCGCCGTTTGTCCACTCGAAGCGTGGCTATCCGACGCCACCTTGCAAGCCATCGCGGCCGAGCATAATCTTTCTGAAACCGCTTTCTACGTCGCGCGCGGAACGCACTACGAACTACGCTGGTTCACACCCGAAGTCGAAGTGGATCTGTGTGGACATGCCACTGTCGGCTCCGCGCACGTGATCTTCGACGTGCGCCGCGAAAACAGCGGAACCCGCGTAACGTTTCAATCTAAGAGCGGCGAGCTCGGAGTCGAGCGGACTCTAGAGCAGGGAAGTCCGCTCTACGCCCTGGACTTTCCCGCGCGCCCTCCGCAACCCTGCGACGCTCCTCCGGGCTTGATCGCCGCGCTAGGCGCCACCCCGCGTGAAGTGCTCGCGGCTCGCGATCTCCTATGCGTTTTCGGTAGCGAAGACGAAGTGCTGGCACTAAAGCCGGACTTTGCGAAAATCGCCGCGCTCGATCACTTTGCCGTAATCGTCACCGCGCCCGGCAAGGATTGTGATTTCGTCTCGCGCTTTTTCGCGCCTGCCAAAGGTATCAACGAGGACCCTGTCACCGGCTCGGCGCACTGTACGCTGATTCCCTATTGGTCCGCGCGCCTGGGCAAAACCGAGCTGTTCGCGCGTCAGCGTTCGCGCCGCGGTGGGGAACTATGGTGCCGCCACCGCGGCGACCGCGTCTCCATCGCCGGGCGCGCGGTCATGTATTCCGAAGGCGTTATTGAACTGGAGTCTTGAAGCCGCCCACCACTAATACCGGCGCGTCCACTTGGTGGCGCACCGCGTTAATAGTGTTGCCGAAGATCAAGTCCTTCAAGCCACGATGCCCGTGCGCGCCCATCACGATGAGATCGGGTTGAATCTCGCGCGCCTTCCGTACAATCGCGTTCGTCGGCGTCAGCCCATGTTGAATCGTCAGCTCCGCCGCAATGCCTGACGCCGCGAGCGACTGCACGATGCCGCCAAAATATTCCTCGCCCGAAATAATTTCTTCCGTCGACGACAGTGAACCGAATAACTGGCTGGTGACGCCCTCTTCGACGTGCAGCAAATGCAGCGTGGCCCCGTGCGAACGCGCCAGCGCCACCGCATGCGCAATGGCCGCCCGATCACGAGCCGAATGATCCAGCGGCACCAGAATATTTCGATAATGCGGCACCGGCAGGTCCGCGGCCACTGCCACTCCGCTGCGCTCCGCTTCCGGCGCCGCGGGCACCCTGATCGCACCCAAAGTCACGCGAGCAAGCAGCGTCAGAATCGCCACAATCGGCACCCCCGCCACTAGCGCGTGCCAGGCAGTCTCCGCCATCCACGGACCGATGGTGCTCGCCACCAGCCACAAATTCAGGGCTATGATCAGCGCCGCCGAGCCCCACGCCAGTGCCCGCACCCAGCCGCGATTGGAGAACCCGCCCATGCGCCGCGAGTCGCTGGTGAAGCGGATCAGCGGGATTACGGCGAACGGCAACTGCATACTCAAAATCACCTGGCTCAGAATCAGAAGTTTGTAAGTGCCGCTGTCGCCCAAATAGTAAATGATCAGGACGGCGGGGATGATGGCGATGGCCCGCGTCACCAGCCGTCGCAGCCACGGCCGCAGCCGCAGATTGAGGAACCCTTCCATGACGATCTGGCCTGCGTAAGTCCCGGTGAGCGTCGAGGATTGCCCGCTCGCGAGCAGCGCCACCGCGAACAAGCTGCTGGCCAGCCCCATCCCCAACAGTGGAGTCAGCAGCAGTTGCGCCTGCTCGATCTGCGTCACCAGAATGCCGTTTTTGAAAAACACCGCCGCGGCCAGCACCAGAATCGCCGCGTTTACAATCAGCGCGCCGTTGAGCGCCAGTACCGAGTCGAATAAATTATAGCGGCAAGCTTCGCGCTTCTCCGCGACGGTTTTCCCCAGCCGCCGCGTCTGCACCAGCGCGGAATGCAGATACAAATTATGCGGCATCACCGTCGCTCCCAGGATGCCGATGGCTACATATAAACTATCGCTGTTCAGCCGCGGCAAAAGCCCCCCCGCCAAGTCATGCCAGACCGGCCGGGCCCATACCAGTTCCACCAGGAAGCAGCCGGTCACGACGGCGATCATGCTCAGGATCACCGCCTCAATCAGCCGTATTCCATAGCGCGACAGCCACAACACCAGCAGCGTATCGAACGCAGTGACCAGCACGCCCACCAGCAGCGGCAGCCCGAATAGCAAGCGCAGCGCAATCGCTGCGCCCAAAACCTCCGCCAAATCGCAAGCCGCGATCGCGATTTCGCACAGCACCCACAAGGCATTGCACACTGGCCGCGAATAGGATTCCCGGCAAGCCTGCGCCAAATCCCGCCCCGCGACGATGCCCAATCGCGCCGACAAGGTCTGTAGCAGGATCGCCATCAAGTTCGAAACCACCAGCACCCACAGCAGCCGGTACCCGAACCGAGCGCCGCCTTCCAGATCCGTAGCCCAGTTGCCCGGATCCATATACCCAACACTGACCAAGTAAGCGGGTCCCGCGAACGCCAGCATCCGCCGGAACACCGTGAGATGCTTAGTAGAGACACTACCGTGTACTTCCGGCAGCGATGTGCCAGCAGATAGCCCCGATTTCATCAACACAGTTAACTGTAGTTTACACTAAGCAGGGCGGCCTCTCCCCCGCGGCCAACCTCCCCGTTGGCGATTCTTTTTCCGGAACCCCGCCCCCCTTGTCGCCGTAGAATGATATAGGAGGCCCGATGAACCGCCTATCATTCGTTCCGGCCCTTGCGTTCCTGATTTCGACCACGGCCGGCGCCGCCGTCGACCCGGCGCTTCTCAACCTGGCAATGCCTGAAGCTAAAGTCCTCTACGGCATCCAAGTCCAATCCACTCTGGCCTCCCCCTTCGGACAATTCGCGCTCTCCCACCTGCCTGCGAACGCCGCTACTCGCTTCGCCGCCGCCACCGGATTCGAATTGCAACGCGATCTCCAAGAGGTTGTAGTAGCCAGCAATACCAGTGACGGCAGCGATGCGCTGATTGTCGCCCGCGGCACTTTCCCGTCCGAGAAGTTCCTAGCCCTAGCGTCCGTAACCGGGGCGACCGTCTACGATTACCACGGCGTATCGGTGATCACGCCTCCAGAGCGGAACGCCAAAGTCTTCGCGTTCCTCGACCCCTCGACGCTAGTAATAGGCACCGAGCCAGCGCTTCGCGACGTCATTGACCGCCGAGCCAGGGGAGCCGTGTTCGCAGGTCCTTTATTGCAGAAAGCCAAAGACGCCAGCACCTCCGCCGACGCCTGGTTCGCCACCGTCACGCCGTTAGTCGACATGATTCCTCCCACCACCAACGGCGGCATCTTCAACCCCGCGACGCTGCTGCAAAGCGTCATCGAAACCTGGGCCGGTTTGCATTTCGACAACGTAGGGGTGACGCTGTTCGCCGAAGCACTGACGCATTCTGACATTGAAGCCCAGGGGTTGGCCGCAGTCCTGCGGTTAGCCGCCGGAATGGCGAAAGGCACCCCAGCCGCGGCGTTGCAGAATGCCCAAGTCACGGCGGCCGGCCCCGTCACGCGCATCATGCTGAGCGTGACCGAGCACGATCTGGAGCGGACTTTCCCGTCCCCCGCCCCGCGCCGCGCAGCGCGTTGAACTTGTTTTGGGACTAGCGCCCCGCGGTGATGCCCAAACGAGTCTGCAAAATGACCAGCGTCCGCTCCAGTTGCTGAATCCGCGCCGCCTGCTGACCAGTCAGCCCGCGCAAACGCGTGACCTCGTCCTGCAAGGCATCCCGCTCCACCTTGAGCGCATCCATCTCGCTCGCATCGACGCCTTCCGGAGGAGTGCCCAGAAACCGCGACGCCTCTTCCATGCGCCCGCCGCCTGACGTATTCACCGACAAGCGAACCTCCACGTCCCCGCTCCTGCGCATGTAAGTGAAACTGCCTTGCGCCAGCTCAGTCCGGTTCAGGGGAATGCTGCGCTTCTCGCCGCCGTCGACAATATCCAGTGTCCCGCTGGCGGCGCCGATTACGCTCTGCGAGGAATGGTTCCATTGGATCTGCAATTGCCCGTTACGCTCAATCACCCCTAGCGACAGCGGCTCCATATGTAACTGCGGACCCAGGAAACGCAATCCCGCCACGGCCAGCACCAGAGCCGCCGCCACCACCGCGATGATGGCCCAGGGAATCTTGCGTCTTGTGTTCGGATACGGCGGATATTGCGAAATCGCGGGCGACGGCTGCCCAAACGTCGGAGCGTCGTACTCGACCCGCTCCGGCACTGGGGCCATCTCCGGCATTTCCTGCCGCCCCGTGGAGCGCGTCATGGGGACGCGATCCCCTGCAGTCTCTATCAACGGCCGCCGATCCCGCGAGGGACGATCCAACACCCCCGCGACGCGATCCGGGAAATTGAATTCCTGATAGCTGCGCTCTGCCTTGACGCTGCCATCCGCCTCGCGCACGAAAAATCCCGCGCGCATGGCGCCGGCGCGTCCCGGATGCACCACCATGGTCACCTGCCACAGCTCCGGGAAAAACTTGCTGTAAGTATCCAGATCGGATTGCTGCAAGGTAACGTCGCTGCGCGTATGCGATAGGAACCAGCCCACCACCTGCAAGCCTTCCAAGCGCATGTCTTCTTTATCCCGCGCAAGTTGGGCCGTCAAAGCTGCGCGATCGTTGTCGGAAAGATGAAAAGTGGGCCCACGCGCATGTTCGCAAGCGATCTCGCGCATCGCCGTCACTTTTACGATGCGGTCTGCGCGCGTCCCGTAAAGCACGCCGCCCACTTCGATGCCGCCGCGCTGCAGGCGCTGAAAACCATCTGCCACCACTTGCCGGATTTCATCGATCACGACCAGCGAATACTCGACGTCCACCGGACTTTCCGGAACCACCCACGATCCGAATTTCGCGTCGCTCATGTAGACCGCCTCGCCGCTTGGTGCGTGAAGACCCGTGCCACGCCGTCGGTTTTATCCGTGTCCTGGTCCTCTTCGTGCAAGTGATAATAATACGTCACCGCGCCCATGGCGCAAGCGATCAGGATGGCGATCGCGAGACACGCGAGGGAGAGGCCGTTCCAGGCCCGTTCCCGCGATACCGCCGCGGCGGTTCCTAAAACGATCACCAGCGCCAGAGCAAACGTCAGCACCAGCTTGTCGTACCACGGCATCAAGTCCAGGTGATCCTGCCCGCCCACCTGGCCCCACACCACCGTAATTGCCAGCAGCGCCAAAAGAAACTCGCAAACGTAGGCGATGCGCAGCATGGGCAGGCGGCTGTCCGGACTCCCGGCGATTATGCGACGGCCTTGGCTGCTGCCAGCGCCGCTTCGTAATTGGGATGATCGCCCACTTCCTTCACGTACTCCACGTAGCGCAAATTGTTGTTCTTATCGACGACAAAAATAGCCCGGCTGAGAATGCGCAGATCTTTGATCAGGGTGCCGTAGGCCTCGCCGAACGAACCGGTCCGGTGATCCGACACCATCTTGACGTGGTCCACGCCAAAGGCGCCACACCAGCGTTTCTGCGCGAACGGCAGGTCCATGCTAAAAGTGTAGATGCTCACGTTCGGCAGCTTGCCGGTTTCTTCCTCAAAGCGCTTGGTTTGCGCGTCACACACCGGCGTGTCGAGCGACGGGATCACGCTGAAGATACGAATGCCGTCGCCAGTGGTCGCCAGGGTGACCGCCTTCAATCCGTTGTCCACGGCCTCAAAATCCGGGGCCTTATCGCCAACTTTCAATTCCGGCCCGACAACCGTCAGCGGGTTCCCTCTAAGAGTAGTTGCTCCAGGTCTTTCCATAGCGGTTATTCTAGCAACTCGTCGAGCGCGGAAGCACTGGTCACCGGAAGATTGCACGCAAAATTCTCGCAGACATAAGCGGTGGCGGTCCCGTCGAGCGCCGCCATCGGCGATGCGGCTTGCTCGCCGCGCATGACCACCGCGCCCGGCAGGAATCGCCGGCGGATCGTCGCCAGCATTTCAAGCATCGCCGGATCGTCGTGCGCTCCGGCCAGCACAATCTCTTGCGGACGCGCTAATGCAAACGAATGCGCCACCAGCATCTGCGGCACCCCGGTCCCCGCTTCCTCCATGCGCGATGCAAACGCCCGCAACGTATGCTCGGCAGCGGCACGAAAATCGGCGCGATCCGTCATGCGCGCCAAACGCAGCAGCAGCATCGCCATGCCGGAGTTGCCGGACGGCTCAGCGCCATCATAGTCGTCTTTCAATCGCAGCAGGCCACCATCGTCGGTCGTACTGAAAAACCCACCGTTCTCCGTGTCGGCGAAGAGCTCGATAGCCCGTTCAGCCAGCCGCGCCGCCCATTCGAAATCCCGAGCGTCGAACGTGGCTTCGTATAAATCCAGCAAACCCAGGCCACAGAAAGCGTAATCGTCCAGAAACCCATCGATCGCGGATTCTCCTCCGCGATGCCGGCGTAGCAGAATCTGCCGTTGGTCGTCCCACAAATGTCGCCGCAGAAAATCCGCTGCCGCGCGCGCTCCCTCAGCGTAACGCGGTTCATTCAATATCTGCGAGCCCTTGGCGAACGCCGAGATCATCATGCCGTTCCATGCCGACAAAACCTTGTCATCCCGCAGCGGCCGCGGCCGGCGCGAACGAATCTCCAGCAGCTTCGCCGCAGCCTGCTGTAACTCAGCGCGCGCCGCGGTGTCTTCGACGGCGTGCGCCTGATACAGAATATTCGCGCCCCGAAACTCGCCGTGCGGATCTTCCTCCACGTTTCCACCTGCCTCAACTCCGTAGCGATAACAGAACATCTCGGCAACACGCGGCCCCAGCGCCTCCTCGATTTCCAGTTTGCGCCAAATGTAAAACGCGCCCTCGCTTTTTTCATGGAGACGCGCCGGGTCGGTAGCGCTATCCGCATCCTCCGCCGAATAGAATCCGCCGCCCGGGTCCTTCATGTCGCGCAATAAATAAGTGAAGATATCGCGAGCCGCCGCCGCATACTGCCCATCGCGAGTGATTTGAAACGCTTCCAGATACGACACCGCCAGTTGCGCCTGGTCATACAGCATCTTTTCAAAGTGCGGCACGAACCAGCGCTCATCCACCGAGTAGCGATGGAATCCGCCGCCGATCTGGTCGTTCATCCCGCCCTTGACCATCTCTCGCAGCGTGGTCAGTACCATTTCGAGCGCTTCCTCCTGCTTGGTCTCCGCGTAATACCGCACCAGAAAATTGTGGATGCTGGGCCGCGGAAACTTGGGCGCGCGTCCGAACCCGCCCAGGCGCGCATCAAACATCCGTCGGAAACCTTGGAACGCCCTATCCAGCACTTCGCGCCCCGCGCCGTCGGACCGCGCGCCCAAACTCGCGTACTCGCGCAACTGCTCGATCACCTTATCGCCCGAATCTTCGATCCGCGCGCGATCCTGCCGCCAGGCTTTCGCCAACTGCTCCAGCACGGCTTTAAACCCCGGCCTTCCATAGCGGTTGTCCGGCGGGAAATAAGTCCCCCCAAAGAACGGTTTGCGCTGCGGAGTCAGCCACACCGACATCGGCCACCCGCCGCTGCCCGTGGAAGCCTGCACGAACAGCATGTACATGCGGTCCACATCGGGCCGCTCTTCACGATCCACTTTTATCGAAACGAAATGTTCGTTCAATACGCGCGCGATCTCGTCACTCTCAAAGGACTCGCGCTCCATCACATGGCACCAATGGCAAGTCGAATATCCTACCGACAGAAACATCGGCTTGTCTTCGCGCTGCGCTTTTTCGAACGCCTCGTCTCCCCAGGGATACCAATCCACCGGATTGTGGGCGTGCTGCAAAAGATACGGGCTCTTCTCCAGAGCCAGGCGATTGGTGGACGGAGGCGTCGGCACCTCTTTAGCTTAATTCGTAACCGCGCGTAGCCAAATCCGTCAGGATGATTTCCGAGTCTTTCCCGTGCGCCGTGAACACGTGCTGGACGGATTGGCACACGTGTTCATAACCCCGCTCATAGAACACTAATATGGATGGCCCCGCGCCACTGAGCGCACACCCCAGCAACCCTTTCATGCGCAGCCCGCAAATTTCGGCCAGGCCCGGCACCAACGGTGCGCGATACGGCTGATGCAGCCGGTCCTCGAGCGCTGTCGGAAAGGCATCGGTGATTCCGGTAGCCAGCGCCGTGATCAGCAGCGCGCTGCGTTGAATGTTGAAAATGACATCCGCGCGGGAATAGCTCTGCGGCAGCACCCGCCGCGCCTCCACCGTCGGCAACAGAAAATCCGGCACCACGACGGCAATTCCGAACCGTGGATGCAACTCTAACCGCGCCGCGTGGGTGACATCCCGCTCATCCGTCGCGCTGGCCACAATCGACCCGTGAACGCAAGCCGCGACGTTATCCGGATGCCCCTCGATGCGCGCGGCCTCGTCCAAAATCCGGCCGCGCGGCCAGCGCAGCCCCAACATCGCGCTTGCAATCACCACACCTGCCGTCAGCGCCGCAGCGCTCGATCCCAACCCCTTGCCCAAGGGAATCTGATTGTCGAGCTGCAGTTCGATCGGCGGCATGGTCCGCTGCAGATCGCTAGCAATCCGCACCGCCGTCTGCCAAATGAGGTTGTCGTCGCCGCTCGAGATGAGCGCCTCATCGCGCCCGCTCACGCGAATACTCAACTTGTCCGCCGCGCGGAAGCGGCACTCCAGATAAACACCCAAAGCCAGTCCCAGCGCGTCAAAGGCGGGGCCGAGATTAGCGCTGGATGCGGGGACTCGCAGTTTGCGGAAAGCCAAACAGCTATTCTGACACGGAGCCCCCCAATCCGGCTAGAATTGCAGTTATGAGTGCTACCACCACCGCCAATCTAGGCGACCGCAGCTTCGACCTGCCGGCGTGGAAAAACATAGTCGGCCATGTCGCCGCGATCTCTGTCGCGATCATCTTTCTAGCCACCGGCATCGCCAAAATGGTGGTTCCGTTTCTGGTACAGACCATGTTCGAGCAACTGCTGGTGCCGGTCTGGGGCAGCATGCCGTTGGTGCTGCTGCTGGGAATCTTCGAAACGCTGGGAGGGATCCTGGTCCTAATACCGCGCTACCGCCGCTGGGGCGCGTGGCTCATCGCTCTGATGTTGGTCGCATTTATGGGATACATCGGATTGCGCTATCAGGCCCTGGTCGGCCGCGATTGCAGTTGCTTCCCGTGGCTGAAACGCACCGTGACCCCGGCCCTCTTCGCCGAAGACGGAGCCATGCTATTAGCCGCGTTGGTGGCCGGTTGGTTCTCGCGTAAGCCCACCAGCCTGCGTTTCCCGCTGATCGCCTTGGTAGTGATCGCCGTATTCTCGGGCGCGAGTTTCGGCTACAACACCATGCATCAGAGCGGCATTCAGGTGCCCGCAACCATCGCCGTCGACGGCCAGCCTTACAACCTTCGCCAGGGCCACATCTTCCTGTTCTTCTACGATCCGTCCTGCAGCCATTGCGAGGAAGCGGCGCGCCACATGTCGACGTACGGCTGGAAGAAAGACGTGACCGTAATCGGACTGCCTACCAACGATCCGCAGTGGGCCGCCTCGTTCCTGCATGACACGAAACTGGTGGCCAAGACCTCCACCGACTCGGCGCTTCTGCGGAAACTATTCGTATTCACCTCGCCGCCCTACGGTGTGGTGCTCGATAATGGCCGCGTGAAAAGCATCCTCACGCACTTTGACGCGCCCGAGCCGCAGCCCTCGCTCCAACAATCAGGGTTTGTCGATTAGCGTTCTTCCATCAGGGACACGTTGCGGATCTCAAGCGATCCTTCCGTCCGCGCTTCACCCGATGGCCGCTGATAACTGAGCGCAATAGGCAGCAGCGCCGCACTCCCCGTAAAATCCACCCTACCGGCGCGCCAGTCGCGGGCGCTCACAACCACGCCCCGCCCCGGGCCAGCGCGCCATTCGACGCCCGTAGGCGATCCCAATCCCCGTGTTCGCGCTTCCCAACGGAGCGAATACCGCTTGCCAACTTCGAGCACGACAAATTGCCGAAGCAGTTCGCACGATTCCGGCTGCTTGCCCGAAAACAAAATACGATGCGCACCGGGGAGCGACATATCGGTGACGCCCGGCGGATGCGCCAAACGCCAATCGAAGCCGTGCCCGCCCGGCTCCGTTGCAAAATCACCGTTCGCGATCAACGCGGTCTGCCGGTGGCCCAATTGCCTCCACAACTCGCGCGCCTCCGCGACTTTTCCGGACTCCATCAGCACGTCGCATGCACTTTCCAGCAGCGGGACATCCGCCGCATTCCGCAGTGCCTCCAACTTTAGCGCCACCGGGCCCGCGGCATCGCGGTGTTGATCCATCACGTAATACAAGTACGTCACCAGGACGTCATGCTGATCCGGAATGGCGCGGCTCAACACTTCGTCCGCGTCCTGCGTAACCCGCCAACACAAATCGAAAGCCAGCCGGCGATCTCCATAAGAGTTTTCGAGCGCCGCCCTCATCCATTTCCAGAAATCGCCCCAGCGCTCCCGCCGGAAATAGAAATTGGCCAGTGTCCAGCGCGGCTCGAATTGACGATCCACGCGAGCCGCATCCAGCAACCACGTTTCCGCCTTCGGAAAATCGCCTCGCGTCTCCGCCGCCAGCCCCAAGCGAATCCGCGGAGCCGAAGAAAGCGGATTCACGCGAGCGGCGCGCTCCAGCAGCGCCGTCGAATCCACGCCGTCGTAATCCAATTGGAGCGCGCGCAGCAGAAGATAACTCGCGCGATCCGGCAAAATCTCCAACGCACGCGCCACCCCCTCGGGTGTTTGCTTGCGAGACGCCGCGTCCGCCATCGCCAGCCGGATAGAGTAAGCTGCAGTGGCGATCAATATCAACAACGCAGCAGCAGTGGCAACACGATTCACGTAATACATCTGAATGACGAAATAATTTCTCTTGATGAAGGTGCGAACCAAAAGTATACTCGGATCAGTGCACACCCGAATCTTATTCCTGGCCTTGGCGTCGACGGCTGTCACTTTCGCCGCCACGCCCGGCGCAACCAAGACGCCAGCGATCGGCATGGTTACCGCCAGCGGACATTTTATGTTGGACCGCTCGGAAGTTTGGGGCAACGCCACGCTCTTCGACGGCGCCCAGATTGAAACCACCGCCGCATCATCGCAAGCCGCGCTGCGCAACGGCGTCATAATTCAACTGGGTTCCGCGTCCAGCGCCAGCGTAAACGAAAATCACCTGACACTTACCAAAGGCGTGGGACAAGTAGCCGCGCCGGAGAGTTACGAAGTCAGCGCCGGCGATCTCTCCATACGATCGGCCGCGGGCAACAGCCGCGTGCGTGTCGCATGGATCCCCGGAGGCAATCTGCAAGTCATTGCGCTAAGCGGCGCCGCGCGGGTCACGAACCGCACCGGCTTGGTGCTTGCCTCTCTGCCCGCCGGGCGCCAGATGACGTTTGCGATGCAAGCCGCCGCCACTGGAGTCGTCACGCGCACCGGATGTTTGTTGTCCAAAGATGGTCGCTTCCTGATGCAGGATCAGAACACGCAGGAAGTTGTCGAAGTGAGAGGCGACAATCTCGCTCCCAACGTCGGCAACCGGGTGGCAGCTACTGGAAGCGTTAGCGCATTGCGTCCCGCAATCGCGATCGCCACCAGTGTTCTAAACGTGAATGCCGTCGTGCTGCAGCAAACTGGCGGTTGCTTAAGTGTTGCCGCCGCCCTTGACGCGCAAACGGAACCGACCAATGTTGCTGCCACTCCAAGCCAGCCCGCCGCTGCGCCCGGACAAGCGCCCCCCGCAACCGCGCCGAAAGCCGGGATGTCCACGGGAGCGAAAGTAGCCATCGTCGCGGTAGTCGCCGGGGGCGGCGCCGGCGCCGCCATCGCTTTAGCCGGCGGTAAGAAATCGACTAGTCCGTAAACTTCTGCCCCACAGCGCGGAGTGAGCCACTACCGCGTTCGAGTGGCACCAGATGTAATCCATCAGCAGAATTCAGCAAGGCCTCGCAGCGGGAACGAAAATCATCCATCCTATCCTGCGCCTGTGGAACCACTGCTAGACGCCCGTACACTTCGTCAACGGTGGCGGCGTGCAATCGCAAATCGAATTGATTTAGCGCAGAGAGATCGTCGTAAACCGCACGGCCCCACAACTCGCGGTAGCGCTTTTCGCGGTGTGCGATTTCGGAACGTGCTGCCGTGACGTTGCGCCTGGTGTAATGAAGACTAATTTGCGGAAACGCCGGCTTGAGAAAATATTCCGCCGCCACCATACTTGCGTCGAACAGATCCACCACGCCTGGCACCGCCATCTTGCGCACCACTTCGATCGCGCGGCTCAAATCCTCTTCCCCAGCCGGACGTGTGAACCTTCCCGATCTGGCGAGCTGCAGTACTTGAACGTTACTAACTAAATGCGGCGATTCATTCACCAGGTGACGCAAAAATTCTTCAACCGAGCAACGGCACGCCATTTGACATAATGCCTCGCCTGTATTCTCTTTGCGTAAATACGAGTACATTGACTGCAAACGATCCAGCGGATGCCGGATAAAACATAGGTCAAATATCACTACATTTTTGATATTAGGCAGCGGATAACGTAAATGATGACTCGACACCGCTTTAATGTCACGATGAGTTGATAAAAAGACACTTAGCTCGTCATTATCGACTTCAGTGTCGGCCGTAAGTCCGTGCAGTGTGGCGAATTCTCCTCCGAATTCCCGCTCCAGAATGGACTCGATGGTGCTTCCTGCATTCTTGAAAAAATGATAGTGCACTACGACGAAACGCGGGCGCGGCACTTCCAGCGTAAAGTCGAGGCGCATAAACCTCAGACGACGCTTGCTGCCGAAAGATTACTCGCCTGCGCTCTATAATAGTGTGTGTCTCAAGCCACCAACCTCTTCGTAGAAAAAAACCAGCCGCGTCTTCTCGACGAACTTAAGACCTTCCTCCGTATCCCCAGCGTAAGTACCCTGCCGGAACATGTCCCCGACGTGTTGCGCGCCGCGCAATTCGTGGCCGACAGCATGAAGACCGCCGGTCTCGAAAATATCGAGATCATTGCCACCGCGAAGCATCCGCTGGTTTACGCCGATTGGTTGCACGCGCCCGGCAAGCCGACGGTGCTGTGTTACGGCCACTACGACGTGCAGCCGCCCGATCCGCTCGACGAATGGATCACTCCGCCTTTTGAACCGACCGTGCGCGACGGCAACATCTACGCGCGGGGCTCGGCCGACGACAAAGGCCAGATGTACATGCACATCAAAGCCGTCGAAGCGCTGCTCGCGACCACCGGAACGCTGCCCGTGAATTTGAAATTCCTAATCGAGGGCGAGGAAGAAGTCGGCGGCGAGTCCGTCGCGAAATTCGTCGCCGAAAATCCCGCGCGCCTGAAGGCCGATGTCGCGCTGGTCTCCGACACGGAACTCTTCGCCGAAGGTTTGCCGACCTTATGCATCGGTCTCCGCGGTCTCATCTATACCGAGATCGAAGCCCGCGGTCCGTCGCGCGATCTGCACTCGGGCATGTACGGCGGCGCCGCTCCCAACGCGGTGTTCGGCCTGATCGAGCTGCTTTCCAAGATGAAAGACGCCAACGGGAAAATTCAGATCCCCGGAATGTACGACGACGTCGCCCCTCCCACCCCCGCCGAAAGAAGCAGTTGGGAACACCTGCCTTTCGACGAAAAAGAGTTTCTCAAAAACGAAGTCGGTGCAACGCGGCTCACTGGTGAGCCCGGGTATTCTGTATTTGAACGCACCTGGGCGCGGCCGACGCTCGAAGTCCACGGCATCGCCGGCGGATTCACCGGAGCCGGCGCCAAGACCGTGATCCCCGCGCGCGCCACAGCGAAAGTCAGCATGCGCATGGTGCCCAACCAGGACCCTGAGAAAATCATCGCCGCCTATAAGAAATTCGTCGCCGAAAACACGCCCGCCGGGATCCAAACCGAAGTGCGCGTACTCAGTTGGGGCCCTGCCATCATGGTGAATCCCGATCATCCGGCGATCCACGTGGCCGCGCAGGCCTTTCGCGATATCCTGGGGAAGGAAACCGTTTTCATTCGCAGCGGCGGATCGATTCCCATCGTGGGAGATTTTGCGAAACACTTGGGGATTCCCACTATCCTCATGGGCTTCGGACTTCCCGACGATGGATTGCACTCGCCCAATGAGAAGTACAAAGTGGCGAACTATTACGCC
>Ga0105237_10005317_pt1 | contig 14561 bp, 3 predicted proteins | sample KBSC24metaG_FD_81520 | JGI IMG/M metagenome (GOLD analysis project Ga0105237, IMG submission 81520) | Corn rhizosphere microbial communities from Kellogg Biological Station, Michigan, USA - KBS C2-4 metaG | ecosystem: Host-associated > Plants > Roots > Rhizosphere > Soil | place: Michigan, USA... | reverse complement strand
GTAGGTAACGCTGTTAAGAGTATCGTCGAGGTTGTAGGTGTAGGTCGCCACGCTGCCGTGGGGATCGGTCATGGTGTAGAGGCGGCTGGTGTTGGCGGCGTAGGCGTAGGTGATCTGGCTGCTGTTGGCGTAGACTTTGCCGGTGACCCGACCCTGGATGTCCAGGTTCCAAGTGGTGACGTGGCCGTTGGCATCGGTCAAGGTCGAGAGCCCCCCGCAGGTGCACCACGTGTAGGTGGTCGTACGGTTCAGGGGGTCGGTGGTTTGGAGCAATTCCCGGATGGCATCGTATTTGTACGTGGTTGACCGGCCTTGCCGGTCGGTCCGCTTGACCACATCCAGATTCTTGTAGGTCGTAATGTCGGTTTTGGTGTCCCCGCCGGTGGCGGTGCCGGGATAGGTGGTGGTGGTGGGGCGATCCAAGGCGTCGTAGTCGGTGGTGACGGTGTAGCTTTCGCTGTCGGTCGTGGTGTGGACACGCCCATAGCTGTCATAGGTATAGGAAGTGGTGGCTCCGCTTATCGGAGCAGTGACGAGGGTCAGGTAGTGGCCGGTTCCCGAGCCGCTCGGTCCCGTATAAGTCAGCGTGGTGGTTTGATCGCTGCCTCCGACCGTAACCTTGCGCGTGAGCAATTGTCCCTGGGTGTTGTAGGTCATGGTCGTCTGCTGTCCCGCCGCATCAATCACGGTCAGGGGCTCATGCTGACTGTTGTAGGTCATGGTGCTGAGCAAATCCTGGCCTCCCATGGTGGCGGAATTGGCCTGGGTGACCGTCAACAAATCCATATTGGTTGTCGTGTCGTAGTTGTAGTTCGTAGTGCGGCCCAGCGGGTCGATGCTTTGTGTGATCAGGCCGTTGCCGTTATAGGTGGCATAACTGGCCTGGTAATAACCGGCCGAAAGAGCCCCCGGCGGCGTGGGATCGAGCAGCCGCGCCGTAATAGTGACCCGGCTCGAGGCGCTGTCGTCCAGGAAATCCGCCACGGTCTGCCCTTGGTAATTGTACCAAACGCGGTCCTCTAGCGGCTTCTTCACGCTGTCGACGATGTCGGTAAGGCCCCGCGGCCCCTTCATCCAATGCGTGATCGTGGCCTTGGTGTAGTCGAGCGGAGACGAGTATTGCCTCCGGGTCCAGTAGTAGGTGTTATTCTGACTCAAGCCGCTGCTGGCAGCCACCAACCCGGAGGCCGATGGAACCGTATCGGTATCGCAAATCGTCGAGACGCTATTGTAGCGAATCTCCGCCCGTTCGGTTTGACCAAGGGGGTTGGTCGCCTCGATGCCATGATGAAAGCCATCGCTGTCCGTCGTGAATGTCGTGACTCCGTAGGGCGTCGTCAGCTTGTTCACAAATGAGGTGCTGCTATCGTAACCAAAGGCTGAGACGATGCCGATTGGATCGGTGCTCGAGATCAACCGTCCCTGGCTATCATATTGAAAGTTGGCCGAGCGTCCGAAGGGATCGGTGACTTTGGTGATTTTGTACGTATCGGCATTGTCGTAGCGCAGAGTTGTCACCTGACCGATGCTATCGGTGAGTGTTACCAAGCGATTGAAGGCATCGTAACCATAGGTGAGGGCATTACCCTGCGGGTCGGTAGATTTAGTAATGAGGTAATGGGTTGTCCCCGCGCTGTCCGTTACCGCCAGATTGTAGTTTTCGACCGCTCCATCCGGAAGCGTGCGCGTGTATTTATGATTGATGGCATCCCAACTCAGAACAGCTTGGCTGTTGCGCTCCGGATCGGAGATGGCGCTCGTTCCCTTCGATGGATCTGATCCGTTCGGACCGGAGGTGGACGACTGGAGGGTAAAACTCGGGTAATACTCCAATCCCCCACCAGGAACAAAACGAGTGACGTCTCCATGTTGAGGATCACTTGTGATATAGGTTAAATACCCATAAGTCCATTGCGCGCCCATGTTGCTGAAAGGCGATGAAGCCAGCTGCCCAAGATCGGCTTGGTTATAGGCAATGGTGAAGCCCATTCTCGGCCCCACTGGCGGGCTATAGGAAACCGGCGTATCGGTGATGCGCAAGCTTCCCCGAAGCTTGTCAAAGGCATAGGCCGCCATGTGTGGGTTCGGGCAAGTCTCGCATTTGTCGCAGTCGGGCGGCGATTTGTCGCCGCCGGGCGCCAAGCTGCAGATGTAATTATGGGTAATGTGATTGGGCACGCGGGTAATAACGACACTTCCATTCCACGTGTTGAAAATTTTATCGCCTCCTCCAGGAGTAATGGCAACGCCGTCATGGTAAAAATAATTGTACACCGTTTGCGGCTGCAACCAGATAAGGTTCGGCGTGGTGGGCGGCACAACAGGGCCTGAAACTTGAAATGTCCAGTTTTGGGTTTGAGTAGTATCTAGAAAGAGATAAGGCGGCTGGGTAAGAGGCGGCGTGTAAGGAAATGGTTCTATCGAATAGGGAGGCGTGTAATTATTATAGTGATCCCGGGTGGAATAGAGTGAATTGTAATAGACCCAAGTGAACGTTATACTATAGGCATCGGGGAAATAGACCGGTAAGCCGTAGTAGCTGGAATTCTGAATTGTGCCATCGGTATTGATCGTGATTTGAGGGTCGGCAAAAGGACCGAAATGAAAATTATAGGTTCCCGGCGCCACCACGGGTTTTGCTGGAGGAGTCGGATTGGGCGCCGATTTGATCGTAACATTATAAGTCACCGTATCCTGTGAAGGAGGGTAGCTTGACATGACGGCATCGGTGGCCCCATGAGCCGTCACAGCAACAGCCATCTGCAAGACTGCCAGGTAAAAAAAGTGGATTCTCATGCGATGGAGCAATTGTTTCATGGTACAGATGTCGCGCCGGAAGGCGCGGTAACGGTGATGCCAACAGGTGAAATCGTCGTGGGAGAGAGCGAGGACGTGGCGGAACTGAGTGCCGTTCCCGATTGGTTTGCCGTCCCTATTTCATACTGATAACTGGATCCACCATCGACGTTCGTATCCGCATAACTCGTTGTCCCGGGCGCAAGTGTGGCGATAAGCTCATAGGCTCCCGACCCCGTTTTGCGATAGACATTAACCGAGCCGTAAGTGGTCTGACCGCTCAGCGTCCAACTCAGGTCGATCTCCCCGCCCGCGCCGTTGGCTGTCGCCGTCACGCTGCTGGGCGCGGTGGCCAGTCCCGTATGACTCGAGTCGTTAACATAGAATTGCGCGCTGGCCACCCGATCCACCACCGCCCCGCTAACCACGGTAACCGCCTGCACCAGCGCACTCTGACTCAGCGTCAGCGAGCTGAACGTTGGAGAGCTCGCCGTCGGAGTCGTGCCGTCGATGGTGTAGTGAACTGTCCCTCCGCTAACCGATGCCGAAATGGTGACGGCTTGCGAGGAAGTGTAGGATCCGCCATTGGGACTAATCGTCGGCGTAAGATTCTGCACCAAGCCATACTTCCTGGTCAGATAAAGCGTGGCCTGCTGGAGTTCCGATGCTGTCAAGGCACGGTTGTAGAGTAGGATTTCGGCGATTTTGCCATCGAAAGCCTGGGAAAGATACCCCGTGCTGCTACCGCCAACGATCAAATCCTTTCGAGTCAGATCGCCGTAATCGATGACGCCCGCCACCGAATTAGTCGAAGTTGTTGCCGCGGAAAGAGTCGAGCTGAACTGATAAAAATTAATGGCCGATCCATTGCAGCCCCCTGCAAACATATAATTATTCCCGCTAGTCACTGAGGGCCCATAGCTGGGGTAATCTGTGCCTGCAATTGAGCAGGAGACATAGGGTCGATGCGTAAGACTGGCGTTATCGTAAGACAATTCATAGGATACCCAAGGAGAGGTCCATCCCGAAGCGGCATAGGGCTTGCAGAGCACGCGCCCGTAATCGCTTCCCGGAGTGGGGCTGGCCACGGCAAGAATCGTTACCGTGGACGGACGGAGGAACGAATTGTCGGGTACTGCTAGGAACTTGGGACTTGAACTGCTAAAACTTACGGCCGGTTTGCTATTAATGCCGCTGGAAAGCCATGTCGGTTGATAGGTGCTAGTAAGTTGTACCGCATCATTATGAGCCGGGCCCTGATCGGGCCATTTATTGATTGGACCGTTATTCGTGATGGCGCCACCGCCAGTCCCTGTCGTTATCGTGTCCGCGCTAAGCCACAACACCAGGCCGGCCGGCGGTACAGCCGGGTTACCGGCAAGAAATGTTGCGTAGTCATCCGCCTGCTTTTTGTTCCATTTATTGCGGGTAATTTCCGTCAGAACCGCATTGCTGTAACCATTGGAGGAAGGCCATGTCGCATTGGGATGATAGAGGCCATACTTGTCAGCCAGATAAACCTCCACCTGCAGCTGCTCGGTATAAGTTATGGCACGATTATAAATAAGGACTTCCGCTACTTCACCGTTCAAATATTGAAAGGTAGTCGTCCCCGTTGTACTACTTCTCCCGATAACCAAATCCTTTTCGGTGTTATTGCCATAATCAATCGATCCGGGCGTGGCGGTGGAGTTATAATAAGAATAAGGAATTCCATCTTGCCCACCAATTAAGGAAGTGCCGTCGTAGGTGGTTGACAGCAGATAGGGTTGCCCCAGGTTGACTGCCTGAGTACTGGTAGCGATATAATTTTCCGCTATGTTAATAGCACTTACCCCATAAGGCTGGCCGTTGGGGTCATAGAAAAGCCCGTATGCCTGATACGGAGCGTTCCAGGTAGTCGAATTGTAATAGGGCTTGGAAATAATCTGACTATAGTCGGTTCCGCCATTGCGTATGGCCACCGCAAAGACCGTTTCAGTGGGGGGGCGGAAGCTTGGACTATCGGGAATCGACAGATACTGGCTGGAGCCATTGAAGTTGATTGCCGCGTGACCATTGATCGCCGTGGATGTCACGGTGGGGCGACTACCGCTGATACCCTGGGCATTATTGCCGAGGGGGCCTTGGTCTGCCCATTGCGATACTCCTCCGCTAACTGTGGTTACACCGTTATCGGCTTTCAGCCAGGTGACCAGCCCAGTGGCCGGAACACCAGGGTTCGTCGCCAAGTATGCCACGTAGGCATCCGCCTGCGCCTTGTTCCACTGGTTGCGGGTGATTTCCGCCTGAACATCGCTGCTGTAAGCATTGGCAGGGGAAGAGGGCCATGTCGCATTGGGATGATAGAGACCGTACTTATTCGCCAGATAAACTTCAGCTTCGTTTTGCTCGGTCGAATTCAGGCCACGGTTGTAGATCATTACTTCCGCGATATCCCCGCTAAAGAAATCAGCCAACCGGCCGCTGCTGCATCCGCCGATTGCGGTGTCGATGGGAGTATTGTAAACCAAGGAAGCCGTATCCGTGGCGGTATCTTGCAGGGCACCCGCTGAATAAAACTTATCGGTCGATCCATTAAAAATCCCCGTCAACAAACAAGGCAGATTAGTGCTAAGGGGCTGCTTTGCGAAGGTCTGGACAAGAGGAGTGCCGCCACTATGACCGGTTTGAAACGCGACCGGCCCGGTTATATCTTTATAGATGCTATAACTGACGTAAGGAGAGCTCCAAGTAGAACCTGTGTTATAATCTCTCGTGATAATTCGGCCATAATTCGCGATCACATTGGGACGAGCCACGGCTATAAGCGTCAGTCCGGAAGTGGGTCTTAGGGTGCTGCTCTCGGCAATATCCACATACTGGCTTGTCCCATCGAAACGGATGACGGGTTTTCCATTCAGGGGGGAAGAGCTAGAAATAAAAAGGGGCTGCCTTCCGGAAGGCCCTGTACCATTGTTTCCGTTCGAGCTCTGGTCCGCCCAGGCGGTCACATTGCCACTGGTACCGGTAGTCACCCCGGCATCGGCCTTCAGCCAAAGGGCAAGGCCGTTTTGCACGCCGCAAAAGGCGGTAAAATTAGCTGCCACGCTGGTAGCGGTCGCAGTCGCCGTGATCGTGTTGATCTTGTATCCCTCGGTTCCCGACTTGTAGTAAACGGTGGCGTAACCGCTGGCATCGGTCAAAACCGTTGCGCTCGTGCCGGTCGTTCCTCCGCTTGTACCCGACACGCCGCCGCTGGAACCCGAAGCAATGCTGAAGGTGACAGGGGCTGAGGAAATTGCCGCTCCTCCCGATGCATTCTGAACCCGAACCTCCAGCCCGCTCGAGGCAAAGGCGTTCGTGGCTACCGACTGGTTATTACCGCTGATAATTGTGACAGTGGGGGTGATGGAGTGGTAATAATTGATCGGATTATTTCCCATCTGGTATTCCTGAAGAATGGTATAACCATCCCCCGACGGCGCGAGTGCTGATGGATTATTGCCCAGGTGGCCGAAGTAATACATCTCCCACCAATCCGCCAGACCGTTGCTATCGCTGTCCCCGATGGTGGTATTCGTACTCAGATCAAAATCGAAAGCAGTCTTAACCTGGCCAATGACAGCCAAACTGCTGTCCCCCGCATTCGTCACCAACCAAGTGGGCGCATCATTGGTAAAGTTATAGGCCGCCAATTGCGCCCAGATTTTGCTGGCAACATATTTGACCTGTCCGACTGTCATGGCCTTTAAATCGGCTGGAGGATGGTTGGTCGCGTTGTAACCATTGGTGGTGTATTCGGCGGTCCAATTGCTCACCATGGCATTGAGATCACTGCCCGCCCCGCCAGGGAGGTTGGAGTTGAGTTCATCAACCGCTTTTTGCGTGAAGCGCTTGAGCTGCCCCTGCGTTACCACCGAATAGTCATTTGTCCCCAATGCCGGATTCACTGCGCCTCGTGAAGTCCACCAAGCCGGCTCCACCCCATAAGCGGTCCAGGCAAACATCAACGAACATGCCGTCATCAACCACAGGGTTTGCGCCAATGTTGCTGAGCGCTCGCTGGCCTTTGGAGGTAACATCAAGTTCATAGTGCGCTCTTATTTTAAACTCAGTATTTCTTACCAGGCCGGATGGAAAAAATTTGAAAAGAGTCGACATTATTTCCGAATACCCCTGAAAGCACCTTCTTCGTTCTTCGATGATTGTATTCACGACTTCCGAGCCAGCCAGAACTTACTGATGCATGGCTTATTTTGTCGATAGAATTGTTAAATGATGATTATAACTCTTTCTCTTCAAGAGCATTGAAGAATTCTTTCAAGAGAGCCTCATAGACCTGCCATTTCTTTCTTCGAGGCACTTGGCTTAACCATCAGGAGAAAGGGTGAAATCTGAACCGGGATATCCTTGGACGAATCCCTCTCGAACAAAGATCTAGAACGCCTAACCTGTAGAATGCTGGTTCCATCCCACCCCGAATCGCTCTTCTCCTATCCAGAAGATTACTTTCCAGGTCTTGAATCGAGGGTTTGCTCCCGAATCATCTGGGCAAACTCTCCCAGTTCCTTTTCTCCCGGTTCCGAAACGGCCAGGTAGTTCATGCCGGATTTCGTCCAGCCCGTGGCATGATAAACTTCATATTGGGGGTAATGATTAGATTGTTAAACGTCGAAAAAGAAACGTTCAAATCACCGGCAGCCCTTTAGAAGATCGTCCCAATCACAACCAAGTGCGTTACGAACTGAATCGGTCAAGAAGATGGTAGGCGTATAGAGACTGGCTTCTAAATCTTGGACATAACGAGCTGAAATCCCGACCTTTTCGGCCAACCTCTCTTGGGTTAATCCGCGACTAAGCTGTATCAGACGTGAATCCATCCGGCAGAACCATCGCGGAAATGGTCCCGGTTCTTACCGAAAAAGGCATTTTTCGGGTTTAATTCCCGCGCTTTCCGGGTGAGACGTGAGAAGATCCCTTGCCTTTTTAGACTAAAATCAGCTTTTCACGCTTCATGTTGTTCCCATAGAGTTGTGGGAATAAGGTTCCGCGCTCCTCCGATGGTCTTCAGATGTCCTTTTTGCCTGAGTTTGGCGATGTACCAGCGGGTGGCGTAGGTGCTCTTGAAACCCAGTAAATTCGTGCCTTCTTTGATTGTCGGCGGGCGGCCTTCGGTTCTTAGGCATTCCTTGATGCAATGGAGAACGTCGAGTTGTCGTTCCGTAGGCGCGTTGGGGTAATGACGATGAAAACGGGTGAGCTTGGAGGCCATGGTAGGCTTTCGTTTGCCCCGTATTATTAATCAAGCTGTCCTATGGCGCAAATGAGCGGTTCCCGTAACGGACTTTTTTAAAAAAAAGAGCGGGCGACGTTGCCCTACAGTCCTACATGGCCACCTGGGGATTTTTTAGGCATTAACTTATATTTTGGGCCCCGATCTGGTCCTAAAACAGAGGCGGGATAAGCCGTAGAGTGTTGGTTCGATTCCAACTGGGAGCGCCCATTTATGGACATTTGATTTAGCTCTACTACCCGGCATTGTGGAGATTCTTTGAAAATGCCCCTTCAACTCGAGCCATGAAAATCAGCGCCATCTGCTTCGATCTTGGCAAGGTCCTACTCGATTTCGACAAGGAGGCCATGCTGATCCGCATCTCGGAAAAATCGTCCCTGATGCCGGAGGAGATGGCTTCATTACTCTTGAAGGATGAGATGGGGCTAGCTTACGAGGCAGGCAACGTCACCTCGGCCCAATTTTTCTCTCACCTGAAAAAACGGCTCAAATTCAAGGGTGCTTCCCGGGAATTGCGCAGCCTTTACTCGGAAATCTTCACTCCTCTTTCCGACCATATCGCCCTTGCCGCAATGCTGGCGCCCCATTATCCGCTGGCCATCATCTCCAACACGAATGAGGCTCATATCATTTATGCCGAAGCAAGGTATTCCTTCTTCTCCCTCTTCCCCGTCCGCATCTACTCACACCAGATTGGAACGATGAAGCCAAACCGTGCGATTTATGACGCGGCGCTGGCAGCCCTCGGCGGGATCGATCCGCTGGAAGCTCTTTTCATCGACGATCTTGAGTCAAATATCCTCGGCGCGGCCCATCTCGGGTGGCAAACCATTCATCTTCGTCCCGGAGTCGATCTTCGTGAGGCCCTGGTCAGTTATGAGCTTGAGGGACTCGACTAGCTGCGAATTTCCCGAGGATGATGGGGACACCAGGCCGAAGGTGTCCTTCCATCCCTGCTTAAAGCGCAGGGCATTTGGTTTGATTCCCACTGGGAGCGCTTTTAGGGAATATCGAGCTTCAGACGGATGAATTCTTTGGCGACGCCATTCGTTTTAACTCCCAAACGCATGATGGGATCGCCGGTCAGAAGATCCGTTCCGATATTTTGGGCAAAATAATCGGGAGCGGAAGGGTTTACCGTCGTCCAGTTTTGCAAATCGGTCGAGACCTGTAGATTGACCGTTATCCCGCTTTCCATTGCATTCTGGCGATAGGTGAGAGTGAGGTATTGATCTTCACCTACGATAGCCAAATTCGGAGCCGGCAGCGCGAGACGGTCCATCTCGTTCATGGGCGTGGAGGGATCGATGTCGCAAAGATATTTAAACAGGTTGGGAACTCCGTCCTTTTGAGGGACGGCTGCCGCTCCGCTCACACCATAGCTGGCAGCCCATTGATCAAAGACCGTTTGAATGCTTAGAGTGAAACTCTGGCTGGCATCGGGGTCTGCTCCATCCGAAGCTGTCAATGTGACGGTAAAAGGAGCCCCCTGCATATCCGGGGGAGTACCGCTCAGGATCCCAGTGGTTTCATCCAGACTGGCCCAAGAAGGAAGGCCCGTAGCGGAGAAGTAGGGCGCTTGAGTCGCCGTGACGGTGAACGCGCCGAGCTGCCCCACGGTAAAGGTGGCATGATCGACACTGGTGATGCTGGGCGCACCTTTGAGGGAAATCCTGTAAATGATACCGCCGTAATCCAATCCCCCGCCAAAAGTCGTCCCGTAAAGATTTCCATCCACTCCCTGGATAAGACCTCCTTCAGGATTTTTTCCATCCTCATCGACGTGCGAATTAAAGAAATGGAGGATGGTCTCCGTTCCTTGGGAAGTCATTTTAAAAATGGTACCGTCTTCAATTGAAGGATCCCCGTCAGTTGTTCCATAAAAATTTCCATCACTTCCCTGAACCAGACCCTTGGGATTGCCGTTATCGTTGAGCACGCTGCCATCGGCAAAACTGTGGAGGATTGTCACCCTCCCTTGCGGTGTGAGCTGGAAAAAGGCGCCAACGTTGGCGGAGCCGCCCGAGCTCGTAATCCCGTAGAAATTTCCGTCCGAACCCAGAATTAATTTTTGAGGACTAACTCCGTCATCATAGACACATCCGTTGCCGAAGCTATGCAAGGTTGTCACCTCTCCCTCCGGAGTCATCTTGAAGGCGGTCCCCGGAATGAGAGGGAATCCATTGACTCCCAGAGTGATTCCATAAAAATTCCCGTCCGGACCTAAGACCAGGCCTTCTTCAGGTCGAGGTCCGTCGTCCGTAACAGTGCCATCATAAAAGCTATGTAAAATGGTCATCTTTCCTTGCGGCGTTATTTGGAAAGCCGTCCCCGAACCCGGATAGTACAGGCTCACCCACGTCGAGCCGCCTGCGCTGGTAGTTCCATAAAAATTTCCGTCCGGCCCCTGAACGAGGGAGGCGAAGGGATAAATCCCATCGTTCGCCACGCTTCCATCTTTAAAGGCGTGCAGAATCGTCACGGTTCCATCCGGAGTCATTTTGAAAACCGTGCCGTAGCCATTATAGCCGCCTGGCGAGCCACCTGCGTACGTGGTCCCGTAAAAATTTCCGTCCAAGCCTTTGGTCAAGGCCGCATAAGGTTCCAAGCCATCGTGAGGAACACTGCCGTCGCCAAAACTATGCAGAATCGTCACGGCCCCATTCGCAGTCATTTTAAAAATAGTTCCGCCGTTGGCCGTCCCTCCACCAAGGGTGGTCCCGTAAAAATTTCCATCCGAGCCCTGGATGAGCGGAGCCGCGGGACTAAAACCATCGCCAGCGGCGCTATCCGTGTTGAATCGGTGCAAAATGGTGTAACTCTGAACCGGCTTGGGAATCCGCACGATCTTGATGCTGAAATCCTGGGTCGCGTCGGGACTAATCCCGTTACTGATTTGTATTGTCCCCGTGTATGTACCAACCTGCGTCGGAGTGCCGGTCAAGCCGCCATACAAATCCAAGGTGAGTCCGGGCGGCAGAGTACCCGAAGCGAGGAAAGCCGTCGGAACAGGATCACCTCCCAGTCGATAATAAAAATAATAGTTAACCCCAATCTCAGATCCAGGAGGAGGACCATTCAAAAAAGCCGGTGACTCGGCATGGAGCAACCCCAATGATGTCGTCGCCAGAAAAGCCAGTACCACTCCTCCTCCACGACAACGCGCACCCGCCCGGCGGAACTCTCGAGCCAGTGAAATGAATCGGTTCATAAGAGATTAATGGCAAGGCCTGTTACGCTTTAAAGCCTCTAGGTAGGCTGCACTTATAGCGAAACCAATAAATTTTATTAATCCGCCTAAAAGGTATCAGTGAAGCCCCTTCTAGCAAGAAAGAAGGATGCCGCCGTAGAGTGTTGGTTCGATTCCAACTGGGAGCGCCCTTCTCTTGAGCAACCAGGGGAGCTGGTTACAAAACTTCAGAGCCGGGAGTAGTCGCGCTTCTTACTCGTTTCCGAGATGGGGTCATGTGGCCTTGTAATGTCCATCACCTAAGTCCAAACAGCCTCCCTTACGGTTGGGTGACGTTTAGCCGGATGAACTTCTTGGACTCCGCGACAGGAACCTGAACCTGCATGATGGGATCGTTTGTATCGGAATCGGTGCCAGTCTGAATCATCATGGGGTTGGCCACGGTTGTCCAGTTTTGCAAATCAGAGGAGGTTTGCACGTTGACCGTGATGCCGGTGGTAGATGCAGATTGGCGATAGGTGAGTGTGAGATAGAGCATGCCATCGGTCGTGGTTATGTTCACGGTCGCCAGGGCGGCTCTGTCGGCGGCGGTCATGGGCACCGTCGGGTTGATGTCGTATAGATACTTGAGCAGATTCGGCACACCGTCCTTCTCCGGCGTGGCCGCAGGCGAGTTGGGGATGCCCTGGGAAGCCGCCCATTGGGCGAAGGTCAGGGTGGGCAAGGCGATGGCCGGGTAGGAATCCTCCGGCCCCGGAGTCCAGGTGGGCGAGGAGAAACCTGTCGCACCCGTATAGTAAGAGACCGTGAAACCGCCGGCCGCCCCAAAAAAAACATATCCTCCCATCGCGGGCGCGTTACCCCGGAACACCACACTGGTCAGGTTGGCGCATTCATAGAACGCACCTTCTTCCAAGCTGGTAACAGTCTTGGGAATAGTCACACTGGTCAAGCCGGTGAGCGCAAAGGCGTAGGCCCCGATGTCGGTGATGCTGCTGGGTATCGCTACGCTGGTCAAAGGAGCGTGGGCGAATGCAATTGCTCCGATACCTGTAACCGTCAGGCCATTCATGGTACCGGGGATGACCAAGGCGCCACCGGGACCTGCGTATGCGGTGATGATGAGTCCGCCATTGCCGTCCGGCGCGGTAGTGAATGGAGACAGGGCGACCGCAGGATAGGAATCATTCGGATCAGGAGTCCAGACGGGCGAGGTGAAACCGGTTGTGCCTGTATAGTAAGAGACCGTGAAACCTGGGGCGGCACTATCAAATACATGCCCACCCAGTGTGGGCGCATTACCCTTAAAAAAAGCACTCGTCAGATTGCTGCAGTTTTCGAACGCACTGCTCCCGATATTGGTGACGCCAGTGGGGATCGTCACGCTGGTTAGACCGGTACAGTTTTGGAATGCCTGGCTTCCTATGCTGATAACGCTGCCGGGAATGGTGATGCTGGTCAGGCTGACTTTATTCGCGAACGCTCCGGCCCCGATACCGGTAACGGTTAGGCCGTTGATGGCGCCCGGAATGGGCACCACGCCACCGGAACCGGTATAACCGGTGATGATGAGCCCGCCATTACCGTCCGAGACGGTAGTGAATTTGGCCGGACTTGGGATACCCAGGTTGACCGCCGGGTATGAATCACCCGGGTCGAGAGGCCAGTTGGGCGAGGTGAAGCCCGTTGCGTCGTTGTAGTAATACACCTTAAAGCCACTGGCTGTGGTATAAAAAACATTCCCTTGCAGGACGGGCGCATTGCCCAGGAAAACCACGGCGCTCAAGCTGATGCAGCCTTCGAATGCAGCGGGCCCGATGGCGGTAACGCCGGTGCCGATCGTCAGGCTGGACAAATTGGAGCAGTCAAAGAATGCAAATCCCCCTATGTACGTGACCGTATTGGGGATGGTGACGCTGGAGAGCGCACAATAGATGAACGCATCCTCTCCGATGCTGGTGACTCCGTAGGGAATCGTCACACTGGCGATATTGTGATTGTTATAGAACGCATCATCTCCGATGGCAGTGACTGGCAGGTCGCTGATCATGCCGGGGATGATCACAGCACCACCGGGACCGTTGTATCCGGTGATGATAAGTCCGCCGCTGCCGTCCGACACGATGGTGAAGGGCGCGGGGTTGACGCCCCTGCCCGAAGCCGGGGTGGATTTGGCACTCACTCCGGCATTTGAATTGACGGTGATGTTCCCTCCGTAAGGAGTTTCCGCAGTCGGCGCAAACGTGACCGTGACGTTCTGTACGCCGTACGGCTGAATCGTTCCGGATGCCCAATTGCCACTGAAACCACCCGGGTAGCTGATGCTGCTCACCGTGATCGGTGCGCTGCCCGAGTTGATGATCGTCATCGTGCCGGAGACGGTTGTGTTAACCGTCACCAAGCCAAAAGTCAGGTTTCCGCTCACGGAAATGCCGTCGCCCGCAGTCCCCATGTTGACCGCCGGGAATCCCGCCCAAGTTGGCGAGGTGAAGCCTATGGCACTGTTATAGTAATAAACCGTGAAACCATTGGCTATACCATAAAACGCATTGGACCCCAGCGTTGGCGCATTACCTTGGAAAACCATGCTGGTTAGGCTGGTGCAACCCCAAAAGACATCCCAGCCGAAGCTGGTAACGTTGCCGGGAATAATCACACTGCTCAGACTGGTGCAGTCTTGAAATACCTGGTTTTGAATACTCGTAACGCCATTACCAATGGTCAGACTGGAGAGGTGGGTGCAGGAGTCAAACGCATCGTCTCCGATGCTGGTGACACCATTACCGATGGTCACGGTGGTCAGATTGTGGCAACCTTGGAACGCCCCGGTTGCGATATAAGTGACGCTGTCGGGAATTGTCACGCCAGTCAGACTGGAGCGGCCAGCGAAGGCGCTTTGCCCAATGCCGGTCACCGGGTAGGTCACGCTATTGATGGTGATCGTGCCGGGGAGGACGATCGCACCGCCGGACCCGGTATATTTGGTAATGACAAGTCCGCCGTAAAAGTCCGGGAAGACAGTGAAGGGGCCTGCGTCGGATGTGGTCGCGGGGATAGACGTGGGGGAATTTCCCACATTGACCGTGGGATAGGGGTTGGTTGAATCGGGCTTCCATGTCGGGGACGTGAATCCGGTGGCGTCGTTATAGTAAGAAATCGCGAAACCGCTGGGAGCCGTATAATACCAGCCAAAAACGTACGACCCCATGAGAGGGGCGTTACCCAAAAAAACTACGTTGGTCAGGCTGGAGCAATTGCCGAACGCAAGGCCTCCAATGGCAATGATGCTGGTGGGAATCG
>Ga0105237_10005315_pt1 | contig 14563 bp, 14 predicted proteins | sample KBSC24metaG_FD_81520 | JGI IMG/M metagenome (GOLD analysis project Ga0105237, IMG submission 81520) | Corn rhizosphere microbial communities from Kellogg Biological Station, Michigan, USA - KBS C2-4 metaG | ecosystem: Host-associated > Plants > Roots > Rhizosphere > Soil | place: Michigan, USA... | reverse complement strand
CTGGGTCACAGATTTATACAGGGATTGTTGCATGGCTCCTGCAGGGGAACGCCACGATGCGCCGCCTCGATCAGATCGCTGGATCGAAACCCGTGGAAAAAAACCTCCGGATCCAGACCCGCTCGCTTACAACGTGCCTTCAAGATTGATCCTTTTGCCCCCATTGATCGATACGGCGGAAAACTGGGCCGGGCAACGACCTAGCGCAAGTGCGGTAGCATATCAGCGGAATTTATGACCGGAGCGCCATAAAGGTCGTGTTCCCTGGGGGTACTGACATGCGCTGTGATTTAAGCCGGCTTGGAACAGCGCTTGATCTGGCCCATTCAAGGAGAAAACGGCATATGGCCAGATCTCGGCAGACCCCACCAGTGCTGGGGTGCAATCAAAGCACGACGACCTTTGTGCCCACGGCGACCCGGCCATAGAGATCCATCACATCCGGATTTGCCATGCGGATGCAGCCAGAGGATACCGCCTTGCCGATCGAGTTGGGCTCGTTGGTGCCATGGATGCGGTAGAGGGTGGAACCAAGATAGAGCGCTCTCGCTCCAAGGGGATTATTGAGACCGCCATCCATGTAGTCAGGCAATTCCGGCCGGCGAGCGATCATTTCCTTGGGCGGCGTCCAGGTCGGCCACTCTGCTTTGCGGCTGATCGTCTCCGTGCCCTTCCAGGCGAAGCCCTGCTTGCCGACACCGATGCCGTATTTGAGGGCAGTTCCGTCGTTGAGCACGAGATAAAGGCGCTTTTCCTTTGTGGAGATCACGATTGTGCCAGGATCGTAGCCGGAAAAGGGGACAACCGTGCGCGGGATGGGTGACCGCGCCAGGCTCGCCCGCCTGTCATCTTTGACGCCAGAATTGAGTTGGGGAGAGATCGCGCCCCGATCGATCGAAGCCCGCCGTTGTGGACGGGGTTGCGACGGGAAATCGCCGTTTTCGTCGTCATAATAGCCATAGGGGTCACCCCGATAGTAATAGTCATCGTCGAAACGACGATCATCGCGATAGCGCGGCGGCGCCTCCCGCCCATAGTGCGGAGTAGCATAGCCGCCATCCAGGTCATCGCCATAATCCGGCAAATACCGCCATTCCTGGGCATGCACGGAGACGCTTGTCATCAGCACAGCCAGAGCGGGCAAAAGGATCAATCTTGAAGTCTTCATGTCACAACCAACTTACCGAACAACGCACGGGACTGCGCCCCGCGTCGGCGGGGTATGCGTGCCGCCGACAATTTCGGAAGCGACAGGCATAATTGTGGCAGCGGCGATCGAAAACGAAGATTTTGCGGACGGCGTCAGTAGAGCAATCGAGCTCGTATCGTTCCGGGGATCTGGCGAAGCGCATCAAGTATGTCATCGGCTGTCTGGCCGACGCCCTCGGCTTCGATGACCACGTAGCCCGTGTCGCCGTGCGTCTGCAGGAACTCACCGACGATATTAAGTGCGCGGGACGAAAAAATCGCATTCAGACTGTTTAGCATGCCAGGGCGATTTTCATGAACATGGATGAAACGCGTGCCGTTTGGACGTGGCGGCAATTGAACCTGGGGAAAATTGACGGCGCCCAGCGTCGAGCCGACGTCGGAATATTCCACAAGCTTCCTGGAGACCTCTCCTCCGATGCGCTCCTGGGCTTCTTCGGTCGAGCCGCCAATATGCGGCGTCAGTATGACATTGTCCAAACCCTGGAGCGGCGTTTCGAAACGCTCGTTGTTTGATGCCGGCTCCTTAGGGAATACGTCCACGGCTGCCCCCGCGAGATGTCCTTCTTTCAAAACCTTCGCAAGCGCTTCGAGATCCACTACGGTCCCGCGGGAGTTATTGATGAAAAGTGCTCCCTTTTTCATTCTGCGCAGTTCGGTCTCTGTTATCATGTTTTGCGTCGAACTGGTTTCGGGGACATGCATCGTCACGAAATCCGAGATTTCGAGAAGCTCGCCGAGGGTGGCCATCGATTCTGAATTGCCGTGGCGAAGCTTGTCTGAAGGATCGAAATAGCGCACGTTCATGCCCATGCTTTCAGCAAGAACGCTAAGCTGCGAACCGATGTTGCCATAGCCCACGATGCCAAGCGTTTTTCCACGCACCTCACGACTGCCGACAGCAGATTTGTCCCATCCGCCCTCATGCGCAGAAGCAGAACGCGGGAAAATCCGCCGCGTCAGCATTATGATCTCACCGATCACAAGCTCGGCAACCGAGCGGGTGTTCGAATAGGGAGCGTTGAAAACTGGGATGCCGCGTCGGCGGGCCGCATCCAGGTCGACTTGATTTGTCCCCACGGAAAAACAACCGACGGCAATAAGCTTTTTGGCGGAGCTGAAAATCTCCTCCGTCAGCTGGGTGCGCGAACGAATGCCGATAATGTGCGCCTCGGCTATATGGCTCTTGAGATCCTTGTCATCCAAGGCCTTCGGCAAATGCGTCACATTGACGTAGCCGGATGACGTAAAATAGTCCACGGCGCTCTGGCTGATGCCTTCAAGCAGAAGGACGGAAATCCGCTCGCGCGGGAGAGAAAGTTGTCGGGTCATTGAATTGCTTTCGATTTTCGAATTCGACGAAGCCGGGGTTGCTTGTCGGCCGTAAAGCTCGCAGATATGGCAAAATCTTTAGCGACCATCCAACGGAAAACGCAACAACAAACTCCACTCCGACGGCAGATAGGGAGGTGTCAGTCCGTCCAATCGCGCCGAAAGATCCGCTAGGAGACGACATTGACGCTGTCGCTTTGGAGGCTCAAAGCCATCAACATCGATACTTGATCAGGACCGATTGAATTGACGAAGACAGCCAGGCTCGCAACGCGGCGGATGTAGGACGTACGGGCTTCCGGCTGGTGCCAGCCAACGATATCAGTGGCCGGATGTAAGATTGGAGCGTGCAACCTTATGTCGAGAGACGATTACCTGAAAACTAAAAGTTGACAATCCGATACTGGTGGCCTATACGGTGATCGTCGATATTTGCTTGCTGAGCTTTGGTTACCGCGCGTTTGGCACCGCGCCCTGAACGAACCTTCCTTTCAAAAATCGCTACCACCATCCGCAACGCTTTCGTGTTGTGGTTTCTTTATTGCTATGAAAGGGTTCATCATGACCACTGGCACAGTTAAATGGTTTAATTCCACCAAGGGCTTCGGCTTCATCCAGCCTGACAATGGCGGCACCGATGCCTTCGTACACATCTCCGCTGTCGAACGCGCTGGTATGCGTGAGCTCGTCGAAGGCCAGAAGATCGGCTTCGAACTGGAGCGCGACGTCAAGTCGGGCAAAATGTCGGCCTGCAATCTCCAGGCTGCCTAAGGCACCCGGTATCGGCTTTCCCTTGACCACGGATGTACTGGCACTGTTGAGAGCATGATACCAAACCAAGGTCAGGCAGATTGCCTGGCCTTTTTTATTGCCGCATTGACCCAGCCTTAATCCAGGAAAAATCATGACACAGACATACAGCAAATCTCGCCAGAAGGCGGAGATCGCTTTCGGCAATGTCCAATCGCAATTCTTTGCCCGCAACAACGCCGTCGATGAACTCGACTTCCTTGCCCGTTCCCGCGAGGAAAAGACCCTGCGCCTTCGTGAAGCGCGTCTTGCAAAGGAACTGCAGGACCGCACCGCGGCGACCGCTTCCCTCCTGGCTAAACGCGCCAGGAAGCCCTGATCTATTTTAACCCGAATCCCAGGATAGACATTTGAAGAACTCCAGAAACACCGAGCTTTCCGATCGCCGCGCGGCAGCCGCGCAAGCAAAGACGGCTCTCCTGACTGCCTATCGCACGGCGCAGACGGCGGCCCAGCCGACCAGGTTGGCGCGGGAGGCGGAACGCGTGGCCGTGGCCGCGGCCCGGGAGGAGCGGCGTCTTGAACGCGAGCGGGTAAAGCTTGAGGAGCAAGAGCGGCTGGTAGCCGAGGCGGCCGAGCGGCAGGAAGCCGTAGTTGCTGCAGCCCGCGCCGAAACCGAAGCGCGTGAGACAGCCGAAAAAGGCCGTATGGCTCGCTTGATCGAAGATGAAGCCACTCGAAAGGCTGACCGCGATCGGCGCTACGCCAACCGCAAGGCCCGACAAGCTTAGTGGCACGTCTCTCTAAGGCCGGTAATCGACCCACCTCGGTTGTTAATCGGCCTTGCTGCACGACCCATCGGCCCAATCCTGCGCAAGGTATGTCGCTGCGTTGAATGACGGTCGCCTACGGCATCGTCGCGACTTCGAACTAAACCCAGCGCCGAATGAATCGCTGCTGAAAGTCTGTCGCCTACGGGAGCTTCCATCGTAGAAAATACGGGCGAGCTTCAGGCAATCAACACGGTCGGGCAGATCGCTATTCAGGAAATCCTGCGGATGGTCATCCGCTCGATGGCGCCCGAGGCAACTTTACGACAACGCCAAGGCGGAAAACTTCGTGAAGACGCTGGGGGTTGAAGCGGTGTATCCGCTGGCGTTCGAAACCAATGACGATGTCAACGAACATCTTCCCTACTTCGTCGAAGAGGTCTACACAAACGTCGGCTCCATTCAGCGCTCTGCTTCTTGGGTCACCAACAGTTCGAGCATTAGCACGTCTAGCAGATCAGCAACCTGATCCTTGCCCACCCCAAGGGGACTACTTCAACTTCAGGCAATTCGAGACCATGGTTTGATGAGAGAAGACTTCATTCAATCGCTCAACGAGGAGCTTGGCGCCGACGTTCTCTTTGGCGCAGACATTCCAGCACGTTTCCGCAATGACTGGGCAGGGCTTGAACCTGTCACGCCATTGGCCCTGGTGCGTCCGCGCACGACCGAACAAATATCAGCAACGCTCAGGCTTTGTGATCGTTTCAAGATTTCGGTCGTTCCCCAGGGCGGATTGACGGGTCTTGCTGGCGGCGCCCGCCCGATCGAAGGCGGCGTTGCGCTATCGCTCGACCGCATGAACGGCATTGACGAAATCGACCCTGTCATGGCGACGATGACGGTCCAGGCCGGTACGCCGCTCGGTGTCATCCAGAGGGCCGCGGAGGAAGCGGGGCTTTTCTTTGGGCTTGATCTTGGCGCGCGCGATTCCTGCGTCATCGGCGGAAATCTTTCCACCAATGCCGGCGGCAATCGCGTCATTCGCTTCGGCATGGCGCGCGAACACGTGCTTGGCCTTGAGGTGGTCTTGCCCGATGGTACGATCGTGCGCTCGCTCAACAAGATGCTGAAGAACAACGCCGGCTATGACCTAAAGCAGCTTTTCATCGGCTCCGAGGGGACGCTCGGTATCATCACCCGCGCTGTGCTGCGCCTACAGGCGAAGCCCGCGGCGCTCGCCAGCGCCTTGTGCGGCTGTTCCGGCTTTCCGGCCATGCTGGAGTTACTAAAGAGCGCCCGGTTGCGCATGGGTTCGGCGCTGATCGCTTTCGAGGTCATGTGGCCGAGCTTCTATGATTTCATGACTGGCAATCTACCCGAGCTGCGGCGGGCATTGTCCGAACCGCACGGTATCTATGTGCTGATCGAAGCAGGTGGGCGCGACGCGGACGAAAACCGGACGATGCTCGAACATATCCTGTCTGATGCCCTTGAAGAGGGTTGGGTGTCCGACGCGGTCCTGTCGTCCTCGGAGCGTGAAGCCCGCGAACTCTGGGCGGTTCGCGATAGCGTTTCGGAATATGGGCGGCTCATGGGACCTCAGACTGCGTTCGATGTCGGGCTCCCCACCAGCGTTGCCGGCAGCGTGGTGAGCGAGATTGAAGCGGCGATGAAAAATCGCTGGCCCGATGCAATTGCGCTCAGCTACGGCCATATCGGTGACAGCAACCTGCATTTCGTCTGCAACATCCCCTCGCTTGGCAATTCGCAGCCGCATAAGGAAATCACCGAGCTTGTGTTTACGGCTGTCGGCCGGGCGGGCGGCACGATTTCCGCCGAACACGGGATAGGCCTGCTGAAGAAGCCCTATCTCAAGCTCTCCCGCACGCCGCAAGAGTTGGCCCTGATGGAGCGCATCAAGCGCGCTATCGATCCGAACAATATTCTCAACACCGGTAAGGTGCTGACGATTTGAGCCGATCCGTCTCTGAAGCTAACTCGGTGGACATACCGGCGAAGCAAGCTTCGAGTTCCTGAGCTCGAACCGGACGAGGCCCCCATGTTTTCATCGATAGCGTCCTTGGAGATTACATGAATCACCTCAAGGGCGACAGGAAGGCGGCGGAGAAAAGTCGTAAGAGGCAATCTGTCATGGCGAGTGCGCGAGGCATAGAGGAACCAATCGGGCGCGATATGTTTTAAGTTTAAACTTGTTTTTTGCTCTGTATCGCTCGATACTGAAATCTCCGCGGTGGGCTTTGAATACCGGTTTGGCCTGTCACCGTTTTCTAGCGAGTACGGAGAGTTCGACATGGCCTTCGCCTATCTTGCCTTTTTCGAAAGCTCCGACGACGGTGACCTCGCAATTAGCGAAGCCGATCTCGCAACCGTTGCCGCAATCATCAAGACAACTCCCGGCCTTGCATCCGCGAATCTCTATACGCCCGAGACGACCAACGACATGTACAACAAGGTCGAGCGATCGCCGGTTCTTGGACTTCAGCTTTATTTCGATCAACTGACCACACTCGAAAGCGCCATCGGCCCTTCGGGCCATCTGCAGCAGCTCGCGGCCTTTGATGTTCTCACCAGCATAAGGGGTACCAAGGCGACGCAGCAGGCGATGTATGTGCGGCCGTTTCCGGTCGATGACGGCAAGCTGCGCACCGGTGACGGTCAGTTGCCATGCAGCTACGTGGTTCACTATCCCGGCCCCGCCGTGGATATGAATGCCTGGCTACACCACTATGTTAGCCACCATCCGCAGGTCATGCGCACCTTTCCGGATATCCGCCAGATCGAGGTTCTATCACGGGTCGACTGGTGCGGCTTCCTACCCTGGGAGCGCGTCAATCACATGCAGCGAAACCGGGTGATGTTCGATAACCCCGTCGCCCTACAGACCGCCTTGCAGTCTCCCGCGCGCGTTGCCATGCGGGAGGATTTCAAGACGCTTCCTCCCTTTGAAGGCGGCAATTCGCATTTTCCGATGGCGACACGGATCATCGTCCCATAAGCAAAGACGCACCTATTCGACCTGATAACCTGTCTCGGTCAATACCGGCGACCATTCGGCTTGGACGTCGTCCGGCGGCACGGAAGCGAGCAGGCTCTGCGTATAGGGATGCTGCGGGTTGGCGAAGACCGTTTCCGTCGCCCCGCTCTCCACCACCTCGCCGCGATACATCACCAGCACGCGGTCGCAGAGATAGCGCACGACGGAAAGGTCGTGCGAGATAAACATCATGGAGAAACCGTGTTCGTCCCGCAACTTCAATAGGAGATCCAGCAGTTGCGCCTGAACCGAGACATCGAGGCCCGATACGATCTCATCGGCGACCAGAATGCGCGGCACCGAGCAGAGGGCGCGGGCAATATTGACGCGTTGCTTCTGGCCACCGGACAGTTGTGAGGGGAAGCGCATCGCCGCATCCGGCGGCAGGCCGATTTCAGCGAGCAGCTCGGCGGCGCGATCCATGCGCTCTCGCTTGCTGGCGTGGAGGCCACTCGCCTCATTCGCCTGGGTGACGATGCTACCGACCTGGCGGCGCGGATTGAGCGCCGATTGCGGATCTTGAAACACCATCTGGATATGGTCGCGGCGATAAGCCTTTTCCGATGATCCATTGGCGGTAATGTCGCGGCCCGCAAGCGTGAGGCGACCTTCGGTCGCTGTATCCAGCCCGACGACAAGACGGGCGAGCGAGCTCTTGCCGCTACCGCTTTCTCCGACGATGCCAACGAATTCGCCTTCACCGAGCGTGAAATCGACGCCGTTGACTGCCCTAAACTTGGGGTTCCTGTTGAAGGGGCTCCAGGCGACCGTGTAGGCCTTGGTAAGCTTTTCGCCTTGCAGATAGTTCTTCGCTGTTTCGACGTTGCGGGCCGGAGCCAACGGCGGCGGCACGATCTCAGGCGTCTTTTCCGTGCGGATGCAGGCGGCGATATGGTCGGGTGCAATTTCCGCAAGCGGCGGCTCGGCCTCGGTGCAGGCGGCGACGGCATTCGGACAGCGGGAGGCAAAACGGCAGCCGGTAATATCCTTCAACACGCGCAGCCCCGGCATGCGCTCCGGCAGGATGTAGAGGCCGCGGCGCTCTCCACTGATGGTGGGATTGGCGAGTTGAAGACAGCGCGTATAGGGATGTGCCGGCGCCGAGAACAGTTGCTTGGCGGGTCCGCGCTCGGCCGGACGCCCGGCATAGAGCACCATGATCTCATCGCTGATCTGCGAAGCAAGCCGCAGGTCATGGGTGATGAAGATGACCGCCGTGCCGTCACGCTTCTGCATCTCGGCGATCAGCTTGACGATACGGGCCTGGATGGTGACGTCGAGGGCCGTTGTCGGTTCGTCGGCGATCAGCAGGCGCGGGCGGCTGGCAAAGGCCATGGCGATCAGGATGCGCTGGCACATGCCGCCGGAAAGCTGATGTGGGTATTTGCCAAGTAGCGCTGCGCCATGTGGCAGGTGCACCGCTTCGAATTCGGCAAGCGCCCGCTGCCGCCAGTGTTCGCCCGGAGCAAGGCCAATTCGCAAGAGATGTTCCCTCATCTGCTGACCGACGGTCAGCACCGGGTTGAGGCCGGACAGGGGCTCCTGCGGGATGAAGGCGATGTCCCGACCGAGCAGATTGCGACGGCGCTCCGACGCCATTGCTACAAGGTCCTCACCGGCGAATTCGAGTGTCCCCTTGGTGACGGCGAAGCCGCTCGGGAGGAACTGCGAAATAGTGCGGCCGATCATCGACTTTCCGGCGCCGGACTCGCCGACGAGGCCGAGAATCATGCCCGGTACCAGCGTGAAATTGAGATCGCTCAGGACGGGAAAGGACTCGTTGCCCCCGAATGAGTCTACGCAGAGGTTTCGTGCGGCTAATATGGTCATGTCAGGTCCTCTCCGTCTGCGTCAGGCGCGTGTCGAGGGATCGGCGCAGACCGTCTCCGAGAATGTTGAAGCCGAAGACGGCAAAGAAGATCGCGAAAACCGGACAGAGAAGATTGAGTGGCGCCTCGTAAATGTTCTGCCGGGCGTCGGCGATCATCTGTCCCCAGGCGGGCGTGTCTGCACCGACGCTCATGCCGACGAAGGAGAGGATCGCCTCGACGATGACGGCGACGCCCATTTCCAGGCTCATGAGCGTGATCAGCAGCGGCAGTGTGCCGGGCAGGATTTCGCGCGTGATCGTGCGCCAATGGGAAAAGCCGACGAGCTGGGCGGCGGCCACATAGTCCCGCCGTCGCAGCACCAGCACCTCGCTGCGTAGCACCCGGCAAAAGCGCGTCCAGTCGACGAGCACGATTGCGAGGATCACATTGCGAATGCCGGTGCCGAGGCCGACCATCAGGATCAACGACAGGATGACGGGCGGGAAAGAGAGCCAGATTTCCACGACGCGCCCGATCAGCCAATCGACCCAGCCGCCGAAATAGCCGGCGATATGCGCCAGGATCGCGCCGATGATCATGGCGCCGAACGAGGCGATGAAGGCGACGGTGAGCGCAACGCGCGTGCCGAAGATCAGGCGCGAGAGGATGCAGCGTCCGAGGCTGTCGGTGCCGAGCGGAAACATCGCGTCGCTGCCATCCGCCCAGGCAGGCGGCGTCAGGATGGACAAGAGGTTCTGTTCATTCGGATCGTTGGGTGCGATCCAAGGCGCGAAAATCGCGCAGACCGCCAGGATGGCGATGATGACGAGGCCTGTCTGAACGCGGCCGGATCTCAACCAGAGCGGAAGATGTTTCATTATCAGCGCGCCGTCAGTTTTGGGTTGAGGATCAGGTAAAGACTATCGACCACGGTATTGATGACGAGGACGGCGACGCAATAGGTCAGGCCCGCGCCCTGAATGATCGGCAGATCGGCATTACGGATCGCATCGACCATCAGATTGCCCATGCCGGGGTAGGAATAGATGAGTTCCACCAGGAGCGTGCCGCCGAACAGAAAGCCGAACTGCACGCCCATCAGGCTGAGTGTCGGTAGGATGGCGTTCTTGAGCGCGTGGCGGATGAGGATGCGTTTCTCCGACAGGCCGCGCAGCCGCGCCTGCTGAATATAATCATCCTGATAGGCGTCGAGCAGGCTCGATCGCAGCACGCGCATGAGCGACGGCGAAAGCGCGATGCCGAGCGCGAGGCTCGGCAGTATCATATGCTTGATCGCGTCCCAGAAGACCGCAATGTTGCCGGTGATGAGGCTATCGAGCAGAAGAAAACCCGTCATCATCGGTCGCTCGAAGCCGGGGCTGAGGCGTCCGGTAAACGGCAGGAGATTGAAGAAGACGCCGAAAATCAGGAGCAGGAACAGGCTCCACAGGAACTCCGGCAGCGACAGAAGCAGGATGGAGAGGAAATCCATCGCGGCTTCTGCGCGCGTTCCGCGCACGTAGAACAGGAAAAGCCCGCCGGCGAGGCCGAAGACAGTGGCAACGACCATGGCGAGCACCGCCAGCTCGATGGTCGCGGGCAGCGTCGAGCCGATCAGCGAGGACACGTCCTGGCGGAAATGGATCGAGCGACCGATATCGCCATGCAGGAGCTTGACGAGCCAAATGCCGTATTGCTCGATGAGCGGCCGGTCGAACCCCATCTCCTTGCGCATCGCCTCGATCTCTTCGACCGTCGCATTCGGTGGCATCGACATTGCCGCCGGATCGACCGGCAGGACGCGCAGGATGCAAAAGAGAAGCGCGGACACGATGAGCAGGATCGGTATCGCGGTCAGAAGACGTTTTACCAGCAGTTTGGCGATGGTCACGAACATGCGCATGCCTTGTCTTACGAAGCCAGGAAGGCAGCCCGGAGCGAACCCCGGACCCCATGGTCTTTCAAGCTATGCAGCGCAAACTCACGACCACGACATGGTGTTGCCCAGGATCCAGGCGTTGCCATACTTGGCGTAAGCGAGGTTCTTTTTGCGGACCAATGTCTGGACGCTCTGCAGGAGCGGAATGGTGGCTCCGGTTTCGACGGCTTCTTTTGCAAGATCCCGGTAGCCGGCCACGCGCTTGTCATAGACAGGCTCGGCGAAGAGGTTGAGAACCTTCTGGCCGATCTCCATTCCCTTCCATGCGCCGAACGGCATTTTTGGATTCAGCAGATAGCCGGAGAAGATCTCGGGGTCACCCGTGGCGTTGTCGAAGCTATAGAGGGTCGCCTCCGGCAGTTTGCCGCCACGATTGAGCTCGAAATACTTCGAATATTCGATCTGCTGTATCTCGCACTTGATGCCGACCTTTCCCCACATCTGAACAAGCGCGCGGGCGATGTCGAAATCGCTGGGGAACTGGCCGTTGGTGGCCGCAAGCGTGATGGTTGCAGGCTTGTCGGCGCTGAAGCCGGACTTGGCGAGCAGCTCCTTGGACAGGGCTGGATCGTATTTGAAGCTGTAACCTTCGACGAAACCTGGTGTGCCAGGCGTCGCGGGAACCGAGAGCGGGACGGCCGCACCGCCATAGAAAGCCTTGGAAAGGGCAGCCTTGTCGATGGCGTGGTGTGCGGCAAGCCGGACATTCTCGTCGGCAAAGCCCATGTCGTTGCGGATCTGCAGCAGGATGATGCGGGTGAACGGATTGATTTCGGCGGTGAGCCCCTCCACCTTGCCGAGACGTTCGGCCTCACGGACGGGGATGTTGACGGTGAGGTCGATCTGGCCGGACTGGATGGCGGCGGTGCGCGCCGAAGGATCCTTGATGATTTCGATGGTGACGTTCTTGATCTTCGGCTTTGCGCCGAAATAATCATCGTTGCGCTGAAGCACGATGCGTGAGTTCATCTGGTAGTCGACGAGCTTGTAGGGTCCAGTGCCGACGGGCTTTTTCAGGAACCCATCCTGGCCGACGGATTCCATGTATTTCTTCGGAACGAGATAGCTTCCGAGAAAAGCCAGCCATTGCGGCGCGGTCGGTGTCGGTGCCGAGAATTTCATGATGCCGCTGGTCGGCGACGTAACTTCGATCGCGGTCAGATTGCGCCAGGAATTGGCGATATCGAGCTTCAGGCCGGATTTGATGCGATCGACGAAGGTGTAGCTGAAGTCATCCATCGTCATCGGATCGCCATTGTGGAACTTGACATCGTTGCGGATCTCGAACGGCATGGAAAGACCGTCGGTGGCAAGGTCCCACTTGGTAATGAGATTGGGGATGAGCTTCAGATCGGGCGACTGATCGAGCGGCTGGTCAAAGACCAGCTTGAAGATCGGCTGCGCATCCGGAACGAAGCGCTGGTTCGGATCCCAGGACGGCACGTCGCTTGGCCAGCCGATGGAGACGCTGTCGGTGTCCGCCGCATAGGTGAAGCTTGCGCGCGAGAGCACGGCGCCGCTGACTGCAGCAAGGCCGAGCATCTGCAGGAGATTTCTGCGGTCTAGTTCAAAAGTCATCACGATCCCTCTGGTGTGCACACCTGGCCTTGCTGCTCTGTGCAGCGATAGGGGCCGGTGAGCCTGCGGCGGTTGTTGAACGCAAGCCTGCAATCTTGCCGAGGGCTTTTTGGTTTTTGCTATTTTAGCCTCTTTTCGCGGGCTTCCCCTTAGCAATTACGGAGATCGTAGAACGGGCTAAAAATTACTTCAAGCCTAAAATTTATTGATTACTCGAATTTCATTCGGCAAGGGATGTTCCGGGATAAAAGGCGGAAAAATAGGCGTTTCAGGTGGGTGGAAGCGCAAGGCGTCTTTTTCTTTCGGCGCAAGAATGTGGCCAGGTCCGATCGAAGCCGAAAAAAACATTGACGCTCTTTCAAGTTATTTTATGCTTAAAATGTCGTTTGAGCGAATTGATCCTATCATCCCGGCAAATCCGAAGAGGGGACGTTGATGCTAGACCCGCATTGCCATTCAAGCAGCATCAAGGTGGAGCGCCCTGCCGCTCTCGCATTTGAATTGATGTCGGATGGGCTGAAGCAGGGAAGCTGGGCATGGGGCAGCTTCGACCGGAGAGAGGTCGAGCCGGGCCTGTTTTGCGGCACATCGATTTTCTCCGGCAAACAGACCTATGTCCGCCTCGATGTGGATCGGGATCGTTTGCAGGTGGATTACGAGGTCGGCGGGTCGAAGGAGGCCATGCAGTTTCGCAACATGTCCCGCGTCATTCCCGGCGACCTGTTGAAGATGGGGCAGAACACATGCGTCGTCACGCTGCTGACCTGGCGCCTGCAAACCCAGACCGACGCGGAATGGATCCAATTCGGCACGATCCATGAGGCGGAGATGTTCCTGATCAAAGGTCTTCTCGAGCGCGAATGAAGGACAAGATGACACACTCTCCCCATCTATTGTTTGCAGACCGGGCACGCGCCAACCCCGAAGCAGCCTTGTTGATCGCACCGGCCAGCGCCGGGCTACCCTATGCGCCACAGGGGTTTCGTCACAGCTACGGCGAGGTGTTCGCTGAAGCTGCCGCGCTGAGCCAAAAATTTGCGGCCTCCGGTTACGGCCTTGGCTCGCGGGTGGCTCTGCTTCTGGAAAACCGGCCGGAATTCTTCACCTTCTGGCTGGCGCTGAATGCCATCGGCGCGTCGATCGTGCCGATCAATCCGGATCTGCGGCGTGACGAACTTCTTTTCCAGCTCGATATGGCCGAGGCGCCGCTGCTGATCGCGATTGCCGAGCGGCTGGCGGACCTTGCCGACATCCATCCCGGCAAGGTCACGGTAATCGGGGCGAACGACGACATTCCGCCGTCGCCTGTGAGGCTGACGGCGGAGCCGGGCGGCCCGGACGCGGAATGCGCCCTGCTGTTCACATCCGGCAGCACCGGCAAGCCCAAGGGCTGCATGCTCTCCAATATCTATTTCATCCGCCTTGCCGAGTGGTACACTACTCAGGGCGGAGTTGCTGATATGGCGGAGGGTAGCGAGATTGCGCTCACGCCGCTGCCGATGTTCCATATGAACGCGCTTGGTTGCACGGCGGTTGGCATGATCATGAAAGGCGGCGCCATTGTGCCGCTCGATCGCTTCCATTCCAAGAGCTGGTGGGCCTCGATCGCCGATTCCGGTGCAACCATCATTCATTGTCTCGGTGTCATTCCGGCCATCCTGCTGCAGATGTCGCCAGTCGAGGCCGAACGCGCGCACAGGGTCAAATTCGCGCTCGGCCCCGGCGTCGATGCCCGGCACAAGGTCGAATTTGAGGAGCGCTATCGCATCCCGATCGTCGAAGCCTGGGCCATGACCGAGACAGGTGGGCGGGCCGCCACCACGACGGCGGCCGACGATTACGCGCCGGGACTGCGCTGCATCGGCCGGCCGCGCGCCGGCATGGAGTACAGGATCGTCGACGATGCCGGCAACACGGTCGACCTGGGGACACCCGGTGAGCTTCTGGTGCGGGCGGAAGGGCGCAACCCGCGAGACGGTTTCTTCAGCGGTTATCTCAAGGATGAGAAAGCGACGGAAGAGGCCTGGGAAGGCGGCTGGTTCCACACCGGCGATGTCGTCTATGCCGGCGAGAACGGGTTGCTCTACTTCTTCGATCGCAAGAAGAGCATCGTGCG
>Ga0105237_10005314_pt1 | contig 14565 bp, 11 predicted proteins | sample KBSC24metaG_FD_81520 | JGI IMG/M metagenome (GOLD analysis project Ga0105237, IMG submission 81520) | Corn rhizosphere microbial communities from Kellogg Biological Station, Michigan, USA - KBS C2-4 metaG | ecosystem: Host-associated > Plants > Roots > Rhizosphere > Soil | place: Michigan, USA... | reverse complement strand
CCATTCACCCCAAAGAATTCATCATTACAAATATTCACTACATCACCCGTAAAAAAAGCAGCATGTTCAATATTATTGAGCGCAGCATTTTCCCGGGCATCAGCAATAGCTTCTTCTATAACTTCTACACCAATAATTTTTTTTGCCTGCCTGCTTACGAAGATACCAATGCTTCCTGTTCCGCAATACAAATCATACACAACCTGGGTTCTGTTGAGTTCTGCAAAATCTCTTGTAACCTGGTATAATCTTTCCGCCTGTTTTGTATTGGTTTGAAAAAATGATTTGGGACTTATCTTAAAATTATAGCCTTCCAGTCTTTCTGTAATATATCCTTTACCGTAATATACCTGCGGCTCAAGATCAAAAATACTGTCATTTCTTTTGGTGTTGATAGTATAAAGCAAGGTGGTAACCTCGGGAAACTTCTCCAGCACAAAATCGAGCAACGCTTCTCTTTTAGCTTTATCCTCGTAGCCAAAAACAATATTCAGCATTATTTCATCTGTGCTGGCAATACGCAATAACATGCTGCGTAAATAGCCATGATGCTCCGCAATGTTGTAAAAAGAATATTTGTGCTGTCTTGCAAATTCAGCAATTGCTTTTCGTAAAGTATTGGTGGGCTCAGTTTGCAGGTAACAGGTATCAATGTTTACTACCTTATCATACATGCCTTTGGCATGAAAGCCGGCATAAGCACCAGCATCTTCCCCACCATTTTCAAAATAGCCGGGCTGCTCTGTTTTTAATTTCCTGAATTCTTCCTCAGGTATGAACCGCTTGGTGCAAAATGTGTATTCAATTTTGTTGCGGTAGCCTGTCGTTTTTTCGCAACCAATTATAGGCATCATTGGCGGCAACTGAATCCTGCCAATTCGCGAAAGGTTATCAAAAACCTGTTGTTGCTTATACTTTAACTGTTGCTCATAAGGAAGCATTTGCCATTGACAACCTCCGCAACTTCCAAAATGGGAACAAAAAGGTTTTACACGTTCAGGAGAATATTGCTTTATACGCAGCGGCCAGCCTTCTGCCCAGTCTTTTTTATTTTTAAATAACTGAACATCTACAATATCGCCGGGTACTACATTCTCAATAAAAACGACTTTACCTTCTACCCGGGCAAGTGACTTACCTTCTGCGGCATAATCCTGAACAAGCACATCTTCTAATATAACTGGTGGTTTTTTCTTTCTCACGGCGCAAAGGTAACCCGTGATTAAAATGAAAGAAATTGTTTTTAAAAAAGAATATCCTGCCAATAGAATACCTCGCAATTTTAAAAATCATTAACCCCTGTTTAACAAATGAACATTTATCATTTGTCTACCTTAACCTTCAAAATCAAATTTTATGAAAAAGATTTTTGCAGTCATTATGTCTCTCATGCTGCTTACCTCTATGAGTTTTGCCCAGGCAAAACAAGACGCGAAAGCAGCTAAACCAGCTACCACTCATGTTAAAAAAGATGGTACGCCTGATAAGCGCTTTAAAGAAAATAAGGATGCAGCTACCGCTAAAACTACCCATGTAAAGAAAGACGGTACTGCTGATAAGCGCTTTAAGGAAAACAAGGATGCTAAAAAACCGGCTGCTACGCCAAAAAAATCTTAATGAAAGTATATTTACTTACATTTAAAAAAGCGAGGTTTAGTACTTCGCTTTTTTATTGCCTGTTGATGGACTCAAGATACTTTATCAAGGCCAGGCGAATATCACTTTTTGAATTTTCAACCGAAGTTGCCGCGTTGTATAACCTGTAAACATCATAATTCTTCTCACTAAAAAAATCCAGGTTTGCTTCTTTACCTGAAATTAAAAAGCCGGGCACTGCAACTTTATAGATTTTATCTGGCTCAATAGGCTTGCCATTCATCAGCCATTTACGGTCAGGCTGATTATATGTAACAAAAGAAGAGTATTGCAAAAAACCTCCACTGCCCTTATTTAATAAGCCGGCATCGAGCACTTTGATAATAAGCCTGCCCGTGATATCTGCTTCCCGTATAGCGCCACCAAATGGAAGTGCCCTGATGATATCATACTCCGTAACGGGTGGATACAATATGTCATCAGCCCTTAATGATCCAGTGTTAAAAATAGCAATCTGTGCATCCGGGCAAGCTTTTTCCATTGCAGCAGTAATAAGCTTTGTAAGATTTGAACTTCCCTGCCTCACTTTTTCATCGCGGGCATCCAAAGGTTCACCACTTTGCAACAGTACCTTTTTTGCATCAAAACCAGCGGTGCGAAAGCTTGAATCAGCAATATTTGTCCAATGCCTTACTACTTGTGCGGTAGCGCTGTCATATTTAATTGAATCATTGAGATTCCTTAGCTTCGGAGTTACACTTAATGTCTTTGTTTTCTTATCAATTCCAAGCTTTACTACGAAAGCAGATTTTGCATTGGAATGTGCTTTGGTGATATAAATGTTCCCTGTTTTTTCAAACCGCATGTCATGCTCATGGCCACCTAAAATTACAGCCAGTCCGGGCAATTGCTGCGCAAGCTTAATATCATCAGCTACCAACTGGTGTGTGATGGCAATAACCGCATCACAGGAATCTTTTATCTGGTTATAAATTACAGATGCCGCCGCAAAAGGATCTTTATAGTTTACATAACCGGCCTTATTAAATGGAATGTTTATGCCGATAAAACCAAGTTTTGCGGTGGTTCCATCTTTATCATGAAAGGTTTTAAAAATATAGGAAGGAAGTGGCTCGTTATTTTTTTCAAATGGAACCATTTTATTATTCACTTCATGAAACGAGTTGGATGATACCCACTCAAAATTTGATTCATCAAGCCTTGACTGCAGATCTTTTTCGGGAATATCAAACTCATGATTTCCGAAACCGGCAATATCAAACCCGGCAGCATTCATTGCTTCTATCATTTGCTTACCTCGTATAAATTTTCCCTGGTATTGCAAGCCATTATAAACAGAAGGGCTTACAAAATCACCAGCCATAATCAGCAATGTATTGGGATTATTTTTTTCAATCTCTTTTTTTAAACCGGCAACCCGTGCCATACCACCAAGCTTCCCGTTGTTTACAGGTGCTATCTCATAAACATCATTTACCTGGACAAAATCTATTTCAATTTTTCCGTCATCTTTCATACTGCCCGTATGCAGCACAGAGCATGATGCAAAAGTGAATAAGAGCAGGGCAACCACAACCGGCGTTTTGTATATTTCTTTCATAAGCAACCGATATGTTTAGGCGTTTAAGATAGGTTCAATTTTATTATTTGCCATCTTTATAATACTTTTCCACAGCAAACACTTATCCAAACTTTATCATTAAGCATATTTATTGGTATGGAACTGAAAAACATCTTTGTTCACCATGTATTTTTCTGGCTAAAGAACCCTCAAAGCAAAGACGATTTTGCGCAACTGTTAGCAGGGTTAAAAAAATTATCTTCTGTAAAAACAATCCAATCTTTTCATATCGGCATTCCTGCCAACACCAACAGAGAAGTTATTGAGACCTCCTATGCCTTATCCTGGCTACTTACTTTTGCCACCCCGGAAGACCAGGACAGCTACCAGGTAGACCCGGATCATCTTGCTTTTGTAAAAGAATGCTCGCACCTGTGGGATAAAGTGGTAGTGTATGATTCTGTAAATGCATAGATAGTTGAAAGGTTGGCGGATTAGATAAAGCGAAGTTGCTCAACCTTTCAACATAATCAAATTATCCGTATTTACCTTCCTTTGAAATCCGGTTTTCTTTTTTCAAGAAAGGCAGAAACACCTTCTTTTAAATCTTCGGTAGCAAAGCATTCGCCGAATTTCTTCATTTCAAAGTCATAGCCTTGTTGGGTATGATCGAAATTGTTGATGCTTTCTATCACTTTTGTAATTGCCAATGGCGCCTTAGTATGTATTACCTGTAAAACCTGCTTTACTGTATTTAATAACTCTTCCTGCTTTACTACTTTATTTACAACTCCATACTGAGCGGCATCATCGGCATTAATCATTTCGCCTGTCATAATTAATTGCATTGCCCTGCCTTTACCAACAGCCTGTGTTAAACGCTGTGTTCCTCCGTAACCGGGGATTAAGCCAAGATTAACTTCCGGCTGACCAAACTTTGCATTCTCTGATGCAATAATGAAATGACATGCAAGTGCAAGTTCACAACCACCACCTAGTGCAAATCCGTTAACCGCGGCCACAATAGGTTTGGGTGAGTTTTCTATTTTATCAAACACGAGCTCTTGTCCGCGTCTGGCTAACGCTTCTCCTTGCGAAGCATCCAATTGCAGAAACTCACTAATATCTGCACCGGCGACAAAACTTTTTTGACCGGCACCGGTTATAATGGCTGATTTAATTGAATCGTCTTTATATACTTCACCAATTGCCTGGCTAAGCTCATCAATCACCTCTTTGTTTAAGGCGTTTAATTTATCGGGGCGATTGATGGTAATAATACAGGTACTATTTTCTGTTTCAACAAGCAAGCTTTTATACATAATGCTTTTTCTCAAAAATAATAAAACCGTTATAAGAAGTTTTTTAAAAAAATTGCTCGTAGTGAAGAATATTAGCCGCGTTTATTTATGGAATATCAATAATTGAAATAGGCAGCTCATTCTTTATGCTTCCTGTTCCGTATTTATCCCAGAATGTGATATCCACGTTGTATTGTTCATCCCAGTCCATAGGTTTGCCTGCGGGCACAGTGCATTGGAGGTATTTAATTTTCTCCGCATCAAACACATCATAATTTTTAAACAAGTCTGTTTCAGCCAGCATTTTATTTCCCTTTTTGTCTGTTACCATCAGAGAACAACCAACGGATACTTTACCGTTTTTTACTACAAGCCTTTTAATATTTTCATTCACAACTATAAATTTTTCACCCAGTGGTATTTGGGTATGATTAAGGGTTTCTCCATTCATAATAATCCTGCTTTCTCCAGGAACAATAGACTTATACTTTGTTACCATACCGGTATTCAAGTCTTTCTTTATACCGCTTTGCTGCGCGTTGCAGGAAGTGAGTAACACAAAAAACAATGCGGCAAATAACAGTTTATATAATCGCTGAAGCATAAAAAAAATATTCGGTTTGTCTTTGTCTCCGTTGAATATAAAATAATGAAGTCCCTGCCAGCAAATACCGATAATCATCACCATTAACCACTCACTGCCTGTAACTTTTACCAGCATAATGCAATCATTAAAAAAAGAAAAAGGAATCTCATACATCATTAGCCTTGCCATACTGTAACCAATGGCTGATATAAAAAAGCTTACAAGAAAACTTTTTATTAAAAACTTTTTGGTGTGGGTCGAAAATTTCTGTTTCATAAGTTTCAATTATTTAATTGGACAGCAAAATTCATTTTCAATTACAGGCAATGGAAATTAATCAATGTGAGATGTAAGTATTTTTTACTGAAGCAGGTAAAAAATGCGGGTAAGTGTATTCGCATCAAACATCGCTGGAATACCTGCTAACAAGCAGTCTGGAGAATGTTTACCGTCCCATATCTGGTATTTACCAATCCATCATTTTAAAACAACAATTCATTTGTCGTTACAGATTCTTTAAGAAGAAAACAGAACAATTTTATCGTACAGAAGAGAAAATATTTTTATGAAAATCATTTCACTTACACAACCCATGCAAAAGACATGGCTCATTTTAACAGCAGCCATTTTGTTTGCCGCCTCATGTAAAAAAGATAGCCCTCAAAACGATTCTTATTTTGATCAGCAATTGATTGTTCAATTCGGTAACACAACTATTCCATTTAACCTGGTTGATTCTGCGACCGTGATATTCCGCAAACAGGGATCTGTAACGCAGATTTTTAAGCGCCTTGATAAAAAGAACAATTCGCTTAATGCAATCATTAATGATCTATCCAAAGGTAACTGGACGGCGGATGTTTACATTTATGCCCGCAGCACAGACACTACGAACCGCAGGTATTTACAGTCGATTGCATTAACAACGCTTCATCACAAAGAAGATATTAAAGTTACCGGCCCTGATGGAAAGATTGATGACGCATGGAAACCATCAGTTGTATTTACTGATGCCGGTGCTGATATTATTGCAACAATTCCTTTAGACAACAGGGAAGCGGCCTTCGACTTATTGTTGAAATATAAGAAGTGGGATCATTTTTATATGGAAAGATATGCGCATAACAGAACAAATATTGGCAACGAATTGATGGCTTCAGGCAAATGGGAATGTTCGGGTGGTTGTTACACCTATGACAATATGATAGCAGACTCCACAACATTCCTTCCTTTTGTGGAAACGGTTAAAACCAAAACATGGAACAACGGAGAAATTTATCTTTCTGTATCTGATGCAGAAACGGGCATTGAAAAAACTTTTTTCTATATCTACAACAGGTAACTATTTAAAATATAAAGCACCGTGCAAACCAATGCACCGGTGCTTTATTTAATTACCCCCAATGAAATCCAAACTCCAATTGTTCAGTTGTGGTCTTCAGTCTCCCAACTGATTTGATGAAGTGAAATTGCAACAATCCTTTCCTGTAATAAAATTTACCCCGCTTTATCGTGGATAACTCATAACGAAGAATGCTTTTTTTCAAACGAAGCGTTTTGTTTGTCTCCGTTAACAGTATATATCAAAAGTGTATCCGCCTAACTACCCTATTCAATCGCTTCAATCTGGTTTTAGTACAGGTCAGCAATCAAAGTTTTATTAGTTGGATACATCAAATGATTTTTGTGTTATCAATGAGAAAAATAAGGTTCAGGAAATCATTTTACGCCCTGTTTCTCTCATCAGCATTAAATAACTCAACTGGTTTTATATGAACAGCAAACAAATTGAGCTTGTCAAACAAAGTTGGTATACACTTTCAACCCTTGATCCATGTTTATTGGACCAGCTTTTTTTTCATCATCTTTCTGAAAAAATTCCTGCGCTTAAAACGTACAGGCAAATACATTCAAACAATCTTACCAATATCATAACGGTTATCATAAACAGGCTAGATGAAACAGGAAATGTGGTTGGCCGGCTTATTAATTTTTCTAAACGAAAGCTCAAGGCATCCGTGCAGCCCGGGTATTTTCTTTTTGCGGGAAATGCGCTGCTATGCACTTTGTCCAATGGCTTGAAAGAAAGTTGGACAGAAGAACTGCGTGAAGCCTGGGCGGGCTGCTACACATGTTTATCCAATGCAGTAATGGAAGCTACCTATGCAAGTGACCTTGCTTAATTTTTAATTCTATCACATGAAAACTTTTTTTTATGACGGAAGAACAAACTTTATTAGTCAGGCGGAGTTGGAAAATCTTCCGCAGCATTGACCCTGCAATTATTGGTGACGTTTTTTATTCAAAGCTTTTTTTGGATCATCCTAAATTGAGAAAGCTGTTCCCCAAAAGCATGGAAGAACAGTATAAAAAGCTCACAGACATGCTTGATTCAATAATAAGCAAGCTTGAAAAAATAGATGTTATCTCTAAAGAGATAAAAGCCCTTGCAGAAAGGCATGTTCAATATGGAGTAAAAGCAGAGCATTATATAATGATTGGCGATGCGTTATTGTGGACCCTTGCTCACGGGCTTGGCAAAGACTGGAACAGTGAAGTGGAGGAAGCCTGGAAAAATTGCTTTTCCACCTTATCTGCCAATATGATTAACGCTTCAGGTTACGAGGAAAAAGTTGCCTCCTGAAATGTAAGATAGTTACAGCAGCACTTTATACCGGCTGTTTATTACATATAAGCTACGTTTCAGTTTAAATTTATCACGCCTTAATGTTTGCATTTAGTCGGGCGAAACAATTTTACTATTTTGTAGAGCAAAGTATAAACCATTACATGCAATTTTTTTTAGTGATACGCAAAGGCATTCTCGTCGCTTTATTTGCATGTGTGCATTGTTGTGCCAAATCGCAATCAGCAACAGAAATACAGGTAACTAATTATGATGAAACCAATGGCCTGCAAACACGTATTATCCCAGCCATTTTGCAGGATTCAAAAGGTTATATCTGGGCCGGCACTGCAGATGGGCTTAGCCGTTTTGATGGATACAATTTTAAAACATTCAGAAAGGTGGCCGGGGATGAAACCTCTATCGCAGGCAACAGCATTACCAAACTTGCCGAAGACAAAGTGCATCATATATGGATGGGCCTGTCACGCGAAGGGCTTAGCTGCTTAAACCCACTTACAGGAAAATTTACCAACTACAGTTTAACCGCAAGCAAAAAGTCAACACTGGACGTTACCATGCTTTTTATCGACAGTAAAAATGAGGTATGGGCCGGTGTAAGGCAAATGGGTTTAATGCACCTGGATAAATTAAATGGCCACATAGATACATACGATGTTGTTGAAGCAAAAGACACTTTCTATACGCCTGAATTCCGCAATATTTATAACACTGTTTATTGTGTTTATGAAGATAAAAAAGGAATGCTCTGGCTCGGCACCCATAATGGTCTTTACAAGTTTGATAAGACTACCAAAAAGATGGAAGCAGTAAGGGAAAAATCTTTGCAGAAAGGCGCGTTCAGAAATGACCTGTTTAATGCTATCCTCGGTACAGATGATGGCCTTTGGATGGGGGCATGGGGCGGTGGCTTAAGTCATTACGATTTTAAAACGGGGCAATGGAAAATATTTAAACCCGACTTACTAAATCCCGAACAGGAAACGACTAATATTATTTCTGATGTAAAGCTTAAATCATCTAATGAATTATGGATTACCAGCAACGATCGTGGCCTCAATGTTTTTGATATTAACACTGGAAAATTCACTCCGTGGGGAAGTGACAAGGGCATTCCTGATAAGATGTGTTTTATGGTAATGCAGGATGCGGATAAAAACCTGTGGCTTTCCAGTAATAACGGGCTTGCAAAAATTCAGATGCGTGAAAAGCAATTTTTATTTACACCTTTCCCCGTAACCAAATCTGAAAATGGAAGGTTTTATGGCGTTACTAAAATCATAGATGAAAAGAACTGGCAACTCACAGGAACGTCAATGGCAGATGGATTGCATTATATCAACAAAAAAAATGGCAGTCAAAAAGTAATAGCTTTTAAAGTATCTCAACGTGAAGAAAAGTTTTTGATAATCTACGATATGCTGAGAGACAAAAAGGGCAATATCTGGGTACTTACCCGGGATGATCTTTACAGGTTTGACACCCTTGGTCAACAACTTATCAAAGTACAGGGAATGCCTGCCTACACTTCAGAAATACCGGGCAGTTCATTAAGAAGATTTACAGAAGACAGTGATGGTAAACTGTGGATTGTTACGCAACGAAATGGCGTTTTGTCTTATGATGTCACCAGGAATATTTTTGAGCATTATCAAAAACAGTCAGACAACAAAAACTCTTTGCCTTCTAATGTTGGTAGCTGTATTGCAGTTGATATAAAAGGCCGTATTTGGGTTGGCGGCATTAACGGCCTCTTCGGATATTTTGATAAAAACGACAGGCATTTTACAGACCTTATATCAAGCGGCAAGTACGAGTACTGTAGCGTCTCTGCACTTACTGCCGATAGTAAAGGAAATATCTGGGCGGGCACAGATATTGGTCTACACAAAATTGATTGCAGTAGCGATATTCCACAGTTAAAAAAAACATATACGGCAGCAGACGGATTGTGGGGCGATGTTGCCAGTGAAATTAAAGAAGATAACCAGGGAATGATTTGGTGTATTACCACTGGCGCCGTTTGTGCCATTAATCCGCAAACAGGCAGGCTTGTTTCTTTTGGATCGCAGGATGGTCTTATTAAAAGCAATATGGGCGAAAGGTTTATGTTTTCTTATGATGGCAAGATGATACTTGCTGCCAGGGCAGGGTATTACCTGTTTAACCCTGGCTTATTGCGAAGAAAAACAGCCAATATTCCGCTTGCAGTATCGTCTTTTAAAGTAAGGGATGCTGAACGATACTACGAAGATGAACTGAATACAAATGGCCGGCTTGAGCTTGCTGCTGGCGAAAACCAGTTCTCTTTTGAATTTGCGGCGCTAGATTTTATACGTCCCGATCAACAACAATATGCTTACATGCTTGAAGGTTTTGATAAAGACTGGATCTATTCCGGAAACCGTCGTTATGCCAGCTATACCAACATACCCGGCGGCACTTATACTTTTAAAGTAAAAGCAACCAATACGCCGGATGACTGGGGTAATTCCGCAATTATTGTTCCCATTCACATCAATCAACCTTTTTATAAAACATGGTGGTTTATTAGCCTTGCATCAATAACAGTGCTTGCGGGCATTTTTGCATTGTACCGCTTCCGTTTGAAACGACACAGACAAATTCTGTCACTTGAAATGAAGACGCAAACACTGGAAAAAGAAAAGGCTCTGGTAATGTATGAAAACCTGAAGCAACAATTAAATCCTCATTTTCTATTCAACTCTCTTACATCACTAGGCAGTCTTATCAACACAGATCAAAAAATGGCAAGACAGTTTCTGGATCAGATGTCTAAAATATATCGCTACATTTTAAAGAGCAGAGATACCGAAACTGTTCTTTTATCAGAAGATGTAAAGCTTGTGCAGATTTACGTGCAGTTACAGCAAACACGCTTTAATGATGGGTTATTGGTAAATATTGATATAGATGAAGAATATGCCCAATGCAGAATCGTTCCTGTAACCTTGCAAAACCTGCTAGAGAATGCCATTAAACACAATATCATTGATACAGATTCTCCCCTGGTAATTGATATAACAACAGGCAATGAATACCTCGTTGTACGCAATAACCTTCAGAAAAAAAAGTTTGTGGAAACCAGCAATGGGCAGGGTTTAGCCAATATGAAATCTCTCTATAAATATTTAAGCGGAAAAGAAATGTTCATAGAAGAATGTGAGCATTATTTCACCGTAAAGATTCCCTTAATTTAAAAAACACAACCATGAAAGCATTGATAATTGAAGATGAAAACCTGATTGCGCAGGAACTGCTTGCCAAAATTAAAACTGTTGCAGATGATGTACAGGTAATGGAGGTTTTGCCAAGTCTTAAAACGGCTCGCAAGTGGTTTATGCAAAACGCAGAACCAGATTTAATGTTTATGGATATCCAGTTAAGTGATGGTGTTAGCTTTGAATTATTTGATGCCTATAAGCTTAATTGTCCTGTAATATTTACCACTGCGTATGATGAGTATGCCATTCGTGCATTTAAGGTTAACGGGGTTGATTATCTTTTAAAACCTGTTGATGAAGATGAGCTACAACGGGCTATTGCAAAGTGTAGAAATATTGTTGAAAGCAAATCACCTTTTCCTACCGGCATACAGCAACTGATGCAAAAATTCGCGAACCCGCAGCAATCGCAGTCTTTGTATAAAGAAAAGTTCATTATTAACTTCCGCCACCAGTGGATGCCGGTAAATACAAAAGACATTGCCTGTTTTATGAAGGATAACCTGCACTATATCTACACCTTCAGTGGAGATAAACATATACTTGACTTTACCACGCTTGAAGAGATAGAAGAATTGCTTGACCCGCGAATGTTTTACAGGGCCAACCGCCAATACATCATTCATATTGATGCTATCCAAAGTGTTCTGCCGCACGAAAACCAGAAACTTACGGTACATCTCAAGGCTCCCCTCAAAATGCAGGTAGATATAAGTCGTGAAAAAGCACCGGCATTTAAGAAATGGTTTGATCGCTAATAAGCCTCAGTCTTCGTTATCCTCCCTTTTAGCTGATTCACCATGCATTTTATACGGTTTAACCGAAATAAATTCATCGTAGAACTTTAATATTTCAAATTTGTGTCGTAAATTACTCTTGATAAATATCTAATATATCATTTTCATAAATAAGCAGTTAGTTTTGGTAAAGAGCCCATCATTCCTGATGGGCTAATTTTTTGTCCTTTACTCAATAAGATTCAGTTACTTCACCTGATTTTCTTCTTTATTATCCTGGAAAAAAAATTCTCTTTCTTTAAAACTCTTCTTTTTTAATTCACGTAAGTGTACTTCAGCATGCCATTTCCTAATATCCTCCCATCTGGTTTGTAACCTTTCTTAACTAGCCACTGATTCTTTTACCTAAAAAATCACTCTTATGAGATGGAAAGCACTTCTATTTAAGCACATGAAGCTAGCATTCATGATGCCCGGCCTTATTGGCATTTCTTTTCTATTGATGGCGTCCAGTCACCGCGAAGCACCTATGATTGCGAATGACCCTTTGGCGGATAATACGGATTTATATGCCTTCAGAAGCCCTGACAATCCTAATACAATTACTATCATCGCCAATTATGTTCCTCTTCAATTACCGTACGGCGGACCTAATTACAACAACTTTGGAGAAAACATCAGGTATGAAATTCATATTGACAACAACCTGGGCACAAAAGGTGATGACATCATTTACCGGTTTACTTTTAATCAAACCAATGAGGACCCTACTACCTTTTTTAATATCAGGTTGGGGAAACAAAATCTTAGAACAACCTATCGCCTTCAGCGCAGCACAGATGGAGGAAGGCATTTTATCACCATAATAAGTAAGGGAATTGTTCCCCCACCCAATATCGGCCCGCGCTCTATCAGTTCACCTGTTGGCTTGAATGTTGCCGATTATAATACCTTAATCAATAACAGTATTGCAAAGGCAAGCACTGGCGAAAAGGTTTTTTGCGGCCCAATGGATGATCCTTTCTTTGTTGATCTTGGCGGCATATTTGATTTGGGCGATGCGCCGCGTACTACCTGGTCTAAACCGACAGATGGCGTACAATGTAAGAATGTATCAGCCATTGCTCTTCAGATTGATATCTCCACTTTACAGAAAGATCATAAGCCTGTAGCAAAAGCAAAAGACATACTGGATCCTGATTATGTAATTGGGGTGTGGGCATCAGCAAGCCGTCCTAAAATCCGCATACTCAGGGATATTACTGAAGATTTTGACAGGGATGGACATAGAAAAAATCCTTTTCAGACTTTTTGGCAAGATAAGGATGGAGAAATTGGTCTCGGCCCATGGGTGCAGGTATCACGCCTTGGCATGCCTTTAACCAACGAGGCCGTGGTTCCCATCGGTTATAAGGACTTATGGAACGCTTTAACTCCCTATGAAGATTTAAGCAAGCTGAAAATCTTCGGTAATTTCTTTTATAATCCGGAACTGGCGCTTTATATGGATGACACATTCTTTGGCGGCGCCATTCCTGCCTTAAAGCCATTACGCATACAACGCAACTCGCTGGGTGCATTTGGTTTTGGCAACCTGCAAAATGGCTTATACGGCCTTAAAGGCACCTCAGCCGTTACGGGCACAGCGCTGGATGATGCAGTGTTTGGCACCCTGCTGCTTCCCGCACCAAGGTCACCAAGGTCTGTTGATCTATGGCCAATCTTTCATACCGGTGTTCCTAATCTGCGCCCCTATCAGTTGGCTACAGGAAAGGGTGGTAACCCGTTAGCTTCAGGCAAGCCTTTTATCAACAATTTTCTTCCTAACGGCGGAGACATGCTTCGTCTTAATATGGCTGTTCCGGTGACACCAAGGGATGATCCAAACTTTAGTTCACTCGGACTTGTGCAGGCAGCAGTACTTGGCCTTACCAATCCTGTATATAATGCCAATGCCAAGCTTCAGTTTATACCTAACATGGATGGTTTCCCCAATGGAAGAAGGTTGGAGGATGATGTTACGTTGATAGAGCTGCAGGCTGTGAGTGGCGTAGTTCTTGCCGCAATAGGCTTATGGTATGATGATTTTAACGGAACCAATCCTGTTACGCCCAATTTATTAAATGTGCTCACTTATCGTACCGGTGTTAATGCAAATGATACAACATTCAAAACATCATTCCCGTATCTCCAAACACCATGGTCCGGTACTAATGCATGCTGCGGTATTCCGTTTGCAGAAAAAACTTCTGATAAATCTTCCAATCGTGAAGTAACGAATGCTGCTGTTTTAAATACAGGTTCTGAAATGATGGCTAAGTCAAGCCCGATGGAACTTGCGTCACCAGAGGTATTTGTTACAGCTACACCTAACCCGGTGATAAATGATAACACCATTCGCTATCACTTAGCCTCTCCATCAAAAATAACGCTTGCGGTATTTGATGGCAGCGGTAAACAAGTTAAAATACTGGTGAGTAAGACACAGAACGCAGGCAATTATTCTTATCAATGGAATACAGAGCAATTACCATCTGGTGTATATTATGTACATGCAATTATCAACGGACAGGTGAAACAAACAGTAAAGCTTGTGAAAAGTAAATAAAGAATTTTATATCTAAATAAAGAAGGCGCGACAAGATAGTCACGCCTTCTTTATTTAATCTGTTGTTTTTATCCTAACAATTGGGAAACAGTTACTTTTTCTTTCATCATTTCTCTTGCGGCATCTGCAATGGCTTTTGAATCATAGCCACATTCCCTGTGCAGCTCTTTTAGTGTACCATGTTCAACAAGCCTGTCTGGTATACCAAGAATTTTAATTTCTGCTTTATAATTATGCACAGCAATAAACTCAGCAACAGCACT
>Ga0105237_10005313_pt1 | contig 14566 bp, 15 predicted proteins | sample KBSC24metaG_FD_81520 | JGI IMG/M metagenome (GOLD analysis project Ga0105237, IMG submission 81520) | Corn rhizosphere microbial communities from Kellogg Biological Station, Michigan, USA - KBS C2-4 metaG | ecosystem: Host-associated > Plants > Roots > Rhizosphere > Soil | place: Michigan, USA... | reverse complement strand
GTGTCGCAGGCAGTGATGCATGTGGCGCGCGACTCCGGGGTCGACGTGATCGTGACGTCCAAGCCCGACGAGGTGTATGCCGCCGAACGCGTCGTTCTGCCCGGCCAGGGTGCGATGCCGGACTGCATGCGCGAACTGCGCGAGTCGGGCCTGCTGGACGCCGTGCTCGATGCGGCCGCGAAAAAGCCGCTGATGGGGGTTTGCGTCGGTATGCAGATGCTCCTGACCCGCAGTGACGAGGGCCCGGCGGGAATCGGGACCCCGGGGCTGGGGCTGATCGCCGGCGACGTGATCCGTTTCGAGCTGGAAGGGCGGCTTCAGCCCGACGGCAGCCGCTACAAGGTGCCGCAGATGGGATGGAACCGGGTGCTCCAGACGCAGCCGCACGCCCTGTGGCAAGGCGTTCCCGACGCGTCGTACTTCTACTTCGTGCACAGTTTTTATGCCAGACCGACGGACCCGCGCCACAGTGCCGGTGAAAGCGAGTATGGCGAGCGCTTTACCTGCGCGCTGGCTCGGGATAATATTTTCGCCACCCAATTCCATCCCGAGAAGAGCGCCGAGCAGGGCTTGGCGCTGTACCGAAATTTTCTTCACTGGAACCCCTGAACACGCCATGTGCAACGCGTCGCGTGATTTGTTCGAGTGATGCCTCGGGTCGCGACCTCTTCTGTTCCACCACCTGCCGTTCGGCCATGCTGCTGATTCCTGCGATCGACCTGAAAGACGGTCACTGTGTGCGCCTCAAGCAAGGCGACATGAAAGCCTCCACCACGTTCGGCGAAGACCCGGCCCAGATGGCTCGCCGCTGGGTCGATGCCGGGGCCAGACGCCTGCACCTCGTCGACCTGAACGGCGCGTTCGCGGGCAAGCCGGTCAATGAAGCGGCGATCAAGGCGATCCTCGCCGAGGTCGGCGACGAGATCCCGGTGCAGCTCGGCGGCGGCATCCGCGACCTCGACACGATCGAGCGCTACCTCGACGACGGCCTGAGCTTCATCATCATCGGCACCGCGGCGGTCAAGAACCCCGGGTTCCTGCGCGACGCGTGCTCGGCGTTCGGCGGGCACATCATCGTCGGCCTGGACGCGAAGGACGGCAAGGTCGCGACCGACGGCTGGAGCAAGCTGACCGGCCACGAGGTGATCGATCTGGCGCAGAAGTTCCAGGACCACGGCGTCGAAGGCGTGATCTACACCGACATCGGCCGCGACGGCATGCTCAGCGGGATCAACATCGACGCCACCGTGAAGCTTGCGCAGGCGCTGACGATTCCGGTGATCGCGTCGGGCGGCCTGTCGAACCTCGCCGATATCGAAAGACTCTGTGCCGTCGAAGAGCAGGGCATCGAAGGCGTGATCTGCGGGCGAGCGATCTACAGCGGCGACCTCGATTTCGCCGCCGCGCAGGCGCGCGCCGACGAACTCAACGGTGGCTGAGCGCCGGCCGCCGCACATGCTTGCCAAACGCATCATTCCCTGCCTCGACGTGACCGGAGGGCGGGTCGTCAAGGGCGTCAACTTCGTCGAACTGCGCGACGCAGGTGATCCGGTCGAGATCGCCGCGCGCTACAACGAGCAAGGCGCCGACGAGCTGACCTTCCTGGACATCACCGCCACGAGCGACGGCCGCGACCTGATCCTGCCGATCATCGAAGCCGTCGCGTCGCAGGTCTTTATTCCGCTGACGGTGGGCGGCGGCGTTCGCACGGTCGAGGACGTGCGGCGCCTGCTCAATGCCGGGGCCGACAAGGTCAGCTTCAATTCGGCAGCGGTCGCGAACCCGCAGGTCATCCACGATGCGTCGCAGAAGTACGGCGCGCAGTGCATCGTCGTGGCGATCGATGCGAAACGCCGCACGGCCGGTCAACCCGGCTGGGACGTCTACACCCACGGCGGGCGCAAGAACACCGGGCTCGACGCGGTCGAGTGGGCACGCGAGATGGTGGCGCGCGGCGCCGGCGAAATCCTGCTGACGAGCATGGACCGCGACGGCACCAAGAGCGGCTTCGACCTCGAGCTGACCCGGCAGGTCAGCGACGCGGTCGGCGTGCCGGTGATCGCGTCGGGTGGTGTCGGCTCGCTACAGCACCTGTCCGACGGCATCAAGATCGGCGGTGCCGATGCGGTGCTCGCCGCGAGCATCTTCCATTACGGTGAATTCACGGTCGGCGAGGCGAAGGCGCTGTTTGCGCGCGACGGCATTGCGGTTCGGCAATGACCCGTGGCACCGGGGGCGGGTTACCCCGCGAGGTCCGCATCATCGGCGGCACCTGGAAGCGCAGCAAGTTGCCGGTCGGTGAGGGCGAAGGGCTGCGTCCGACGCCCGACCGCGTTCGCGAAACGCTCTTCAACTGGCTCGGGCAGGATTTGAGCGGCTGGCGCTGCCTCGATGCGTTTGCCGGCAGCGGGGCGCTCGGTTTCGAGGCGGCCTCGCGCGGCGCGGACCAGGTCGTGATGATCGAGCGCGATCGACGTCTGGCGCGCGCGCTCGGCGAGGTCAAGGCGCGCTTGTCGGCCGATCAGGTGCGCATCGACAATGCCGACGCGATCGCGTGGATGGCGCGCTGCGCTGCCGATTCGTTCGAGCTCGTATTTCTCGACCCGCCGTTCGGCACGCCGCTCGCCGAGCCGGCACTCGACGCGGCGGCGCGTGTCGTCGTGCCCGACGGCTACGTCTATCTCGAGCTGCCACAGGCGTTCGAGCCCGAAGCTGCCGAGGCCCGCGGCCTGAGAGTTCACCGCCAGGCCCGGGCCGGCGCCGTGCATTTTCATCTTCTGCAGCGCGGCCGGCCGGCCTGATCGCCGCCCGGCTACACTGCCCTCGACCTCACCGTGTGGAGAGCGCCTTGACCTCCGTGACCCGACTCACCGCCGTCTATCCCGATACCTTCGACCCCATGACGCTGGGGCACGAAGACCTGATGCGCCGTGCAAGCCGGCTGTTCGAACGACTGATCATCGCGGTCGCGGCCGGACACCACAAGCGCACGATGTTCACGATCGCCGAGCGGCTCGACATCGCGACCGAGCTCGCGTCGAAGTATCCGAATGTCGAGGTCAAGGCGTTTCGCGGGCTGCTGCGCGACTTCGTCGTCGCCGACGGCGGCAAGGTCGTCGTGCGCGGGCTGCGCGCGGTCAGCGACTTCGAGTACGAATTCCAGATGGCGGGGATGAACCGCCAACTGATGCCCGAAGTCGAAACGGTGTTCCTGACGCCGAGCGACCAGTACCAGTTCGTCTCCGGCACCTTCGTGCGCGAAATTGCCACTCTGGGCGGTGATGTCTCGAAGTTCGTGTCACCCTTCGTCCTGAGCCGGCTGCACCAGCGGGTCAAGCCGAGCGAACCTTGAGATCACCAACCGAGACGGCGCCGCGATGGCCCTGCTGATCACCGACGAGTGCATCAACTGCGATGTCTGCGAGCCCGAGTGCCCCAACCAGGCGATCTCGATGGGCCCGGAGATCTACCAGATCGATCCGAACCGCTGCACCGAGTGCGTCGGCCATTTCGATGAGCCGCAATGCGTGCAGGTGTGCCCGGTGAGCTGCATCCCGGTCGACCCGGCGCACATCGAGAACCGCGATTCGTTGTGGGCGAAGTACCAGCGGCTGCAGCAGTCGGCGCTGTCGGCGATACCGGTGGTCGTTGCGCCGAAAACCTCCGACTGAGGCGGCCGATCCGCCGCTCCTGCCGCCACTGCCGCTACTTGCGGCTGCGCTTCTTCAGCGAGGTCGGGTCGACAGCAGTGAAGTCTTCGCCTGCCGCGCCCTTGCCGCGCTTCGAGGCCTTCTTCGAATGGTGCCCGCGCCCGGCGCTCGACGCCGCTGCCTCGGGTGCTGGTGAACGCGAGTCGAAGCTGTTGGCGCCGGCCGGCTTCTGCGCCGCCTCCTGCTGGCGGCGCTCGCGTTCCATCTGCGATGCCTGCTGGCGCTCGATCGCCGCGATCCGGCGCGCCTCGGCGCGTTGTGCGGCGCTGCGCGGGTCGGTCGCGTCGACGACCCGGCCTTCCGGACACGGCACCTGCGAATACGTGCTGCCGCAGCGATAGACAGGCTGAACGGCCTGCGCCGCGACAGCGGTCGTGATCAGGCCCAGGGCGACGATCCAGCGCTTCATGCTCACTCCTTCGCAGGCGAGTCCTTGGCAGGCATGTCTGCCGCCGGCACCGGTTTGGGCCGGGGAGGCTTCGCGTGGATCTTCATCATCGCGTGTTCCATGTTCCCGGCGAGCAGCAGATCGAGGGCCTTGATCGATTGCTCGATGCTCTTGTCGATTGCGTCACGCTGCTCGGCCAAGGGTTTGCGCAACACGTAGTTGCTGACCTCGGCCTTGACGCCCGGGTGGCCGATGCCCAGGCGCAGGCGCCAGAAGTCGGCGCTGCCGAGCTGGGCCTGGATGTCCTTCAGCCCGTTGTGCCCGGCAGGGCTGCCGCCGAGCTTGATCTTCACCTGACCGGGCAGCAGATCGAGCTCGTCGTGCGCCACGAGGATCTCGCTCGGCGCGATCTTGAAGAAGCGGGCCAGGGTCGCGACCGACTTGCCCGAGAGGTTCATGAACGTCAGCGGTTGCAGCAGCCATACGGGTCCCTCACTGCGGTTCACGCGCGCCGCTCGCCCCGAGTAGCTGCGTTCGATCGTGAGGGTGGCAGCGAGCTGGCGCGCCACTTCGTCGATGAACCAGAAACCGGCGTTGTGCCGGGTGGCTTCGTATTCCGGGCCCGGGTTGCCGAGGCCGACAAGCAATCGAATCATGGGGCGAATTATCGAGGGCACGATCGAGCAACAAAAAGCCCCACCGAGGTGGGGCTGCGAAGTGTGCAGACGCCCTCGGAGGGGTGCTGCGCAGAACTTCTCACTTCTTGTTCTGCTTCTCGTTCTTCTTGGCTTTGACGGGCGCCGCGGCCGGGGTGACCACAGTGGGGGCCGCCACTTCTTCTTCGGCGGCCTGCACCGAGGTCGACGCGACGACCGGGTTCGGCTTGCCGTGCGTGACAACCTTGATGTCCTTGCCGAGCTTCAGGTCCTTGACGGTCAGCGTCTGGCCCTTGGTCAGTTCGCCGAGGTCGACCGTGATGTACTCTGGCAGCTGCGCGGCCAGGCATTGGATCTGCAGCTCGGTGATCACGTGGTTAACCAGGCAGCCTTCGGTCTTGACGGCCGGCGAGTTTTCCTCGTTGATGAAGTGCAGCGGCACCTTCTTCGTGATCTTGGTCGTGGCGTCGACGCGCTGGAAGTCGATGTGCAGCACGATCGGGCGGAACGGGTGCATCTGGTAGTCACGCAGCAGCACCTGCTCGCTCTTGCCGGCCAGTTCCATCTCGAGGATGGTCGAGTGGAACGCTTCCTTCTTCAGCGCGAAGAAGAGGGCGTTGTGATCGAGCTCGATCATGGCCGGCGTGCCCGCGCCATAAACGATGCCCGGAACCTTTTGCGCATTGCGCAGGCGGCGGCTCGCTCCGGTCCCCTGCAGCGTGCGCTCGAAAGCGACGAATTTCATAAACACTCCAAAAGGTGAAGGCCCGCGACCAGGCTCTTCGATGAACGGAGGCGTTCAAGCCTCCTGACGACGCTGCCCCCGAACGGGGCCGCGCTCGTTTTCTAGAAGTTCGCGTTCTGCTCCGCGAACAATGAGGTGACCGACTCGCCGTCGGAAATGCGACGGATCGTTTCGGCAAACAGGAACGCCACCGACAGCTGGCGCACCTTCTTCGATTTCTTGCCGTCTTCGTTCAGCGGGACGGTGTTGGTGATCACGACCTCGTCGAGCTGCGAGCCGCGAATGCGCTCCAGCGCCGGGCCGGAGAAGACCGCGTGCGTGCAGTACGCATAGACGCTCTTCGCGCCGCGCTCCTTCAGCACTTCGGCCGCCTTCACGAGCGTGCCGGCGGTGTCGATCATGTCGTCCATGATCACGCAGTTGCGGCCGTCGATGTCGCCGATCACGTGCATCACTTCGGAGACGTTGGCCTTCGGGCGGCGCTTGTCGATAATCGCCAGCTCGCAGCCGAGCTGCTTGGCCAGGGCTCGCGCGCGCACCACGCCGCCGACGTCTGGCGAGACGACCACGAGGTCGTTGTAGCGCTTGGATTGCAGGTCGGCGAGCAGTACCGGCGACGCGTAGATGTTGTCGACCGGGATGTTGAAGAAGCCCTGGATCTGGTCGGCGTGCAGGTCCATCGTCAGCAGCCGCTCGACTCCGACCGCCTCCAGCATGTTGGCGACCACTTTCGCACTGATCGGCACCCGCGTTGAACGGGGCCGGCGATCCTGGCGTGCATAACCGAAGTACGGAATGACGGCTGTGACACGCCGGGCCGACGCACGCTTGAGCGCGTCGACCATGATGCACAGCTCCATCAGGTTTTCGTTGGTCGGTGCACAGGTCGGCTGGACGACGAAGATGTCGCGCGCCCGAACGTTCTGGTGGATTTCGACGTCGACTTCGCCGTCGGAGAAGCGCCCGACCTTGGCCTTGCCGAGCTCGACGCCCAGGTTCGAAGCGATCTCCTGCGACAGCGCAGGGTTCGCATTCCCGGTGAACAGCACGGTGTTGAAAAGCACAACGCCCTCCGTCGAGGCCTTGGTGATATCGACTTCAGCCCCCGACAGGCGCCCCGCGGCGCACCGGGAAACAACAGATTTGGCAGGGGAGGAAGGACTCGAACCCTCGCATGTCGGAATCAAAATCCGATGCCTTAACCAACTTGGCGACTCCCCTACACAGGACCCAAGCCTTTCGGCTCCGGACCGCAACCTTCTCAGTCTGCCGCCCACCCGACCAGCGGATGCTGCTGCAGACTGCGGCACATTCGTGCGACCCAACCGGGCAGCAGATTCTCCGGAATCTGCGCCACGGGCTGCTCGGACATGCCCGCTCTGGCAAACACCGCACTGCCCGAGCCGCTCATCCGGCTATTGCCGAAACGGTCGTTCAACACGCTCGCCGCCTGAGCCACCTCGGGGCAAACTGCCTCGGCAGGGGGCTGCAGGTCGTTGCGTCCGAAGTTCGGCGCGCAAGTGTCTGCAAGAAAGCCTTCAAGTATAACAGCTTCGGTATCGCGCACGAGCAGCGGACTGCCGAAGATGGCGCGTGTTTCGATGCTCTGTGGCGGCTTCACGACCGCCAGCCACTGGATGGGCACCGGCACAGGCGTCAAGCGTTCGCCGATGCCTTCGACGAACGCGTTGTGGCCACCGACGAAGAACGGCACGTCGGCGCCCAGCGTCAGCGCGATCTCGGCGAGCCGCGCACGCGGCCAGTTCAGGCCCCATAGACGGTTCAGTGCCAGCAGTGTCGATGCCGCATCCGAGCTGCCGCCACCCATGCCGGCGCCTGCCGGCAGCTGCTTGTCGATCGAGATCTCGGCCCCGAACGACGTGCCGCTGAGCTGTTGCAGCGACCGAGCGGCGCGCAAGCACAGGTCGTCAGCGGGCAGTTCGACGCCGAGGTCGTGGCGCGCCAGCCGGCCGTCCTCGCGGCGCTCGAAGTGCAGCGTGTCGCACCAGTCGATCAGCACGAACAGCGACTGCAGCAGATGGTATCCGTCTGCCCGGCGGCCGATCACATGCAGGAAGAAGTTCAGCTTCGCCGGTGCGGCGACGTCGTAGAGGGCGCGCAGGGCCATCGACGTGAGCTCCCGCCCTACTGCGGCGCGTCGAGCTTGGCCCGGACCGTGACGGCCGGCGCGCGCGCGCGTGACGCGGCCACCACCGCCTGGTCGAGACGCGCCAGGTCGACGACCCAGCCAAGCTGCTCGAAGCCCGCCCCTGCGGGTGCGGCGAGCGGTCGGCTCGCGGCGCCGGCCCAGGGCCGCCCGCGCAGCCAGTCGAACAGTGCGGCCAGCGGAAGGCTTTCGCCGAGCACCTCGCGGGTCAGCCCGTCGAGGTCATCGAAGCTGCGCTCGCCCTGCGGCGTCGCCAGCACGACTTGGCCGGGCGCCCAGCGCGCCTGCGCCAGCATGCTGCCGAGCGGCGTCGACAGGTTCAGGCGGCCGACGCGCGCATCGCCTTGCAGCTCGAAGACGGCACTCAACGCGCGGCCGGAACTCGCGGATGTCGCGGCGACGTTCACGGCAAGCCGGCCCGACAAGGTCTCGCCCGAGGGCGCCTCGCCGGGCGGCGCGACGGTCGCGCACGCCGCGAGCAACAGCGCTGCAAGGAACGCTGCCGCGCGGGACGCGAGCGTCACAGATCGACCCGCAGTCGGGCGAGCGTTTCGCGCAGCACGTCGTTGGCGGCGTCGCGTCCGCGCGCTTCGCGCCAGATGCGCTTGGCTTCCTCGATCTGGCCGCTGACCCACAACACCTCGCCGAGGTGCGCGGCGATTTCGGCGTCGGGCTGCGAGCGGTAGGCGTCGCGCAGCAGCCGAACCGCTTCGTCGTGGTTGCCGAGCCGGTATTCGACCCAGCCGAGGCTGTCGGTGATCGACGGCTCGCCCGGGCTCAGCTCGAGCGCCTTCTTGATCAGGGTTCGCGCTTCGGGCAGCCGGACGTTGCGCTCGGCGAGCGAATAACCGAGCGCGTTGTACGCATGCTGATGGTCGGGCTTGAGCTCGATCACCTTGCGCAGCAGCCGCTCCATGTCGTCGAGCTTGTTGAGCTTCTCGTACATCATCGACTGCTCGTACAGCAGGTCGACGTCGTTCGGATACTTCTGGTTTCCCTGCGTGAGCACCTTGGCGGCTTCGTTCCACTGCTTCGCGTCACGCATCACCTGCGCTTCGGCCATCAGCTTCGCGCGTGCGTCGGCGGGAGTCCTCTCGGGGGCGCGGCGGATCAGCTCGCGTGCCTGCGTGAGCTTGCCTTCGCGGGCAAGCAGCGAGGCGCGCCGCGCCTGCACCTCGAGAACACGCTGCGGGCTGTCGATCTTCGCCAGCCAGGCTTCGGCGCCGCGCATGTCGCCTTGCTGCTCCGCCGCTTGCGACAGCAGCAGCCAGCCGCGCGAGAGTGCGTCCTCCTGCGTCTGCGGGGCGTCCTCGTCGTCATCGCTGTCGCTGGCCGCGGCGCGCGCGGCCGGCCCTTGAGCTTGCACGAGCGAGATGTACTTCTGCAGCGCGACGGTTGCGGGCGCCGGCTCGCGCAGTTGCAGGTGCAACGCGCCGAGCGTCAGCCAGGCCTGCGCCATGTCGGGCGCATTGCGGGTCAGCGTTTCGAGCTGCGGGGCCGCATCGGCGAAGCGCTGCGCGTTCAGCAGCGAGCGCACGTAGAGCAGGCGCACCGCGTTGCTGTCGGGCCTGGCTTTCAGGTGGTCGAGAACGATGGCCTCGGCCGACTTGTCACCGGGTGGAAATTCGAGTGCCAGCGCTGGCGCCGCTTCGCTGCTGGGGTCGAGCTGGAAGGCGCGCTGCGCTTGCGCGAGAGCCTTCGTGGCGTCGCCCGCGGCGAGCCAGGCGCGGCCGACCGCGACGCGCGCCGGCACCTGCGTTGCCGCGCTGTCGACCGAACCCTGCAGCGCCTGCTCGATCAGCGTCGCGGTGGCCGCACGATCCGGCGCGCGCGCATACGAACGCGGCAGCGACGTGATCAGCGCGATCCGCTGCGAGGAGGGCGTCAAGCGCAGCAGGGCCTGCAGCGGCTCCAGCGACTCGGCAATCCGGTTCAGCGCGATCAGCAGCTGGATCTGGTAGCGCAGCGCCTCGAGCGATTGGGGCAGGGCCTGGCGCCACGCACGCACTGCCAGCAGCGCCTGGTCACCGGCGCGTGCCTGGACCGCGATGTCGGTCGCGCGCCGGAAGAGCTGGTCGTCGGGACTGCGGCGAGCCGCGTCGAGGATGATCTGGTAGGCCTCGCCCGGCTCGCCTTCGCGTTGCTGGATTTCGCCGATCAGGAGCTGATAGAAGAGCTGGCGGTCGAGGTTGGAGTTTTCGACCGGTACTTTCTTGTCGGCTTTCGCGTCGTCGGCGTCAGGCGCCGACGCGGGTGTCGCGGCCGGACTCTGCTGAGCGGGTGCGACATGAGCGAACGCCAGTGAGGCCAGCAGCACTGCCAAGGCGCGCAGGCGGCCGGGTCGGGTCTTGAGGGCTGGCATCGCAAATACTCCGGAGACAGGCTTCAATTCTAGGACTCCAATTCGGAGTTCATAGGCCATTGATAATTCCCCTTCCATGCCAGAGTTGCCGGAAGTCGAGGTCACGCGACAGAGTTTTGCGACGCGCATCCGCGGGTCGCGAGTCGCCGCCGTTCGCCTCGGAAAGCCGCTGCGCTGGCCGCTCGGCTGCGACCCGGAATCGCTCGTTTCGCAGTCGGTCGGCGACGTCACGCGGCGCGGTAAATATTTGTGGCTGGCGCTCGAACGAGGCGGCCTGCTGATGCACCTGGGCATGTCGGGTTCGCTTGCATTCAGCACCGCCGCCGGCCTGCCCGGGCCGCACGATCATTTCGACCTGGTCACGAGCCACGGCACCTTGCGCTTGACCGACCCGCGCCGCTTCGGCGCTGTCGTCTGGTCGAGTGCACCTGATGCGGGCGTCGCCGCCAAGCTGCTCGCCGGGCTCGGCCTCGAGCCGTTCGACCCGGCATTCGACGGCGCCCATCTTCATGCCGCACTGCGCGGGCGCCGCGTGGCGATCAAGCAGGCGCTGCTCGGCGGCGAGATCGTCGTCGGCGCCGGCAACATCTACGCCTGCGAAGCGCTGTTCGAGGCGCGCATCGACCCGCGCACCCGCAGCGACCGGCTGAGCCGCCCCCGATGCGACCGGCTGGCCGAGGCCGTGCGGCAAACGCTTGCCCGCGCGCTCGAGCTCGGCGGCTCCACCCTGCGAGACTTTCGCGACGCCCACGGCATGGCCGGCGAGTTCCAGCTGCAGGCGCGGGTCTACGGCCGCGAAGGCGAGCCTTGCCTGCGCGGCGATGGCACCGTGCGCCGGATCGTGCAGGGTCAAAGAGCGACGTTTTTTTGCCCTGGCTGCCAGCGTCGCTGAGCGCGCGACAGCTGCATCAGCAGTACGTCACACTCGGATCGTGAGCAGATGTTTCCTGCGGCTTCCGCCGCGGACCATGCGATACCATGCGCCGGATTCAGCCCCCGGCCCCCGCGCCAGCCCCCCTCGCCGACACATGACGACCTCGTTCGCCACCAGTCTCGACGCCTTGACCGGCTGGCGGACCGTGCTCGGGCAACGGCTCGCAGAGGCGGCTCGCTTCCTCGACGACCACGAGCTGGTCGACAGCGCCACAACGGCCCAGGTGGCCGCGCTGCGCGACCGGCTAGCGAACGACAAGCTCGTGCTCGCGTTCGTCGCCGAGTTCTCGCGCGGCAAGTCGGAGCTGATCAACGCGATCTTCTTCGCCGACACCGGCCGGCGTGTGCTCCCGGCCACGCCCGGGCGAACGACGATGTGCCCGGTCGAGCTCGCCTGGGACGCGGACGAGCCGGCCTCGCTGATGCTGCTGCCGATCGAGACTCGCAATGAGGGCCTGTCGCTCGGCGAACTGCGCGGCCAGCGACGCGCCTGGAAGATCGTGCCCCTGCAGCTCGGCGACCCGGACCAGCTCGCCCAGTCGCTGCAAGAGGTGACGCGCACCAGCTGGGTCTCGCAGGACCAGGCCCACGCGCTGGGCTTCTGGGACGCCGCCCGCCCCGATGACAACCCGCCGGTCGACGCGAATGGCCTCGTCGAGGTGCCGGCCTGGCGACATGCGCTGATCAACTATCCGCATCCGCTGCTGAAGCAGGGACTGGTCGTGCTCGACACGCCGGGCCTGAACGCGATCGGCGCCGAGCCCGAGCTGACGCTGAGCCTGCTGCCGACCGCGCACGCGACCGTCTTCATCCTCGGTGCCGATACCGGCGTCACGAAGTCCGACCTCGAGATCTGGCGCGACCATCTCGGCCCTCACGCGCCGACCCGCTTCGTCGTGCTGAACAAGATCGACGCGCTGGTCGACCCGCTGGCCACGCGCGAGCAGGTCGATGCGCAGATCGAAACCCAGCGCCGCGAAACGGCCCGCACGCTGGGCATAGACGCGCGGCGGGTGTTCCCGCTGTCGGCGCGCCAGGCGCTTGCTGCGCGTGTCGTCGACGACCCGGTCACGCTCGAAGCGAGCCGGCTGCCTGAACTCGAAATGGCTCTGGGCACGCAATTGCTGCCGCAGCGCCGTCAAGTGCTCGAAGATGTCGTGCTCGACGGGGCCAAGCAGATCGAGAACCACGTCGCCCGCCGGCTCGGCGACAACCGCCGCCAGCTCGCCGAACAGATGCTCGAGCTGCGCGGCTTGCGCGGCAAGAGCGGCGCGAAGCTGCGGCTGATGCTGCAGCGGGTCGAATCCGAGGCGGCCGAGTTCGAGCAATGCACGGTCAAGCTGCAGGCGCTGCGCGTCGTGCACAGCCGGATGCTGAAAGACACGCTGGTCGGCTTGTCGTCCGACCGGCTGCGCGAGGAAGTCGGCGCGATGCAGACGGCGATGAACGCATCGCTGCTGAACCTCGGCGCGAAGAAGGCTTTCATCGCACTGTGCGCACGGCTGCGCGGCCTGCTCGAAGCGGCGCGAGGCCGCAACATCGAGATGCGTGACATGCTCGGCGCGTCGTTCACGAAGCTGAATGCCGAGTTCGGCTTCAGCCTCGCGCTGACGAAGCCGCCCGACCTCGAACGCTTCACGAGCGAGCTCGGCCTGATCGAGCGCAACTATGTGCAGTACCTCGGCCTGACGCAGGCGCTGCGGCTGTCGCAGCCGAAGTTCATGGAGCAGTTCCGGCGCATGCTCGTCTCCAAGCTGCGGGTCGTGTTCGAGAACGTGACCGGCGAGCTCGAGATGTGGAACAAGTCGACCTCGGCGCAGATCGATTCGCAGCTGCGCGAGCGGCGCCGCAACTTCCGGCGCCGGCGCGAGTCGCTCGAGCGGGTGCAGAACGCGGCCAGCGATCTGGAACTCCGCATCGCCGAGCTCGAAGAGCAGGACGGACGGCTGCAGAACTTCCTGGGCCGTGCCCGGCAACTGCTCGAAGGTCTTCGCGAGCAGGCGTGTGCCGGGCCGCAGACGGTCACCGACCTGATGACGCTGACGGTGCCGATGGAAGACGAATCGGTCGTCCCCTTGCGCCGTGCGCAGGGCTGAACAAAAGACACCTCCCGGCGCCGAGTTCTCGACCCGGTTGATCGAGTGGCAACGCAGCCACGGCCGGCATGCGCTGCCGTGGCAGAACACACGTGACCCGTACCGCGTGTGGTTGTCCGAGATCATGCTGCAGCAGACCCAGGTAGCGACCGTGCTCGGCTACTACGGGCGCTTCCTGCAGCGCTTTCCCGATGTTGCGGCGCTCGCTGCCGCGCCGCTCGACGACGTGCTCGCGCTCTGGAGCGGGCTCGGCTACTACAGCCGGGCGCGCAACCTGCATCGTTGCGCGCGCGAGGTGGTCGAGCATCACCGCGGGGCATTCCCGCGCAGCAGCGAAGCGCTCGCGCAGCTGCCCGGCATCGGCCGCTCGACGGCCGCCGCGATCGCCGCGTTCTGCTTCGGCGAACGGGTTGCGATCCTCGATGGCAACGTCAAGCGTGTGCTGACCCGCGTGCTCGCCTTCGAAGGCGACCTTGCGCAAGGCAGCAACGAACGTGCGTTGTGGTCGCAGGCCAGCGCGTTGTTGCCCGAACACGGCGGCATCGAAGCGTACACACAAGGCCTGATGGACCTCGGCGCGACGATCTGCCTGGCGCGCGAGCCGTCGTGTCTGCTGTGCCCGATGCAGCCGCTGTGCGCCGCCGCCGGCACGCAGACGCAATCGCGCTTCCCGGTGAAGAGCCGCAAGGTCAAGCGCGGCGCGCGCGAGCATGTCTGGCTGTGGCTGCGCTGGCGCGAGAAGATCTGGCTCGTGCAGCGGCCCGACAGCGGAGTCTGGGCCGGCTTGTGGAGCCTGCCCGAGTTCGAGTCGGCCGAGGCCTTCGACGGCGCGAGCGTGTCCTGGCCGGGCAGCGCCGAAGTGTTGCCCAGCTTCACGCACGTCCTGACCCATCTCGACTGGACCTTGCACCCGCAACGCTGGACGCTGCCGCCACGCAGCGCCGCCAAGACCGTGGCGGCGATCGTCTCGGCCTGGCCGAGCGGGCGCTGGTTCGACCTCGACGAAGCGCTTGCCGCCGGCCTGCCGGCGCCGCTGCGCAAGCTGCTGCTCGCGAACAGCGCGACGAACCGCGCTACTTGACGACGCCCTTGCTTCGCAGGAAGTCGTCGACCAGCTGCAGCCGCATCATCGGGTCGGTCAGCTCCATCAGCTTCTGCTTTGCGGCCTGCGGGATCGGCAGGATCTCGCACCAGCGGTTGCCGACCCAGGCTGCGTCGTCGAACCGATAGGGTTCCAGGAACGGCGGCGCGTTCGAGCTCTTCAACGCCGCGATCGCGCTGGCGAGGCCGCGCACCGTGTCGATGAGCGCCGCGCTCGGCGCGAGCACTTCGTCGTCGGGCCACAGCGTCGTCTCGGCCAGCCACAGGCCATCGTCGCGCTGGGTCGGCGAGCTGAGCGAAAAGCGCTGCGTGCCGCGGCAACTCACCTGCAGGATGTTGGGCTGCTCGCTGTCGACGTCGATCAGCTCGGCGAGCGTCCCGATCGTCTCGAACTCGACCTTGCGCTTG
>Ga0105237_10005312_pt1 | contig 14573 bp, 13 predicted proteins | sample KBSC24metaG_FD_81520 | JGI IMG/M metagenome (GOLD analysis project Ga0105237, IMG submission 81520) | Corn rhizosphere microbial communities from Kellogg Biological Station, Michigan, USA - KBS C2-4 metaG | ecosystem: Host-associated > Plants > Roots > Rhizosphere > Soil | place: Michigan, USA... | reverse complement strand
CGCCGGCCAGAGCGAGCGGCTCGCGGGGTTGGTCTGCCAGGATGCGGCGACGGGCCGGGAGATGTGGCGCAGCGATCTCGGGGGCGGCCTCGGACGCGCGAGTTTGCTGGCCGTCGACGGCAGCGCGCTTTGCCTCGGTGAGTTTGGCGATCTCGCCTGGATCGAACTCACGCCCAAGGGGCCGGCATTGAAATCGCGGGTGAAGCTTTTCAACGCGCCCGAGACGTGGACGCTCCCGGCAATCAGCCATGGATTGCTCTATGTGAGCCAGAACGAACGCGGCGCCAACGGCACCAGGCCGCGCATTATTTGCTATGATTTGCGGGGTAATTAGAGGTCGATGAACATCGTCCTGCTCACCCCAGGCACCGGCAGCTACCATTGCGGCGTTTGCATGCGCGACAACGCGCTGGCCAAGGAGCTGCACCGGCAGGGCCACAACGCCGTGATGCTGCCCATGTATCTGCCACTCACGCTGGATGAAGAAGCAGCCAGCCCGGAGATGCCGATCTTCTTTGGCGGTGTCAGCACCTACCTGCGCGAAAAGGTGCCCTGGCTGCGCCACATGCCGAGATGGCTCGACCGGCTTCTTTCCCAGCGCGTCTTGCTGCGCCTGCTCGCCGGCAAAGCCGCGGCGCAAACCGGCGGGCCGGATGTGGCCGGGATGACGCTTTCCATGTTGCGCGGCGAACAGGGCAACCAGGCTTCGGAGATCGAGGAATTGATCGCGTGGCTGCGCGAACACGGGAAGCCGGACACGATATGGTTTTCCACTGCGCTCCAGGCCGGCCTCGCCCGCCGGATGAAATCCGAGTTCGGCGTCCCCGTGCTGGGTTTTCTCCAGGGCGAGGACTCCTTCATCGACGGCCTCGGCGCGCCATGGACTGAACGCGTCTGGTCGCTGATGGGTGACCGGTTGCGCGATGCGGATCGCTGGATTGCTCCGAGCCGCTATTTCGGGGAACTGATGGCCAGACGGATGGGATGGAGTGACGACGAACGCGAAGCTCGAATGCAGGTCGTCCCAATGGCACTGCGCTCGAGGGCTATCCCGTGCAGGTTGCGCCGCCCGCCGCCGATCTTCCTCCGGTGATCGGCTATCTCGCACGCTTCACGCGCGGCAAAGGACTTGGTCTGCTGGTGGAGGCGTTCATCGCGTTGAAAAAGCGCGGGCGTTTTCCGAATGCGAAATTGCGATGTGCGGGGTCGATGACCGATGGCGATGCCCGCTACGTGGAGACGCTCAAGGCGCGTCTCGCCGCGGCGGGCTGTACGGAGGATGTCGAGTGGCGCCCCAATGTCTCTCGCGAGGAAAAGATCACCTTTCTCGAGGGGCTCACGGTGTTCTCGGTGCCCGCGACCTATGGCGAGGCTTTCGGCATGTATGTGATCGAGGCGCTCGCCGCGGGAGTGCCGGTGGTCCTGCCCAATCACGCGGCCTTTCCGGAATTGGTGGCCGCCACGGGTGGAGGGCGGCTCTTTGAACTCGGCGCCACCGAGCCGGAAAGCGCCGGACGCCTCGCCGAAGCGCTGGAGAATCTGCTGTCCGACCCACGGGAAGCCCGCGCCCTGGCGGAGAACGGCCACGCGGTGGTGCGGCGCGATTACTCCATGGCGCGCCTCGCCGAGCGCCTCGTGGCGATCACCCGCGAATTGATCGACGCCCCGCAACTTGCCCACTAATTTCCCGCGCACCGATGCCCTACGAATTCAAGCTCACCCGCCGCGTGGAATTTGCCGAGACCGACATGGCGGGCATCGTGCATTTTTCCAATTATTTCCGCATGATGGAAGCCGCCGAGCATGCCTTTTTTCGCTCCCTCGGCTTCTCGATCCATGGCCACGCTAACGGCACTACGACCGGCTGGCCGCGCGTGAGCGCGAGCTGCGACTACCGGGCGCCGCTCCGGTTCGAGGAGGAAGTGGAGATCCACCTCCTCGTCGCGGAGGTGCGGTCGCGCTCGATCCGCTACCAATTCATCTTTCGCAAAGGGCCCGATGGCGTGGAGGTGGCCCGCGGCCAGGTCGCAGCCGTTTGCGCGACGGTCGACAAGACGACCGGGAAACTGGCGCCGGTCCAGATCCCCGAATCAATTCGTGCCCTAATTTCTGCCGCCCCTCCGGAATTATTGCCCTCCTAAGCCAAATACCCCATACCAAAACCCATGCCTCCAACAGCCCAATCCCAATCGAGCACCTGGCTCACCTTCGCTCTCCTCACCGTCGCGTGCTGGGGCACCTACGGAATCTTCCTTCAAATGGGCTCGGAAAACATGCACGACCCAGCGAATGGCCGCATCAAGGCGTTCCTCTTCGTCGGCCTGGCCTACTTTCTCGTCGCCGTGCTTGCTCCCATCCTGATCCTGGCGCTGAGCGGCGCGAATTGGAAATTCCCGATTCCGGGGATGTCGCTCTCTCTCGTCGCCGGCATCGTCGGTGCGATCGGCGCGCTGGGCGTGCTGCTGGCGTTCAATGCGGCGCCGAACCCGCGCCAGTCGGTCCCGGTGATCATGACGATCATTTTTTCCGGCGCCCCCGTCTTGAACGCGATCGTTGCGCTGGCGCTGAATCCCCCCGCCAAGGGTTGGGGCAGCATTCCCTGGCAGTTCTGGCTCGGCATGGCATTGGCCGTGACCGGCGGCGGCTTGGTCACCAAGTTCAAGCCCAGTGGCCCCCCCGCGCACAAGGCCGCGACCGCGCCTGCGCTCCAGGTAGACGTGAAGAAGTCGGCCTGACCTCGCGCTCGCGCGGCCTGAATCGCGACGTGGCATGAGCCAGATCGAGAAATTGCGGGCGCTTCTCGCGGAGTTGACACCCGGCAATCGATTCTACACGAAGCGGCTGGCGGCCGAAGGCGTGCATCCCGGCGAAATCCAGTCACTCGAGGACTTCTCGAGCCGGGTCGGTTTCACGCACAAACAGGACCTCGTTCTCGACCAGGCCGCGCACCCCCCGTACGGCACGAACCACACCTACGCCATGGAGCGCTACACGCGCTTCTGCCAGACGAGCGGAACCACCGCGCGTCCGCTCGTCATCCTGGATACACCGGAGAGCTGGGAATGGATGCTGGGCAACTGGGGAGAGATCTATCGCGCCGCCGGGCTGACGCCCGGTGACCGTATTTATTTCGCGTTTTCGTTTGGTCCGTTCCTCGGGTTCTGGACGGCCTTTGATGCGGCCGCGCGCGGTGGCTACCTCGGCATTCCCGGGGGCGGTCTCGGCAGTGCTGCCCGTGTGCGCGCGATGATCCAGCACCAGGCGACCGTCCTGTGCTGCACGCCGACCTACGCGCTCCATCTTGCCCAGGCAGCCGTGGATGAGGGGATCGATCTGAAAGAATGCGCGGTGAAAACCATCATCGTCGCGGGAGAAACGGGTGGCAGCGTCCCGGAAGTCCGGCTGAGGATCGAGCAAGCCTGGCATGGCTCGCATGTGATCGATCATTATGGGATGACCGAAGTGGGTCCCGTGGCCTATCAGACGCCGGAGCGTCGCGACTTGCTGCACATTCTGGAGAATTCCTACTACGCGGAAATCATCCAGCCGGAGACGGGACAAGCCGCGGTTCCTGGCGAAGTGGGAGAATTGGTGCTCACGACGCTGGGCCGCACCGCCAGTCCATTGCTCCGCTATCGCACGGGGGATCTCGTGTGCCGCGCGCCATACGTCCCCGGCTTTGCCCTCGCCAGAGGGATCGTGGGCCGCGCCGATGATATGATCGTCGTCCGTGGCGTGAATCTCTATCCCAGCGCGGTCGAAGCCGCCGTGCGGCAGGTGCCCGGGATCGACGAGTACCGGGTGATCATCGGCCGGCGTGGTTCGATGTTGGAAGTCGAACTCCAAATCGAAAGCACGGACGATACGGCCGTCGCCAGGCTTGAACGCGCCCTGACCGCGGCCTTTTCCTTGCGCATCCCGGTGTCGCGCGTTCCCGCCCACTCCCTGCCGCGTTTCGAACTGAAAGCCCGCCGATGGGTCAAAGAATCCTAACCTCCACACGATGCTTCTCGAAATCCGCAATCTCACCAAGACCTACCGGGCGCCCGACGGCGGGGATGCCGTTGACGTTCTCCGCGGCGTCAATTTGCAGATGAAAGCGGGCGAATCGCTGGCCGTGGTCGGCCCGTCGGGATCAGGCAAGAGCACGGTGCTCAACCTCGTGGGTGCGCTCGACAGGGCGGACTCCGGTGAGATCCTCGTCGACGGCCAAGACATCGAGAAACTGAACGAAGAGCAACTCGCGGCCTATCGCAACACGACGGTCGGATTCGTTTTCCAACTCCACCATCTTCTTCCGCAGTGCACGATCCTGGAAAACATCCTCGTTCCAACGCTGGCGGATAAGAAGTGCGATCGCGCCGCGTCACGGGCGAACGCGGAAAAATGGCTGGGAGCGGTGGGCTTGAAACACCGGATGCATCACCGGCCGGGAGAACTCTCCGGCGGCGAACGCCAGCGCGTCGCCGTTGCGCGGGCTCTCATCAATTCTCCCAAATTGCTCCTCGCCGATGAGCCGACGGGCGCCCTCGATCGCGTGAACGCAGCGCGCCTGGTCGACCTGCTCGTCGACCTCAATCGCGAGCAAGGCGTGACGCTTATTATGGTCACACACGCGCCCGACCTGGCCCGCCAAATGGGCCGCGTTCTGGAGCTGGCAGACGGCCAACTCGTGGAGGCGAAGCGGTGAACGCTCCGCGAGTGAGTTTTGGTGGCCCGTGGCCTCAGCAAGGTGGAAGCGGCATCCTGCCGCTTGCCGTCGAGGGCCAGGCGGCTGGAAGCCGCTTCCACATTCGTGCCGCCCACAGACCCACCCGCCGTCAAATCGCCGCTCTCCGATGAATGCCCGTACCCTCATCCTCAGCAGCGCGCGGTACTATTGGCGCACGCATTTGGGTGTGATCCTCGGCGCCGCGCTCGGCGCGATGGTCCTCACAGGCGCCTTGCTGGTCGGTGATGCGGTGAAGGCGACCCTGCGCGCCCAGGCCCTGGCGCGCATCGGCAAGGCCGACGTAGCCATGATCGGGGGCGACCGCTTTTTCCGCTCCGAGCTTGGCGCCGGCACTCAGCCTGATGCGGCTTCGGTGCTCGTCCTTCGGGGCAGCCTCTCAAAAGCCGATGGCACCAGCCGCATCAATCAGGCGCAGGTCCTGGGAGTGGATGCGAGGTTCAACGCGCTGGCTCCCGCCAGCCCAAAGGTAACGGCGGATGCCGCACGAAAACTGACCATTGCCCTCAACGAACGCGCCGCGTCGCAACTGGGAGCGAAGGTCGGAGACACCGTGATTTTGAGAATCGAAAAGCCCGCGATCTTTTCGCGGGACGCCCCACTTTCCGGGGAAGAGGCGGACGTCGTCGCCCTTCGCATGGTTGTCGGGAGCATTCGCAATGATGCGGAGTTTGGGCGCTTCAGTCTCACGTCGGGACAAGTCCCGCCCTTTACGGTCTTCGCTTCCCTGGAAGAGTTGCAGGAGCGCCTCCTCGACAAGAAGTCCCAGGCAAACCTGCTTCTGGCCAGCGGCACGAGCGTGGAGCCGTTTGCCAGGTCCGTGCGTGAAAACTTCAAACTCGAGGATGCGAGTCTTGAGTTGCGGGAGAGTGCGGGTGGTATTGAGTTGCGCACACCGCGTGTCTTCCTGGACCCGCCGGTGGTGACGGCCGCTCCGCCTGCCAAAGATGGCCACCGCATCGAAGCGCTGACTTATTTCGTCAACGGCCTGCAAGCCGAGCGCAGGGAAACGCCGTACTCGATGGTTACGGCGGTCGACACTGCCGCGTCAGGATTTCTGCCGGCGGATTTGGCGGACAACGAGATCGTCCTCTCGCAGTGGGAAGCCGACGACCTCCGGGTAGCCGCAGGCGGCGAAGTCACCGTCAAGTATTACGTGATGGGCGAGCGCCGCCAACTCGACGAGAGGGAACGGAAATTCACCGTGCGGTCCGTGCTGCCGATGGATGATCCGCAACTCAACACTTCATGGATGCCCGAGTTTCCCGGCCTGGCCGACAAGGCCAATTGCCGTGACTGGAAACCCGGGTTCGACTTCGACTCGACGCGGATGCGCTCCAAGGACCAGGACTATTGGGAGAAATATCGCGGCACGCCGAAAGCCTTCGTGAACCTCAAGGTGGGGCAGGAAATGTGGAGCAATCGATGGGGAAACCTGACGTCGATTCGCTGGCCCGCCGGGACGGACCGGCAGGCCCTGGAAAAAGCACTGCTCGCAAAACTCACGCCGGAGATGCTGGGCTTTCAATTCGTTCCGCTGCGTGAGCAAGCGCTGGCGGCGACGAATGCGCCGGTCGATTTCGGCGAATTGTTCGTCAGCTTTTCCTTCTTCCTCATCCTGGCCGCGGCGGTCCTGACCGGGATGCTCTTTGTCTTCTCGCTCGAGCAGCGCAACGCCGAGGCCGGACTGCTGCTGGCGCTCGGCTTGCGACCCCGGCAGGTGCGGCGGCTATTCTTGATGGAGGGCGCCGTCCTTGCGATCGCCGGCAGCGTAGCCGGGGCATTCGGCGGAATTCTCTACACCCAGCTTGTCCTCCGGGCGCTGGCCACCGTCTGGCGCGGGGCGGTGGGCGCCGTGGAGTTCTCGTTCGTGCTGCCTCCGGTGACTCTCGCGACCGGCGTGGTCTCAGGGATCGTAGTGGCGCTGATTGCCATGTGGCTGGCCAGCCGCGCCCAACTGCGGCACAGCGCGCGCGAACTCCTCACGGGCGAGATCATGGAGCGGATCGTTCGCAAACGGCGCGGCGGGTCGATTCCCACGATCGTGGCCGTCACGGCGCTCGTCGGGGCTGTCGTCCTGCTGGCGCTAATCAAAGGTGCGGAGGCATTTTTTGGCGCGGGATCGCTCCTGCTCATTTCCGGTCTCGCCTTTGCCCTGGGATGGTTGCGGCGTTTGTCCGTGGCGGCGACGACTGGCCTGGAGAGCGTTGGGCAATTGGGCGCCAGGAATACCACGCGGCGCCGGGGGCGCAGCCTCGCGACCATCGCAGTCCTGGCCAGCGGCGTCTTCATGGTCGTGGCGGTCGATTCCTTCCGCAAATCTCCGCCAGCCGAGGGTGACACGAAAGACCCTGGAACCGGTGGCTTCGCGCTGGTCGGCGAGTCTTCGTTGCCGATCTACGAAGACCTCAATTCGACGAAAGGACGAGAGGCCTACGGTCTCGACGACAAGGTAATGAGCGATGTGCATGTCGTCCCGCTGCGTGTGCGCGATGGCGATGATGCCAGTTGCCTCAACCTCAATCGCGCCCTCCAGCCGCGGCTCATGGGCGTCAAGCCGTCGGAATTGTCAGACCGAAAGGCGTTTCAATTTTCTCCTTCGAGCGCAGATTGGAGCCTCCTGACAGTAAATGCGATGGAGCAGGAGATTTCGGGCATCGTGGATGCGAAAACGTTGAAATGGGCGCTGCAGAAGGAGATCGGCGATGTCGTCGAGTATCGCGACGACCGGGGTCAGATCTTGCGGGTGAAGCTGGTCGCGACGGTTGCCGATTCCATCCTCCAGGGAAGCGTGCTGATCGACGAACAGGAATTCGTGAAGAGGTTTCCGGCGAGCGGCGGCTACCGCTATTTTCTCATCGATTGCCCCCCCGGAAAGGTGGCGGCGGTGCGCGCCGATCTTTCCCAGGCGCTCACGGACCGTGGCCTCGAACTTACGGCGAGTTCGACCAAACTCGCGGAATTTCAAGCTGTGGATAACACCTATCTGGCTATCTTCCAGGCCCTGGGTGGACTTGGCCTGTTGCTCGGCAGCGCCGGACTCGCCATCGTCGTTGCCCGGAATGTCCTCGAGCGCCGGCGCGAATTTGGCCTCCTGGCGGCTGTCGGCTTCCGTTCGCGGCAATTGCGAGGGCTCGTCTTCGCGGAGCATCGGTGGCTCATTGCCGCGGCGCTGGTCATCGGGACGGCCAGCGCGCTCGTGGGCGTGTGGCCGAACCTGGCCGCCAAAGCCGGAGGCTTCCCCGCGCGGGAGATGGCCATTTTGCTCGCGGGCCTGGCTTTCGGCTGCCTCTTCTGGACCTGGCTGGCGACACGGCTGGCACTGCGCGGGAGTGGAGTAGCGGCGTTGCGGTCGGAGTGATTAATCCCATGAATTTTCCCCTTTGCGTCTCCGCGTGTCTGCGTTTCAAAATTTCTCCCACCAAAGATTGATTAAAATCCCCGGAGAACCCGTCCATCTGGCCGGGCAAATGCGCAACAAAGAGTTGGCAATCGCTCTCGAACACCGCAATCTCAAGCACACGCTCGCAATTGCCAGCAACACTCCAAATCATCCATCATCCTATGAAATTGAAATCCCTCCTGACACTGGCGCTCACGCTCGCCATCAGCAGCACCTTCACCTTTGCCGAGGAAGACACGGCCCTGGCCAAGGAAATGAAGGTCGTGAACAAGAACCTGCGCACCCTCAAGCGCCAGGTCGAGGACGCTTCGAAGAAGGACGAGAATCTCGCCCTCATCGCCGCCGCCAAGAAATCCATCGACGCCGCGCTCAAGCTCGAACCCGAGAAGACCAAGGATGTGCCGGCTGGTGAGAAGGCCGCCTATCTCCAGAAGTACAGGGCGCAGATGGGCGATCTGGGAAAGACTTTCGACGAACTCGACGCCGCCGTGAAGGCCGGCAAAGTCGACGACGCCAAGAAGCTCTTCGAGAAGCTCAGCGAAGAGAAGGAAAAGGGGCACAAGGATTTCGCCCCGGACGAAAAGTAATTTTGACCTGATTTATTGAGTTTCGGTTGACGCACAGCCCCGGGGCCTGCTCCGGGGCTGTGTCGTCGCTGGGAGTTGCGCCGCGCCCCGGCGAACCTAAGTTCCCCCATGACCCGCCAGCAGATTCTCGACCTCTATTTCATGGACGCCCGGTCGAAGCTGATCGACATCGCGGCGTTTCTCGACCGGGTGGATCGCGGTGAAGGCGAACCGGATTTTCGCCTCGCGGAGTTTCGCAAGGCGCTTGGCGAATTGAATCGCGGCGAGCCCGTGCGCGCGAGGAGCGTGCTCCTGGCCCTCAGCGACCCGACCACCGAACCCATTCCCAAGGCGCCGGGCAAGGGCGCGGTCGGCGCCTGGCCGGGCTCCGCTGCTCACTAGCCTTATGCGTTACATCGAGCCCCACGGTCACATGGTCAGCCGCGTGACGGACGACTACGAGGCGATGATTACGGCGGGTTGCCGCGCGGTTTGCGAGCCGGCGTTCTGGGCGGGCTACGATCGCAGCGGACCGCAGGGCTTTTACGACTATTTTTGCCAGCTCACAGACTACGAGCCGAAGCGGGCCGCCAAATTCCTCCTGCCCCATTTCACGTGGCTGTGCATCAATCCAAAGGAATCGGAGGATGTAAAGCTGGCCGAGGATGTGATCGCGCTCATCCCGCAATTCCTGGATCGGCCCAACGTTCTCGGGATCGGCGAGATCGGGCTGAACAAGAACACCCGCAACGAATTGAAGGTCCTCGAGCAGCACATCGACCTGGCTGCCCGGTATGATCAACTCATCCTCGTGCACACACCGCATCTTGAGGACAAATTCAAGGGGACCCGCCTGATCCTCGACGCCATCCTCGCTGACAAACGGATCAAGCCCGACCGCGTCATCATCGACCACGTCGAGGAGCACACCATCCAGATGGTGCTCGATGCCGGTTTCTGGGCGGGCATCACGCTTTACCCGGAATCAAAGACCACACCGGCCCGTGCGGTCGACATGTTCGAGGTCTACGGCGGACAGCGGGTCTGGCTCAACAGCGCTTGCGATTGGGGCCGGAGCGACCCGCTTGCCGTGCCGAAAACCGCGATCGAAATGCGCCGGCGTGGACATTCCGATGAGACGATCGACCGCCTCGTTTTCCAGAATCCAGCGCAGTTCCTGGGACAGAATCCCCGCTTCACAGTGCGGTGAACCGGCCTCGGAGCACCACTTACACCTTGGACCCGCGAATTCTGCCGTCGGCGTGACAAGGGGTGCACTGAACCCGAATTTGTCCGGTCGATGATATGGGAAATGCTCAGGAATTGCCCACCGCTTTCGTTACGGATGAGGTTGAGCGTTTCCCGGATAGGGCCTAGGGTCCGTTGATCCATGAAGCGCCTGTCCATTTTCCTCTGCCTCATCTTTGCTGCGGCTGTGGCGCGAGCGCAACTCGCGAACCCGCAGGGGCAAACGTCTGCCGGGCGAGCGCTGGCGTCAGTCGATGGGCCCAAGCCCGGCAATACGAGCCCAGGGCCGAATGGCTTGGCGCCGACCTGGGACACGCAGAAGCATGCCCGCACCTATGTGCTGAACATCCCGGCGCCGCGCGGCCAGATCGTCGATCGCAATGGAAACCCGCTCGCGCAGACGCGGGTCAGCTACAATCTTGCGATCGTTTTCCCCACGCCCACGACGTTCAGCGACGCGGAAGTGATGAAATACACCGAACCGCAGATCATGCTCGCGCGTAGAATCACCGGCCGGGCGATCTCCGTCACCCAGGACCTCCTGCTCAAGCACTACAAAAATCGCGGGGTGCTTCCATTGGTCATCGCCCAGGACTTGAAGCCCGATGAGATCGAAGCCTTCAACCGCCAGAAGCCGGAAACGCTGACGCTGCTGCCGACCTACCAGCGCTTCTACCCCAATGGCCCGCTCGCCGGCCATATCATCGGTTACGCCGGACGCACAGGCCGCATTCCCGATGGCCCGATCCAAAACAACGAAGTGCTTTGGCCGGGAGCCGAAGGCCGCGAAGGCCTGGAGCAGACCTTCGACGATCAGCTTCAAGGCAAGGAGGGGCAGTTCAATATCGCGTTCGACGCCAGCGGACGAAAGGCCAGCGAACAAGTCGTCATCCCACCCCAGCCCGGCTACAATGTGGTGACGACGATCGACGAGGAGCTTCAGCGCCTCTGCGAGCAGACGCTGGAAAAGAGCGTCAAGCGCGGCGCCATCGTCATCCTCGATCCGAACAACGGAGACATTCTCGCCATGGCTTCGTGGCCGACGATCAACCCGAACTGGTTCATCCCCAACATCTCCGCGGAGGCATTCAAGGCCTTGAACGATGACCCCCAAATCCCCCTTCTCCCGCGCGCTTTTCGTTCGGCGTATCCGCCCGGCTCCACGTTCAAGGTGCCCGTTGGCATTGCCGCCATGCAGGAGCACGTCATCGAGACGGATACCGAATTCAGCTGCCCGTCTTCCATGGAAATCGGGAAGATCGTTTTTCGGAACTGGAAGAAAACCGATTCGGGCTCGCTGAATTTCGCGGACGCGCTCACGCAGTCATGCGACACGTGGTTCTATCAAGTCGGCATCAAGACGGGCAGCCGCAAGATGGCGGACTGGGCGCTCAAGCTCGGTTTCGGGGCCCGCACCGGCATCCCGCTCGCCGCCGAGGCGGAGGGTCGCGTTCCCGACGATGCTTTCATGGAAAAGGTGCACGGGCGGAAAATGCTCAGCGGTGACCTCGCGAACTATTCCATCGGCCAGGGCGACGTCCTGGCCACCCCGCTGCAATTGGCCCAAGCGATGGGGATCGTGGGAAATGGCGGCACCTTTTACCAGACGCGCCTGGTCAAGCAGGTGCAAAGCATCGATGGAAAGATCGTTACCGCCTATGGTGTGCGGGCTCGGGCGACGATGGATTTGGAGCCGAAGATTTTGAAAGAAGTGAAGCGTGGCTTGGTGCAGGTGGTTTCCGGGTCGATGGGAACAGCCGGCAAAGCCTCCGTGCCGAACGTAAAGGTCGCAGGCAAGACTGGCACTGCCCAGTGGGGTCCGAAGAACAAAGAGCGCACCGCGGCGTGGTTCGCGGGTTTCGCCCCGGCGGACAAACCGAAGTATGCCTTCGCCGCGCTTTACGAGAGCGACTTCAACAACAGCGATGACGTCCACGGCGGCACCGTCGCCGCGCCGCTGATCGGCAAGGTGTTGCGCGAAGTCTTCAAGGACGAGGCCAAGGATCCGAAGAAGCCGAAGAAGAAGGGTGAGAAGGAGGAGATGGAAGTCCGGCGTGCCGAGCCGGTGGAGCCCACGGAGCCGAAGCAGGAGCCGGCGAAGGACTGATCATGGGAGAGGTCCTGGTGTCGTTCTCGAATTCGCGGTGACATGGTTTCCGTAGGCAGAACTCGAATCTTCCCTACCGTCTCTTGAGGTATCACGCTTCCACATTTCGCGTTCTCGGTTCAGAGTCTGGAACCTCCGTTGCGGCTGAGGTTGCACTCAATGAAGTGGAGAATCGTCTTGGTATTGTCCTGCCGCCATCTGTCCGCCAGTGGTATGCCTTGCAGGACGGAATCAAAATCCTCGCCGAACATAGTAACGAAGATCCGCCAATCCCTCCGGAAAACTTCTCCGTTATCGAGTGGCAATCTCGAAAGCTTTTGCCGATCCGGCATGAGAACCAGGGCGTCTGCATGTGGGCGATCGTGCTGGATGGGACGGAAGACCCGCCGGTCTATGTCGATGTGGACTCTGGCGGAAAACTGTGGCAACCGCTGGCGCCGAGCTTTTCGGCGTATGTCTACTCATGCGTCTGGGACTATCGGTTGGTCTTCAAACAACCGGCGCTGGTGCAGGCGCAAAACGGCATCTTCAGCCGTTCCGCGCTCGATGGTCTGACGGCGTCTTGGAATGTGGAACTCCAAACTCACGGGTGGCCGGGAAGCACCCAATGCCGATTCGCCAAAGAGAGGGCTGCGATCCTCATTTGGTCGTCGAAGGATCAGGCTGATTGGTTCATCGCGTCGCCGGATGAATGCACGCTGGAGTCTGTTTTGTGCGCGGTATGGGATTTGGACAGCGTTGGGAGGTCTCTCTACGGATGTTCGGCAATGGGAGAGGCCGTCCTCGAAAAGCTCGCCCGCAGTCAGCCTTGATGCAGCAGAGATTCTCGATGAGGCGGGCGATTTGGAGCAGACGATTAGACTTAGAAGCGCGCAGAGTCGTTGCCCGTCACAGCTTGCTCAACAAACGATCCACCTCCACATACCGGTCCACCAGCGACTGGATCTTGTCGATCTTTTCCACGTCGCCCGGGAGGGTCTTCACCGTCATCGAATGAATGCTGCTGGCCACCGTGTAACTGTCCAGCGGCGACGCGATGGTGGGGACCTCGGAATTTTGCAGCAGTTCCATGATCGGCGCCGTGGGGACGAGATCCCCGGAGAGCACGAGCCCGGCGATGGAGTGGCCCTCGTTTTCGCTCAGGGTGCTCGAGGACAGGGCGGCGAGGATCACGTCTTCGCGGTCGCCTGGGGTAATGATGAGTGTCCCCGGTTTGAAATACTCCATGGCATGGCCGGAGTTCATCGCGCCGATCACCACTTTCTGCACCCGCCGGCGTGACTTGGTTTTGCCGTTGATGAAAGTGCCGCGGGTCGACTTGCAGATTTGTCCCAAGGTGGCGTTGGCGAGGATGGGCTCCTCCGGGATCGCGCCGAGCAGATCGATGCCGAGCCGCGCCAGGCCGCGCCGGGCAAACTCGCAGACGTAGTCATACTTCGACGGCATGATCTTGTTGAGGATGACGCCCACGAGTTCGACACCCTCCTTGTCGAAAAGCGCCTTGTTCAGGGCGACCTCGTCGATCGGTTTGCCGATTCCCCCGCCGGCGATGAGCAGCACTTTGCTGTTCAGGAGATGGGCCACCCGCGCGTTGGACAAATCGAAGACGGAGCCGACGCCGGCGTGGCCGGTGCCTTCGATGATGACGAAGTCTTTTTCCCACGCGGCGCGGTCGAACGAATTCTGGATGCGCCGGACGAGGAACTCGTTATTCGAGTTCTCGATATAGCGCCGGGTAAAATCCGGTTCGACGGCGATGGGACTCATCGCTTCCAGCGGCGTTTGGACGCCAAAAGTCTGGTCGATCAGTACGGAATCCTCATCGATGCGCTTGCCCTCGACTTCCACGAAACGCTGGCCGACCGGCTTGATAAAGCCGATGCGCCCTCGGCGCTTTTGCAACGCGGAGAAGAGGCCGAGCGAGGTTGTCGTCTTGCCGTCGTTCTGCTCGGTAGCGGCAATAAAGAGACGCGGAGTACTGGTATTCATCGCCCGTGCGGAATCGCGCCTTCGTTAAACTTCGTTGGGGTAGAGCTTGCGGTACTCGATAGCCTGAAGCCCGAGGATCGCCGCGACGCCCAGGATGTCGTCCTCGCTCGCACCGCGCGACAGGTCGGCACAGGGCTTCGCGAGCCCGAGCAGGATCTGGCCGTACGTCTCCGCCCCGGCGAGATATTGCACCAGCTTGGCGCCGATGTTGCCGCTATTCAGGTCGGGGAAGACCATGACATTGGCCTTGCCCGCCACGAGGCTGGTCGGTGCCTTGCGCGCCGCGAGATCGGCCAGTAGCGCAGTATCGGCCTGAAGCTCGCCGTCGATCTCCATTTCCAGATGTTGGTCCTCCGCTTTTTGGCGCGCCAGCGCCGTCGCGGCGGCGACTTTTTGCGGTGAGGCCAGATTGGCGCTGCCCTTGGTGGAAAAGCTGAGCAAGGCAATACGCGGCTTGTTGCCCGTCAATTGGCGGCAGATCGTGCCGGTTTGCACGGCGATATCGGCCAACTGCTCGACGGTCGGCTCGGG
>Ga0105237_10005311_pt1 | contig 14573 bp, 12 predicted proteins | sample KBSC24metaG_FD_81520 | JGI IMG/M metagenome (GOLD analysis project Ga0105237, IMG submission 81520) | Corn rhizosphere microbial communities from Kellogg Biological Station, Michigan, USA - KBS C2-4 metaG | ecosystem: Host-associated > Plants > Roots > Rhizosphere > Soil | place: Michigan, USA... | reverse complement strand
GCTTGTCTTTCCCCTGCCCTTGGCTCCACCCTCTCCCCATGTTTTCTACCCGCAGAACATTCCTGAAGCAACTCGGCCTGGGCGCCGGCGCGTTGGTTCTTGCTCCCTCGTCTGGCTTTCAATCCGCCTGGGCCGCGGAAGTCGCCGGGCTCCCGCGCAGCACCCCGGAAGCGGAGGGTGTGAGTTCCGCCGCCATCCAGGCCTTCATCGACGGCCTGGCGAAGAACAAGCACGAAATGCACAGCTTCATCCTCGCGCGGCACGGGCGGGTGATCGCCGAGGGATGGTGGGCTCCGTATGAAGCGAAGCTGCCGCACACCCTCTACTCGCTGAGCAAGAGCTTCACCTCCACGGCGGTCGGCTTCGCCGCCGCGGAAAACCTGCTCACGGTCGACCACGACGTCGTCTCTTTTTTTCCCAAGGACCTGCCCGAAAAAGTCAGCGACAATCTCGCCGCGCTAAAGATCAAGCATCTCCTCACGATGTCCGTAGGCAGCGAAAAGGAGCCGACCCATGATATGGTGAAGGAGCAGAATTGGGTGCGCAGCTTTCTCGCTCACAACATTTCGCATCCGCCCGGGAGCGTCTTCCTTTACAACAGCGCCGCGACGTATATGTGCTCGGCGATTGTCAACGAAGTGACCGGGCAATCGGTGCTCGATTACCTCATCCCGCGCCTTTTCGAGCCGCTCGGCATCGAGGAGCCCGCCTGGGAAACGTGCCCGCGCGGCATCAATACGGGCGGCTGGGGCCTGAGCCTCCCCACCGAAGCGCTCGCCAAATTCGGCCAGATGATCCTCCAGAAAGGCCAGTGGGACGGAAAGGAAATCATCTCCGCGGAATGGCTGGAAGACGCAACGAAGTTTCACATCCAGCAACCCGAACCGGCCAAGCCTGCCAAACCCGATCCCACCAAGCCTCAGCGCCCGAAGGAAAAGAACGACTGGCTCCAGGGCTACGGATATCAATTCTGGCGCTGCACCCATAAAGCCTTCCGCGGCGACGGCGCCTTCGGCCAGTACATGATCGTGATGCCCGAGCAGGATGCCGTGCTCGCCATCACCAGCGAAACCACGAACATGCAGGGCGAACTCGATCTGGTGTGGGACCTCCTGCTTCCCGGGATGAAACCCGCGCCGCTGCCGGCCAACGCCGCCGCCCAGGCGCGCCTCCAGCAAACACTTGCCTCGCTCATGCTCCCGCTGCCGGAGGGGAAACTCTTCTCGCCCACCGCGACCCAGGTCACGGGTAAAAACTACAAGATCGAAGACAACAGCCTGGGCCTGGATGGCGCCTCCTTCGAGTTCAAGAATGACACGTGCACCGTCACTTTTCGCGAGGGTCAGGACGAGCACAGCGTGACGTGCGGTCTCCAGGGCTGGGCACGCGGCGAGACCGATCTCCCAGGCACGCCGCCGCGCATCATCTCTGGCGGCGCTCCGCCTCCCGGCACGGACCACCCGGTGGCCGCGATGGGCCGCTGGAAGGACGACCGCACGTTCGAAATGACATGGCGCTACTTCGAAACCCCGCATCACGACACGGTCACGTGCCAGTTCGATGGCGACAAAGTGCAAGTGTCCTTCCTCGCGAGCATCGAGCGGGCGGGGATGCGACCGGTTTTGAAGGGGCAGGTTGCGGCTTGAGGGGAAGTTCTTAGTGCTTAGTTCTAAGTTCTTAGTTTTTAGTTTTCGTGGCGATGGTGCACCGTACGGCAAAGGTGAATTGACTAGGCACTGAGCACTCGGAACTGAGCACTGAAAAGTTGCCGGCGGCTGAGGATTTGAACCTCGTTCGGTTTATTGCCGAGCTGACCGCGGATTTGCGCCGCTGCCGCCGATTTTGTTGCCACATCTGTAGACGCGATCGACGGGCAGTTTGTTCAATGTCCGGGCTGGCGGATGATGGGGACCGGTAATCAGACCCGAGCGGAGCGAGAGGACTGCAGTCACAGAGCCCGCAGGGCGGACGCAGCGGCACCCGTCAAAACCAGTTCGAAACCAGTGATCAGCGAGCCGGGCATCACGCGATGGTACAAGGAACCTGATTACTCGCTCCTCACTGATTACCGATTACTTCTTCCCGCTCAGTGTTCCTTGAAGAATTTCACGATCGCCGCCGGGGCTTCGCTGGAGAACTGGTGCGTGCCCGGATGGATGAAAGTCACGACCGGGGTGCCGATTTTGGAAGGGTAGAGCGTGCACCACTTCTGCTCTTGCGGCACGCCCTCGCCGCATTGGTTGAGCTTGCGTAATTCGGACATCATCCGGTCCTGCCACGCGTATTTTACGAGTTCATCGTTCTGGCCAGCCACGTGGAGCACGGGCTTGGGTTTGAGCAGCGGAAAACTCTTCACGAGCACCGCCGACGACGGCGCCATCGCCGCAAAGCGATCGCCCCGCGCCGCCCACAGCAAGTAGGTAAAACCGCCGCCGTTCGAATGACCGGTAGAATAGATGCGCCTTTCGTTGACGCGGTAATCCTTCTCCAGGCTGGCCAGCACGGCGTCGAAAAATTTCAGATCCCGGTCATCCTGCATGCCGATTTCGGATTGCCAGCCAGGCTTCGTCCCGTCGGGATCGGTCAACTTTCCCGGCGTGTTCAGGCCCTGCATGTAGACCACGATCGCCTCCGGCCAGAGGGTGTGATAGCCGAACGAGCGCGACGCCTGCTGCATATTGCCGCCGTGGCCGTGGAAGGCGAAGACCACCGGCGCAGGCTCGGTCTTCGCCGAAGCGGGCGCCGCAATCAGAGCTTCCCGCACCACGCCATCGACCGTCCACTCGCGCCGTTCAAGGGCGTTTGCGGCCCGGATATTGGTGAGAAGGGCGAAGAAAAGACCAAAGGCGACAAGGAATGGTTTCATGCTACGAGCAAGAACCACGGCTTTGAACCACAGTTCCGCGAATAAATTGCTGGTCGCTTCCGCTCCCACCCTGACAGGCTGCCTTCGGCAGGCATCTCGCTCCGCTCGGTTCGCGGCCACGTAGGGGCGAACAGTTGAGCAGCGTGGCGCAAGATTGGACCCCCGCGCTCGGAAAGCGCGCAGGTGGATCGCATTTTCCCCCGCATGCGGACGATGGGAAAAAGAATCGCGGCTCCGCCGCCCACAAAACACGTCGTTGGTGGCATGGCATTCGCCGAACCGCCGCTGCGGAAAGTGCGTTCCGTTCTGTCAACGCGTCACCGAAGGACGGCGCCAACGTAGGCGGCTCTTCCCAGAGCCGCTGGTAAACGTCATGCCACGTTGCACATTGCGCCCTATCGCCCGAGCGGGACTAGGAAGTCCCGCCTACTTTGGCCGCCCGTTCCTCCACCCGTCAGAACCCAAACACCACGCGCACGCCGGGACGGCAGTAGCCCGGGTAGTAGCCACGGTATGGCGTGTAGTAAGCCGGGCGGTAGTAGCCGCCGCCGTAGTAGGCGGGGGCGCAATACGGGCGGCTGTAGTAGGAACGGTCGTAGTAGCGGTGGTCATCGCAGCGGCCGCGACCGTAGTCTCCATGACCGCGGTCCCAGCGGTCATGATCATGATGATGGTGATGATGTTTGTCCTTCGCGTAGGCGCCAGACGGCGCGAGGACCAAGGCGGCGACTACGAGGGTGAAGAGCAGAGCGATTCGTTTCATGCAGTCTCCGACGACCCAGCACACGCTCTATTCGATACACCCAATGTCACGCTTTCCGCTACTTTCTGACTTTTGCGTCAGAATCATTCCACCGGGATCGCCTCGGCCTTGAGGATGAAAAACTCGATGTGCTTCGGCGGGTCGTCCGGCCGATACACCCCGAGCAGGATGCGCTTGCCCCTCCGAAGCGTGAGCAAGGTGGTCACCTTCATCGTGTCAAATTCGGGTGGGCCCACGGAGATTTTGCCGCCCGTCGAAGGCTTCTCGACCCTCAACACTTGAGCCGCAAGGGTTGTTTGGGGATCCTTTGGGGGGGCAGCATCGCGGCGTAGGCGCGCAGGATGAAAAATTCGACGTGCGGTCCGAGCTTCGGCACGACGAAATTGCCCACCAGCGCGGAGCGATCGTTGGCCACTCGAAGTTGCATCGAGGTCGTCGAGGTCCAGAACTTGGGCTGCATCAAGACACGTTCGATACCCAGGGGCGAACACTGGGGAGCCGGAAAACATTCGATCGAGGAGTGAAATTCGAAGAAACAAATCCGCGGGGACGGTATTTGAGTATGAGCGAGCCGTGGCCTCATTCGATTTTCCGCCTTTCCATACTTTCGCTTCTGTTTCGGATTTCGGATTTCCGCGCCTCCCACCCCTCCCATGAACACCCGCCACCTCCTCCGCACTTTGGCCCTCCTCGCCCTGCTCACGTCCACCGGCGCGGCCAAGTCCCCCAATATCCTCTTCATCCTCGCGGACGATCAAAGTTACAAGACCGTCGGATGTTATCCGGAATCGTGGCCTTGGGTGAAGACACCGAACCTCGACGCGCTTGCCGCCAGCGGCGTGCGTTTCCAAGGCGCCTATCTTGGCTCCTGGTGCATGCCATCCCGGGCCGCGCTCCTCACCGGATGCTGGCCCCACGGGATCGAATCGATGCGCATGGGCGGGGCCTACCCCGACAGCACCTACGACCCCAAGCTCTGCCAGTTCTGGCCGAAGGATTTTCGCGCCCACGGCTATCAAACTGCGCAAATCGGCAAATGGCACACCGGCGAAGACGCCGGCTGGGGGCGCGACTGGGACTATCAACGCGTCTGGAACCGCCCGAAGCACCCGGACAACGCCGGCGCCTATTACAAGACGGAGATCGTGGCCATCAACGGCGAGGAGCAAAAGGTCGAGGGCTATCCCGCGGATAATTACACCAAGTGGGCGTGCGAGTATATCAAGGGCGAGGGCCGCGATCCGCATAAGCCGTGGTATCTCTGGGTCTGCTACGGAAACATCCACGGCCCATCCACACCAGCCACCCGCCACCTCGGCGCCTACAAGGATGCCGCCGTGCCCGAACCCGCCGACATCCTGCCACCGCGCCCCGGCAAGCCCGCCTACCTCGAAAAGACCCAGGCCTGGATGCGCGCGGCAGATGGCCGCATTGTCCCCTCAGGCAAAGGCGGCGAAAAAGCCGAGAGCGACGGCGCTCCCGCAGCCGATGCGCCCGCCGGAGCCAAGGGCGGCAAAGGTTTCGCCGACTGGGTGCGGCAGGTGAATGAATGCCTGCCCCCCGTGGACGAAGGCGTGGGCAAAATGATCGCCGCCCTGCGCGAGAGCGGACAGCTCGAAAACACGCTCGTCGTCTATTCCGCCGACCAGGGCTTCGCCATGGGTGAGCACGGCTGCAAGATCAAGCTGGCCCCCTACGACGCCAACTACCGTTCCCCCTTCATCGTCTCCATGCCCGGCACCATCCCCGCCGGCAAGTCGTGCCCACAATCCATCAATAGCCCCGACCTCATCGCCACCTTCTACTCCTTCGCCGGCCTCCAGCATCCGTGGACCATGCATGGCCGCGACATGTCCGCCATCTTCCGCCAGCCCGACGCCGCCTGGCCGCATCCTTGTCTCTACGAACACGTCGGCGACCACTACGGTAGCGACGTCACCGCGCTCCTGCGCGATCAGCCCAAAAAAGCCGAATACAACAAAGTGCCGTGGTACGACGCCATCGTGCAAGACGGCTGGAAATACATCCGGTATTTGCGCGCCGGGGAGATCGAGGAACTCTACGACCTGCGCCACGACCCCGAGGAACTAAAAAACCTCGCCGCCGACGATGCCCAGCACGATCGCCTGGAGAAGATGCGCACAATTCTCATCGCGGAACTGCATCGAACCGGGGCGCCGTACGCCGATTCCCTGCCAACATCTGCGCCGCATTAGCGAGTGTCCGAGAATCAAGGTCCGAGAGAGTGGGCGAACAGCGTGTCGTCGGTGGCGACGTCGAATGTCCGGAGGCGAAGGTGGATCGGCATCTCCGAGGACGATGGGTACAGATGGGCGGCGAAGCCGCGATTCTTCTTCCCATCGCGCTCGGAGATCACGATCCACCCCGGACGCAAGCGCGCGAACCAGCATTCCCTTACTTCCACGGGGAAAAAGATGTGAGCAATGCTGAAGCGACAGCGGCGCACCCCAAGGACACAAGCGCCTCGGCGAAATCCCTTTCCTACAACATGCCCCCTTCTTTCGTTTGAATAGATCGCCACGATCACCATCTGAGAATTTACTTACTTCGATGTCTCTCTGGCGCTGCTTCCTCATTTCACTGCCCCTCCTACTCGGCGCGGCTTTGTACGCAGCCCCCAAGGAACCAGACCACATCACTTCGGAGGACCGCGGCTTGTTCGAATGGTACGACAGCCTCGGGATCGAAGACATCACCCACGCCCGGCTCGTGCGCGTGCGAACAGGGAATTGCACCGTCAATCCGGACGAATCCCTCAACCGCGCCGACGAACCCCGCGCCTTTCTGCTCTCGGAGCAAGGCGCGCATTTCACCGCGGTGCTGAGCGATCTCGAAACAATCTCCACGGAACACCACGGAAAGAACCTGAAAGATCCCGAATACATCGGCTGGCGGGAGGTCTCGCTAAAAAGTGAGGTCGAATCCCTTCTTCGCACGCTGGCCACCAAACGACCCGTCGATGAATGGGCCGACCGACACGACAGCATTGACGACAAAATCTATTTGCCGGCACAAGCCTTTGCATTGGCACGGTATTGCGCCGCCCACGATCAGGAGGCGCTCTCCGCACGATTGATGCGGGCAGTCGAATCCGCCGCCAAGGATCAGGGTCGAGACTCGGCCGACTACCTGCAAATGCAGTTGAGTATGATCCTCGAGTTCCGCGCCGAGTTGGCCCTGGCCAATCCCCAACTGGATCGGCACGCCCAGGCACGCCTGTTCCAGAACGTCGCCGAAAAGTGCCCAAAGTATGTGGAACCGTCACTGATCACGAAACCCGCCGAAGGACTGCGAAGATTAGCGGAAGAGGACGACAAACACCAAAAGCTCAGCGCAGAGGAATTCGCCCGCCTCGCCCCCGGTGATCAGGCCCGCGAACTCGTCTTTCAACTGCGCGATGAGAATCCGGACCCCGATGAATATCCCATCCGCCCATGGCCATTCAAACCGGCCACTTCCAACGGCGCGCTCGCCCGTTTGAAAGCGCTCGGTCATGCAGCCGTGCCCGCGCTCATCGACGCGCTGGACGACGACCGCCCCTCACGCGCCGTCCTCCGCAATGCCGGGTGGGCAAGCACAATCCTGTCGAGGACGATTCAAAACCTGGCGCTGGAAGCGCTCGAGGAGATCATCGGCGCGCGCCTCGTCGAACTCCTCCCATCTCCGGTGGCTGACAAAGACGATGAGATGTGGAAACAATTCAAGACCGTGGCGGAGGATTGGTGGAAGGCGACCCAGGAGAAGGGCGAGTTGGGATGGCTTCGGGCACGCGCTCTCGCGGGAGGTCACAGCGCGGCACCTTGCCTCGACGTCATTGCCAGTCGATACCCTGACGCCTTGCCCGGCCTGATCAATGTCGCCTTCGAACGGACGAAGGAAACGCTCGCGCGCGCCGCAATGCTAGAGAGGCTGAAGAGCGTCCGAACTCGCGACGCGGATGAGCTTCTGCGCGAAGAGATGCTTCATGGGCCCACCTTGGGAAATCGGGTCGTTGCCGCCTATGCCATGCGCCAACGAGATCGGGCGCAGGCCATGGCTGCGATGGCGACCGAGATCGCCTCGATCCAGTCCCCTGTCACGGTTTTCGACCCAAAGCAAAGCAGCGAGGTCTTGCTAAAGTCATCGCTGCTATGCATCGATCGCGCCAACTCGGCCTTTCACCTGCTCGTCTTCTTCCTTTCGTGCGACTCTCCCGAGGCGATTCAACAGGTGGAGAAGATTTTGGCAAAATGCGACACCTTCGCCTGGTCCCACTTCCTGTCATTCTGCGATCGGCGCCTCACTCCCGGGATGCCGGAGGAAGTGGAACCAGCCGGCCCAGCCACCGTCGCCGCCATCGAAGCGCTACTGACATCGAGGCTCGGCGACCACACCACGGAGAAAAACTTCACCTTCAATTCCGTAAAGGCACCCACCGTAGGCGAGCTGGCGGCGTGGGAACTCGCGAAGTGTTGGCCGGAGAAATACCATTTCGACCTCAACGCCACACCCAAAGTCCGAGCCGCGCAATTGGCGGCGATTCAAGCCAGGCTCCAGCGCCATTAAACACGGTCTCGTTTCCCATTTTCGAAGCCGATTGAATAACTCGCCCGGAAATCCATCTCATCCCATGCTCCCCCGGTGCACGATCTTTATTTACCTGGCCGTCCTTGGCTCAATCTCACTGGCACTTTGCGCGAAGGATATCGCTCCCCAGCTCACCGCCGAAGATCGCCGGCTTTTCACTTGGTTTGACCAACTCGGCATCGAAGACATTACCCACGCCCGGCTGGTGCGTGTGCGCACGGGCAATGATGAATTAGTGGGCGATGCGGGAATTCGCCAAAATGATGAACCTCGTGGATTCTTGCTCTGGGAGAAGGAAGAACAATTTCGTGCCTTGCTCGGTGACCTGACCGTGGCGACCTGGAAACGAGAGGGAAGCCCCGGTGAGAAAAATGATTATGTCGGCTGGCGGATCGTCACTCCGGAAACCGAAGCCGAGGCGATGCTTCGCGTGCTCAGCAAAAAGACCTTCGATGGCTTTCGGGAAGACAGGCACGACGTCTACACAGACCGCCTCGATTTGCCCGCGCAAGCCTTCGTCCTCGCACGCTATTGCGTGGCCGCGGGAAAGGAACCGCTGGCTGCGCGATTGATGCGGGCGACCGAACGCTGGGCGCGGAAGGGGGAGCCAAGCCAGGCGCTGGACGAATACCTCCAGGACGCAATCGGTGGCGCCCTGGCGTGGCGGGCCATGCTCGCCATGGCCGATCCCCAATTGAACCGGCGCACCCAGGCGCTTCTATTCCAGGGCATCCTGGACCACTGCCCGAAGTCTCGTTGGGAGAGAATCGGAGCCACTTTGGCCTCACTGCGCAAGATGGCCGAGGAGGACGACGCACACCCGACGATCAGCGCCGACGAAATCTCACGGCTCGAGCCCGCGGATCAGGCCCGCGAGTGGGTCTTTCAGCTCCGCAACGACAATACTCAAATGGCGGACATGTGGCCACGCCCGTGGCCTTTCGATCCCTCGCCGGGAAACGGCGCCACGGAAAAACTGAAAGCATTGGGCCTTGCAGCAGTTCCTGCCCTCCTCGCAGCCCTCGACGACGACCGGCCTACCCGGTCCGTCTTCCGCAATCAACGCTTCGGCGGAGGTGCTATGATTCAGACCGTTCACGAAAATGCCGCCCCCATCGTGAACGATATCGCGGGTGTGAACTTTTTCTGGCTCGTCCACAATGTCGGCATGATCAAGGAAGAGGAGCGGTGGGCAGGAATGCGCGCTCTAGCCAATGACTGGTGGAAGACGACCCAGGAAAAGGGCGACATTGAATGGCTCCGCGCGCGCGTCCTCGCCGGGAAGGAGGGCGCCGAGTACTGCCTCGAAGCGATTTCCAAACGGCATCCGGAAGCACTGCCCGGTTTGGTGAATGTCGCCATCGAGAAGACGAAAGATCCCCACGCCCGCGCAGCCATGGTGGGGATGCTAAAGAAGGTCCAAACACGCGATGCGATTGAACTTTTGATGAACGAGTTGAAACATGGTCCCACCCTCGGGGCCTCGAACCGCAGACCACCGGCGGCCGAAACTGTAGCAGCCGAACTGGCAGCATGTTGGCCGCACAAATACCACTTTGACCCGCAAGCTTCGCCGAAACTTCGCGCGACGCAACTCGCGGCGATCCGAGCCAAGGCCGCCCGGTAGGAAGCGAGACCGCTTGTCGTCCGCCACGATTGACGCCCTCGCACCCACATGGCTTGATCGCGCCATGAAGTATCCCCTCCTCCCCTTGCTGACCCTGGCACTCGGGCTTTCTCCGTTTTCCTCTACCTCCTCCGCCAAGACTCCCGGCGGCAAGCATAAGCTCGTCCTCGTGGCCGGCAAGCCTTCGCACCCACCCGGCATGCACGAGTTCAATGCGGGCGTGCAGTTGCTCGCCAAGTGTCTCGCCCAGGGCGCGCCAGAGTTGAAGGTGGAATTCGTCCTCAATGGCTGGCCGGCCGATGAGGCGGTCTTCAACGATGCCGACGCCGTGGTTTTCTACATGGATGGCGGCCCCAAGCACGAAGTGGTGCAGGAAAGCGGCGCGCGCCTGGCGAAGATCGAGGAATGGACCAAGCGCGGCGTGGGCATCGGCTGCATGCACTACGGCGTGGAAGTGGTGGCCGACCAGGCGGGCGACCAGTTCAAGCGCTGGATCGGCGGCTATTACGAGAACATGTTTTCCTGCAACCCGATCTGGGAACCGAACTTCACCCAGTTCGTCGATCACCCGATCACGCACGGCGTGAAGCCATTCCAGATCAAGGACGAGTGGTATTTCAATATGCGCTTCGCCGACAGCTTCTCCGCCGACAAGGCGAGCACCGAAGGTGCCGTGAAATTCTGGCCCATCCTCGTCGCCAAACCCAGCGACGACGTGCGCAAGGGACCGTATGTCTATCCCAAGGGCCCGTACGATCACATCGTCGCGGCGAGCGGCCGCTCGGAAGCGATGATGTGGGCCGTGGAGCGCGCCGACGGCGGGCGCGGCTTCGGCTTCACCGGCGGCCACTTCCACGACAACTGGGCAAACGACCAAGTCCGCAAGACCGTGCTCAATGCGCTCGTGTGGGTGGCGAAAGGCACGGTACCCACCGGTGGCATCGAATCGAAAGTCACCCCCGAGGATCTCGATGCCAACCTCGACCCGAAAGGCGCGAAGAAGTAGGCGCGAGCCTTTTCCATCCCGGAGGGATGAAAGCCCCGGGTCGAGCGAGTCCGCGAGCGACCACCCGGGGTATCCACCTCTCCTGCGAACCCTCCAATCCGTCCCGGCCTCCCGGCCGCATCCTTCCCCTTCGCCCCCGAATGAGACGCGGCTGGCGAGAGGACGGAGGAGACATCCGGGGAAACCAATTTCATCGCTACCCGCCGGGCTGCAAATCCGCGGTCTCCGCGGAGGCAAGCTCGGTCGGACGGTATTTCTTCAGCAAGGCAAAGAAGACATCCAGGCTGGGGAAGGAAGTGGCGGGAGTTTGCAGCACGGGTCTTTTCCTGCCAGCAACACGCACGACGACGTTGAAGTGGGTGTTCCGATTGCCCTCGACAGCGACACGCCCCAGGTCTTTCCACGCGACGAATTGCTTGCCAATCCTGAGTCCATCGGGTTGGACGGCGAGAACCTTGAAATCCACTCCCTGGCCTCGATCCAGGCTGGCCTGTGCTTCGTGAATCATCCCAGGAATCATGTAGTCCTTGATGCGCCCGGCCGCTGCGGCGTTGTCTTTGAAGAACCCGTCCACCGGGATCCTTTTGCTCTGCCGTGGGAAAATATAGAGCCGGTAGCCGGTGGAAACTCCGTTCATGATCACTTGGATCTCCTTGTACCGGGCCACGTCCTTCCACGGGATCCAACGCGCCGACGGACCTTCGCAAAATAGCAGGCCATTTTCGTAGAGCCGCAAGCGCCAGCGGAATGCGGCGATCGCCCAGATCGAACCATACAAGCAAAGCCCGAAAAGCCCGAGGAGCATCACCGTCATGACGATGTATCCCGAGCTCAAGGCGAAGCCCGCCTTGATGCTCCCATAAACCCAGCCGCCCAAGGCGGATACGGCCAGCAGAGGCACAAAGACAGCGGCGAATTTGTGCCCAAAGGTGCCAGTTTCGAATTCGTCCAGCAGGGTGCCTGCTACTTCCAGGGGTGGAGGTTCGGATGATTTCATAGTCGACCTGAGTTGGAAGAATCACGGACGCGAGTGCAGGGCAATCCTGAATTCCAGATGTCCGCTCACTCCACGCGCTTTACACGCACTGCGATCTCCCGCGGTTCCGGTGGGTTTTGCAGTCCCGCCGGGGCATCACCACCCTGCTCCACGTCCCGTGACCGGAGGCTCTTTCCAGAAATCACATCGATCCACTCCACGCGATACTTGCCAGGAGGGAGATCGAGTTGCAATCCGAGTCCTGCCGCATCCTTGAAATAGATGGCGTACTGGCGGCCGGCTTCCGCGAGCACCTGGCAACGCGCGTCCTTCGGAAGGTCACCGTGAAGGTTTTCGCGCGCGGGCTTCATCCGGACGAATTCAAACCCTCGGATGAAATCGCCCAGCACTTTCATCTGCTTGCGGAATCCGGGATTCCCGCCACCGGGTTGTTTCGGCGGGTAGTCGAAAGTTCCGTCCTCGTGCCCGGCGGTGAAGGAGTAGTCGAGATTGTTGTAAAGACCTCCGCCCGCGAGGATGAATTCCCATGCCTCCATGCGGTAGTGGTCGTCGGCGGTTCCTTTGAAGCCGGTTTCATTCAGGCCGATCACCTTGTTCAGCGCGTAGTTCTGGCCCACGGCCGTGGGAGGATTCGCGTAATGGAAGTTGAAGATCGAAATCGCCGGGTGCGGATCGACGACCTTCTTCGCACCATTCGCCACGTTCAGCGAGATGAGATGCCGGTGAGGGATTTCTTTCTCCGCGTCGACGATCACATCCGCGATGTGATGCTGCCACTCCATCGTCACCCCGCCGAAGTAAGGCTCGTTGCAGATCTCGTAATAGACGTTCTCGGCGTCGCGCAATTCCGTCACGATCTTGCGCACGAGCGCCTCCTGCACCGCGAGCAGACCGCCGTTCTTGTCGAGCGTGTGGACATCATCCCGGCCGATGGCGCCAAGGCCGTTGATATTGTTGATCGCGTTCATCGGGCTCAGGTTCCACTGCGGGTCCTTGTACATCGGGCAGAAGAGATCCAACTCCACGACCACTCCGCGCCGGTCAGCTTGGGTGACGAAATCCTTGAGCCGGGCGAAATAGGCGGGGTCCCATTTCGCGAGATCGAACTTGTTGCCACCATTCGTGTAGCCCGGCTGATCGCTGCGCGCCCACGGGCTGAGCAGGCGCCCCGGTTTCGGCGCCAGCGTGTTCTCGGCGATGCCAAAAGCGCCCGACGGTTCTGCGTAGCTGCCGGAGAAGGTGCGCGTAAGGTTCAACCCATCGGCTGCAAGCGTATCGAGATACTTCACGTAATCGAAATCGGGATTCAGCACCGAGCCGTAGTGCTCGCCCGAGGTGATGAGCACGGTGGGTTTTCCGTGGTAGAGGAAGTAGTGGGGATTCTCGGGGTGCAAGGCCAGGGGCTCCGCCAAGGCTGCCAAGGCGAAGAACGGGAGGAGCAGAAAGGTCGGGAGGAACTTCATGGAAGAGGAGCTAACCGGGATCAACACTGTCACTCAATCGCGGCGTGCAGCAGCTCCAATGCGGGTACCCCGTCACCCTCGTGCCCAAGCTCCAGCTTGGGCACGCACTTGTCTCCGAAGCTCCAGCTTCGACCGTTGCGCAGGAGAGAACCAATTCGAATCTCCATCCTTTCCCGGCGCACAAACCGACGAAGCAGAGCTTCGAAGACAATTGCGCTCCCAAGCTGGAGCTTGGGAGCGAGGGTGGGAAGAGCACCAAGGCATTCGGGCGACTGCCAATTCGGGCCCCCATCAAGGCACGACCCCCTAAGATTTTCCCGCTGACTTGCTTGACTCGCCGCCCATTCTACAGCGTGTTTCGATCCTCTCCCGCCCCCTCCTTTCGTATGAAATCTCATCCGCATCGCCTCCTCGTTGCCGTCAGTCTCGCCCTCGGCATTTCCTTCAGCGCCTCCGCGAAGACTCCCGACGGCAAGCCATTCATCCTGTTCGTCGCCGGCAAACCGTCGCACGGCCCCGCCCAGCATGAGCACAATGCCGGCGTCCAACTGCTCGCCAAGTGCCTCAACCAGGGCGAGCCGCAGGTGGTTACCAAATTCCATCTCAATGCCGAGTGGCCGAGCGCGGAGGAACTCGCCCAGGCCGACACGATCGTCCTCTACTGCGACGGCGGTGGAGGACACGTGGCCGTGCAAGGGGATCACCTCGCCGACCTCGGCAAGGAAATGAGCCGTGGCTGTGGCCTCGTGTGCCTCCACTACGCAGTCGAGCCCGCCTTCGAAAAAGCGGGATGGCCCGCGCCGCAAAACGGCCCCGATGGCAAGCCGCTTCCGCAGGCCATCCCACCCGGCCGCAGTTCGACCGGGAAAGGGTCCCCTGAATTCCTCGACTGGCTTGGCGGCTACTTCGAGCAGTATTGGTCGGTCAACCCGCATTGGCAGGCCGATTTCAAGGACCTGCCCAAACACCCCATCACGAACGGCGTGCACCCATTCAGCACGAACGACGAATGGTATTTCCACATGCGGTTCCGTGCAGGCTTGCAAGGAGTCACCCCCATTCTCTCCGCCATCGCCCCACCCGAGACCATGAATCGCGGCGAAGGCACGCACAATGGCAACCCCGATGTGAAGCGCGAGGTGCTCGAAGAAAAGAAGCCGTAGACCGTCGTGTGGGCCGGCGAGCGCGCCAATGGCGGCCGCGGCTTCGGGTTCTCCGGCGGTCATTTCCACGAGGGCTGGGGCAATGACGACCAGCGCAAATT
>Ga0105237_10005309_pt1 | contig 14575 bp, 16 predicted proteins | sample KBSC24metaG_FD_81520 | JGI IMG/M metagenome (GOLD analysis project Ga0105237, IMG submission 81520) | Corn rhizosphere microbial communities from Kellogg Biological Station, Michigan, USA - KBS C2-4 metaG | ecosystem: Host-associated > Plants > Roots > Rhizosphere > Soil | place: Michigan, USA... | reverse complement strand
CTTCCCGTCGGTCTCGGCCCGGTTAGTCCAGATCGACGGGCAGGATGTCGCCAGCCGGCCTGTGCAAGGCTTCGGCAGGCGCTATACCAACACACGTTCGGTAACTTGGGAAAGCCGGCTGCCGGATAACCTGACGGTTCGCCGTGGCGCGTGGTGGAAACCAGACACCACCGAGCCGGTAGTATCGGTCGCCGAAGATGCTGCCCAGGCACTCGATATACACCCTGGCTCGGTGCTCCAATGGGAAATCGCCGGACGCCTGATGAATGTCAAAGTGGTGGCGGTGCATGAGGTCGAGGCTATGCGCGCGGCCGCGCCGGTCGAATTCGTCTTCAATCCGCAAGCTCTGGCCGGGCTGCCGGTGGTGTTCAATGGCGGCGTGCGGATCACGCCGTCGTCGGCGGGAGCGCTCCAGCGGGTCATTTTCGAAAAGTACCCAACCGTGACCGTGGTCAACGTCGCTGATGTGCTCCAGACTGTTCAGCAGATCATCGACCAGATCGCGCTGGTGATCCGTTTCCTGTCTGCGTTCGCGATTCTGGCGGGAGCCATAATCCTCGCCGCGAGCGTTGCGGGAAGCCGTTTCCGGCGCATCCGCGAAGTCGTGATTCTGAAAACCCTGGGAGGCACCCGGCACCAGATCGCCCGGATTTTCTCGATTGAGTTCCTGACCTTGGGAGCCGTAGCCGGACTGATGGGCGGCCTGCTCGCCAGCGCTTTTTCTCGTATCTTGCTGACGCGATTATTGGACGCGAAATTCCAACTCGACGCCCGGGCGATTCTGGTCTCCATCGCACTAACTGCGGTGCTGGCGAATGTCGCGGGCTGGGCGGCCAGCATCCGTATCCTTCGTCAAAAGCCTCTGGAAGTCCTCCGCGAAGAATAGCCTACGCGCGCCGTTCCCTCACCAGCTCCTGCAGATCCTCGATCTTTTCAGTTAGCTCGTGCAGTTTCCCGGACACGCCCTGGATCTCCGCCTCGGCCCGGCGATTCACGTCGAAATCCAGCTCGCCGCGCAGCCGGTCTTTCGTATCCTGGCGATTCTGGCTCATCATGATCACCGGCGCTTGCACCGACGCCAACATGGAAAGAAACAGGTTCAGCAGAATGAAGGGGTAGGGATCCCAGGCCCTTCCTTTCAGGAAGACATTGACCGCGGCGTAAACCACCAGAGTCACGCCGAACGCGATAATGAACGTCCACGATCCACCAAACCGCGCCACGCTATCGGCGATGCGCTCTCCGAACGTGGCCTCCTCCTCGATCACTTCGTTGGGATTGCGGGTGGAGCGGAGCCGAACCAATTGATGCGCCGCATGATACTGCCGGCCCAGCACTGAAAGCATGTCCATTCCGGCATGCGGTTTCCTCTGTATCAGCTCGAAAATGTCGTCGCGGTCCACTTCGACGCACACCGTTTCTTCGGTGGCCGTCGCACCAGTTTCATGCGGTGTCTGCTGCAGCATGGAAGCAAACCCGAAGAAGTCGCCCGCAGTGGGCTCGTCGAGAACCACTTCCTGCTGGTCTTCATCCACGGTCGTGACGCGGGCTTTGCCTGACACGACCACGTAAGCGCGCCCGCCCGGCTCACCCATCTTGTAGATCCGCTGGCGTGGCGCGAAGGTTTTCAGTTCCACCTTGCCCGCCAGGAGGGCCGTCTCGTCATCGTCCAGTAGTGCAAACAAAGGAACCTGCTTGAGTACTTCGGGATTACAAGTCATGAGTCACCTATTAAGCATTAGAAACTTTAATCGTATGTTAAGCGTCGGTTAATACTGCCATTCGTCCAATGTAGTGAAAGCGAGTCACTCGCTGGTGAATTAGAGAAAAGGAAGGTACCAATCATGAAAACCCTAAGCGCTTTGATCGTAGGCGGAGCTTTGACGCTTGGCACGGCGATGGCTCAGGATGCCCCCAAACCGGCAAACTCGGCTGCACCGGCCACTCAGACCAAGGTCAAGAAGCACCGCAAACATCACAACAAGAAGGGCGCCGCTGCCACAACCGCCACTCCGGCTACACCGGCCACGGCTGCTCCCGCTCCTGCGAAGAAGTAGGTGCGGCAGGTCTTGAGGACCGCTTCGTAATCATTTTTTCGGGGCGGTCCGAAACTCCTTGTCCGTGACTTCTTCAAGCCAGGTAATCCCGCCGCGAGTTACGTTGTACTGAATCCCGCCCTTATCCGGAGCAGCGCCATGCCAGTGAACCACTCCAGGACCTGCATAAATACTCTCGCCGGCCTTCAGCTCAATTACCGGCCCTCCCTTAACCTGCGTGTGCGCCACACCTTCTTCCACCAGAATGATCTGACCGCCTTCATGGCTATGCCATTTGGTTCGCGATCCCGGATCGAAGCGGAAATGGGCAATGGCCGCCTTGGTGCCTTCGTCCAGCTTGGTTACGTTGCCGCCAGTGAAATTCGGGCTTTGCTTGTCCTGGGCCTGCATCATCCACAAACCGGCAAATGTGCCGAGAGCGACGCACAGCATGTAAAGCTTGCGCATTCTTGGAGCCTCCTCGGTGGAGTTTAACATGTGGGTAGGGCAGGCGATCTGGCCGCCCGCCGCGATAGACTGAGGTAAATAGAGGAACGCGATGCCGCTATACGACTTTCGTTGTCTGGACTGTGGGGAGAACTTTGAAGCGCTGGTTCTGAAAACCGCCCCGGTGTGTCCAGGCTGCCAGAGCGCCCGCCTGGAGCAGCAAATCTCGACCTTTGCCGTGAGTTCGGAATCGACCCGCGAATCTAACTTGAGTGGCGCCAAGCGCAAGCATGCCAAGACTCATCGCGACTACACCAATGACATGCGCAACACCGAAAAGAACCATCACCACTAGGCTCTCGCGGAAAGAATCACGGAATCAGCGCGCTAGGTGCGGCGTTGCGACCCTGCATAAACATGACCTGCATTTCTTTAGGATCAAATCGGAGCATGTCCAATCCGAGCCTGCCATCGGGCGCGAGAATAGTTAACTCAGCGGGCGGATAGGCAATATCGAGCCCGGGTCGCCGGCCACAGTCCTGCAATCCGCTGAAGCCGGTCATCCGACAATCGATCATTGAGCAGCCGCGCTAAAGGATCGGCGTTGTACACCGAGGAGGACCACTTGGCGAACAGGGCAAAAGGAAGCACAACATTAGCTCGTATCCCTAAAATATCCCGCCGCTTGGTGTGTTGGTAGAGGGCTGCAATCTCGTTGACCCCGTCAGGACCCAAGGCGACGAAAGGACCAATAAGTGCTCCTGTGCTCGCGCCCGCGATCACCCGCACCGGCGGGGGAACGCCATGCTCCCGCACCCAGCGATCAAAAATGTCTGTACGGCGCCAGCTTCAAACGCGCCAAACGATCCGCCTCCCGCGAACACGATACCTATGGCGGCGGCAGGTTCGCCGGCGGCCTGCGCGCCGGTTTGCGGCAAGCTCAGGACGATGCAGGCGGCAAGAATGATCTTCAGCAGGAAACCCCGGAAACTAGAACCAGCAGTAGGCCTCCTGGCCGGTGGTACGCATGCCTCGAAGGCAGAATGGTTACTACTTTCTGCCGGTGTTCTCGTAATCCGGAACTTTGATGCGGCCTTCGATTAGGCCTTTATTGTTCTCTTCGCAGGAGTATTCCTGAATCTCCCAGTCCGGGCGAAGCGTGAACGTGCGATTCTGGACCACCGGTTTGGTGTACGTCTTGGGATCGTCGTACGTCACCTGATAAGCGATATGGCCCAGGTCGGTGCGCGTGAATTTCTCGATCATGTGGAGTTGATTGCTGTGCGGATGCCCGTTGGTATCCAGTCGCGTGAAGCCGTTGAAATTGGTGGTATCGACCACCATGGTGTCGCCCTCCCAATGGCCGACGGAATCGCCGAACCAGGTCGGAACTTTCTTCGGGTTGTGCGCGCGCCCATCAATGGGAAACACCTTGAACCACGAATTCTGCTCGTATAGGAACGCCATCGAAGTAGGCGTCAGCATGATCTGAATGGGATCGGGCGAACCCATCGCGCGAGAATGCCCGAACGGCAGGCAAGAACCCGTATAATCGCCCTCTTCCGCGTTGTAGGTATCGAATTGCTTCTTGCCCCATTCGGTATAGGGCAGCGGTCCCCCGTTGGCGCGCTCGATATCCGGCACGTACGGTCTCTGCCAGACTCCGTTCAGGTCGAGCACTCCCCATGGAGTCTTCGGCGCGGGACCTTCAGGCGGCTGAAATCCGCCACGTCCTTTGCCGGCTCCCGGCCCGCCTTTCCCGGCTCCTTTGCCAGGACCACCCTTGGCCGCGCCAGGGGCGTCTTGGGGCTGGGCGACGATCCAACTTCCGAAGGCCAAACACACGGCCCCTGCGAGCATCAAGCGGTATTTCATATCTCTCCTGTCGTCTAAATGCTTACTTCGCGCCTTCGGTTTGACTCAGCACAGTGCGGCCGTCCTTGCCCTTCACCGTGCGGGTGCTGCAGATGTTGGTGCCCTTTTTCGACAGAATGCCGTCGAGCACGAGCTCGTCGCCCACTTTGACGGAATCCTGCGTAAAGCCCGCGCGCGTCATGGCATTGGGCGAACCCAGTTCGCATTCCCACTTCTCGACCGCGCCGCTGGCGTTCTTCACGTCCATATAGATCCAGGCGTGAGGATTCCGCCAATCGAGCTTTGTAAGCGTTCCGGTCAGCGACACCGGCTTCTTCTGATCGAATTCAGCTGCTAGGGAATGATGGGCCCACAGGGAGGTTCCGCCCGCCAGCGCGAGGGAAATGGTTAGGCCGATAAAGCGTTTATTCATGATGTGCATCCTTGAAAAGGCGTCGCCCGCCGGAAAAGTCGCACGACGGATCTGCCCATATTTCAGCACGTTCGGAAGCTATTTCGCAAGCGGCTGCGCCGTTTCGGACGACAGTACTACTCATTTCTCAACGCGACAACCGGATCCACGCGCATCGCACGCCGCGCCGGAATCAGACAACCCAGCGTGCCCGCCAAAATCAGCACGGCGGATGCGACCACCAGCGTGATCGGGTCCGCCGGTGAAACCTGGACGAGCACGGATGTCAGTAGGCGGTTGACGGCGAACGATGCGGCCAGTCCGACCGTCAGGCCGATCGCCAAGGGAAGCATCCCCTGCCGGAAAACGAGCTTGAGAATGTCGCGTGGCGTTCCCCCTATCGCCATCCGAACTCCAATTTCCTGAGTGCGCTGGCTCACGGAGTGCGCGATCACGGTATACAGGCCGATCGAAGCCAGCAGCAGCGCAATCCCGGCAAATATCAGGAACAGAGATCCATAGAATCGGCTGTCCCAAAATCGCTCCATGCGTCCCTCTATCGACATGGGGCCATACAGAGGCAACCCCGGATCGATTGCCTGGATCGCCTGCCGAAATGCAGTGGTGAGTCCAGCCGGAGGGACGCCTGTTCGCACGAAAATCCATGCGCCTCCCCCCGGTTTTTGCCGGTAGGGCAGGTAAACCACTGGATCGAACGTCTGCCGGGTTTGATCATTCTGGATAATATTCGAGGCAACGCCCACGACGGTGCGCCACGGCTCCGGTGTATCTCCGTCGTTGTCTGAAGTGAAGAAGCGGATACGTTTGCCCAGCGGATCCTCTCCCGGCCAGTATTTGCTCGCGAATAGTTGATTCACGATCGCTACCGGAGCTGTCGAAAGCACGTCGGCGTCATTGAATTCGCGGCCCGAGAGTATCGTCGCCTTCACGGTCCGGAAGTAGGCCGGGCTGATTTTCAGGGTTGAAAGTTTGCGGCGACGGTCTTCTGGAGGGTCGCCCGCAAGCTGGAACGACAATTTCAAAGAGCCCGAGGCAGGGAGCGCATCGGCAGTTGCCACCGACTCGACGCCCGGCATCGCTTCCAGACGAGTGATCAGACGGTCGAAGAAAGAAATCCTGTCCTCCGCGCGCGGATACTTTTCGGATGGGAGACTCACCGATCCACCGAGCAAATTGGCCGTATTGGCGCCGATATCCGCGGTGTGGATCTTCAAATAACTGCGGATCATCACACCTGCGCCAGCAAGCAGCACCACTGCCAACGCCATTTCACCAATCACCAGAAGAGCCGACAGATGCTTTCCATGCCCGGCGCCCGTGGCGCCTCGCGCGCCGTCCTTTAACGACGCGTTGACGTCAAGTCTCGACAGCCGCAGCGCCGGCGCCAGCCCAAACAGCAGTCCCGTTCCTATCGATATCGCTATGAGATACGCCAAAACCCGCTGGTCCATGGAATAATCCAAGACCAGCCAGGACGACTTGTTAGCTATCGCGAGCGCGTAGCTGCGCACGCCCCACTTGGCGATCCACCAGCCCAGAAGGCCGCCCAGGCCCGATAACATCACGCTTTCGATAAGCAGTTGCCGGATGATTCGCCACCGCCCTGCGCCCAGCGCGATCCGGATGGAAATCTCCCGCGACCGGCCGATCGCGCGGGCCAGCAGCAGGTTCGCCAGATTGGCGCACGCAATCAGCAGCACAAAACCAACCGCGCCCCACATGGACCCATAGATTAGGGCTGCGTTCGGGCCGATGAAAAACTGCGTGAATGTCTGTATTTCGGGAAGCAGCTCCCGATTGGTAACCGGGTACTCGGTTGCTAGCCGCTTTCCGATGACGTCCATTTCTGCTTGGGCCGCCTCTACGCTTACTCCTTCTGCCAGGCGCGCGACTACCACCCATGTGTCGCGATTCTCCCGGTTCATAACCTTGGGGGTCTGAACCAGCGGAACCCATACATCCACCGTTTGCGGGAAGGAAAATCCTTCCGGCATCACCCCTACATAGGTTGTTAGGGCCCCGTTCATCCGCACGGTGCGGCCAATAATGGCCGGATCCTTGCCATAGCGGCGTACCCAGAAGCCGTAGTTCAGGATCGCGACCGGGGCTGCGCCGGGCATCTCATCGGAAGCCGTAAAATCTCGGCCCATGATTGGTTTCTGACCCACGACTCGGAAGGTATCGGCGCTGTTCTCGTTTCCGTTGAGATTCTCGGGAAAGCCGCTCGAATCGGTGAGGGCAAGACCCACGCCGTGGACAATCGCCATGCCTTCGAACGATTTCGCCTGCGCTTCCCAGTCCAGAAAATCGGGATAGGAGACGCAGCAGTTGGAGTTCTTATAAGAGACATACCGCAGCCGATCGTTATTCTTAGCCAGCGCGAATCCCTTGAACAGAACGGCATTCGTCACTGTGAACACGGTGGCGTTGATCCCTATGCCGAAGGCTAGCATCATGACGGCCACCGCCGTGAACCCGGGATTCTTGACCAGAGTTCGAAGGCTTAACCGGATGTCGCCGAGCAAGTTCATCTAGGCTTAGACGTTAGCAGGCATCCAAGACTTCCGTCAAAAAATCAGAACTTATCAACCTAGCACTTGCGTGGGCGAGTTTGTTCTAGAATGGCTGCCAGGAAGGGGCTACGGAAGGAAAGCCCGCAAGGAGGAATGAACGATGAAAGCCTTCTCTATTTCCCTTTGGACAATGCTTGCGCTGATCCACGCTACAATGCCGCTGTCGGCGCATCATGCGTGGCCGGTCAACGAGAAAAACCTCGTTACGGTGAAGGGTACGGTTGTCGATTTCCAGTGGGGCAATCCACACCCGATGATCACTCTTGAAGTTCAGACCACAAACGGCGCCACGGAGAAGTGGCAGGTCGGTGGCCCGGCCCTCAACCGGATGGAGGCTAACGGGTGGACCAAGACCACCGTCAAGGCCGGAGACGTGATCACAGGCATCGGCCATCAGTACCTGGATGGCCAGAAGATCATCAAGCTTGAACGTGTCATCCTTCCGACCGGCAAGGAGCTATTGGTTTACGGCCGCTGAACGCTTGGCTCACGACTGTCTACTTTGCAGAAATTAATCGACCCCTAGGCGACGCGAGTGCTTTAGAGTTTAGTCACCCCAGCGTGTCCGCCACTCCGTAATGCTTACCTGACAGTAGCGGGTTTCTCGACGTGGTCGATCACAAAGAACGGGATAGATACCTTTCGAGGCTTCAGCTGGAGCCCAAGCTGCTTATCCACAGCGTCGAAGATAGTGAGACCGCCCTGATCGATGAGGCTTCTTACAACCCATGACAGCTTGAAATCGAAGGTTCCTTTCAAATCGGTCAGATCTTGCACTGGTCCATCAACATAGCCTGGCGCGGCGCCGGGTAGGACCTTCGCTAAATCCGTTGTCGTCATATTGGTGCAGACTAGTTCATTCTGGCCTGCGAACAAATTTCGGACGGCAGGATCGTCCTCCAACACTTGCCGGCAACTCGCATTGCCAGATCCGGCCGCTTTTTGAAGCTTAGGTCCGCCTTTCCTGAGCACGAGAGCGTATCCGTTCACGGGCCGTTGAGCCTCGTGAACCGCAAGCTTGACCTCCGTCGCCAGAAAGTTTCGCAACATCAAACGCAGCGTGTCGTCCGATGTGCCGGGGGTCGCCTTTCCAGATAGGTCGAAGCGGTCTGAATCGAGCCAAGAAGGTCCGCCCGAAATCTGTCCGTCTCGAAAGGAGTTGAAGGCGAACTCAATGAGCTCCCTCATTGTGACGTTGCGGACCGCGATTTGGCTACCTGGAAGAATCCGGTGGTAGCGGTCTTGCTGGTTGGTTCTGTTCTGGCGGATATCGACTACTTCAAATTCTGGCTTCGCGGCCCCATACTGGCCCGAAGCGCCATGCGTAAGAAGGATGATCGCTGCCGCGCCCGTAAAGACAAGTTTTATCCTTAGCTTCGGCAGCTCCCGCCTAATGTGTGCCCGATCAGCGCGTTTGCTCGACGTAGGCATCTTTGCTTTGGATGTCTTGAGAAGCGTGAGCTTACGTCCGGCCACTTCTCAGAAATCAATCGACCCCAGCACTTCGGAAGGCTTCTTCTCAAACGCCCCGCAGATCGCCAGGAAGCTTTCGATACTCGGCAAGTTGGTGCCCCGCTCGATCGCGCTGATCTGCGACACGCTCAGCTTGGTCTCCGCCGCCAGCTCTTTCAAGGACCAGTTCCGCGCCACGCGCATGAGCTTGATCGCATGCCCCAGCCGCTCTCGCAAGCGATCCTGGGCCGTCTGACCCAGCCCGAACGCTTCTATGGCATTCTTCAGCACTTGGCGAAGCTGCGCCAGCGAGAACGGTTTCGAGAGGTAATCGAACACCTTCAGTTTGAAAGTCGCCCGCATGTCTTCGAGCGAAGGGTATCCGGTGATCACGATCACGCATAGTCCCGGCCAGCGCGCCAGCAACTGCTCCAGAACCTTATCGCCGGTTACGTCGCCCATCTTCATGTCCAGCAGCACGATGTCCGGCAGGCGCTCTTCGCAACCCGCGAAAAAATCGCCGGCGTTACCGAAAGTGCGTACCGTATAAGCGCGTTCGTCCTTCAGGAAATCTTCCAGATAGGTGCGAAAGTCTAGATCGTCGTCCAGGACGGCGATATCGGCCAGAGTTTGCGAAGTTGTCTCCAACACTTAAGCCGCTGTGACCTTTCTTCCTTTCCATACTATTTCCTTCTTAAACAATGCGGTGGTCAGGCCGTGCAGCAGAAAAGGCAGAGCAGCATAGATGGCCGCCGGCGCCAGCAATAAGCGCGGCCTGTTTCCGTACCAGGGCTTCAGCGCCAGCCACGCCGCAAGGATCAGCAGGAAGGGAATAACCCGATGCCCGTCGAGCCACAGCCACACCCCCAAGGGCAGCCATAGTGCGGCGATAGAGGCCGTCAGCAGGATCCTCACCGTGATCCGTGCATCCATATGGAAGAAGCGGAATGCTTTACGCTCGATCCATTGCCGGCCGCCCTCCCCATCGCCGTAGGTTCGCGCGTGGCCCAAGGCGGCAGCCCGCACGACTCCGATTCCCATCTGGTGCCTGCTCGCCAGCATCGCCAGATGCAGGTCGTCGGCCACATAGTTCCTTATCGCCGCGTGACCGCCGATGAACTCGTAGGCTTCCCGCAGCACCAGAATACACTGGCCCTCGAAAAGCAGCACCGGATCCCGCAGGAGCCTTGGGCTCGCGAATAGCAACGCGTCGAAATACGGTTGGAGCAGGTTTTCGGACCATCCCTCCGGCCGTGGCGTAAGATGCACCGATAGGAAAGTTACTTCGGACTGGTAGGCACCTTCAATAACAGATTCCAGGAAACCTTCCTGGTAGCGCGTATCGGCATCCGCAAACAGGATCCAGCGCGAGGTCAGGATGCGCGCGCCTGCCATGCAGGCGTTGGCTTTTCCTTGCGCCCCCTGGAGATGTGACGCGTCCAGAACCCCTGCACCGGCTTGCCGAGCCTCGTCGGCCGTTTTATCGGTGGAGTGGTCGTCTACCACGATCACGGTATCGGGCGGGAAACTCTTGACGGCGTTACCCACCACGCCTTCCTCTTGGCGCGCCGGGATGACCACCATGCAATCGCTAGGGGTTCTGCCTGGGGGAACCCGCGGCAGCAGCGGAACGCGCAAATAGTTTATGCGGGCTCGGTAAAACAACCAGGATGTCACCAGCACGAAAACCGTCGCCGCCGCCACGCTTGGCGTCAACCACTGGAAGGCCGGAGCCATCCACCAACTGCTAAGCACTCATGCTTCTCCACAGCCGTTTCGTCATCGGCACAGCCAGAGATCGCGCTGTGATCCAATATCGCTCTACCGCCGGAAGATTCGGGCGGCGTTGGAACACGTCGAAATCCGACGCTTCCACTCGGCCGAGAGTGCTCACGCTCAAGTCATAAGCCACGCGCACGGCGAAACTTCCGCGCCGGTCGAGAAGATCGAGTCCAGGCGCGACCTTGTGATAATAACTGCGGGCTCGCTCTGCCTGAAAGCCCATCAAGGTGCGGAACGCCGAATTGCGAGTGTGTTGGTGAAGCTCGGCTTCGCTGTATCCGAACGATTCGATTTCATCCAGAGGCAGGTAAATACGTCCACGCACCAGCGCGTCGCCCACCGTACGCAGGATTGAGGTAAGCTCCATTGCCAAGCCGAGGTCGGCCATGTACTCAGGCGCCGGGCCGCGATAGCCGATGAGGTGCGCCATGAGCACGCTCATGGTGCCGCTGGTGCGGTAGCAGTAGTCTCGCAGTTCCGCGAAGTTCTGATATCGCGCGCGGTCCAGGTCCATCCGCGCACCTTCGATCAGGTCGGTTGCGAAGCGATGCGGGATCTTGTGCTGCTCGACCGTGTCCAGGAAAACTTCCAGCACCGGGTTCCGGACCATTTGGCCGCGCAGGCCCCTGTGGACTTGATCTTCCCACCGGTCGAGATCGAGTCTGCACTGTTCGGGTGTGGCGGCCTGGCGGGCTAAGCCTCGCGTGTATCCCGCGAACCAATAAGACGCGTGAGCCGCACGAGCCAACTCCAGCGGGACATATCGCGTCGCCAGGAAGAACGTTCGCGATCCTGAACGCGTGGCTTGCGCAGCTTGTGCATACAGCCCATCGAGCGTATTTGGCATGCGCTTCAGGCGATGATATCACGGCAGGTCGAATCGGTTGTGAGCGATGTCGATGCATTCCTGCTCGCCGTTGGCAAGAGCTGGGATCCCGTTGATAGACGCCGGAAGTACGGGAGCGCCCGTCGCGCACGCCGCCTTCACCTGAGCCGACGCTGCCTCCCAGAAGCCCAGGTTGTGCTGCAGCGCCGCGAACTGAAACAACAGCACAATCGCTGCTACCGTGTAGCGGGCGCGTCCGGGAATGCCGTCGAGAGCCATTGCGAGCAGAATCGCGAACGACACCGATGGTAAGTACAATACCCGCGACCCCGCCAATGCAGGCGATCCGGCCAACAGCGACAACACCGGAATCACGGAAACCAGTACTCCCGCCGCTACCGGAACTGCCAGTCTTGACGGCTTCGATCTCAGCGCCAGCCACATCAGCGCCGCCATATACGCCGTGGCCAACAATGCCAGGGGTAGGGAAGTGTCCGTGCTCCAGTTCAGCGGGAAATACAGCGCCATCCATAGCCGTATCGCCACCGCCTTCAGCGTCGATCCAAAACCCAGAGACAATGCCGCGGGACGCCCTGTAGCGGGATTGAAATATCCTCCGATTCCTCCGAACAAACTCCATCGATAGGTGAACAGAATCACTGCGAAAGCGAAGTACGAGGCTGTCGATTTAAGGGGCTGACGATTCGTCAAGGCGTACCCCGCAACCAATAAAGGAAAAACAAATGCCGATTCTTTGCTAAGAGCCGCTATCGTGAAACACGTGAGCGCGCCGATATGAAATAGGACGCTGTGAGGTTGCGCCGTGATTGTGAACAGCAAAAGGCCGGTCAGCAGAAAGAACGTGGCCACCAGGTCGAATCTTCCGGCGATCCAAACCACGGCCTCCGGATGGATCCCATGAACCGCGAATAATGCTCCTGCGAACGCCGCCGCCCAAACCGACGCTCCCAGCCGTTTGGCCAGCAAAAGCACCAGCACGGCATTCGCACAGTGAATCGCTAGCGATGTAACGTGCCACCACTGCGGATTGCGCCCACCCCAAACGGCGTCGAACGCAAACGAGGCGTAACCGAGAGGGCGGAAAAATCCGTCTCCGCCACCATGGGTGATCGAATACCGGAACGCCGCCGCATTCCATCCTTCACCGATTTTTACGAGGATGAAATCGTCGGACAAAAAATAAATTCCGAGCGCTCGCCGTAGTGCGACTATGCCGATAACCACAACGCCCAGCGACGCCGCGACCAGGGTCCGCCGGCTCGATTTGGACAGGGAGAGACTGCCCGCCGCTCCTATACACAGCAAGAGAGTCACAGCCAATCCGAAGAAACCTTCGGGATTGAGCGGTGTCGTGACCGACAGTAGACCCAGACGGAAGGGGCCAAACAGCATCCGCACTGCGATCACCGCGGCCATGATGGTCGCGACGATAAACAGCGCGGTTCGAATCGATTTCAAGATCCTATAATAGTGCGACTATACTGAGGCCTATACTAAGGCGATGATCAAAGTCTACGTAATCTATCCCAACAACGCTGGCGGCACTTTCGACATGAACTACTACCTGAACAAACACATGCCCATGGTAGGCGAGAGGCTGGGGACTGCTGTGAAGGGCATGACCGTGGACCATGCGTTAAGCGGCGGGCAGCCAGGAACGGACGCGGCCTATCGAGTGATAACGACGCTGAAGTTCGATTCCGTCGATGCTTTCGAGCGCGCGTTCACTCCAGTTGCCGGAGAGATCACCGGCGACATCCCTCGTTTCACCAATATCGTTCCGACAGTCCAAGTTAGCGAAGTGAAATTGTAGCCACCTCTTGACAGATTCGGTACTTCTACTATAATAGAAATATCGAATGATAAAAACCAGTACCAAAGACGTTGCCCGCTTCGCCGATATGTTCACCGCTCTGGGTGCGGAGCCCCGGTTGCGCATCATGCGGCTATTGCTCTCGGCGCATCCCAATGGCCTGGTGGTCGGGGAGATTCAGGCGGAGATCGAAACCTCGGCCTCGACCCTCTCGCATCACCTCGACAAGCTGAAAAATGAGGATCTGGTACACGTCAACCGCGAAGGAACATTCCTGCGCTGCAAGGCGAACACGGACGCGTTGCAGGAATTGCTGTCGTTCCTGTATGCCGAATGCTGCACGCGCAATAAAGCCATTCGGCCGGAGGAGATCGTTCAGATCTGTAAATAGGTTATGGAAAATATCAGAGACGCAGTCCAAGGAAAGTACGCAGAAGCGGCTTTGCGGGTCCATACCGGCGGCAGTTCCTGCTGTGGCGCCGGTCCGGCAACCGATTGCTGCGATCCGATCACTAGCAACCTTTACGATCAGCTCCAGGCGGATGGCCTGCCAGAGGCTGCCGTGCTCGCGTCGCTCGGCTGCGGGAATCCGACTGCGCTGGCCGAACTCCATGCTGGCGAAGTGGTCCTCGATCTGGGTTCTGGCGGCGGCATCGACGTCCTGCTGTCGGCTCGCAGAGTCGGACCGACTGGCAAGGCCTACGGTGTCGATATGACCGACGAGATGCTGGCGTTAGCGAACCAGAACAAGCGTCAGGCGGGCGTCGACAACGTCGAGTTCCTGAAAGGCGAGATCGAGAACATCCCGCTTCCCGATAATTCCGTCGACGTGATCATTTCAAACTGCGTGATCAATCTTTCGGCGGACAAAGATCGCGTGTTGCGGGAAGCGTTTCGCGTCCTCAAGCCTGGCGGCCGGCTGGCCGTTTCCGACGTGGTCACTCGTGGCGAGATTCCGCAGGACGTCCGCCAGAGCATGCTGCTATGGGTGGGCTGCCTGGCTGGCGCTTTGGAAGAAAACGATTACCGGAAAAAGCTCGCCGCGGCTGGATTCGTGCACGTCGACTTGGAACCGACGCGCATCTATCGAGTAGAGGACGCCCGCGAATTTCTCGCCGGCGCCGGTGTCGACGTCGATGCGATCGCTCCCCTCGTGGACGGAAAATTCATGAGCGCCTTCGTCCGCGCCGTGAAACCTGCGTAATGAACAAGCCGAAGCGCCTTTTGTTCCTTTGTACCGGCAATTCAGCCCGCAGCCAGATGGCCGAAGGGATCCTGCGCCACGAAGCCGGCGATCGATTCGACGTTTTCTCCGCCGGAACGCAACCCAGCCGGGTG
>Ga0105237_10005305_pt1 | contig 14579 bp, 13 predicted proteins | sample KBSC24metaG_FD_81520 | JGI IMG/M metagenome (GOLD analysis project Ga0105237, IMG submission 81520) | Corn rhizosphere microbial communities from Kellogg Biological Station, Michigan, USA - KBS C2-4 metaG | ecosystem: Host-associated > Plants > Roots > Rhizosphere > Soil | place: Michigan, USA... | reverse complement strand
ATAGAGGTTCTACCCCGGCATATTGGTGGCAAGCTGCACATGGCAGCGATCCCTTATCTTGAAGTGCCTGCTTTCGTTGCCACGGCTACGCGCTAGGGTTTAGCACCAACAGCTTCCGACTTGGCCTTGGAGTTCTTGATCTTAACGGCATGCAGAACCAACGAAGTACTTGGATCGCGATGGAGTGAGATTGATGCCGGCTCGGCCACATGGACGATCCCGGCCACTCGGATGAAGGCTGCAAAGGAACATCGGGTTCCCCTTTCAAAGCGGGCAGTCGAAATTCTGGCCGAAGCGAAAAACTTGGACGGTGATTCAGGATTCGTTTTTCGGGGATACCGTGAGGGCAAACCGCTTTCCAATATGGCGCTGCTGATGAAGATGCGGCGAATGAAGCAACCCTTTACCGTCCACGGATTCCGCTCTGCGTTCCGTGATTGGGCTTCAGAGCGCACCAACTTTGCGCGGGAGGTGTGTGAAATGGCATTGGCGCATACAATCAAGAGCAAGGCTGAGGCGGCTTATCGTAGAGGCGATTTGCTAGACAAGCGACGCGACCTAATGGAGACGTGGTCGCGTTTCGTCACCGGCCACAATGGAGATGTGGTCCAGCTGCGCGCCGGTCAAAAATAGGGGCGTTCAGGTTGGCAAGACTTCCTGGCAGTGAAGAAATACGGGCTCTGCAAATTGAATATCTCCGGAATCGCAAGTTTGGCGAGGGCGGCTCTGTCTCGCCCGAGAGAGCGAAAGAGCTCACGGAACGAGCGAAATCAATGACAATCTCCCTGGCAGAACTTTATGATATTCCGGCGAATTTCATCAACCGATTGACCGAGCTTGATGATGACGACCTTGAGGCAGAGTATCAAAAAGAACAGATCGTTGAGAAGGCTAAAAACTTAGCACAGAGGACCAAAAGGTCCGATTATTTGGCCGAGGACCCCGCATACAATGCCGACTTGGTTCATTGGTGCAGACAAGACTTCTGGAATTATGATGAAGCTTCGGCACTGTCGCTTGCCAAAAATCCAGAGATGCTAACTTTCGATAGAGCAAATGGCCGAAGGTTCGATTCTGCTCTGGCCAAGGAATTCCTTGAGCGAAGGGAGACGGCTTTTCGGGCGGTTTCCTATGGAGCAATCGGGCGAACTTCAAATCCTCGAAATTGGCTGAAATGGTTTGACAGTAAGGAGTTCAGCGTTCCCGATCGACTTCGTGAATTGATTACGAAACAGGGCATTTTGTCTGCCCACGCGTCGCAAATTTCACCTTCGACGCACTCTACCAAAACGGAAGAAAACGCCAATTTAAGCGCCCAGCTCGAAGAGCTAACCAAAAAGCTCGCAAAAGTGGAGAAAGAGCTTGATGAAGCAAAGCGTGATGTCACCGGTAAAGCCAGGTCAAGCCTTCTAAAAATTGTCTTGGGACTTGCCATTGCGGATTTGGGATACGATCCAAAGGCTGCAAAGTCGCCAACTGCGGCTGAGATTGCCAAGCTCCTCGGGGGTGTGGGTATCGAGATTGAGGCTGATACGGTCAGAAAGTATCTCGCAGAAGCTGCCGACGCGGTGTCCTACATTCGCCCCCAAGACCTCTAAACCGAAATACCCGGTTGGAAACCGATTTCGGTTTGCTCCAAACCGATATCGGCCTGAGCCGCAATCGAACGAGATAGGACTTCATCATCTGAATTAAATGGAGTCGTCCTATGTTGAACAAACCCGAATTTCCCCGTGCCGGCCATGTGCGCTTGAGCGCCATTCTGGCACCCAGTGGTCCCATTCCCGTTTCCAAAAGCACCTGGTGGCTCGGTGTGAAACAGGGCCGCTATCCGCAGCCGCTTAAGCTTGGTCCCCGCATTACCGTTTGGCGCGCTGAGGATATCTGGTCGCTGATCGAGGCGGGCGTCCCGAGCAAGGCCTAGGCATGGGCCGCCGATATCCCAACCCAGGCCTAGTCAAGATCAACCGGTCTTACGAAGTGCATGAGCTTGCGCTCTTGTTTGGGGCGCATCGCAACACAATTCGCGGGTGGATAAAAAAGGGCCTCAAGACGATTGACGGCTCACGCCCGTTTCTTTTGCACGGCAGCGACATTCGGGAGTTTTTAAAGGCCGAGCGCAAGTCTCCCTACTCTAAGTGCCAGCCCCACGAGCTGTTTTGTCTTAAGTGCAAGACGCCCAAGATGCCTCTCAACGGCATCGTGGATTACGTCCCCTTTTCGCCTTCGTCCGGTAATCTTTGTGGCCATTGTCCGGACTGCCAAAGCCGAATTTTTAGGAGGACGAGCATCGCTAGATTGAGCAGTCTTTCCGAGAAACTGGCTGTTCGCCAACCGCACCCATCTTTGGACATAGGTGATACCAACCATCCCTGTGCAAGTTGTGACTTCGTGCCCAATGAGGACACCCATGCCAAAGTATAACCCTCAAAACGAGCGTTTGAAGCATCGCTACCTCCACTTTCTGAAACAAGCCAAAGGACGAGACGAAGCTACCCTCGACGGTGTAGCGGCCGCCTTGCGCCGCTTCGAGGAACATACCCGCTTCAAGGACTTTAAGACCTTTCGGCCCGAACAAGCTGTCAGTTTCAAGACCTATCTCGCCAAGGTTTCAAACGCCCGAACCGACAAGCCCTTGAGCAAAGCCACCCTGCATCAAACGGCGAATGCCCTAAAGGCATTTTTTCAATGGCTTTCGGCTGAGCCTGGGTATCGCTCGCACATCACCTATAGCCATGCCGACTATTTCGCCATCTCGGAAAAGGACGCCCGTATCGCAACAGCCAAACGTGACAGACCTGTGCCGAGCCTTGAGCAGATCCACCACGTTCTTCAGAACATGCCTCACGCCACCGAGGTTGAAATGCGTGATAGGGCCCTTATGGCTTTCACAATTCTTACTGGGATGCGGGACGGGGCAATCGCCAGCATGAGGATTGGTCTGGTCGATTTGAACGATGGCAGCGTGTTTCAAGATGCGCGGACAGTCCGAACCAAATTCTCCAAGACCTTCAAGACTTGGTTTTTTCCAGTCGGCGGCGACGCCCAGCGTATTTTCGAAGAATGGGTCAGGTTTCTCCAAGAAAAGAAGCTCTTCGGCCCCGATGACCCAGTGTTTCCAGCAACCAAAATCGCTCAGGGGGAAGAAAACCACTTCGTGTCTGCTGGACTGGAACGAAAATTTTGGACCAATGCCGGGCCCATCAGGAAGATCGTCAAAGGGGCATTTTTGAACGCTGAGTTGCCACCTTTCAATCCTCACAGTTTCCGCAAAACCTTGGTGAGACTTATGATGCAAGTGTGCACGACACCTGAAGACATACAAGCTTGGTCCCAGAATCTTGGACATGAGAAGCCTGACACGACATTCGCTAGCTACGGGCAGATAAACGATTATCGCCGACGAGAGATAATCATGAGGGTCGTGCGGCCCGCCACGTCAAAAGAAACACCAGAGATGGAGCGGAAGAGGCTTCTCAAGCGATTAACTGAATTGGCATAAGAAAATTTGGCGGCGGCGGATGGCTGCATTCAGTTCCGAAAGAAGGGTTCAGCCGTTCGTATAATTGTTTCGATGTTTGAATGCCGCAAAGTGACGCCGAGGAGAGTCCGCGCAAGGCCGGTGTCAGCCACCAGATGTGCCGGATCGCCGGCCCGTCGGGGCTTAAACGCGACCGGTACCCTGCTTTGCGTAATGCGTTCCACTGCGGAAACGATTTCACGAATTGAGTGACCGTGGCCAGTGCCGAGGTTCACTTTTAGGTCTGCGCCTCCTCCGAGAAGATATTGCAAGGCCCGAACGTGGGCGACAGCAAGATCAACAACATGTATGTAGTCGCGGATGCATGTGCCATCGGGCGTCGGAAAGTCAGTGCCATAAATTTCCACCTCCGGAATGACGCCATTCGCCGCCATAAGTACTCGAGGAATGAGGTGCGTTTCGGGAGAGTGCCATTCACCGATCTCGCCATCAGGGTCAGCTCCGCAGGCATTAAAATATCGCAGAATTGCGAACTTGCTGCCGTATGCTTCAGAAAAATCCTCCAACATATGTTCACCAATCAGCTTTGTGCGGCCATATGGATTGATGGGTTTCTGCTCCGTCTGTTCGTTAATCAAGTCTGTTGACGGATTTCCGTATGTCGCGCAGCTACTCGAAAAAATGATGTTCGCCACGCCCTGTGCCCGGCAAGCACTAAGCAGCGACTCCATGCCGACAACGTTGTTGCGATAATATTTCGCCGGATCTCGTACAGACTCACCTACATAGGCCGACGCCGCAAAATGGATCACTGCGACCGGGTCGGTTGCAGAAATTGCCTTGATTAGCCTTTCTTGGTCCGAGAGGTCCCCTTCGTGGAGGTCCCCCCATTTCACATACTCGCGGTGACCAGTGCTGAGATTATCGTAAACTGCGGGACAGAATCCAGCGGCTGCCAACATCTTGCAACAATGACTTCCGATAAAGCCGGCTCCTCCTGTGACGAACACTGTGGGGATTTTACTCATGGCACGGTCATTTTCACCTTGATTGGAACCATCATCCAACTTGAAAAGAGACGTTCCTTTTCAAATCGCACTGACGAATTGATGAGGCATCTTACTGCAAATTGTTGAAGCGCTGACCGGATCTGGAACTTAACGTTAAGTGTGCCATCAGGTCATCGCTTGAGCTCGGCGATTGCTGGGGCGATCGCGCCGGCACTAGCGCGTTCTGCCTCAATCCTTGGGCCTACAAAAGCTAGGATGCGACATTAAGGCTGTTGCCGAATCAAAACCTTGACAAAGTGAACAAAGTTCTAATATGTGATATTAATAGATTGTTAAAGTCGGGCTTGGTGTTTGCCTAACTTTTTATGTTTGTTTGTTTGTTTGGACGGGTTTGTGCATGAATAAGAAACAATTGCTCGCAGCGATTGGCCTCTTGGCTTTGAGCGGGACTGTCGGTTCAGCTTCTGCCGCGCCAGGCAAACAATTGGCGGCAAATCCGTTTCAGCGGTGCGAGGCCGTCAAAGGGTCCCGGCTTGCACAGGCAGATTGCGCTTGTGACACCGCCCTTAGTGATGGGTCGGCAAGGACGCTTCAGCTGTTTATTGACAAATATGCAAAGGAAGCACCCTCTACCGCTTGTGGCGCACTGGGGTTAACGCTTTCGCTCCCGCCAACTGTCACCGGCCATGGTGGCACGGCTAACTCTTACAACTAAGCGATCGATATCGTTCGGCTTTGGCAAGCGCATCAAGGTTTTGCGCTGCTGCTGCGAGGTCTTAAGGAAGCGACATATTTCTCGTAGCTAGGTGTCGTGGTCATCCAGCCTGTCTTGACCAATTGTGCCGACCCCTCATAACGCAATGATTTGGCATCTGCTAGGCAAAGATGAGGCTCAAGACTCAACCGCTGTACATACACTTGACGTTCGCTTAGCCCTTTTTCTTGTACATCCCGGCCAATCTCCAACTGCTCCTGGCTTGAAAATGCGAACCCGTCGATAAATTTAAAATGAAGAAGTGCACCGCGAAGACTCGCGACTTTAGCACCGCTGTGAATATGGGCGGCAGACAGATATTCCATCCCACGTTTCCATCTGATCAGAGGTACTTTGCTGATGCACGGCGGGATATTGGTTTCCGGTAACCCCCTCCAAAAAACGCGTCTCCGCACCCCGCCGAACATTTGCCAACCCGGTGCCTGCTGTATCGGCATTACCCAATCAGGATGGGGATCGAAGAGAGGACACGTATCCAGGAAGCTTTTGGAGGGATCATGCCGGGTTTTTGTAACCGGTTTTGCCGAGTACATGTCGATCATCGGCGTGGAAACCGCCTCCAGTCCTTGGCCAACAAGAAATTCACATAATTTGAGGAGGCTTACCCTCTCATAGTGCGGATACACGAACAGCTCATCCGCATCGACCGTCAGACACCAATGGCCGCTCCCATAAAGATTGCACAGCGAATTTGTCCAGTTAAGCGGGGTCACATTTTCAGAAAAGTGATTGCCGGGCGCCGAATAAACATGGCAATCGTCCTGTCTCAGCAGGTATTCGGTTGTGCCGTCGGTGGACAAGTTATCAGCGAAGAAAAAGCGTTTGACGCCCAATTTTCGGTGATGTCGCAAAAAGGCGGGTAGTCTGCGCAGCTCATTGCGAACAGTAACGAACCCCCTAAGCTCGCCTGCGCGTTTCGGAACGGGGCGTTTATCAAGCTTTTTCAACGTTGTGAATACCAAGCGAACCGCCACTATTAATCATAATTCAACGGAATCAGCCATTTAGCTGCATTTTCTGCCATGATATTCCGAATTTATTCGTATGAAATTAAAAGGCAGAGTTATGGTTATCGGCCTACAGAGATCGATCAAGACAGCTAGTTCGCGGTCCAAGGTCGCACACCAACAGCGAAAATCAGGGGTCAACGAAACGCGATCGGTCTGTGTGGTAGTACGGGAGCTGTTCGGCTCAGATAGCGTGACCGATGCCGGTGCAAACATCCTGGGTATTGTGGAAAGCATCGCGGAGACCGGAAGCCCAGTCACAATCCTCTGGGTTCCAAATTACGAGTTTGCTCGCAAAATGGATGCTGCGGATGAGGCGTGGCACATCGACCGGCTGAAGAAGAATTCTCTCGTCAAGCTTGAAGTACTGATTGATGTGCCGGAACTCTCTCCCCATTTGAGCTTTCCAGAGAAAGCATCACTTGCCACGTATTTCTGGCTGAAAAAACAGGTCTTCGATGAGGTCTATTTTGCCTGCGAAGGTGGTCTTTCCTATTACTCAGTACTGGCGATGGAACTTGGCTTATTTGAACCCGCAGGTTCGCTGGCTCTGTTGATCCACTCTCCAGCGGAATGGCTGGCGGAAACAGAAAAAAGATATCTCACGAATATTCCGGAGCTCGCACTAGTCCACATGGAGCGCTATTCAATCGAATACGCGCCGGAGAAAATATTCTTTTCTAAGAGTATTGAAAAATGGTGTATCTCTAAGGGTTGGGAAGTTCGGGGGGCAAGCCACTTTCTCTATCCGCTGACGCCTTTGGAACTGGTGATCGACAAGCCATCGACAAAGCCCGCATTTGGCAAGAATGCAGAAATCAATTTGGGTTTCTGGCCGGGCTGGGAATATCGCAATGGCATTACAGCACTCTATGATGCATTCGATAAGGTCAACGCCGCTGGCACCAAAAATCTTGTCCTCAACTGTTTTGGCAATTTCAGCCAGATCCTAGGGGAAAATACCGGCGGTATGTTGCTACGCCGCGCTCGGAGCTGGCCATTCAAGATACGCTTCTTTCCAAAGCAGACTGAAACACAATGCCTGGAGTATATAAGCAACAAAGCTGGAATTGTGGTGGTTCCGCACCTGGCTAGCGGCGGTTCCAGAATTGCTTTAGCATGCTTGAACGCCGGCATACCAATGATAGCAACGGCAAACGGCGCGAATGAAGAACTGGTACTCCAAACACAGCGTCGCGACCTTTCAGGCCCCAAGCCAGCTGATATCGCTGCTACGATCCTGCGACTGACGGAAAAACCATTCAAGGCACTAAAACCGAAAGTTGACCGAAGCGCAGCGGTCAGAGATTTGCACGAAAAGCGGCGACACCTTTACCAGACAGCCGTCAAAAAAATCCCAAAGGCCGCGTCGAACAAGAAGCGGCCGCTAGTTACTATAGTCATTGCTCACTACGAGCGGCCGGTCCTTTTGGCGGATGCCCTATTTTCGGTGACGCAGCAGGATTATGAAAACATTGAAGTTGTCCTAGTGGACGATGGAAGCAAAAGTGCGAAAGCATTGGCTTTTCTAAAGGAACTTGAGCCGGATTTTAAGGCCCGTGGGTGGAAAATTCTGCGGCAGCAGAACAAGTATCTGGGTGCCGCGCGCAACGCTGGGATCCGGGCCAGCAGCGGGCGCTATGTCCTTTTCTTCGATGACGACAATGCCTTGCTTCCACACGCCGTGTCCACGTTTGTAAAGGCTCTGGAAACCAGCGGCTCGGACATCTGCACATCGGTTTCCAAGATCTTCGTTGGCGATGCGCCGCCCGCGAGGGAGAGTGACGGCTGTGTAGAGTATGTTCCACTTGGTGGATCACTTAATCTCGCCTTCACACACGACTCGTTTGGCGATGCCAATGCCATGATACGTCGCGAGGTCTTCGATAAAATAGGCTATCTCGTAGAGGATTACGGCTTTGTCGCATCAGACTGGGAGTTTTTCACGCGTGCAGCACTCAATGATTTGAAGATAAGGATTATCCCGGAGCCCACATACTGGTACCGCTCAAGCGCCGAGGGAATGTTCAGAAGCGCTCATTGGTATGAGACGCGGAAGCCAATATTAGAGCTTTTCCGGAAATACAAATACAAGGGGCTTGATCATGTTCACGAAATGATCATGTCTCAATCCGCTTATATCGGCGAACGAAACAGCTTAGGCTTCCGTCTCCGCTACGACCGCTCAAATGCAGCGATGGAGCGCTTGAACCTTATGGACGCGGAATCCCCTGAGGCCTATCAGTGTTTGGCCGAAATCGCAGCGTCGGAAGGAAGGCCGGATGCAGCCCTCACCCTGCTCGCTCAACTACAAGACAAGTCACTTCTCGAAAAAGCTTGGCAGGCATGGCTGACCCCCTCAATTGCTCAGACATCCCTGGCAAACGCCGGATTGCCTCCAGTGGAAAGAGCGAAGCTCGGCGTGGATCAACTTCGCAATTTTTCGGTGGCATCAACCACTCCGAAGATGCCCACACCGCCAAGTTACGTGCGGCCGCCAGAAAGTCTGTTCATTGAAACCTGCCCGTCGGGCGAGCTTGTTGCTGTATTGCCAGCCGGATTGCCCGCCGGCGCCATCTCTATGTCATTGTCGGTATCGGTTGACGACATGGGTGGCGAGCAGGTGGAGGTGATGGTTTCAATAATCGAAGTGGTGCCTTCGAAACCCACGCGCGGACAACCCAGCGACACCGTCGCCAATCAAGTCATCCTGGGGACGAGCGGCTGGCGCACAATAGATCGCCGCTACATCGAACAGCTCATTGATGTTCAGTGCACCAATGCTGCATCGGGCCCAGCATCGCTAGTCATTTCGATGAAATCAGCGCGGCGCACACGCCACTCGGCTCGTACGTTGGTTTGCTTCAAAGACTTTTCGTATATGGCGTTTCGTGGGCTTAATTCGGCGACCCATCCGCGGCTTCATATTCCACCCAACAAACTTCGGGCCCAGGCACTTACCACTGATGAAATAGCGACAGCTAATCTCGTCACGCATTATCCAGATGAAGGTGAGCTACTTAAATTTGAACCGGGAGAAGCAGGCTTTCTGCTTCGCCCCAGCCCATCGGGCGTTGTAGTTGCCGTGATGCAATGGGCTTTTCCTCCCTTTGCCAAAGGTCTGCTGGCAACAGTAGAGGTAGCGGACGACACTGAAGGTTCTTTCGACTTCTCGCTGGCGTTGGCAAGGCCATCATATTTGGGAGAATGGACAGCTGATGGTCCTCGCAGCGCAGTTGCCTTTTCGGGATGGCGCAGAGTGACGCGGAAGTTTGAATGGCAGGAAATGGAAATTTCTCTAAACGAACCGCAGAGGTATCATCTTGCAATATGCGCTGCGGTTCGCCTTCCGCCAGGAACCTCACATGAGCGGGTAAGAACATTCTGGCGGAAGTTCATAGTCAGATGGTAACCGCAAAATTCAGCGCACAGCGAACGTCCTAGCGCTCCGGGAGACGCAGATGGCAAAGAACCGGGTAAACGTTTCAGGCGGTAGGAAGGCGAAACCAAAGTCGATAGCACCCTGGATCGATGATCTCTGTGAGAGGCAGATGGCACCTATCAGACATCTCAAGGTGACCTCAGAGACCCTCGACACGGTGAAAACGGCATTTCCTCTTCTATATCACAATCATTTTGCGAGGTTTATCCTTCGTTCCGGTAAGTTGTCATGTCCAACAGTCACGGATGCATTTCCAGAGTACATTCAGAATCGATTTGCCATCGTTCGCAAGTACATTGAACTTCTTGCCCCCAATCTGCCAAACCTTCAGTTTGAAATCTATCTAGGTGACGGGTTCTCCGGCTGGCGCAACAGCGCTGAAGTTCCGATTTTCATGTTCTCAAGCCATCGATTGATGGACCGGAATACGCTCTTGCTTCCGGATCCTTTTACAATTTCAGATTCCAGCGCGATGCGCAGCCAGGTGGCTGCAGGAAACCGTTCTTATTCTTGGGCTGACAAAATTGAAGTCGCTTTCTGGCGTGGAGGCACTACTGGCGAATGGCTCACCACCAAGGACTGTGAACGAAACCTGCGTTTTCGCTTATTGGGATTGTCTGAGACGTTTCCCGAAGAAATCGACGCAGGTTTTACCACCGTCCATGAAACTTGCGAGCCGGCATTGGCCCAACTTGCGCAACAGCGAAATTACATGAAAAGCTGGACCAGCATTTCCGACCATATGCATTACAAGTATCTAGTTTTGCTTGACGGGTTCACATCGCCTTGGGCCCGAGACTTCTGGAGTCTGCATTCCAATTCGGTCGTGCTGCGTCAGATGTCTGATTTTCAGAGCTGGTTCTATCCCCTAATGAAAGAAAACGTACACTACCTTCCGGTGGCGGGCGATTTATCGGATCTGCACACATGTGTTTTGAAGGCAAGACAGAACGACAAGACTGCCAAACGTATCAGCGAAAATGCACGTGATTTCGCCGCTACTGTCCTCACCGATGACAGCATACTTGGCTATACCAAGGAACTTCTCGTTCGATATGCGGAGCTTTGCTGAATTGTTTTTGTTGGGAGCAATAGGGCGCAGGTCAAGCATAGTTTGAAAGTGAGCTTCTAATGCCGCAGCAAATGAACTTGCAAGATATGCTCTATGTTCTTGAGGCCGTTGTTTTGGGAGCGGTAATTATTTTCGGCTACCTGTTTCGACGGAATCGTGTGAAGGAACGGATCAGTCCCTCGAGCTTTGCTTTTGGGAATTCTGCACCCTTCGAATTGGCCTACGCAGTTGAGACCGAAATATCCGCCGCTCCTTCAACCGAAATTGTGCCCGGATTATTCCTATATTTCAATGAATCTGACCAGGCTGGGATATTCTATGGACAGTGGGAAAATAGGGATCTTAGCTCTGAAAATGCCCGATATTGTCTCAGAATAATACAACGGGACGTCAAGGAAGTTGAATGGCTATCCCTTGAACGGCGGCTCGAGTCCAATGGGCAAAAGCATGTCGAAAATGTCCGCTGGCTGATTGTCGGGAAGAGCAATTTCCCCACAGAAATAACTTTGGCAATGATTGTGGTGGGAAAGGACGGGCAGAGTGAAAGAATCGAATTGGGGAAGCACATGCTTTCCTCGGGTTTCCAAAAGCTACAATTGGGCGCTAAGGTTGGCGAGAATTTGCCAGCGTCCTGCTTAAGTCCCAAGGTCTTCCGGTTCATCATCCTCGTTGAAGTACGGTCTGGCCTGTGCATAGATTTTGAGGCTTGGGACATAGACTTTGATGAAGTTCAAGAAAGTTCGACAGTGAGTTGAACTGAACAAGGCAGATATGAAGCCGTAGCACTCTCGCGAAAGGTATTATTACCATGATCAAAGCTAGCAAGGTTCCCACGCTCTCGCTCATCGTCCTCTTGGCCGTCATGGGGAATTTCACTCCTGCTTGTGCCGCCGCGAACTCGATGAGTGAAGTTAGCCAACAAGCTCAGGACGTCTATGCAGATCTGGCGAGCTTGGCAACCGACCAACTAAATCATGAGGGGAAAGCCATCATAACTGGCGGCGATTTGAATGGCGATAAGACTAATGGTGTTCGCATGCTTTTAGCGGCCATCTCCCGCAATGACAGTCAATCGATGCTAGATCTTGGAAGATTTTATTTGGAGGGAAATTATCTCAAGATCGATACCAAGAAGGGCGTTGCACTATTGGAGCAGGCAGGCCGGGCTGGAAACGGCGAGGCTTACGAAGTGCTGGCGGAATTGTTCCTTTGGGGTGACAAGAAACACGGTCCCATTGTGCCAGATGTGGCGCGGGCGAAAACCTATATCGAACAGGCGGTCAAGCTTGGAAGTGTAGATGCAAAGAGGGTTTTAGGGGAACAATTGGTGGGAGGCTGGATCCTTAAGAGAGACACCCCACGTGGCGTTAAACTTCTTGAGGATGGCATTGCACAAGGCGACAAGGCGGCGAATCTGTCACTTGCAAAATTTTACTTTGACGGCAGATATCTGCCGAACAAAGTTGAGCAGGGCCGAGATATGCTTCTTAAGGCGGCCGACTCGGGCGACACTAAGGCCCTGATAGCTTTGGCTTCTGGCTACATGTGGGGAGGTTCGGTTTCTGCCGACTCTTCGCTTGTTCTCCAATATCTAACTCGGGCGCAAGATGCTGGGAGTTGGGATGCAAAAAGAATCTTGGGTGAGCAGTTGATTGACGGACTCTGCGTTCCCAAAGACGCGGCACTAGGGGTCAAGAAGCTGAGGGAGCTGAGTGACGCTGGCGACGTTGAGGCAAAGCGAATACTTGGCGAAGATTTGATTTCTGGCTGGGCGATAGACAAGAACTTTGACGAGGGGGTCAACCTCCTTCAGGAGGCGGCACGTTTGGGCAGCCCCAAAGCCCCATTTTCCTTGGCAAAGGCGCTTGCAGAAAACCGAGCATCCGACGCCGACTTTAAAAAAGGCAACGAGATGTTGAGCCAGATGGCAAAGGACGGTGATGGTGATGCGCTCGAATATCTAGGAAATCAGAGGGTTTGGAGCGCAGACACTGCGCCTCAAAGAAGGGAAACCCAAAGACTACTTAGTCTGGCTGGGGAGGCCGGAAAAGGCAGCGCATGGTTGACGCTGGCCCAAGCGGCCACTTTCGGAAAGCTCGGTCCCGACGGTAAAGCCAAATACTCATTCTATGCTCAAAAAGCTATTAATGCCCAAGTTCCGGGGATTGAAGTGCTCAACGCACAGCGATGGATGTGGGGAATGAATTCGAGAAAGCCAAGCTGGTCGCGCGGCGTTGGTCTTCTAGAATCTGCCGCAAATTCCGGAAATGGCGAAGCCGCAGTTGCATTAATCGAGGCAACGCGCGACGGAAATGGATGGAATGTTCCACCTGCCCCGACGAAGGCCGGCAGCTATATCATTAAATATGGTCGCACGCTGACACCCATGGCACTTGAGCAACAAAAGTTGCTGATACAGGTTGGAGCAAAAAAAACTGTTGATGAATTCGCCTCTTTTTCGAAGACCCTCGAGGGCCAGAAAAATATCATCATGCCTGATTTTTTAAAGAGCCTAACCAAACTCAACCGGTCGCTCTCGGTCTATCTTCTCCAGGCCAAGCTGAAAGCAGAGGGGCGCTACACCGGTCCACTTGATGGTATGGATGGTGCCTTAACTTTGAAAGCAGCGCGCCTGGCCTGTGCCGCGAAGCCAGACACCGCTGCTACCTGCAACATTGTTAAATTCTCGGATACCGCGCTGGTTATGTTGTTGCAGCAATAGCATAGCTGCTGACCAGGTGTTCTAGCGCGACGCCACCGTCCGGGAGCAGCTGGGAATGAACCGGCTGGCGACCGAATAGTCGATGGTGATCAGGTTGTGGGTCAACCCACCTCGCTTGGCAATAAACGAACGCACCCAGCCCGGATACTTGCTCAACATGTAGAGCTTGGCTTTGTATGACGCGCGCTCGTTGTTCGCGACCGGCGCGTGAAACCGGAAGGAAGCGCCAGGGCTTATGCAAGTCTGGCTGCGCGGCAAACCCAGGAAGAGTGTGCAGGATGAATCGCATTGGCCGGCAAACTGGACGAGTTTGCGCGAAGCTCGATATTTTGCAGCCTGAAGAGCAAAATCGATAATCCTGCCGCCCGGGTTGGAATAGATTGTTTCAGCAGGACCTTTGGATGTGTTCGAATACGTTGATGCATTGGCGATAGCAGGCATTAGCGAAATTCCTGCCGCCAACAGAGCGCCCATAAATACGTTTGCCAGCTTTTGGCCATGAATTTTCATTTTGAAGTCCTCCTCATCAGAAGGCTCCAAAATGACTCAAATCTATTTTTGTCACCTGAGGAAGATTGGTAAAATTTTAGAAATCAGGGCTCACAGCCCGATTCCAGTTCAGACGGTAAACAAAACCCTCTCTGGGATTGGTCTGCCTTGAACTCCTGCCCAATCTTAATTTTGTGCTAACCGCTGGATACCGGCCGAACGGGAAATGGAATGGTTGAGCAAAGTGTGCCGTGAACCAGACAGCGTGCGCTGACGATTGCTGGTCTCAGTTTTCTGGTTGACGGAGTTGAATGAAATCAGCCGCCCGAAGTCCCATTCCGCTATATTTATGAGCTGAATGGTCCCATGACTACCCAAGCTGGAACGTGGGATAGATTGTGGGATGCAATACGCTTTGCCGCAGAATAAGTCTAAAAAACAGGCTCTTATTAAAGAACATGGCGGAGAGGGAGGGATTCGAACCCCCGGAAGGCTTGCACCCCCTACGGTTTTCAAGACCGTCGCGATAGACCACTCTGCCACCTCTCCGGAGAGTGCGCCTCCAATTAGAAAAACCCACT
>Ga0105237_10005301_pt1 | contig 14584 bp, 14 predicted proteins | sample KBSC24metaG_FD_81520 | JGI IMG/M metagenome (GOLD analysis project Ga0105237, IMG submission 81520) | Corn rhizosphere microbial communities from Kellogg Biological Station, Michigan, USA - KBS C2-4 metaG | ecosystem: Host-associated > Plants > Roots > Rhizosphere > Soil | place: Michigan, USA... | reverse complement strand
CGCTCAATCTGAGCCGGCGCCAAGTCTCGCATCTGTGCTTCGATCACCGCGCCTCGGTGCAGCAGGACGGCGGGGACGCCAAAGCGGGAGATATCGAAACGGCCGCCTACAGTGAGTGTCGCAACCTGCGTGCCAGCTTCGCGCACGGGAACCGAGGTGACTTCGTATAGCCGGCCATCGGCGGAGAAAAAGCCTTGCTCCGGCGGATGCAAGCGCGTGAAATTCACCGGAGCAAACCCTCCGGCGTAGCGGACCACTGCTGCCAGCGGCTCGCCGCGCGCGCCCGACACCATCATGAAGTCGAAACTGAGCGAGTCGCATATTTCGCTGAGCTGATCCTGCACCGTATTGCGCGCCTGTTCGGTTGCGCCGCCATCGGCCCCCAGCAGCTGCAGGCCCGCCTTGAGGCTCGGATTTTCACCGATGCCTTCCAATAATTTTCGATTTCGGCCCTCGTTGCGGGCCTGTTCGCGGGCCAGGGCGACTTGGTTATCACGCACGGAAGCCCGCAAGCCGTCGCGGACGGTCTGCATCACCGACGCTCGTATCGCCCAAAAACTAACTGCAAGAAGGATGGCGAACGGAATGAACGAACTGAGGAAGGTGCGGGTAGCGAACCGCATGTTCACCTGTGCGCGACGTGGTTAGCGTCAGTGGGTTCGGCGTAAGGAAGCGTGAAGCTTACCTCGGCATCCAGCTTTTCACCGACGGTCACGGTCTTGCGGAATATTCCCGCGGTCTTGTGCCAGGCCACAACAGTGTAAGTTCCGGCAGGCACATCTTTAAGGGCGAAGACGCCGTCTCGACCGGCAACCACCGCCCATCGGCTGGGAGCCACCACGATGCTCGCCGCCATGTTGGAATGCAGATGGCAGTAGACGGCCACCACCCCGGGCGTGGGAAAGGTGACCAGGCGGCTTTGTCCCTCAGGATAGTTGCCCAAGTCAAAGCTCTTGGCCTTGGATAGTGAAAAAACATTGTGGAAAATCGGATCGAAATTCGGGAAGGATACGGAGGCGCCGGCCGGAATGACCACCAAATCCGGCACAAATCGGCGGTCTTTCTGCTCGATGGCTGCCTTAGTGAGTTCCGTGACAGGGGACTTGGGAGCGCCTTCGAGATATACGGCCACATGGGAACGCTCAAACGCGAGAGGATCCGCTTCCCCGTCTGCTCCCAGTGCCACGGCCATGCCTCGTTGATAAATTCCCGCGGAGGCGGTGACGTTGTGACGCGACAGTTTCCTGTCGATGACGATGGTTCCGTGAATATCCGCGCCAGCGAGCACGGCCGAGGCAACGAGGGCGCAGGGGCCTAACTTAATCCACATACCAAGCCCTTAGATCGGTCCTTTAATACGCAAGGATTAGGGAGGGATACCGAGTAAGGCTTTCCACTTAGGAGCCGGGTTATGGCAGGGGCGAGCGTGGGCGATCAGGAATGACGAGGTTCAACGGAATAGTCAACTTCAAACATGCGATAGACCGCTTCCCTCATGCCGCAGCGTTCATAGGCCGCTTGCGCGCGCTGGTTATTGGCTTCGACATACAGGCGCAAACCGCAGATGCCACCGCTTTGGCGTGCCAGGGATTCGACGTGTGCGTAGAGCGATTGGAAGACGCCGCGGCCGCGCGACTCGGGAAGCGTGTAGACGCTCTGAATCCACCAGAAGAAGCCATTGCGCCAGTCCGACCATTCATAGGTGATCATCATCTGGCCGGCGGACTGGCCGTCGATCTCGGCGATCAGATAGAAGCCGCGCGCAGGGTCGTCGAAAACAGCGCAGACTCCGGCACGAAGGGTATGAGTATCCAAGGTGCGGCCTTCGGTTTCGAGGGCCATGCTGGCGTTGCCGCTCACCAGAAATTCGGTGTCGTCAAGAGTAGCAGGGCGGACGAGGATTTCAGGCATCGTATCGATTTATAGCAAAGCTGAGGCACGTTACGCGTAAATTCCCGGCGCTTCGTGGCCGAGGGTCTGCACGTACTCGGTGTACGAGCCCGGATAAACGCGCGGATCGCGTTCCCGCCCGCTCTCGCCGCCGAGTTCGAGCACGCGCGAGCCCAGGCCGCGCAGGAACATGCGATCGTGCGAGACGAAGATCATGGTGCCTTCGAAATTTTTGAGCGCTTCGACCAGCATTTCCTTGGTGGCCAGGTCCAGGTGATTGGTAGGCTCGTCAAGCACCAGGAAATTGGGCGGATTGTAGAGCAGCCGCGCCATGGCGAGGCGCGATTTTTCGCCGCCCGAGAGCGAGCGAATCTTCTTGTCTACATCCTCGCCTGAAAACTGGAACGCGCCGGCGAGCGTGCGCAGCGATCCCAGACCATCCTGTGGGAAATCCATTTGCAACTGCTCGATCACCGTGAGGTCGGGATCCAGCACATCCAGCGACTGCTGCGCGAAATAGCCCATGTTGAGGCTGGCGCCGAGGCGCACCGTTCCCGAATCAGGCGCTGCCGCACCGGCGATCATCTTGAGCAGAGTGGTCTTGCCCGCGCCGTTGCGGCCCATCACGGCCCAGCGCTCGCCGCGGCGGATGGTGAGATCGAATCCGTCGTAGATCACGCGCGCGCCGTAGCGCTTGTGCAGGTTCTCGAGCACGGCCACCTGGTCGCCTGAGCGCGGCGGGATGCGAAATTCGAACTTGACCACCTGGCGGCGCTTGGGTAACTCGATCTTTTCGATTTTGTCGAGAGCTTTGATGCGGCTCTGCACTTGCGCGGCTTTAGCGGCGTGAGTGCGGAAGCGGTCAATGAAGCGCTGCTCCTTGGCCAGCATGGACTGTTGGCGGGCGAAGGCGGCCTGCTGATTGGTTTCACGGATGGTGCGCTCGCGCTCGTAAAAATCGTAGTTGCCGGAGTAGACGATGATCTCGCCGGCGTCGATTTCCGCGATCTTCGAAACGATGCGGTTCATGAATTCGCGATCGTGCGAGGTCATCAGCAGGGCGCCGGGATAGGTCTTGAGAAACTGCTCCAGCCAGATGATGGATTCGAGGTCGAGGTGGTTGGTGGGCTCGTCCATCAATAGCACGTCAGGGCGTCCGAGCAGCACGCGCGCCAGCGCCACGCGCATCTTCCAGCCGCCGGAGAGCGCGCCAACATCGCCATCGATCTGATCGTCGGCGAAGCCGAGGCCGTGCAGCACTTCGCGGGCCTGCGCTTCGAGCGTGTAGCCGCCGAGGTGCTCATATTCTTCCTGCACTTCGCCGAAGCGGGCGAGTGTGCGGTCCATATGGGCGGCTTGCGTGGGGTCTTCCATGGCGTGCTGCAGCGATTCGAGCTCGTGGTGAAGATCGCCCACGCGGCCGCTGCCTGCAATGGCTTCATCCAGGACCGAGCGGCCCTGCATTTCTTCGACGTCCTGGCGGAAGTAGCCTATGGTGAGCTTCTTGGGCAGCGAGACGGAGCCTTCGTCGGGCTCCTCTTCACCCACTACCATGCGGAAGAGCGTGGTTTTGCCGGAGCCATTGGGTCCGACCAGGCCGACCTTTTCGCCCGGGTTCAACTGGAAGGAGGCTTCGACAAAGACTAACTGCTTGCCATATTGCTTGTTGATATTCGAAAAGGAAATCATGGGGAGCGGAGCGGCCTGAACTTCCAAGTTAGCAGAGGCTCAGGCGGTCTCGCCGCAAGGCTGGCAGCCGCCTTGGCGGGATGTGAGCGGGGCCTTGGCGGTATCCGTAACCGGCGCGAACGGCGCGCCGCTGCGTCATCAATAGCTCGCCTCTGGTACCTTCGAGCGGATCAGCGACTCCACCTGATTCCAAACGCTGGGGTCGCATTCAATCTTGATATGCGGCGACATAAACATCTGGGCGTACCAGGGAAACCCGTCGCAACTCACCCGCCGGGTTCTATAGTCGACCTGAAAATTTCCTAGAATCTGAGTTCGCAAACGGTCGGCAGCCAGGATTTCCCGGCGCCCATGAAGCAAGCCATTTAGCTGATAGAAGTTGACGGCTTGCCCCACGTTCGCGGGGATTATCTTGTCATCCTCGCCGAGCTTCGATACGCTATCGACCTGAATCGTGAGCAACACCGGAATTCCATCCTGGCCGAGCCTGCGAGCCAGCGTCACCCCCTCCGAAGCGCCCCAACTGTGGCCGTAAATGACAATGCGGGCCGTGCGTTTTTCCCGATCCGATAACTCTACGTTGCGGTCCGCGTCCAGCATTCCTAGGACCGCGCGGTGAGCTTCGCGGCCCTGGCGATTTTCAAATATCTGCACCTGCATGCGGACAGGGTATTGGTTCCGCAGGTGAGCGGCCAGCTGAACTTCCTGATGAACCGTGTCGTTGCTCCGGACGAATCCCCCGACGAAACCGATTACGATGACTCGCGGCGCGGGCAAGGGTGCGCTGTTTTCGGCGCCGTTCGCCGGCGCAATGGAATTCGATACCAGAAAACTCAATATCAGGGAACCCGATACCAGGAACTCAGGGATGACCATCCAGGCAGATAACAACCGCTGGATGAACGAAAAATAATTGGTCAACATCTCATGAGGCTTTCAGCCCTCTCGAAAGCCAGCCAGCCGGCTGCGCTTTCATACACGTGCAATCTTACCATCGTGGAGCAAACACATTGGCTGGAGGCGCGCCCCCTGCCGCCTGCGTGGCGTGCTGTTCGCGTCAGGGTAACTTGGAGCAGCCGGATGACATCTTTTCGGGAGAGAGGATGGATCATCTCATGACGAAGAAATTCATTTTACCCGCCGTTCTGCTGCTGGGAATTTCCGGCGCGGCGCTGGCGGCGGATATTGACGGCAAGTGGACGGCCGAGGTGGAAGGAAGAAGGGGTACCGTAACCCAAACTCTGGTCTTGAAGGCGTCTGGCAGCGCTCTGAGCGGTTCTTTCGAGGGTGCCCGCGGCGGTGCAGTGGATATTTCCGACGGCACAATCGATGGCAACAACGTGTCGTTCAAAGTAATCCGCGATTTCAATGGCAACCAGTTCACGCAGCAATACCAGGGCACGCTTTCAGACGCAGGCGAGTTGAAACTGACGGTCTCGATGGGTGGTGGAGGCCGCCGCCGCGGCGGTGGTGGCTTCGGTGGCAAGGGCGGCCGCGGTGGACGGGGCGGCGAGAGGAGCGTAGTCTTCAAGAAGGCAGCGAATTGACGGGATCGGAACCACGGTTGACGCGCGTGCGTCATGATAGGTTTGTGCGGCTCGCGTTCCTTTTGCCTCTTTTCCTTCTCGCCTCCGAAGCCTATTCGCAGCAGGCTCCGCCCTCAGCCGGCGGCCCGCCCGCGGATCAACAGGCGATTTTCCAGCGCGGCCTCGATATGTATAAGGCGAAGAATTACAGCAACGCCCTGCGTGCGTTCCGCGAAGCCGCGCAAGCCGGCAACGTCGAGGCCATGATGTACGTGGGGACGATGCAGGCGGCGGGGCAGGGCACTCCGCCGAGCCCCGCACAGGCTATGGTCTGGTTTACCAAAGCCGCCAATGCCGGAGACGGCCAGGCTATGTGCAATCTCGGCATTCTCTACTACCGCGGAGTGGGCGTCCCGAAAAGATATGACCTGGCTCTGCGATGGTTCCGTGACGGATCCTCGGCCGGCAATTCCCAGGCGATGTTTAACGCCGGCGTGATGTTCAGAGACGGCCTGGGCGTTCCTGCGGACTTCACGGCGGCGATGACCTGGTTTATCAAAGCCGCGACCGGCGAAAACAGTCTGGCGATGAACAGCATTGGTGTGATGTATCAGAAGGGCCAAGGTGTTCCGGTAGATTACCGGGAAGCCATGCGCTGGTATAAGAAGGCGGTAGAGTTTGGCAACACCACGGCTCCCTATAACATCGGCGTGCTCTATGAATACGGGCTGGGAGTGCCGGTGGATCGCGAGGAGGCGCACCGCTGGTACGCGAAGGCAGTGGCGGGTGCGCAGTCGGACGACGGCGTACAATAATTCGCTCTGCACACCGGCGTCCGCACCTGCTCGTAGTTATGCGTGTGCCGCTTTGGCGGACGTATCGTAGATCTGCGAGCGCGTTTTCCCGGCCGCATCCACCTCGAATTCAAACATCGCGGCGATCGCGTTCAGCTTCGCGAGCTTCGCGGACGTTGTCGAATAGCTGAGCATGCCGGTGTAGCGCACGGCCCCAGCCTCGACGAAGTGCCCTACGCCCATTCCCCGCCAAGTCACGAATTCACCGTCCAGGGTCGCGAATACGCCTTCGCCGACACCCTCCAGGCTGCCGTCGGGCTTGGTGATGGCAGTGTAGGTGCCCATGTTCATGCCTTCGACACCCAGTAATTTTGAGTGCTCTTCAAAAGAGACTTCGACCTTGAAATTCGGCAGTGTCGACAGCACCTTTCGCATGCCGCGTTGCCCGTTGCCTTCGCCAATCTTTTCACCAGACATGTGTTTTTCTCCTTTTCCTAAACTTGTTTTCTAGAACGCACAAACGTCACTACGAATATGCTCGCGTTTTGGATTGCACCTTGCCGCGAGCGGCCCGTTTCACCGCCGGAAACGGGTGCATAAGATATATCAGCGCAGAACGACGGGTGCAAACGCCCCTGAGAGCGCGCTGGGCTGTTTGTGTTTAGGGTCGTCGTTACTTTCAGGACCCACGACCATGGTGAAGGTCTGCAATGAGTTGGAATTCTCGATTGCATCGGGAGCATCTAAATGCATAGAAATACGTGTCACGAATAGCCCCGTCTCGAACGATCTCTGCGAGAGGTGAACTTTCCTGAACTGTTACCAACGCTCTGCTTGAAGTGAACGGAGTAATTCGCTCGACCAATTCGCGCAGGTCAGAGGAAGTATGTATCTCTATTGGCTTAACAAATCGGTGCACTGTAAGCACATCGTTCGGCCTTCGGCTTCACAGCGGCACCCGGATCTCCAAACTCGATCCCTGTCCCGGCCGTGAGTCCAGCATCAGCTCGCCGCCCAGCATGCGCACGCGCCGTTTGATGCTCACCGGACCTGTCCGCAGCAGCTCGAGCTCCTCCAGCGTAAACACGCCGCTGAAAGGAAAGCCGCCGCCGTTGTCCTCGGCGCGCACTTCCAGCTTCCCGCCGTTCTTGCCCAGCGTTAGGGCCACGCGCGAGGCGCCGGAGTGCTTATGAATGTTGTTCAGCGTTTCGCGCACGATCTGCAGCAGTTCCAGCGACACTTCGGTCTGCGCGGGATCGTGAAACTCGGCGCTGCTGAAGGTCGCTGCGATGCCGGTGTCACGCTGAAACTGCTCCGTCAGGCGGCTCAGCGACGCGCTCAGGGACGCGCCATCCTCCACCGGACGCATGCTGCGGACGAAACTGCGTAACTCGGTTACCTGATCGCGGCACAACTCCTGCAACTGGCGCAGCTCGCTGGTGGCCGCGTCGATGTCGCGGGCGAGCAGCTTGCGCACGATCTCCAGCCGCATCTGAAAGCTGATAAAACTCTGTAACGGGCCGTCGTGGAAATCCGCCGCGATGCGCTCGCGCTCGGCTTCGCGGGCCCCTTCGGACTGTGCGCGGATGATCATGTTGTAGCGCAGCGTGTTGGACATCCGCCGCTCCAGGTAGCGCTTATAGAGCGAGAAGACGACGGCCATGGCGGCAGCCGCCCAATCCGCCCACACCACGCCTGCGCCGGGCGCCGTCAGCAGCACGATCAGGATCATCGCGCCCGCGGCCACCGCCAACACCACGGCGAACGGCTGCAGCACCGCGGCCGACACCAGCAGGAATCCGTACGCCAGCGCGGAAGCCCAGTCGACCGGAAGCAGCCACTTGCAGAAAGTGAAGAACGCGAAGTCGATCACCAGCGCCACCACTGCGCGCGGCGGCGCATCGAACTTGGTTTCGAATAGCGCGCCCACTGAGAAGATGGCGTAAGCAATCAGGAACGCCAGGGACGACGTAATGCGCGCGCCAGTGAACGGATACCAGACCAGGCAGGAGAACGCCAGCACCACTCGGGCAACGCGTATGGCGGCACGGCCCTGATAGGGGATCATGATGTTACCGCCGGTAGAGATAGAGGCGATGGCTGCGGCCTTCGCCGTCGTCGTCGATATCCAGAATCTTCGCCGCGGTCCACTGGGGGAATTCGAAATCGTGCGCGACGATGCGCGTGCCCTTCTTGAGCTGTTTCTCGAAAATCGGTGTTATTTTCTGAATGGCCACCGGCAGCAGATAGATCGTCAGCAGATCGTAGGAAGAATAGTCCTGCTGCAGCAGGTCGCCGTGGATGATGCGCGCGCGGGATTCCAGGCCCAGGGTCTTGATACGCAGCGCACTCTGTTTATAGAGCGTGTCGTCCAGTTCCACTCCAGTGGCGTCGGCGCGGTACTTGCGCGCGGCCATGATGACGATGCGGCCGTCGCCCGAGCCCAGGTCGTACATCTTTTCGCCCACCTTGAGCTCGCCCAATTGCAGCATTTTATCCACGATGGATTGCGGCGTCGGGAAATACGGCGCGATTTTAGCGTCGCCGGCCGGCTGGGCTTTGTCTTGCGCCCAGAGCCCGAGCACCAGGGCTGCAGACGCGGCCAGCAGGCATGTGAAGGGCCGTCGCATCACGGCTCAATATACACCCGCACGCGATTGCTCGAGGCACCATCCACGTCCAGGTACAATTCCGCGGGCCCGTAGTTGCTGATCCGGGGCACGGCGATTTCCACCAGATAAAAGCCCACGTATCCCGGCGCGAGTTCCGCCCGCGTCACTTCCACGGGTGCGCGGTCGAGGTAAACGTGAACGTTGCCCGCCACCAGCGGCGGGTTGTCGAGCGGCGCGGGAACTCCTGTGGCCCACTCCGGCGTCACGCGCCCCAACCCGGTGGCCAGGATCTGAATGCGGCTGCCGGAGTGCGCCGCCGTCATCGCATCCAGCATCACGCCTTTATCGGCATCCAGCAGCATGGGCGAGCCGTCGCGCGCCACGAAGATCACGGGCGCGGCGGCGGCCAGCGGCAGTGCTGGCAGATTTACGGAAGCGCCGCCGAAACTCGCGGCTAGCGGCAACGCGGCGCCGCGTGCCTCAAAAGGAATCTGGATCTGCGATTCACTGCCGGTCGCCGCCAGCACCGGGGCCGCCACGCCTCCGGCCTGGACAGTATCCACTTGCGCGCCCAGGATACTCACCAGCGAACCCGGCGCCACCGCGCGCTTGATCATATCCGCCGCGCTCACCACGCTGGGATCGCGCAGACGATGCGGAGCCAGCGCCGCATAGACGCCATAACCGTCGACGGCAGCCCACAGCAGATTGCCCTGCGCGTCAAGTTTCACATCCGTGGCGGCGGCTCCCTCCGGCAGCCCGGTGAGAGGCGTCCAACTTTGCACGGCTCCCAGCGCGTTCAAATCCGCGTATGACAGGAACACTCCGCGATCGGTGGCGGCATACAACGCGCCACTCGCGGGATCGGCCGCGACCCCATGTACCGCCGCAGCCGGCAGATTGGCGGTGAAGTTGTCCCAGAACGCGCCGCCATTGATGGTGTGCAGGACATGCGCAGGCGCACTGGCGCGCAGTGGATCGGCAGGGGCCGTGCCCAACGCCGCCAAGGCCACGCGCGGATCTCGTGGATCAACCCAAAAACGTTCGACTGGCCCTGAGCCCACGGGTCCAGCACTCGGAGAAAAGCTTTGCCAGCTTAGACCGCGATCCGCCGATACCAGGATCGCGCCATCCTGCATGCCGCTATAGATGAAGTCGCCGGCAATCGTGAGGGCCGTAACATTCGCGCGGCGAAGCGAGGAGAGCGCCAGCCGCAATTGGGCTTCCTGTATCAGGTCGGTATTGGTCGCCGGAACCCAGGCCTGCTTGTTGCCCGGTGGCCACTGGGCGGCGGTCTCGTTCTCCAGCGCGATGCGCGCGCCTTGATCGCCCGCCGGAAGATCCAGCAGGCGGGTGGCCGGCAAGTTGGGCAAGTCGTCGTTCAGCCCGCTCCAGGAGCGCCCTCCGTCCACCGATCGAAACACCCCGGCCGCGCCTGCCGTTACGACTTCATCGCTGTTGCCGGGGGCGATGGCCAGATCGGCTACCCCTCCGCCGATCAGCGACGTTCCGCGAAAGACCGTCGCGTTCTCCCAATGCGCGCCGGCGTCCTCCGAGCGATAGACGTATTCGCCGAATGCGTACACGCGGCTTCCGTCTCCGGGCAGTGCGCGAGTCTGCGCGCCTGCCTCGGGCAGACTTCCAACCGCTGCGTTCGGCCCTGTGGGAGGCACTGGGGCGTTGCTTGCCTGCCAGGTATCCAGATCCGCCGTCCGATACACGCGGCCCGACCCGGTCTGGACATAAATCATCCCGCCCGGTCCGTACCAGACTCGCTTGCAGGGGCCCGACGCCGCTCCGGCCAAAGCCTCATCGAGCACGAAGTTGCCTATGTGCCGCCAGTCGGGGACTAGTCCGGCGTCTGTCACCGGTGGGACCGGCTGCGCATGCACCAGCGACGGCGCCAGAATGGCGAGTAGTACTGTGGCTAAGCGCCACGGTGCTGTGGACAACTTATACATCCAAACCGTCCATTGTACCCAAATATATCGGTGGAAACGCTCCGAAGCTTTTGATTACAGAGGAAATTTGTAAAAGAAATTGCTGCGGATCCGCACTTGCCATGAAGTTTAGTGCTAAACTGTCCGAAATAGTATTTATGCTGTGCGTCGTGTATCCCGGCCGAACGGTGGTGCTGTCGCTGCTGCTTGCAGCGGTTGCCGGAGTGTGCTCGGCGCAGTTCACTTCTTTCGACACCGGTAGTTATGCGGCGAAAGTCATTTCGCAGACCGGTCAGGTTTCGGTCGTAAAAGACACTCAGCCGTGGGCACTTTCCGTGGGCGACTCCGTGCAGATTCGCGACCTGATTCTCACCGGACCCGACGGCCACGCGCTGCTGCAGGTTTCCGACGGCAGTACGTTTGAGGTATTTCCGAACTCGCGCGTGGTTTTTCGCAAGAATCCGCCCAACTGGAAGGATCTGCTCGACGTACTGGTGGGTCGCGTCCGGGTTCACATCGAGCACTTCGGCAGCGTCCCCAATCCGAATCGGGTGCTGACTCCGACCGCGGTGATTTCGGTGCGCGGGACAACTTTTGATATCACCGTCGATGACGACGACGAAACCACGCTGGTCGAAGTAGAAGATGGCCAGGTGGAGGTGCAGCACGCCCTGCTTCCGCGCGGAAATTCCAAGCTGCTGAGTCCCGGCGAATCGTTGCGGGTGTATCGTAATGAACCCATCGCCGCTCAGGGGATAGACAAGGGCAATCTGGCGCGGATCATCTTGCGCTCCGTAGCGAACGCGGCCATCACCATGGCCACGCGCATGCCGAGCTCGGGAGGCGGCGTCAGCGGCGTTGGCTCTGCCGGCGGCGTGGGCGATACCCAGAAAGTGCCCCCGCCACCTCCTCCGCCCCCAGCTCCACCACCGGCTCCGTCACTTTAAAGCCGCGCGCCCCGCATCACCCGAACCTCCCCGCCGTCCCCCGTGCGAAACTAGCGGATAGCTATGAAGTATCTGCTGCCATTTTTAATTCTGCCCCTCGGGCTGCCGGCCGGCGCCCAAGGTGTTTCCGCGCCGTGGGACATCTCGCAGACCCTCAGCTCGCTGGCCGAGCAGTCGCAACGGCTCCTGCCGATCCTGGAACAATTGACGCCGGAGAAGTGGGAAGCAAAGGGGGCGCCCGCCGCTTACACTGCGCAATGGCGCAACGCGCGCAGTGAAGTAGGGTACTTGCTGGGCGCGGCCGAAGCCATGAAGAAGCAACCGGAGAAGCTCACGCTGGGGCTGGAAACGCTGTTCCGCCTGCAGGCCGTCGAAGCCCAGGTGAATTCGTTGATTGATGGCGTGCGGCGCTATCAGAATCCCGCCGTCGGCGACCTGCTGGTGAGCGTGGTGTCCGCCAATTCCGGCAATCGCGATCAGCTGCGGCAATATATCACCGACTTGGCGCAGACCAAGGAACAGGAATTCCAGGTGGTGGATCGCGAAGCGCAGCGCTGCCGTGGGACGCTGATGCGCCAGCCGCCGGCGCGGCCAGCTCCTACCGCTCCCAAATCCGGGCCGCCCGCGTCCGTGGCGCCGCCCGGCGCGCCGCCGGGCACCCCACCAGCGCGGAATGCGAAGTAGGCGAGAGAAACCCCATGAGTGAGACCACCACTTTCCAGTGCAGTATCTGCGAAGAGCCTTCCACCGAAATTTGCGTCTATTGCACCAAGGACGCCTGCACCAATCACCTGTGCGAAAAGTGTAAACGTTGCAGCGACTGTTGCCAGTGCGACTTCCGGCGCCACGACGATTAGCGGGCGTGCGGCGCGGCACCCCTCACGCGCTAAAATTGGTCGAAATGCATTTCCTCGCCGAAAGCCTCGTTGAACTCATCACCCAGACCGCCACTAACCTGCCGCCCGACGTGCGTGAAGCCATGAGCCGCGCGCTGGCAACCGAGCTGCCCAACACTCAGTCCTCGCAGGCGCTGAACGTGATCGCATCGAATATCGATATGGCGGCTGAGGATCAGGGTCCCATCTGTCAGGACACCGGCATGCCCACCTTTGTGGTCCACACGCCGGTGGGTGTCAATCAGATTGTGCTCAAGAGCGCGATTCAGGAAGCCGTGGCCGAAGCCACGCGCCGCGGGAAACTGCGTCCCAACTCCGTCGATTCGCTCACCGGCAAAAATAGCGGGAACAACCTGGGCGTAGAAACGCCCGTCATTCACTTCGAGCAATGGGCCGAGGATCAGATCGAAGTGAAGCTCATTCTCAAGGGCGGCGGCTGCGAGAACAAGAACATTCAATATTCGTTGCCCAGCGATCTGGAGCACATGGGCAAAGCCGGCCGCAACCTCGAAGGTGTGCGCAAGTGCATACTGCATGCCGTGTGGCAGGCGCAGGGGCAAGGCTGCGCTCCGGGCGCAGTCGGCGTCTGCGTTGGCAGCGACCGTGCGCATGGCTACGTGCTCGCCAAGGAGCAGTTGTTTCGCACCCTCGACGACGTAAACCCGCATCCCGACCTGGCGCGGCTCGAAAGCGAAGTGGTGGAAGAAGCCAATCGCCTGGGGATTGGCGCGATGGGCTTCGGCGGCAAGGTGTCGCTGATCGGATGCAAGATCGCCGCCGCCAACCGCCTGCCCGCCAGCTTTTTTGTGTCGGTGGCCTACGAATGTTGGGCCTTCCGGCGCTTGGGAGTCAGGCTCGACGCCGCAAGCGGCGCGATCACCGGGTGGTTATATCGCGATCCCGCGCGGCCCGTCGAAAAAATGACACAGGGTGCGGGCTTCCCCCTCACCGGCCGCGAAATCATTCTGCGGCCGCCCATTAGCGAGGAGCAAGTCCGCGCGCTCAAGGTGGGCGACGTGGTGCTCGTCACGGGTGAGTGCTACACCGGACGCGACGCCGTGCATGCGCACCTGATGGCCAATCCATTGCCCGAAGGTGTCGATCTGCGCGGCGCACTGCTCTACCACTGCGGTCCCGTGATGCTCAAAAGCGGGGAGCGTTGGACTGTCAAAGCTGCGGGACCCACCACCAGCAGCCGCGAAGAGCCGTATCAAGCCGACATCATCCGCAAGTTCGGGGTGCGCGCGGTGATGGGCAAAGGCGGCATGGGGAAGAAGACCTTGGCTGCGCTCCAGGAGTACGGTGCGGTTTATCTCAACGGCATCGGCGGCGCAGCGCAGTATTACGCGCGCTCCATCGACCAGGTGCTGGGCGTGAGCCTGCTCGATTTCGGCATCCCCGAAGCCATGTGGAAGCTGCATGTGCACGACTTCATGGCTATTGTGACCATGGATGCGCACGGCAATAGCCTGCACGCGGAGTTGGAGCGGGAGACCGGCGAGAACCTCGAATCCCTGCAGGCTCCGGCGGCTATTTCTTCGCGCTGACCGCTTCGGCTCTGGTCAGGTAGAGCACGAAAGGCGTCACCTCAAACGGCATCTTTTCGCGCGGCGAGAGCGGCGCGAGCGGTCGCATCTTTACCAGCGCCAGGCGATTCGTCCAGGGATTCAGCTTCACCCGCGAGCCCAACGGCAGCGCCGCGATCTGCTCCAGCTTCTCGGGTTCGAGCGCTGGCGCCGCCGCCGCGAAACTTTCCAGACGCGCCAGCGCCGCCGGATCGGCCACCTGATCGCCCAAACTTGCCTGCAACAAACGCGGCATGGCAGCGCGGCGCGCGGCCAGCGACCTGAGGAACAACCCCGTATTGGTCAAGTTTGAATAAGGTGACGCGCGCATCATCGCGATGGCCTTCTCCGACGCGGCCTGCATTTCCTGCGCCGGCCGCCCAAAGCGGAAACGCTGCAACAGTTCGAGATCGCTCAACATGGTCTGGTTGTTGAAAGCGAACTGAGTTTGCGTGGAGTGTCCCAGAGCGATATGCGCCAACTCGCCCGCGAGCGTGAGCGCCAGGCTCCCTTCATCCGGCAGAACGTCAATCAAGCCGCGGCTGATAACGATAGTGTGGCCGATGGTAAAAGTCTCGAAGGGGGTGGTCAGCAGCACCCGGCAATGAGCTTCGATGTCGAGTTTGGAAGACACGATCAAATTGTTGACCACGGTGTCGAGAACTTCCTCCACCGGCCCGGGCGGCGCGAGCAAGCCGCCTTTTTCGAGGCGGGCCAGCAGATTT
>Ga0105237_10005300_pt1 | contig 14585 bp, 16 predicted proteins | sample KBSC24metaG_FD_81520 | JGI IMG/M metagenome (GOLD analysis project Ga0105237, IMG submission 81520) | Corn rhizosphere microbial communities from Kellogg Biological Station, Michigan, USA - KBS C2-4 metaG | ecosystem: Host-associated > Plants > Roots > Rhizosphere > Soil | place: Michigan, USA... | reverse complement strand
TGGGATTACCGCCGGGTGCACCCTGATCGCCGTGACCGCCTGCGATACCCTGGTTGCCGCCGGGCTTGAAGTCATCGGCGTCATTGCCACCCGTACCATCGCCTTTGACACCATGCATGAGCGCTTTTGGCCTGGGTTTGGGGGGAGTGGGGGTAGTCTCGGGCTGTTTGACAGGTTTGGCCGGTATTTTCACTACTTCCTTATCGGGGATCTTTGTAGCATTGGGTTTTGTCACCGGCGCTTTTTTTATCACGGGGGCGTCGTCCTTGTTGTTATCGTCCGTCTCGACGTCCTTGACTGCTTCTTTTGTTACCACGGCCTGTTTGGGCGGGGTATATTTTTCATGATCCTGCGCGGAAGGTTTTCCGGGGAGATAGGGTTGATTGGTGCCCTGTCCCTGGTCGCTATTGCCAAGGTTGACCTCGATGCCGTCCTCGATGGGAGGCACCGGCTGGGAAGGCAGGGTCCAGCTGACGACAAAGAAAAATATCACCAGCAATGCACAGACACCCAGGGTATACCCTGTCGCCTTCGCGTTTTTTTGAGATTCAAAGCTATCTGTCATACGTGTTTGCATGGTCCGGATGCTCCGGCCCTATACAAACGTACAAATTATGGGCTAATTGCCGGCCTGGAACTACACAAAATGTTAATATTTTGGGGGGTTGGTGGCATGCTTTTTTGGGAGGTGCCGTAAAGATATTTTATGGCTGCATTAACTGAAACGGCGTTGACGGTAATGAGCACGGCTTTTAAGGAGGGGGGTGATATTCCTCTTAAATACTCCTGTGAAGGCGAAAATGTCAATCCACCGCTGGAGATAAAAGGATATCCCCGGGGAACGAAAACATTCGCTGTCATAACGGAAGATCCGGATACGGGGCATGGCGTCTTCGATCACTGGCTGGTGTGGAATATTCCCCCGGATAAGCCCATCGAGGAAAATAATACTCCCGGCGTGTACGGGAAGAATGACTTCGGCAATCGTGGTTATGGCGGGCCTTGTCCGCCCAAGGGGAAACATCGCTATTTTTTCTATGTATATGCCCTGGATGCAGAGCTCGACCTTCCGCCCGGATCTACCAAGGCAGCGTTAAAGCGGGCCATGGAGGGGCATATCCTGGCAGTTGGAGAATTGATGGGATACTATATGAAAATAAAATAGCTTTTAGGAGCTTTTCTTATACTTCATTGGGTAGTGTACGTCATATGCCATTTCGTAGCCTGCATTGGAGACGACGGCCAGTCTTTTTTGGTGTCTTTTCTTATTTATGGCGTAGATAGCGGCAACGGCAGCGGCTCCGGCCATGAGGGTAACGAGGGCTGTAGTGGCGATAAGTTGCTTTTCCTTCCTGTTCATATTGTGATCTTTGGGGCATGCAGTGCAATCAGGGTGCCAAAAAATCATCCGATGCGATGATATAGTCTACCGGGCATCCATTTGGCCAGTTTGGCCACCAGCCACCAACGGCGGGTAATATAGACCCTCCACCGCCTTTTTCGCAGGGCTTCCACGATCTGCCGGGCTGCTTTTTCGGGTGGGGAGACCCAGAATCTTTTTTCCGCCTTGGCCATTTTGGTGTCTACGAAGCCGGGTTGGATATCGGATATATATACGGGCCATCCCGCCTTTTTGGCTTTCATATGGAGACCTTCGAAATAAATGCTTTGGAAGGCTTTGCTGGCGCTGTACGCAGGGGCTTGACTATTGCCCCGGATGCTGGCGATGGAGGAGGTAGTGGCCAGCTGTCCGCCGCCATGAAGGACAAAGTATTGAAATGTAAAATGGGTGATGGCGATGAAGCCATTGACATTTACGTCCACCGTCTCCTTATCTATCTTCCAGTCCAGGAGGTCGCTGACATCACCATAGCCGGCGTTGTAGATAAGTAAGTCCAGCCCTTCCAGTTTTTCGATAAGGGATTGCAGGTGGGCGATACTTTGGGGAGATGTTACATCAAAGCATTCCGTGACGATGTGGTTGGGAAATTCCAGCTGCAGGGAATATAACAGATCGTGCCGGCGGCCGGTGACGCCTACCAGGTGGCCATCGCCTGCATAGATACGCGCCAGTTCCCGGCCGATGCCGGAGGTGGCTCCTATGATGATGATCTTCTTCATGGAAGTAAGATAAGTAAGATAGTGTGCGCAATTGGACTTTCCGAAAATTTGGTCCAATTGCTGCAAATGGTTAATGTCTGGCCTTCGGCCAACGGACCTGTGTTCCGTTTTGGATCAATGCCTCAATGTGCGAAATTCTCCTGGTAATTCCCTCTGATCCTTTCCATGGGGGGATTGAAATACCCAAATCGCACCTGTGGAAATTCTTCCCTTATCAATTCCATCAACTGTTTGACGCCCATAAATTCCCCTGTGTCGGTGACGCCGAGCTTGCCCAGGTACCAGTCGGGATCGATGTTGAAATTACGCCATTGGATCATGGTCAGGTCCGTGTCGCGGATGAGCTTGCGGAGGGCTTCATATTCTTCCACACTGTCGGTCATGCCGGGGAATACGAAATAATTGATACTGGCCCATCCGCCAAAGCTGCGTACCACTTTCAGGCTTTCCACGATGTCTTCGAAGCTATAGTTGTTAGGGCGGTAGTAGGCTTCATAGATGGCTGCGCGGGCGGAATTGGTACTGACGCGGATCGAGTCCAGTCCGGCCTCGCAAAGGGCCTGTACAGCGGCCGGCCGGCTGCCATTGGTATTGATATTAATACTGCCCCTGGAGGTGTGTTTGCGCATTTCCAGGATGGATTCGCGGATGGTCTCCCACATCAGGAGAGGTTCCCCTTCACAGCCTTGTCCGAAGCTGACGATGGGGTAGGGGGCTGTCTGAAGATGAGGGACGGTGAATTCCACTATCTCTTCGGGGGTGGGTTTGAAGGTGAGCCTGTCTTGTGTAGAAGGAATGGCTTCCTCCTGTGGCTGGAAGGAGATACATCCGATGCAATTGGCGTTACAGGCCGGTGAGCTGGGGATGGGGCATTCCCAGCGTCCCATAAAATAGTTACGCGCTGCCGGGCAATGGTAGGTCAGGCAGCAATTTTCGGCCAGGTGACGTACGAGCCGATTGGCCGGATAGGCTTTTACTATCCTGTCGACTCCGCTGTTGATGACATCCCAGTCATATCCTGCGCAATCCTGGCGGATGTCCTGTTCAATGCGAACAGCGGGAACATAAAATTTAGCGTCGTGCCAGCCGGCGGCGGTGTAGCAGAAGAGGGGGAGGGTAGGGGCGTCCTTTTCCGTCTCGTAGGCTGCCAGGTAGAGCCCCGTGTGCGCCGGAGGTATAAAGGCGGCTACGGCCCATCCTTTTTCACAGAGACGCATTTCTCCTGTAAGGACATCGATGCCGATCCCCTTTCTTCCCGGCAGTTCATAGAGGGACCCGCCTTCGGGCAATTCTATCCAATCTTCTTCGGGGATTGGCAGAGCATCCCATCCACTGCGGCCTGTAGCGTATAAACTTGTGTCTTCAAAAATGTTCCCTTTTCCGTCGGAGTAGAGAATGTAAGGTGATCTTGTCAGCATTTTCCTAAATAATGCCTACAAAATTCGTGAATTTGTTCCAACTGTGCGAAAGTTAGATTTTTTCGGAGGTCGAAATTCAGACGCTGGCTGTCCGAAGTAGTTATACGAATGGAATCGTAGCAGGTTTCGATGTCATTGATATGGCTCCAGAGGAGGAAGCGGCTTTCGGGCAACCCGGGCAGGGTGACCCCGATGTGGTGCAGGGAGAGCTGTTCTTTTCTCCGGAGGCTCCTTTCGCAATAGAAAAGATAGCTGTACCCGAGGCTAAGGGCGAGGTGTACGACGGCTGTGGTCCAATTGCCTGCCAGGAGCATGATCAATCCGATGCCCAGGAAAAAAATGATCTCCACCAGGCGGAAGAACAGGTTTACCCTGGGGAGCAGGAGCAGGTCCCGGCCTGCCAGCACCAGGACGAAGATGTCCATGGATATCAGGAGCTGGCACCAGAAATAGATGGTGGGCATTTCCTGCCGGTGGACATGGCTAAGGGCATGGGTGAGGATAAATAATGCGGCCGTGGCGTGGAGCCACCTGCTGGAACGCTTTAACTTCTCGAACGTTGGATGAACGACAGGGAGTGATATCGAATCCATACGGCAGTTATTTGGCCTAAGATGCGAGCGTGCGGACATTCCACAAGAATTGTTGAAAGATTTTTCGGGCCCGCCTATGGGGTGGAAAATTCCTCCAACCGACTGCGGCAATAATCGTTGAACTCATCTTCATCGGCGTCGTCTTCGTCCTCATCGTCCACAACCTCTTTCTGGAAGAGGCGGTTGTCCTTAAAGTCCATTGTCAGCAGTCCGTCCCGGAGGATGATATTGGAAAAGGCGGACCAGTCATACCGGCGGCGTATAAGGGAGTTGATCACCACCCTGTCCTTGTCGAAACCTATTTCCAGCGGGCGTTTGGTCTGGTATTCCAAAAAAGCCAGCATTACAAAAAGAACGCAGATCCAGGGCATGAAAGGGCTTGCTATCCAGCCAAGGGCCGCCACCATCAGGAGGTAACGGTACCGGATGTGTGTACGACCTGCCCGTCTGGCAATAAAGTTGACGGCCAGACCTGTCAACAGGATAGCTGCCGCAGCATAAAGGAACCAGGAGGATGATCTCACTGCATGATAAAGAAAGCTAATGGAAGAAAGGAGGCATAAAAAGAAGCTTAATGCGTCCGTTGCTTTTTCACTGTCCTTTTTGAGAATGACGACATATTGATAGTGCATGTCAGGAATTACTTGCTACGAGCAAGTTACAAAGTTTCCACAACACGCGGGCGCCAACGTTGGCATCCCAGTCCATCTCGCCTACGCCAATTTCGGCCAGGTCGAAGCCAATGAATTTACGTCCGCTGTGTATGATCTTTTTTATGAGGTAGAATACCTGTTCGGCTTCGAAGCCGCCGTGTACGGGAGTACCTGTGTTTGGACAAAGCTTCGGGTCCAGCCCGTCGATGTCAAAGCTGACATAAACCTTGTCGGGGAGATGGGAGACTATTTCGTCCGCAATTTGTCTCCAGCTTTGCCCTTCGTAGGTGCGTTCCTTTATATCCTTGTCAAAATAGGTGATGACCTGGTAGTTGCTGTTGCGGATATAATCCCATTCTTCCTGGCAGTAGTCGCGCACGCCTATCTGTACGAGTCTTTTCAGCTGGGGTATTTCCTGGAGAGCGTTGTACATGATGCTGGCGTGGCTGTATACAAAGTTCTCGTAGCATTTGCGCAGATCGCAGTGTGCGTCTATCTGGAGAATGCCGAAGTCGCCGTGTTTTTCCGCGATGGCCTTGAGATAGCCGAGGGGGATGCTGTGGTCGCCGCCCAGCAGGCCTACCAGCTTGCCTTTCTCCAAAAGAGAATGGGTCTGTTCATATACCCATTTGATGAGATTGGCGCTGCCTTCGTTGATCTCCTTGAGGGATTTGCACATGAAGCTGTTCTTTTCCAGCACTTCTCCTTTGGAGGTATAGTCGATGTAGAGTTCTGCCTCTTTACGGAGATAGTCGCTCTTCATGAGCACCTTCCTGTCGGGCTGGCGCATGTAGAAACCTTTTTTCCAGGCGTCGTCGCTGTCGCTGTCAAAGAGGTCCACCTGCATACTGGCGGAGAAGACGTGTTCTGCTGCGCGGGCTGTGCCGGCGCCATAGCTAACGGTGACCTCCCAAGGCACAGGCAGGATTACAAGACGGGCATCTTCTTCTGAGAAGGGGAGCCCGAAAATATTGTTTTTGGGATTACTGGCTCCATTGGGATCGAAATGCGATAAATCTGTCATTGTCGTAGAAGTATCATTACAAGTGAATGTGCAGGGTTCGGTTTCAAAACGCAGCGCAAGTTAGTACAGTATGGGCTATACACAAAATATGTGAGAAAAAATAATGTTTGAACGCCGAATTTTATAAAATCTTTACATGGTCGGACACGGTCCGACCGCCCGAAGGGCCATCATAAACGAGTTCAGGCTGCCTTGGCAGCCGTCTAAAATGATGTTTGTTTACTTATTAGTAAGTAAGTACCTTGCGGTCTTGTCCCACACACGCGAAAATATCATCGACCTGGCGGAGGAAATGATCCGTACGAAGGGGTATAATGCTTTTAGCTATGGGGATATTGCCGGGGTGCTGCATATCCGGAATGCGGCCATCCATTATTATTTTCCATCCAAGGCCGACCTGGGTATCAGCGTCGTAGACAGGGAGATAGGCAAGATAGCCGGCTCGCGTGCAGAGTGGGAGGGTCTGCCGGGCAACGTGCAATTGAGGAAGGTGATGGAGCGATTCTATGGCAGCCACCAGCGGGGATGGATCTGTCTGAACGGGTCATTAACGCCGGATTTTCTGACCTTGCCGGGCGGGATGCAAAAGAAGGTGAAGCAGATGTGTGAGGTGATACTGGATTGGATGACGGAGGCGCTGGAGAAGGGACGGAAAGATGGGACACTGGTGTTCGAGGGGGAAGCTGAGAACAGGGCCTTGCTGGTCATTTCGTCCTTATTATCTTCGCTGCTGCTGGCAAGGGTATTGGGTAAGGAGGTATTTACCAGGATGCTTGATCAGTTATTGAAAGACATAGAATGCACTCCGGCCCGCCGGCCGGGGCTGGAATGATAACATTAAAACAGAGCAATCATGAAGCGAGTAGTTGTCACGGGGATGGGCGCCATCACTCCTTTGGGGAATGATCCCGCGTCGTTTTGGGCTCAGTTAAAGGCCGGCGCCAGTGGGGCGGGACCAATCACCCATTTCAATGCAGCTGCCTTCAAAACGCGGTTTGCCTGTGAGGTAAAAAATTTCGATCCTTCTTCCAGTCTGGACCGGAGCGAACTAAAACGTACGGACCTGTTTACGCAATATGCCATGGTGGCGGCGGATCAGGCCGTAAAGGATGCCGGTCTGGATATCAGCAGGATGGACCCTTTTGATGCGGGTGTCATCTGGGGCAGCGGCCAGGGGGGGATGCAGACCTTTGAAGAGCAGGTAAAGGAATATACCCAGGGCGAGCGCACGCCCGGCGGAGGACCTCAGCCACGGTTTAGTCCTTTCTTTGTGTCCAAGCTGATCGCCAACATGGCGTCGGGTATGATCTCGATCAAGTATGGTATGATGGGTATCAATTATACAACGGTATCTGCCTGCAGTACGTCCAACACCGCCTTTATGGATGCTCTGAACTATATCCGGCTGGGCAAGGCGAAGGTGATCGTCTCGGGTGGTTCGGAAGCTCCCATCACCGAGGCGTCCATCGGCGGCTTCAATGCCATGAAAGCGTTGTCGACCCGTAATGACGATCCCAAGGGAGCATCCCGTCCCTTTGATGTGAGCAGGGATGGTTTTGTGATGGGAGAGGGGGCTGGTGCGCTGGTGCTGGAAGAGTATGAGCATGCCAGGAGCCGGGGGGCGCATATTTATGCCGAGCTGGCCGGCGCGGCCATGACGGCGGATGCTTATCATATTACCGCAACGCATCCGGAGGGAGCGGGCGCCAGAAGGGGCATGGAAGAGGCGCTGAAAGATGCCGGGCTAAACAAGGACGAGGTAGACTACCTGAATATGCATGCTACTTCTACGCCAGTAGGGGATATCAGTGAGATCAATGCCATTGTACGGCTGTTTGGCGAGGCCCCGGAAAAGCTGATCCTCAGCGCCACGAAGTCAATGTCGGGCCATTTACTGGGGGCTGCCGGGGCTATCGAGGCGATTGCCTGTATTATGAGCATCCGGGAAGGGGTTATCCCCCCCACCATCAACACAAAAGTGCTAGACCCCGCCATCCCGCGCAGTCTTAACATTTTGTTGGGAGAAGCCATCGACCGGCCTGTTAATGTGGCCATGAGCAATACTTTCGGATTTGGGGGGCACAACGGTATTGTCGTATTTAAAAAGATGTAGTACCACCTGACACAAATCATGTTAATGATATTGTTTTTGGAGTAACTTTGCCCCCTGTTATGAAGAAAGTACAAATCATTATACTGGCAGCAATTGCGATCTCCGTGGCTGTTCTTATCAGCTGGATGGGTAATCTGTCCACTTACGAGACCATTGCTTCCGCCAAACAGAAACCCGGCAAGACCGTTACGATCATCGCTCATATGGACAAACAGCAACCCATGGAGTATGATCCCGTAAAGAATCCCAATTACTTCAGCTTCTATATCAAGGATACCCTGGGCGCAACGGCCAAGGTAGTCTATCATTTTGAAAAGCCTTATGACCTGGAAAAGGCCGAAAAGATCACCCTTAAAGGAAAGATGAACGGGGATATTTTAGAAATATCCGAGAAGACAGGCATTCAGCTGAAATGTCCTTCCAAATACAAGGATGATCCCAACATGGCCAAGAAAGAACTGACTCAAAACTAATATCCGATCATGGAATATATAGGTGAACACCTTTTGCCCGGCAAGATCGGGCACTTCTTCGCTGTTCTTTCACTGGCTTCTTCACTCGTCGCATGTATATCGTATTTCAAGGCCACCAACGCTAAGGATCCTCTGGAGGAAAAGAGCTGGAAAAAACTGGCACGGCGGGCGTTTGGGATAGATGTGCTCTCGGTGTTCTCCGTACTTGTTACCATCATCTATATTATCAGCAGCAGGCTGTTCGAATACAATTTTGCCTGGGAGCATTCCAGCAGGGCTTTGCCTATGAACTATCTGATGGCCTGTATCTGGGAGGCGCAGGAGGGCAGCTTTCTCTTATGGACCATCTGGCTTTGTGTGCTGGGCGGTATCCTTATCAAAAAGGCGGGCAAATGGGAAGCTCCTGTCATGACCGTGATGACCTTTGCGCTCTTTTGCGTTGCCTCCATGATCCTTGGGATCTATGTATTCGGACATAACATCGGGATCAATCCATTCATACTCTTACGTGAGAAAATGACCGGAGCGCCGATATTTCAGCGCGCCGACTATCTCAGCTTCCCCCAGATGAAGGATGGTCAGGGGCTGGCCGCCTTGCTGCAGAACTATTGGATGACGATACATCCGCCCATCCTGTTCCTTGGATTCGCCTCTACCATCGTGCCCTTTGCCTATGCCATCGCAGGGCTGTGGACAAAACAGTACAGCGGCTGGACAAAAGTGGCGCTGCCCTGGACCTTGTTCTCCGCCTGTGTGCTGGGGACGGGCATCATGATGGGTGCTGCCTGGGCATATGAATCGCTGAGCTTTGCGGGCTATTGGGCATGGGACCCTGTGGAGAATGCATCGCTGGTGCCCTGGCTGGTCATGGTGGCGGGTCTGCATACGCAGGTAGTCTACAATGCCACGGGACATTCCCTGCGGGCCACCTATTTCTTTATGATCACCCAATTCGTCCTGATACTTTATTCCACCTTCCTCACCCGCAGCGGCGTCCTGGGCGACACGTCGGTGCATGCGTTCGTGGATTCAGGGATGAATGTGCAGCTGGCGCTGTTTGTCTTTGTATTCCTTATCCCGGCCTACTGGCTTTATATAGCTCGTTATAAAAAAATACCTTTTATCGTCAAGGAAGAGCAAACAAGTTCACGGGAGTTCTGGATGTTCATCGGCAGCCTGGTGCTCTTTCTCTCTGCCATGTTTATCATCATTTCCACTTCCCTGCCTGTGATCAACCTGTTCCGCAAGGATAAAGTGTCGACCAGTGAGGACGCTGCCTTTTCGTACAACAGGGTAGAGATCTTTATAGCCATATTATTGGGACTTTTCACGGCCGTTACGCAATTCCTGCGATACAAGCAGACCTCCCGTGAATATCTGAAGAAGCTGACGCTGCCGACGGCGATAGCGCTTGCATTGTCCATACTGGTGAGTGCTTATGGCGGTATCAGCTACGACAAATACGGCGCCGGCTTTATGGTAGCCATTCACCTGGCCATGTTTGCCGCTCTCTATTCGGCGGTGGCCAATGTAACCTATATCTACACCGGCATGCGGGGAAAGCTGAAAGCGGCAGGGGCTTCGGTGGCGCACGTTGGATTTGGGCTTATGCTGGTGGGTATCCTCGTCTCTTCCGCCAAAAAGGAAGTGCTCTCTTATAACACTACGGGTATCATGCTGAACTTCGACCCTGAGGCCAAGCAGAATCCCATGGAGAATATCACGCTGCTGAAAGGTATCCGCACCGACATGGGGACATATTGGGCAACATATGTCGATGGCGATTCACTGGACCCGCGCAGCAAGGCGGAGTTCTTCCATATCCGGATGGAGAAAAAGGACGGAAAGCTGAATTTTGATCTTTTTCCCAGCTGGCTGAAATCCACTAAGGGACAGGCGCAGATATCGGCGAATCCGGATAAGTATCATTTTTGGAACAAAGACATCTTTAGCTATATCACCGCGTCGGACAATCCGGAACAACGGGGAGAAGATACGGTGCAGTTCAAAAGCAATCCGGTGGCTGTACATGACACGGCCTATTATTCCAAGGGATACATCGTACTGGATTCCGTCGTGATCAATCCGGAGAAATACCATTTTGGCAGAGGAGATACGGCGCTGATGGCGCATCTCACCGTGGTGAGCAGGGATAGCATGCGTTATACCGCTACACCCGTGTACTATGTAAAAGACAACGCACCCCACTTTATAAACGACACCGTCTTTGCTCAGAATCTCGCTGTACGTTTTATGGGTCTCTCCGAAGGGCGCAAGCTCAATATCGGCATTAAAGAATCTTCTACTATGACGCCTTTCGTCGCGTTAAAAGTTTATGAATTCCCGCAGATAAACATTCTTTGGATCGGAACCATCATTATGATCATCGGCTTCATTATGAGTATAATATGGAGAAGGCGGCAGGCTCGCTTATCCCGTGTTGAAGTTAGCTGACCTGAAGCACAGGGAGTTACATAAATTAACAATTAAATAGGGTTACTTGGACCTTGTGCAGGGTATTAATTATACGTAACTTTAATGACGCATGGCGTATCGCATCCACAAATACCTGCTTTTTGTCTCCGTACTGCTGATGGGTGCTTTGAGTCTTCATGCACAGCAACAACAGGATACCACCAATAATATCCCCGCCAATATTCCACGACCTGAGCTGGGGCCCAATGACACGATCATGGTACCTGCCAAAGTGTACCAGGGAGAGCTGATATCTGCCCGGACGATAGAAATGACCTGGGTGACAGCGCCGATGACGGCTGCCAGCCGCAGGAAGTATGAAGAATGGACGCGCCTCCGCAATGCCGTTTATGTCACGTATCCTTATGCGCGCAAGGCAGGGATCATCATCAACGAGATGAATGCGAAGCTGGCTCTTTTAGATAAGGAGAGCGACAGAAAGGCGTATGTGGAATCACGTGAAAAGGAGCTGAAAAAGGAATTTACCGATCCGTTGGAGAAGCTCTCCATCTACCAGGGAAGGGTATTAATGAAGCTGATCAACCGGCAGACGGGCAACAACTGTTATGCCCTTATCAAGGAATATAAAGGCGGGTTCACGGCCCGATTCTGGCAGACCGTCGCCTTCTTCTTTAGCAGCAATCTCAAACAGCCCTACGATCCCAAGGGCGATGATCAGGCCATCGAGACCATCGTACAGGAAGTGGAACGAATGTACAGGGGATGACCGGGCCAACCGGCCCTGGCGAAATTTCTTATAACTTAGTGATCTTTTCGATGATCCCGGTGGTGGAGAAGCCCGGGACGATGGGATTTATTACCACTCTACCGCCTGCGGCCATCACTTCTTTGGCGCCTACGATCTGGTCCAGGGTATAATCACCGCCTTTGACGAGGACGTCAGGCTGTACGATCTTTATCAATTCCAGCGGCGTATCCTCCCCAAAAATAATGACGGCATCCACCATGAGCAATGCAGCCAGGACAGTAGCCCGGGCCTGTTGCGGATTGATGGGGCGCTGCGGACCTTTCAGGCGGCACGTGGAATCGTCTGAATTGAGCCCTACGATAAGGAAGTCGGCTTCGCGTGCTGCGTCCGACAGGGAGGCGATATGTCCTTCGTGCAGGATGTCGAAACAGCCATTGGTAAAAGCAACGGTCTTACTGAGAAGCCGCCAGCGCCGCAGCTGGTGCTGCAGTGCGGGGAGATCAAAGATTTTCTGCTGAATAATTTGTGGGACCCTCATTTTTCTTTCGATTGACTTGTGGAAGGAGTATGAAGCTTGTTACGCCAAACAGGATAAAGCTAAGCAATTGTCCGAACCAAAGGAGCCAGCCAAGGGCCTGCCCGTAAGGGCTGCCCGGCACCCCGTAAAAAGATACCGTCTTCTCTACCAGGAGCGCATAGGCGCCGATGCCGCCGGGGGAGACGATCATACCTACGCTGCCCATTGCCAGGACGCTGAGGGCGTCCACGACCGTGAGGTGGCTGGTCTCGCTGATGGCAAAAAAGCCCATCCAGGTGCTAAACAGGTATAAGGCCCAGATGCCGACGGTGTACACAAAGAAAAGGGGTTTGTTCTTTAGATCCTTTACGCTGGTGAGACCATGCCAGATATTGACACCAACGGCTTTTATCTTTTGTACGATGTTGATATGCTCGAATTTGGACAGGAACCACTTTGCACCGAAGAAGAGAATGGCAAGGACGACGACCAGCGCAATTATTTTCCACCAGGCAATTTTACCGCTGGCGTTGTGAAAGAATGCCTCCAGGTTATCGGCAGTGAGGGAATGGATCACGTCGAACTGGAAGACGAGGGCGAGTCCAAAGACAGCCAGCAGGCAGATGACGTCGAAGGCTCTTTCGGCCACGATGGTTCCTACCAGCTTGTCTGCGGGTATCTTCTCGTACCGGGCGAGGACGGTGCATTTCACCACTTCCCCCAGGCGTGGGGCGCCGACATTGACGAAATAGCCGATCATTACTCCTAAGAATGCGTTTATACGTTTGGGTTTATAGCCGAGGGGCTCCATCAACTGGCGCCAGCGGAGGGCTCTTAGCCAGTGAGCGGCCAGCAGCAGAAGAAGAACGGGGACGAGGATCCAGTAATTAGCCCGGTGGAGAGAATCCCTGAGCTTTGCCCAGTCGTCCTTTTTCATGTCTTTCTGACTCAACCACACAAAAAACGCTGCCAATGCAGCGAAGAAAAGATATTGAAGTATTGTCCGGAGTTTCTTCTTCATACGGGCCCAAATTACAGCTTATTTCCTTCTTTTGGAAATACGACCCGGGGAGTAAATTTCTTTGCTTCTTCAAAATCCATATGTGCGTAGGAGATGACAATAACGATGTCGCCTACTGCGCCCTGCCTGGCTGCGGGACCGTTGAGACAACAGGTACCGGACCCCCTTTTGCCTTTGATGAGGTAGGTCTCTATACGGCTGCCGTTGTTCACATTGACGATCTGCACTTTTTCATTCCCGATCATATTGGCGGCGTCCATGAGGTCCTCATCCAGGGTCAGACTGCCTACATAGTTCAGGTTGGCTTCTGTGATCACGGCGCGGTGTACTTTCGACTTGAGGATTTCTATCATCATAATTTCCGCAAGATAACACTTCCGCCCATAGGAAGGTTCGAATATGTGCGGAAGGGCCGGCCCAAGGGACGAATTCAGAGAGTCATGTTGTCGATCAATCTGATCTCACCGAGGAATGCAGCCACAAGGGCGACGGCCGAAGGGCGGGCCTGACCACTGGGAGCTGATATTGTTCCGGGCACCGGCTCCAGGGTCAGCGGATTGGCGATACTCACATAATCTACCCGGAAACCATTGCGTTCCAGCAGGGTGGTGGCCGATTGGATGAGGCTGACTGTTTTTTCTCCTTTTTGCCAGCCTTCTTTTATTCCCATGAGGGTCTGATAGATGGTGACTGCCGTCCTGCGCTGGTCTTCGGAGAGGCGCATGTTGCGGCTGCTCATGGCCAGTCCATCCTTTTCGCGAATGATGGGGCAGGGTACCAGCCGGGTGGGAAGGCCGATGATCTCCAGGAGCCGGTGGACGACCATGCATTGCTGATAATCCTTCTGACCCATAAAAAGCTGGTCGGGCAGGACGGCTTCGAGCAGCCTGCGCATAACCTGGCATACTCCCTGAAAATGCCCTGGTCTGAAAGCACCTTCCAGGAGCGATTCCAAGCTCCCAAGGTCATATATTTCAAGGTCTTTTGTTCCATTGGGATAGATATCGGGGACTTCGGGGAGGTAAAGGACATCTACCCCGGCCTGTTCCAAAAGGAAAATATCATTTTCTATTGTAATGGGATACTTCTGAAAGTCCTTTGGGTCATTGAACTGGGTTGGATTGACAAAAATGCTGCAAACAGTGGTATCCGTCGCACCTTTAGATATATCAATAAGTGATATATGTCCTGCGTGCAGGGCCCCCATCGTGGGTACAAATCCGATGGATCTTTTTTCTGATCGTTGTTCATTCAGCCATTGGACCAGGTCGCTGCTCCTTTTGAGTAATAGCATAATTTTTCATTTATAGCCGTGGAACGCCCGTCACGGCACCAATTTTCCAATAAAATTGCCTAACTTTGCAAACCAATTGGTTAGGGGGTACGCTCAGGTTCGTCTCATTAATTAATTCTAATAATGCTACAAAAAAAGCGAATTTTATTTATTGCCAACGAAATGTCGCCTTAT
>Ga0105237_10005299_pt1 | contig 14585 bp, 12 predicted proteins | sample KBSC24metaG_FD_81520 | JGI IMG/M metagenome (GOLD analysis project Ga0105237, IMG submission 81520) | Corn rhizosphere microbial communities from Kellogg Biological Station, Michigan, USA - KBS C2-4 metaG | ecosystem: Host-associated > Plants > Roots > Rhizosphere > Soil | place: Michigan, USA... | reverse complement strand
GCCGCCATCGGCGAAATGCACCTGCCGGTCAACCATCCTGCCATCGTCGAAGTCATGTCCAAGGACGTGATCCACGATTTCTGTATCCCCAACATGCGCGTTGCCCAGGATGCGATTCCCGGCACGATGATTCCACTCTGGTTCATCCCGGTGAAGACTGGCACCTACGAAATCGTCTGTGCCCAGCTTTGCGGCACGAACCACGCCTACATGCGCGGAACGCTGGTAGTGGAGAGCGAAGCCGATTACAAGAAGTGGTTCGAGTCGACCGCCAAGCAGAGCGGCGCCACCGTGGCGGGCACTCCCACTCTAACGCCCGCCGTGAACGCTCTCTCGGCCAGTCTCGTGCAGAGTCACTAGGCTGCGCGCAAGATGCCGTCCGCCTCCAACGTCGGTACGAGAGGGCAGAGATCGATCTGAGCGCAGAAGGGCACGTCGCGTTCCATTCCGATCTTGAGCAGCTCCTGTCCGGCCCAACTGCCCAGTAGAACTTCGGGCAATTCCGCGCGCACGTCGTGGTAAAGTGAAATCAGCGCGTGATCGCATTTCAGCGCCTCGGCCAGCGCCCCCGCGACGATCGCATCATCGAGCCCGAAGGAGCCCTCGTAACCCGCGCAGACAATGAGCCAGGGAGGCCCCAGCTCGCGCAATCGCTTCGCCGTCGCGTCGAGATTGAGCAGGCTGGCGGTGAGAATCGCCCGTGCGCCACGACATGCCGCCAAAGCCTGCGTACCGTTCGTCGTGGTCAGGATGATCCGGCGACCCTTCACCCGTTCGGCGGTCATCTCATGCGGAGAATTGCCCAGGTCAAAACCAGAGAGGGGCTTCCCGCCTCGCTCACCTGCCAACAATGCCTGGGGATCGTTTTCCTTGAGGACCTGGGCCTCGGCCACGCTCGCGACCGGTTGCACGCCATTGGCTCCGTGGGCAAGCGCGACGGCGATGGTTGAAGTTGCGCGGATGACGTCGATCACCGCGCAGGCCGAGACGTTCAAGCGTTCTGCCTCCAGCAATCTCCACTGTGAGGGCAGGTAACAAATCTCGAGATCGTTCATCGCATGCAGACTATCAGCGGCGATAAAGAGCCGCGTCGAGAATCGACCAGAGATGAATGATCCAGCCGAGGAGAAAAAACCAAAGGAAACCCGCCAGCACGAATTGGATCAGCGCCATGAACGGGCGGCCCTGCACCAATTGGCCGAGGCCGGGAATGAAAAAGCTGCAGATCGCCGCCAGGACATTGCCCGCGGAGCCGGGGCCGGGAAGGTTCGACATAATCTCTTTTTAGTCCGCACCCGGTGAAAGTCAAAGCGTGGGACTTGAGGGGTAAGGTGGGAAACCGTAGGGTCGTCCCGTGAACATTCACGTGCCCGCCTACAGTCGGCGCCGGTTCCTGCGGGCGCTGGGACAGGGTGCGCTGCTGGCAGCGTTACCCGGGCCGTTGCTGGCGGAGGAGGGGAACACGGTCACGATCTCCATCCTCCACACCACCGATCTTCACGGCCACATCCTGCCCACCGTCGACTACGACGATCATCCCGACCTCGGCGGCCTCGCACGATGTGCCACGCAGATTCGGCAATGGAGACAGTTTTCGCCGCACAGCCTGCTCCTCGACATCGGCGACGTTTACCAGGGTACCGCCATCGGTCTTCGTTCACACGGAGCGGTGATGATCCGTTGTCTCAATGCGCTGAATTATGACGCCTGGGTGGTGGGCAACCACGAATTCGACTGGGGTGTCGAAACACTAGCCGAAAGCGTGAAACTTTCCTCCATGCCTGTCCTCTCCGCCAATGCGCTGATCGAGGGACGGTCAGCCGGCGCACTCGATGAAAAGTCGCATCCCCTGGCAAAGCTGAAGCCATGGCTCTTCAAGGAGATCGCCGGGATCCGCCTCGCCGTGATCGGTCTGACCACGCCCGGATTATCCGCATGGCTGCCACCCGAAAATCTCCATGGCTTTGAAGCGCTCGACCCGGTCGAATCTCTGCGCGGGCAATTGCGCGAGGTCGCTGCTCTCAAACCCGACGCCATCCTCCTGGCCGGTCACATGGGTCTTACACGCCGGGACGACTATGCCAATCGCATTGGCGCACTGACCCGCGAGTTTCCACAACTGGCTGCCTGTCTCGGCGGCCACACGCATCAGAATCACTCCAGCGAACTGGTGAACAACGTTCTCTACACGCAGGCCGATCATTACGGCATCTATGCTGGGAAAGTCGACCTCACCTTCGACCGCGACACGCGGCGTCTGCTCAAGCGTGAGGCGATTACGGTACAAATGGATCATCGAATTGCCCTCGACCCGTTGGTTCTTTCGCTGGCTCATACGGAACTCGACGCGGCGGAGCAGACCTTGTCGCAAAAAATCGGCGAATTGACCGAGCCGTTCAGCGTCTCCTCAACTTTCGGCCAACCCAGCGATGTCGAGCGGTTGATCGGGAGTGCCATGAAGGCCGCATTGCGCAAGCAAGGGCTCGAAATCGATGCTGTTGTTCACGGCCTTTTCGACGACAAACATCCGCTCGCTATCGGAACCAAGACCGTAACCGACGCTTGGGCAATGCTCCCCTACGAGAACCAGATCGTGACCCTCGAATTATCGCGCGCTGATTTCCTCGCGCTGGCGCAGGACTGTGGGTCCGCTCCGCACGATTTTCGTAACGTCATGGGCGTGCGCGTAGTGGGTGCCTTGGAGAGAGCACGCTTCCAGGTGGAAGATCTGCGCTCAGCCGATGGATCACCGCTCCCGACGAAGCCGGTTTACCGCGTCGCTCTCAACTCCTACGATGCTCAGTCGGCGGGCCAGAGATTTCCCATCGTCGCGAAGTTGGCGGCACAATCCTCCAGCCACCGCATCCTGCATCCCATTCAGACACGCGATGCGCTCATCGATTTCTTCGTTGCGCGCCAGAAAATGAGCCGCGACTCGCTTCTGGTTTGAGCCCGGCCTAGTGGATGAACCGAATCGTCACCGGGTAACGGTAAAACCCGCCGTCGGATGCCTTGACCGCGGCGATGATCGCGCAGATCGGCCCCCCAATGGCGATCGCAATGAAGAGAGGGAAACCGATCAGAATCACCATAAGGGGAATACAGCAGAGGGCGTAAAGAATGAGCGAGATGTGAAAATTCAAAACTTCCGCGGCATGGGCTGCGATCAAGGGCGAGTCGCGCCGCATCGCCAGATACAACACCAGCGGCAGCAGGAATCCCACGCCGAACAGCAGCGAGAGATGACAGAGGATGATCAGAACCTTGTCGTTTCCGGTGGGAGGAGGGAGAGGATCCATAAAAGAACTCGTGGGCTCGGCGGGATTTGAACCCGCGACCAAGCGATTATGAGTCGCCTGCTCTAACCGCTGAGCTACAAGCCCGACAGGGTCACGCTAGCGCCAAAAAGAGCCGCCCGTCGAGGATGTTCGCGGAAACCGGAGCTTAGGGATTCGGCGCAGGAGCCGGGCTCACGGGCGTGGGATCCTGCGGGAGCGCTGCATCCGGATCGGGCGGCGGTGGTGCGGGATTGTCGCTCTTCTTATTGAAGAAACGGTTGAGCTGCTTGGTGATCACGTTCTGGATTTTTGTGTTTTGCATCAGCAACCGCGTTGCCAGGTCGGTCTGCGGATTGGACGTCGTGCCGGTGACGTGAAACGCGATCGATCCACTGCCATCCTGCTGCTGCACGAACGACGCGGTCAGTTCCTTCGGCATCCGGCCCAACGCGTCGCGGGAAAGGACCAGGACCAGGTCGGCATTGAGATTGCCGTCGAAACCGATCACACCATTACCGGTCAGCTTGAAAATCGGCGACTCGGCCTGAAGTCCTGTGAACTGGGTTTCGCGGTTGCCGACCAGAAAGTGAGTTTGCGCCTTGGTGATGATCGGCGCATCGAGTTCCTTCACGCGCAGGATGCTCGACAGGCTTTGCAGGATCTTCACGCCTTCGAGCTTGCCATTGGTGATTTGCGCGTCGCCCTCGCCATTCAGGTCGCCCGTTTCCACGCCGCGCCATTTGCTTTGCAAGTCGAGTGAGCCGCTCAATTTGCGCGATGAATCGGGATTGAGCGCAGCCGTGACCTGCGCCAGGTCGAAACCCTTGCCGTTCAGATCGAGGATCGAAGGTCCGGAGCCCGCTAGCAGATAACCTCCCGCCACATTTCCATTGAAGGCCGAGGCGGCAAAAGGCTTCGCTTCGATTGAGCCGGGACGATAGGTGAATGGTGTCGTGAAACTCTTCGCCTTCAGGCCCGATGGCAAAATCATGGTGGCTACGTCCAACGTCCCCGTCACATCCTTCCCTTCGTTGTAAGCAGATGTGTTGGCCGAAGCATCGATTCCCTGCAAATCGATCGTCGTGGCGCCCGATTCATCGCGAACCGAAAAGGCGCCGCCATTGATCTTCGCCCGGTCCATCACGAACTGGAATCCCGTGGCGGCGGATGGGGCGGAGCCCGCGCTGCCCGTCGCGCCTGCATTGGGCGATGGCGTTGGGATGGCGGGCGGTGTCGCCTGCTTCGTCAGCACGATTTGCGGTTGGTCGAGCGTCACGCCCGTCAACTTCAGCGTCCGGTGGAGCAGTTCCTGCCAAGCGTAGGTGCAGTTCACATTTTTTACCTGCACCAGGAGCGCGCCCTGGCCACCCACGCGGCTCGGGTCGATCTGGGTAACAAGACCGTCCAGTTTCACTCCTTCGAAAACATTGAAATTCACCGTCTGGATCTGCACCGTCCCGCCGAGGCTCTGCCCGGCCCGCGTCTCGACTTCGTGCTTGAAGGCTTCCGAGTGGATGAAGGAGTTGAGCCACACCGCCGCTACGGCTATAGCTAGGACGACCAGTAAGACGAGGGCCGCCACGGTTATGAAGATCCAGCGAAAAGCGCGCATAGTCCCTCCAGTAAAGCATCGACTAATCCGGAGCCAATCTTGAATCGCATCTGCATCATCATCAATCCGGCCGCGCGCGGAACCCAGGCACGGCTTCGGAGGTTGGAAAAAATTTGTGGCGGCGCTGTCATCAAATCCACACGCGGCCCTGGCGATGCCGAGGCCCAGGCTGAGCGCGCTGTCGAGCAGGGCTACGACACCATCGTCGCCGCCGGGGGCGACGGCACGATCAACGAGGTCGTCAACGGCATCGGCACCGCCCCGGTCGCGCTCGGCATCCTGCCCATGGGCACGGTCAATGTCTTTGCCCTGGAACTCGGCATTCCGTTCAACCTCGAGGCCGCATGGAAAGTCATCCGCGCGCATAAAGTCCGGGCCATCGATCTCGCCAGCGCCAACGGTCACCTTTTTGTCCAGATGGCAGGTATCGGTCTCGACGCCCAGGTCGTCCAACGCAACAACCGCCAGGTCAAGCGCGTCCTCGGCCCCCTTAGCTATCTCCTCACCGCCACGCAGGTCGCCGCCGAGAAACCGCCCCGGCTTCGCGTCAGCAGCCAGGGCCATCCCACGGTCGAGGGCTCCTTCGTCCTCGTCGGCAACGGCCGCTTTTACGGCGGACCCTTCTCGCTCTTCAACGAGGCCGATCTCCAGGACGGCCTGCTCGATATCTGCGTCTTCAAGCACATGAATTATCTCGCCCTCATGCGTTATTTTCGCGGTGCGCTCTTCGGGTCGCTCTCAAAATTTTCTGACGTCCACTACTTCAAGGCCCGCGATCTCCTCGTCAAAAGCGACCGCCCTGTCCCCTTCGAAGCCGACGGCGAACTCGCGGGGCATGTTCCCGTCGAATTCTCTGTCCGGCGCAAAAAACTCCGCGTCCTCGTACCGGAGTGAAAATCATTCAGAGCCATCCGGATGATTATCCCGGATAAGAAGAGGGATATTCGAGGGTGAGATTTTTTCGCTGCTGCGCTATAAAGCAATTATACCGATGACCGCTTTTGCCCTTCCCCGGATCGCGTGGGTGCTGATGGGGATCATGCTTTGTTCCGCAAGTGTTCGCGCGGCTTCCGATGCAATCGTCTATCCCGCGATCGATTCCTTCCTCTTCGGCAACAGCGCGGTCAATGAGGTTGGACAGAAGTCGCTCGTCGAGGGCGGTGGATGCGCCTACCGCTACCTGGTGCCGAAGCACTACGACTCGTCGATCAAATACCCGGTCGTGATTTTCCTGCACGGCATCGGAGAGGGGGGGCACGACGGCATCAAGCACATGATGGCGGGGAAAGGCACCGCCAACGGCGCCCTCGCCCTCGCATCGACCGCAAATCCGAACAACCAGGAGGACCACCCCTGCTTTTTCGTCCTTCCCCAGGCGGGCAGCGGCTGGTGGGGGCCCGGCGGCATGCCCGATCTTCTCAACATCATCAACACGCTCGACAAGCACTACTCCATCGACAAGGACCGGATCGCTCTCACCGGAGTGTCGGGTGGTGGAATCGCCATCTGGGGTATTTTCAGTACCAAAGGCGGCGACATCTTTTCGTGCGGTGTCCCCATGTCATCCCATGCGGATGGCTTCGGCGCCATCCCTCGCAACCGGCCCATCTGGATTTTTCACGCGGCCAACGATCCCCTCATCGGCATCGGAGGAAGCGATATTGCCGCAACAACCCTACGGGATCGCGGCGACTCCGTCGTCTATACTCGCTACAACACTGGCGGCCATTCCCGGGGAACCTGGTCCGCCGCCTACCAGACGCCGCTACTTTTGCCCTGGATGCTCGCCCAACAGCGCGGCCAACCCATGCAGGGCGTTCTCAATCTTCTCATCACGAACTCGAGCCAGGGCAAGACGCTCAATCTTTCCGGTACGGCTGATCCCGCCGCTGGGTTCACCCGCATCGGCTGGAGCAGCCACGCGATCAAGCCCGGCACCAATCTGCCCGATTTCAAGATCGACGGCGACAGGCTTACTTCGAACGGCGCCACGTTCGACTCGTCCTACGTCGGCTACCGTCTCGGCCTCACCTACGCGTTGAAGATGTTCGGCACGCAGGAATATTTCGACGTCGTGGCGGTACCGAGTGATCATGTTCTCCAGCTCAATGCCGTGCCGCCACCCGATTGTAAATCGTGCCAGCTTTTCCCGCCCGGCGCTGACGGATTCAACATCATTCCGGGAACCGGCACTGTGCCGACGTGGACGATCAGTGACATTCCGTTGGTTGAAGGTCCCAACAAGATTCAGGTAATCGGAGAGCTGCCCTCCTGGTCCGCGACCAACGGCGGTCTCACCACAGTCAACGTCGCCTTCCCTGTCACCTACGCCCCCCATCCCGGCGACAATCCCGACACGACACCGCCCACCATCACGATCAGCGGTCCCACCAGCGATCCCGTCTTCACTACCGCCGATGCCACGCTCGATCTTTCCGGTACCGCTTCCGACGACACGGGCGTAGTCCAGATTACCTGGAGCTCGAACCGCGGCGCCGCCGAGGGCAAGGCCGTGGGAACCGGTACCTGGTCCACCGACAAGATTCCGCTCCTGCCCGGCACTAATGTCATCACCGTTCGCGCCACCGATGCGAGCGCCAATGTCAGCTCAAGCGTTCTTGTCGTTACCTGCACGGCTGCTTCGCGGGAGGAATCCGCTCCTGCCGAGAACAAGGGAATCTAGGGAACCTTTCCGTTTCAGGGCCGCACTTCGCGACCGAGCACGAGACAACGATTTGACTTCTCCAGGCGAGGGCGGGAATCGAACCCACGTATTCGGCTTTTGCAGAGCCGTGCCTTACCACTTGGCTACCCCGCCAGGAAAAGCATCGCGTCCCGATGAGGAACGGTGCCGGGATTAGAGCGGAAGGAAGCGGAGATTCCCATCAGCCGTGCGATAGGCCGCGCGGCGCAGGGCTTCCGTCGAACCGAGTGCGAAAAGATTTTCGCTCGCGAGGTTGAAGGCCCAGCGTCCGGCGCTTCCGCCCTGGCCGCAACACCCCGCCTGACTCCGGCGAACGGTGGCGCGCGGGTGATCACGACGGACGGGTGTTTTCATAAAGAGAAGGCCTCGTTGAATAGATCGGCTAAAGGAAGGGGTGGCTAAACCTCGAAGCATCTTGCCAGCCAATTTTTTGGCTAAATAAACGGGCATTCCGATCATGAATGGGAGAATAACTAAAATTTAAAATTTGTCTATAGGAAAAATATAGAATTGGTAAAAAAGAACTAATAAAGCCAAATCAAAAGCCCCGCCCCTCCACATCCTGCAATCAGAACCGTCCAGAGCACGATCCATTTAGCCCGGGAAAGGCGCTCCTCTGCTGGCGGCAGAAGGGTCGGCTCTGGCCAGCGATACCGGTAAAGCGCCAGCAGTGCGCCACCGATCAGCGCGGCACTCAGGAAGTAGAGGCACCAACCTTCGCGTGGAAAATGGAGATGCCATAGCGGATAGCGTCCACGGGGCGGAAACCGGATCAGAATGAAGGCTGCGAGATCGCCAAAGATCGCTCCGTAGAAAAAATCGACGACCACATCGAGCCAGTCTTTCTCCCGTGTATGGCTCATGCGGACGTTCCCAGGAAAAAGTGCCGCTTCAGCATGAAGGAAGCATAGCCTGCCGGAGATCAAAAGTTAAGCTTCCGTTAGAGACGAAACCGCCCTGGTATTTGCATCGCACGTCACACCCGCTAAAATTATCCCATGGACTTGAACAAGTTTACGGAACGGGCAACCGCTGCTTTGGGTGCGGCGCAGGATGAGGCGACGCGGCTGGGCAACCAGGCCGTTGACGTCGAGCATCTCTTCTACGCGTTACTGACGCAGGAAAGTGGTCTCATCCCCCGGCTCTTCGAGCGCCTCAAGGTCTCGCTCGATCTTCTCCTCACCAAGACGCAGGCTGCGCTTGACCATATCCCGAAAGTTTCCGGTTCCGGGGCCTCGGGACAGGTCGGCATCACCCACCGGTTGAATCAGCTTCTCGTCCGCGCGCAGGACGAGGCAAAGAAGCTCAAGGACGATTACGTCTCAGTGGAGCATCTTGTCCTCGCCATGTTCCACGAGGACAAGGAGAGCGAGATCTCGCGCATCTTCCGCAGTCTCACCGTCACGCGCGGCGCCTTCCTCACGGCCATGCAGGAGGTTCGCGGCAATCAGCGTGTCACCAGCCAGAATCCCGAGGCGACCTATGAGTCGCTCCAGAAATATGGGCGCGATCTCACCGCCCTCGCGCGGCAAAACAAGCTCGACCCGGTCATCGGCCGCGACGTTGAGATCCGCCGCGCCATCCAGGTCCTCTCCCGCCGCACGAAGAACAATCCCGTGCTCATCGGCGAACCGGGCGTGGGCAAGACCGCCATCGTGGAAGGGCTCGCCCAGCGGATCGTTGCCCGCGACGTGCCCGAGAGCCTGCGCGACAAGAAGATCGTCGCGCTCGATCTGGGCGCGCTTATCGCCGGTGCGAAATTCCGCGGCGAATTCGAGGAGCGCCTCAAGGCCGTCCTCCAGGAAGTGACCAAATCGGCGGGCCAGATCATCCTCTTCATCGACGAAATCCATACCATGGTCGGCGCCGGCAAGGCCGAGGGCGCAATGGACGCGGGCAATATGCTCAAGCCGATGCTGGCACGCGGCGAGCTTCACTGTATTGGCGCGACCACGCTCGACGAATACCGCAAGTACATCGAAAAGGACGCCGCGCTCGAGCGTCGCTTCCAGCCCGTGATGGTTAACGAGCCGAGCGTCGAGGACACCATCTCCATCCTGCGTGGCCTGAGCGAAAAGTATCAAGTCCACCACGGTGTCCGCATCCAGGACGCCGCGCTGGTCGCCGCCGCTGTCTTATCGCACCGCTACATCAGCGACCGCTTCCTGCCCGACAAGGCCATTGATCTGATGGATGAGGCCGCAGCCAAGCTTCGCACCGAGAACGAGAGTATGCCGGAGGAACTCGAGACCCTCGAGCGACGTGTGACGCAACTCGCCATCGAGCGCGAAGCGCTCCGGAAGGAGAAGGACGCTGCCTCCAAGGAACGGCTGGCAGAGCTCGAAAAGGAAATCGCCAACGTCCAGGCCGAGCGCGACCGGCTCAAGGCTCAATGGCAGAACGAAAAGGCAGCCATCGAGGCGACCGGCAAGCTACGCGAAGAACTGGAACAGGTCCGCAGCCAGATCGAGCAGGCCCAGCGCGCCAACGATCTCAACCGCGCCGCCGAACTCCAGTACGGCGTCCTGCCGCAGAAGGAAAAAACGCTCAAAGAGGCCGAGGAGAAAATCGCCAAGTCGGTAAAGGATGGGAAAAGCCCCCGCCTTGTCCAGGAAGAGGTCACACCTGACGAAATCGCCGAGGTGGTCGCCCGCTGGACCGGGGTGCCCGTGGCGAGGCTGCTTGAGGGTGAACAGGAAAAGCTATTGCGGCTCGATTCGATTCTGCACGAACGGGTCATCGGCCAGGACGAAGCGGTCCAGGCTGTCGCCGACGCGGTCATCCGCGCCCGGGCGGGACTCAAGGATCCAAAGCGGCCCATCGGCTCATTCATCTTTCTCGGTCCCACCGGTGTCGGCAAAACCGAGCTCGCCCGCGCGCTGGCCGCGTCGATGTTCGACAGCGAGGACAACATGGTCCGGCTCGACATGAGCGAATACATGGAGAAACACGCCGTCTCGCGTCTCGTTGGGGCGCCTCCCGGCTACATCGGCTACGACGAGGGTGGGCAGCTCACCGAGGCGGTTCGGCGCAAGCCCTACTGCGTCGTCCTCTTCGACGAGATCGAGAAGGCTCACGTCGACGTCTTCAACACACTTCTGCAAATCCTTGACGATGGCCGCCTGACCGATAGCCAGGGCCGCGTGGTTGATTTCAAGAACACGATCATCATCATGACCTCGAACATTGGCTCGCGGCACCTGATCGAAAACGCGTCCGAAAAAGCCGGCGAAATTTCCGAAGAGACACGCAAGGAGGTCATGGCCGAATTGCGCGCCCACTTCCGCCCCGAGTTTCTCAATCGCGTCGACGAAATCGTCCTCTTCAAGCCTCTCACGTTGAAGGAAATTGAGCACATCGTCGACCTGCAGCTTCACCTGCTTCGTTCGCGCCTGGCCGAGCGGCACATCGAATTGGAACTCAGCGAGACGGCGAAGGAACTGCTGGCGCGGCGCGGTTACGATCCGGTCTACGGGGCACGCCCTTTGAAACGGCTTATCCAGCGCGAGCTCGAGACGAAACTTTCCCGCGCGCTCCTCAAGGGCGAGATCACCGAAAATTCACGCGTCGAAATCGTCGCGAAAAAGGGTGAAATCGAGTTCGAAACGAAACCGCTCGGAGCGAAATCAAAGAAATAAAACGTCAGCGCGCCGCCAGCACAACCTGGCCGCCACGCTGGATGACGAAGAGGCCCTGGGTCTGGATGAAGATCACATTCAGGCGCACCTTTGTGCCGGGATGCATCTGCAGGAGCTCGTGCGGAAGGCTTTTCTCGTCGATGATCTGCCGGTTGCCGACCGAGACGATGATCATGTTGGGACGCAGTCCCACCTCGGAGGCCGGGCTTTGCTCCTCGACGGCGGTGATGATCATTCCGCCGGTCAGCTCGAGTCCCATCTCCGCCGCCTTCGCCGCGCTCAGCGGCTTCAGGGTCAGGCCGAGATGCTGGTGGATGGCATCGGCGATGGTCGCCATGGTGCTGGGCGTAGGCGGCTTGAGACCCCGCGCAACCGCCATGGCATCGTTGGACCAGGCGACGACGATGTCGTTGGGAATGGCGAAGCCGATGCTTTCGATCGCTGTGCCCGAAAGCTTGGCCGAATTGATGCCGACCAATCCGCCGTTCAGGTCGACGAGCGGTCCGCCACTGTTGCCCGGATTGATCGCGGCATCTGTCTGGATCAGGTTGTTGTAAATGTGTTCCTCAACAGTGAAGGTGCGGCCTTTGGCGCTAAGGATGCCCTGGCTGACTGAGTTCTGGTAACCGGCGGGACTGCCCAGTGCGACGACCGTTTCCCCGAGGTAATTGGGCGAAACGTAGCTCAGGTCGAAGTAGGGGAATTGAACGGTCTTGTCCTCGATCTTCAGCAGCGCGAGATCCTTCTCCTCATCCGACGTGACGATCTTTGCCTGGTACTTGGAACCCGAATTGAGCGTGATGTTGACCACCTTCTCCTTTTCCGCCAGCGCCACGACATGCGCATTGGTGATGATGTAGCCGTCAGCCGAAACCAGCAGGCCGGATCCGATGCTTTGTTCGTGCGTGTTTTTCACGCCGCGGAAACGGCGGAAGAAGGCATCGTAGGCGGTGTAGTATTCGGGCACCGTGCCCTCGGCCTGGATGTTGACCACCGCCGGGAGAACGTTTGCCACCACGCGGACGGTCGGTTCGTTCGTGATCTCGACCGAGCCGGGGGGCGGCGGAACCTTCCCTTGCGGCGTGGTTAGCGCGGGAGTGGGAGGGCTGTTGGTTGGAGTTTGGGGAGGAGGCGCAGCCGGCGGCGTCTGCGCGGAGACGCTGGCAAGGGAGGCATTCAGGAAAAGAAGAGACAGGATCAGTCGAAAGTTCATGATGCGACAGCCTTCACTTATGATGGAAGTTGGCTAGGAATCAAGTTACGAGAATGAAAGCGTTGTCTTCCTTGCCTCTCTGTCCTCCATGGGGCGATTACCGGTCTCCGGGATCGTTGCGGGAAATCTCTCCTGTCGCGCCGACCGAAATGGAGGTCCAGGCACTCTGGTTCGAGCAGCTTCATCAGCCCCTGCTCGCGACCGACGACGGCCGCATGGTCGAGGTGATCCAGCCCGGCTTTTGGAATCATGGCGGCGGCCCCGATTTCACACGGGCGGCACTTCGTTTCTTCAAAGACGGTAAGCCGGGCGAGATCGTCGTGGGAAACGTGGAGATTCACCTGCGTCCCGCCGATTGGAGTGCTCATGGTCATCATGCTGATCCCGCTTACGAGGGAACGATTCTCCATGTCGTCTGGGAAGCCAAAAGCGGAAAGGCCTTCTTTCCCGCCACGGCGTCATTCCGCCGCGTGCCGCAGGTTGTGCTCGGTTCGCAGCTCATAGCGCCGTGGTCGGAGTTGCAGCCCTTGTGTGCCGCGCTTCTGCATCGGCCTTTGCCTGAGGCCGTGCCGGGCCGCTGCTCCTCTGAGCTCGCCGCGCTGCCGCCGGAGCGGATGGCGGATATTTTGCGAGCCGCTGGATTTTTTCGCCTGGGACAAAAGGCGCGTCGCTGGCACTGGCGGCGGCATCTGGTCGGTCCCGGTCAGGCTCTCCACGAGGCGTTGGCCGAGGCGCTGGGTTTCCACGCCAATCAAATCCCCATGCGGCTCGTGGCCCAGCGCTTGTCCCGGACCAGGTTGCGCGGGTTGGAAGTTCAGGAACGGCTTGCCCATCTCTTCGGCCTCGCCGGTTTCCTGCCCGATGAAAGCCTCGCGCGACTCCGGGCGGAACCGCGGGTCTGGCTGCGCGAGCTTTGGGAAATCTGGTGGAAGGCGCGCAGCAGATTCGATTACGCGCTACTTTCACGCAGCCATTGGCGCCTGGCCGGATTGCGTCCCCTGAATCGCCCCGAGCGACGGCTGGCAGCCCTGGCCCAGGTCGTTCCGCGCATTCCAGAGCTCCTCGCCGCCCTGAAAGCGCGGGATGCGGAACGGTTCGGGAATCTCCTCCTGTCGGTTCGCGATCCCTTCTGGGAAAAGCACGCGACTTTCACGGGTGCGCCGCTACGCACGCCCTGTCGCCTGATCGGTGAGGAGCGCGTTCAGGATATCCTCATCAACGTCTTCTGGCCCTGGGTCTCGCTCGACGATCCCGAGGCCGCGCGGGAAGGACTTCGCTCCCTGAGCGCCGCCGCCAACAGCGCCACACAGATCGCCTCGCAGCGGGTATTGCTTTCGGCCCTCACCCCAAAGCAGCGTCGCGAGGCGCTGGTCCAGCAGGGATTGCTCCAAATTTTTCGCGACTATTGCCAAGCCGACTGTTCCCGCTGCCGTGACTGCACGTTCCCGGAGCTGATCAAATCGTGGCGCCCGTAACGGCCGCCGTTATTTATCCGTGGGATTGAGAAACCGGAAGACAAATGCCGCAAGTGCTCCCGCCGCTAATTCGGCCACGATGTAGGCGAAGAAATGTCCCGCCGGGAGAAGATTCATGATCAGTGCGCCTGTTGCTACCGCCGGATTGAAGGCGCCGCCCGAAATCGGCCCAACCGCGAAGGCGCCCGCCATGACCGTGGAACCAATCGCCAAGCCATAGAAGGAATTCCCGGCGTTCCCCTTGGCTGTGGCCACGTTCAGGACAACATAGGCGAGGGCGAAGGTGAAAAGAAATTCGGCCAGGGTCATCTGACCCAAGGTATAGGCGGAGACTGGAGAACCGGCTCCGGGGCTGAAGCCCTTGAGGTAATAGACCGCTCCCGCCGCGAGGCATGCGCCGACGATCTGGGCGATGAAATAGCCGGGAACGTCGCCCATCGGTAGGCGACCGCGCAATGCCACGGCCACTGTGACCGCCGGATTGTAATGGGCGCCCGAAATGTGGCCGCCTGCGAAAATCATGACCATGAGAACTCCCCCGATGGCCAGCGGCGCGATTACACCCGCGCTGGGATTGATGACGCTGACGCCGACGGTGAAGACGAGGAAAAAGGTGCCGATGAGCTCGGCTAGGTATTTTTTCATAGCGGGTATCGTACTGAATT
>Ga0105237_10005298_pt1 | contig 14585 bp, 10 predicted proteins | sample KBSC24metaG_FD_81520 | JGI IMG/M metagenome (GOLD analysis project Ga0105237, IMG submission 81520) | Corn rhizosphere microbial communities from Kellogg Biological Station, Michigan, USA - KBS C2-4 metaG | ecosystem: Host-associated > Plants > Roots > Rhizosphere > Soil | place: Michigan, USA... | reverse complement strand
TACTTTGATCTTTTGCCGGATCACCTGTCTGATGCCCTGTATGGCCAGGGAGTTCGTGGCAAAAAAGAACCCATCCACCACAGGCGCCGGCAGCAGCAGCTGCTGCATTCCCGATGCCGCCTCTTCTTCCAGGTGTTGATAGGAGGCCCGGATCAGCCACTGTTCCTGGAAAGGAATTCCTCCATCCTTCAACGCATCTTTATATCCCGAGATCCGCTCCACGATATGCTGCATACCTGTATCATAGGCCAGCATACCGATACGGCGGCCGCCCGTCTTGATCAGGTGCTCAACTGCCGTATAGGCCGCTTTATAATTATCTATCCGGACACAATTGGCTTGGACATTCGAAAAGTATCTGTCTATAAGCACAAAGGGAATACGCTTCTCCTGCAGCGCCATTATCTGCTCTTCCGTAAATTCCGCCGGTGCAATGATCAGCGCATCTACCTGGCGGTTCAGGAACGTGTCCAGCAGCGCTTGCGACTTCTCCACGCTCTCGTCATTGCTCCCGAAGATCACTGTATATCCCAATTGCTTGGCTTCATCCTCTACAATACGCGCTATCTGGGAAAAAAAGGGATTGGAAATATCTGCGACGATCAGCCCCAGCGTATTTGTCTTTCCGCTCTGGAGGCTTCTGGCAATAAGATTAGGACGATAGTTCAATTCGCGGGCTGCCTGCCGTATCTTCTCCGCCATTTCCACACTCACCCGGTCCGACTTGTTGTTGAGGACATAAGACACCAGGGCCGTGGAGACCCCTAGATGGCGAGCAATATCTTTGATGGAAACTTTCCTTTCCATGATCGTTGACTTTCGGCCATAATCGCCTTGGCCTGGACAGGCTCAGTCACCCCTTCTCCTCGTCCCGCTTCGCAATCATAGCCTGGACTTGTCAGGTCCAATTCGTCCTGAAAGGTCTGCTTAAACGTTTAAACAAGCAAATAAATCTCTCGCCCCCGACAAAAAATCATCAATAAATTTTAGCAAATTTTAGCTCCGGCTCGCCCGGCCCCAGCCAATTTTTCTGCCCTACGACCATCGCCCCTCTCAGTTTCCCGGGTCAGCTCCTCCGGACCCATCGCCCCGGACAAAAAAAAATCCCTACACTGCTGCAGGGATGCGCTAATCAAATACCATAACCATTAAACCTTATCCTATTAGAACTTAAAATTATATTCCTTCTTCAAAATATCTTGTAGAAATACTTCTACACCCTTACCATCCCGGACAGTTTTCCCCTTCGAAAGGAAAAAATCTTTACTTTGTCAGCCTTCTACCTTTCCGCGCCCATGTTCACCAAACCTTTTTGAGCCGCATGATGCAGCTTACATCCTTTAAAATTAAAGTTCTATGAAGCAACTGATCAAAACACTGCACTCCATCATTCATCTACAATCACACGATCTTTCGGAGGACGATATGCAAAAAAAGATCTCCATTGGTGTGAACCTGATGAGCGGCTGGATCATTCTGCTTACCGTCACAGTCGGCACCCTCTTTTATTTCATCTCTCACAATATCTTTATCCTCGTCGGCATCGTAATAGAGACAGCCCTGCTCATCGGCACAATCCTGCTCAATCATGTCAGGCGATATCATCTTGCCAGCCTGTCCATCTACCTCACCATGAGCACCGCCACCTTATATTACAGCAGCATACTTGGCCGCCCCGTAGAGGCTCAGCTAATGGTCGTCTATCTCATCGGCGTCGCCCTGTTCATGTTTCCCGATCTTGTCACCCGCATCATTTGCATCGCCGTCACCGTTAGCCTCCTTGTCCTGTTGGAGCTGAACTTTTCATGCCAGGTCATCCAATCCATAAAGGTGGATGAAGGCACCGCCCTGTTCATGCGGTGGTCCTCCTACGCCGTCATCATCTCTCTCGTCATTTTCACTTTCGTACTCTATTCCAGGAATAACAAGCTCCTCATGGACAGGCTAAGAAAACACGCCGAAGAAGTGCAGTTCAGCCTGGAGAAAGAAGAAAAAGCCAACGAAAAAAAGGATATATTCATCAGCAATGCCTACCACGAGATCAGAGCCTCTTTCTTTTCCATCTTCTCCATCCTCAACCTGTTCAACAAGGAAAAAACAGACGACATCAAGATAAAGGACTGGCGCAGGGCCGTCACCCATCTAAGGACAGCCTGCCAGATCTCCCAGAATATCATGGACAATATCCTGGAATATGAGAAATATCAGATTGGCACCCGCAATGCCGTGTACAACGACCTCATCGATATCCGTTCCCTCATCGACAACATCGTGGAGATTTATCAATACTCTGCGGACGAGCGGAAAGTAAGGATCATGGCCGAGATCTCCGAGGACATGGAAGAATACATCCTCAGTGACAAGGTCAAGCTCAACCAGGTTATCACCAATTTGCTGACCAATGCGGTAAAATACACCCGCTCCGAGACAGACATCACCATCCGCGTCACCAAACTGATCGATCACTGGCAGCTGTCCGTGGAAGACCAGGGAGAAGGCATAAAAGAATCCAATATTGATAGGATCTTCGAACCCTTCGTCACCGGCAGCCCCACAGGCATCGGCCTCGGCCTGTACATCACCAAAAAGACAGTCAATCTCATGAAAGGCGAAATATTCGTGGACAGCTGGCCCGACCAGGGAACAAAATTTACGATTTCCATGCCCCTGCAGTCCGTCTACGCGAATTGATCATTAGCCGGTCAATTCACCCCCACCCGCTCAGTTCATATAAATATGCGGGTATCTGGTAGTCTCCCGGGTGCTCCAATCCACATTGCCGCGCATCTGGTAGCCCAGCGCATCGATATATTTCTTCAACATGGTATTCGTCCTGTCGTCGAATATGTATATCCTCTCCGAAAGGTCGATAAACTCCCGAACCAGGTCATCATGGATCTGTACCGTACGCTGGATCGCCTCCTCCATGCTGATAGAATACTTGTTCTTTAACACCGTCACCAGGTTGTATTCCCCCTTATCCACCTGGTTCAGCTCCTTGCTCAGGGAAAAAAGATCGTTGGAGAAGCAGACAATGTTACGGCTCGTCTCCGTCAGCTTGCGCACAAACGGATGCTCATAGATATGCTCGTTGAGGTATATCTTTCCCGTCACCTCCAGCGAATCCGTGGAAAGATGTGCCGCACCCAGATATTGACGTATCTGAATATATTCTTCGAAATCAGGCTTCAGCCCGTTCATCATATGCTTGAACTGCCAGGCCAGCCCCTTGAACATCAGTTTTATACAATGAATGAACTTCATCTGCCAGGCCTTGTTCGTACGCAGCACCATCCTCCGCCAGAAATCGCTGAGAGCAGCCAGCACAGGACCGTCTTTCCTGATAAAACATTTTTTATTATATTCAAGTATCTCCATGAATTGGCGTTCGAAATTCACATAGGCCGCTTTGTCCTTGATAACATCCTTTTCGTCAAAAATATCATCGACCATGAATAACAAGGTATTGAAGTCACACCAGGCGCATATGTCCGTATAATCCCCCATCGGGAAACTTCGTGCAATAAATAGGGGGAATCTGTAGTCTTTATATCGGGAGAAGATCTCATAGGTCGGCGTCAGCTGAAATTCAAGGATCCAATCATTGGTGTGGGCTTCGATTTCTTTGTACATTGGGTGTATGGCACCCACAAAAGGGCAATACAATGCCGGGATAGCATAGAGATTCATAAATAGGAAGGTTTAATTGCTGGTAAATTACTTATTAAGTGCTATCCTCCCAGCGTAGTAAATATTTACATAGCTTTATCATATAATAAAACCTATATAGGATGGAACCTAAAATACTTCTGGCGGATGATCACAGCATGATCTGCAAAGCGGTCAAGCTGATCCTGGAGTTGAATTTTGGGTACACAGATGTCCGGGGAGTAGCCGCCTGCAGCGAAATGATGAAAGAGCTGAACAAAAAGATATATACCCACCTCGTCCTGGATATCAATCTGTCCGACGGCAGTACCCTCGAGGTCCTGCCTACCATTCAAACCCTCTATCCCCAGCTTAAGATACTCATATTCTCTATGCAGCCCGCGGAAGTATATGGAGAAGTGCTGAAAAAACAGTACGGCCTGTCACATTATATATCCAAGACGGCCTCCGAAGAAGAAACGACCGCCCAGATCCGGAAATTCTTTCAAAACAACACCGCCGCCGAAAAAGAAGTTCCTACCGGTGATCCCTACAACCCATTTGTAAAACTCTCCGCCCGTGAGTTCGAAGTACTGCATTATATGCTTCAGGGATTGAGCGGGAATGACATCAGCCGCAACCTCAACCTCAAGCACAATACTATTTCAACCCTCAAAAGCCGCATCTTCGAAAAGACAAAGACCAGCAATGTCCTGCAGCTAAAAGAGCTCGCCACCTTATACAACGTAAGTTAAAAAGGTCCCAACGGCAGGCCCCATACTCCCATCGGTCAGGCCCCGCCACTCATCTCACTATCTGGCCCGCCGAACTCATTCTTGTCAGCTGTGCCAACGTATACGCCCCCACCGCCATCACCAGGTCCCGCACCGCTACATCGAAATAATGTCCCCCTATAAGTAATTGTATTGCAATGCAAATCAGCCACGCCATGACAACATACGCCCCCACCACCGTCCTTACAAACACGATAATCCCCGCAATGATCTCGATCACCCCTACTACCTTCATAAAGGTCTCAGGGTCCATGGGCACCATGGATCTATTATTCCCCAAATAATCGGACCAATGCGTCAGCAGGTTCGTAAATTTGTCCAGGCCCGCTACGATGGGCACTATTCCAAAAGTCAGCTTCAAGGTCTGGGAGAGTTGCTTTACAGTAGCCATAAAATATAATTTTGTTTCATATTAGATAAATGACCCTCCCAAAGGGTCACAAATGCATAAAAATTATTTTTTGTTACCTTTTTGACATTGGTGCATCTAATGAGAAATATGATCCAACAGGAGCCCCTGCAGATAAGTCAGCCCACCGACGAGGTCCTGATAAAGACTATCCTCGATGGGGATAAGAAAGCTTTCGAATTCATCATCCGGAAATATAACCAACGGTTGTTCCGCACCGGCATGTCGATATTGAACAACGAGGCCGATGTAGAGGACGCCATGCAGACAGCCTATATAAACGCCTATCTGCATCTCGATAAGTTTAAGAATAACAGCTCTTTTGGCACCTGGATGACAAGGATCATGATCAATCAGTGCCTGGGTCAGATCAGAAAGACCCGCTCGATAAGAACCATTTCACAAGACAATTCAATTAATATGGTAACCCCGGACAGTGAGTTGCATAATAAAGAGCTTTCCACCCTCCTTGAGAACGCCATTGAACAGCTGCCCGAAAAATACCGGCTAGTATTTGTTTTGAGGGAAGTAGAAGACCTGTCCGTAAAAGAAGCCGCCGAAGTGCTGGATATCGCCCCGTCCAATGTCAAGACCCGCCTCAACAGGGCCAAGACCATGCTAAAGGACCATTTGAAAGGGTATATGAAAGAACATGTCTATGCTTTCCACCTCACCAGGTGCGATCGCATCGTAAACAGGGTCCTCACCGAGCTGAAGATCATTCCCTAACCTCGCCCTGGCCGCCTTCCTACTCTTCCATCGCCTGGCGAAGATCTTCAATAATATCATCAATAGCCTCCAGCCCAACACTCATCCGTATCAGCCCATCCGTCACCCCCGCCTTAAGTCGATCCGCAGCCGCCATCCCCGAATGTGACATCGAGGCCGGATGAGAAATAAGCGTATCTATCGTCCCCACCGACACGGCCCTCGTACACACCCGCAGCCTGTCGATAAATCGCATTCCCGCCTTCATCCCGCCCTTCAGCTCAAAAGCCATGACCGCACCCGCACGACGCATCTGCCTCCCCGTAAGTGCCGCATCCGCATGATCCTTCAATCCATTGTAATGCACCTTCGACACCGCCGCATGCCCCGACAGGAACTCCGCCACACGCTCCGCATTCTCACAATGCCGGTCCATCCGTAACCCCAGCGTTTTGATCCCCTGTGTCAGCAGGAACGCATCAAAGGGACTGCACGTGCCCCCCAACAGCTTATAGGTATCATATCCCAGGGTATTCATAAAAGCAATATCCTTTCCGATCAGCACCCCGCCGATGGAAGTGCCATGACCATTTAGGAATTTGGTAGTGGAATGGAACACAAAGTCCACCCCGTATCGAAAAGGCTGTTGTAGATACGGCGTAGCAAAAGTATTGTCCACGGTCACCTTGACCCCACGGCTCCGCGCCACCGCGCAGACCGCCTCCAGGTCGATACACCCCATCGTAGGATTGGCCGGCGTCTCGATATGAATAAGCTTCAGGCTTGGCGTCTTTCCGATCAGCGCTGACAGCCGGTCCACATCTTTAAGATCGTCTAACAGCGAATGGATCCCAAATCGCGGCAGCATCCCATATATAAATTCATACGTCCCTCCATACAATGACGGATGGGACAACACGGTGTCACCCGCCGAAAGATTGGATAGCAGCATCGTCGCCATGGCCGACTGACCGCTCGCATGCAACAACGCCCGCAACTCCAGCGGCTTCCCATCCTCGCCTGTAAGACCAAATGCTTCCAATCCTGCCACCAGTTTCTCCGCCGCCCGGACAGTTGGGTTGGCAAATCTCGAATACATATAGCCCGGCTCCTTGCCGGAGAAACGATCCATTCCCTGTTGCGCGCTGTCAAAAGTGAAGGTAGAGGAAGAAAAAATAGGCAGCAGATGTGCATGCTCCGCATTTTCATGACCCAATCCATGAATAGCATAGGACGACATATCAGAATACTCCACACCGATCTTCATAGTCGATCTTTTTAATGGAGTGCAATTTATGCAAAAGCCTCCTTATTATACCTGCTCCGGTATTCCAAAGGAGACATACCCGTAATTTTTTTGAATACCTCGCGAAACGCTTTTACATCCGAATAGCCCACCTCGTACATCACCTCGTTGATGGTCTTGCGGCAGGTCTCGAACGATTTTTTCGCGCTCTCGATCTTTACCCTTTGTGAATATTCCAGCGGAGTATTGCCCGTGGCCTTGATAAATCTCCGGTCGAAATTTCTCCTGCCCACCGAGAATCGGGCACACATATGCTCCACCGATATCTTTTCGTGCAGCATGCTTTCAATATAGGTCTGAGCCTCCATCACCATTTCATCCCCATGCTGTTTTTGCCCCGTAAATATGCTAAAGGCCGACTGACTCTGTCTGTCCATTTCGATCTGGAAGATCTTTGAACAAAAGATGGCCGTCTCCCTGTCAAAATATTTCTCTATCAGATAGATCACCAGGTTGAGAAAAGAATAGCCGCCCCCGTTGGTATAGATCCCTTTCTCGTCCGTGATCAGTTTCTCCGGATGTAATTTCACATTGGGAAAGAATTTCCTGAAAGCTCCCTCCGAAGCCCAATGGGTAGAGCAATTCCTTCCTTCCAGCAGACCCGCCGACGCCAGGATAAAGGCCCCCGTACATATGCTGGCAATCTCAGCGCCCGACTTGTATCGTTTGGCTATCCAGTCGATCATCAGCCGGTTCCCCTTCTCGGCTTTCTCATAGTTGCGGATCAATGAGGGTGGAACGATGATGAGATGGGTCTTCGTAATGGCCGAAATATGGGTCTGCGGCTTTATATTGACAATACCTTGATCAAACTCCGTTCTTTTGGAAATACCCGCCAGCTCGATCTTAAATACCTCCTTCTCCCCGTTTTCCTTTTTATACTTGTTGGCCCTTGCAAATATCTCATAAGCCCCGATGATGCTGGCGAGGGTGCTCAGATCAGATTGCCCGTCAGGGACCAGGATGGTAAGGTGTCTCATCAGAATGGTTTTGACAAAAGTACCAAAGTCTCCTGTCCGGATCAACCCACCTGAATGTCTATTTTGCCCCTCCAAACTTCCTTGCCATGTTTACTTCCGGTCGCTTCGAAGCAGTATCCGCCATCCTGGATAGCTGCCCATAATATAAAGCAGCCTTACCCTTGTCACCGCTCTTTTCAGCAGCCAGACCGGCGCCATACAGGCTATTCAGTCGATTGGGGGATTTTTGCAACACTGCCTCATATGTCTGTAAGGCCGTAACATAATCTTTATTTTCAAGCAGCATGTCTGCGTACAGCTCTCTTGCAGGCAGGACCTCTCCCGGTGTCACTGGGTGCTTCGAAGTGCTGTCTTCCATGTCCGTCGCCAGTCTCATCAGGGCCAGCGCCTCCGTTTTTTTACCCATGGAGGATCGTATCCACGCCTCCCCCGCCTTCATTTGTATAGCTACCTGGCCCGCTCTGTATGTTTCATTTTGCCTTACCAGCGTATCGTGCAGTTGCCCGAGTCTTGCCAGTTCGGATTGCGCAGCTTCGATCTTTTCCAAATGGATATTCCCCAGCAGTCGGGCAAAATGGTTGATGGCCTCCTGCCACGGGAATTGCGCCCAAACCAATCCTCCAGAATGCAAAGGCAGGCTGGCGGCTGCCGCCCAGTCCCTATTTTCAAGCGCCACGCGTGCCGGCGCAGCAGCAAAAGTATAGGCGACCTTCAGGTTCGCTGGATAAACTTCCCGGATAGTATCCAGATACCTAAGCTGCTCTTCCGCAGCCCGGGTGTCGCCTTTTTGCAGATAGGCATAAATAAGATAGTCCAACCCATGCAGCTCCTCATCCCAATGTCCCCGTATTCCCGCGGTCTGAGCGTAACATCTGGCAGCCGCCACCGATGCCTGGTTGCTCCGGATACAGTCATCCCAAAGCCCCAGTCTCGTAAAAATATGCGAAGGCATATGCAGCGCATGAGCCGAGGACGGCGCGACTTCCGCATACCTCCTTGCAGCCGCAAGCCCCATATCCGCGATGCCGGGATAGTCATACGTGTGAATGATATAATGGATAATGCCTGGGTGGTTGGGTTCCGTCTTGTATAAGGTATTTAGTATATTGCCCGCCTCACGCTGCCTGGCATAGGATTTATCGCCAGGGGATGCCGCCGCGTCTAACGCCAGCGCATAAAAGATAGCAGCCTCCCCATCCGTGGGATATTTCCGGTACAGCTCCTGCATTCCCTTTTCAAATGCCGCAGCCCGTATAGGGAAAGGGATATTCTTATCCCAGTCCTTATAATACGCAGCCGCCGCATCGATATAAGCCGATTCGTGTGCTGACTTCCCGGCAATAGACCTGGCAATGGCCACCGCTTCACCCCCTTTTTTAAGATCAGCCCGAGTTGGCGGCTCCCACAATGGATGAAAGTTGCACATGGCTACACCCCAATATGCCATGGCGCATCCCGGCGCCCGCTCGATAATTCCCGCAAAGACCTTTTCAGATTCGTCATACTCGAAAGAGTGGAGCAGCTCCACCGCAACATTGAAGTCCTTTTTGATAGCTGCGTCGCAAGTGGTTTCAAAATCCACCGTTCCAAATTCAGCCTCCGGAGGCCCGCAGGAAATAAGCGCCCCCTTCTTCAGATGCAGCTCGTCGATAGCTTTCGCCGGCGGCGAGGAATGATCACTCCCGCATGCAGCCAAAATGATTAAAAGCAATAAGACAAACAGCCGATTTCTTCGCGCCGGATGCATCTGCAGTTATTTAGTGTGAATGGGATTACCTCTCCTGAAGTTAATGATTTTTTTTCGGACCTTCCGACTGCGCACCGCTCAATTCACTTGCGTGTATTTTCTCAATTCCCTTTTAAGCCTGAATTTCAGCATATTCATACCTCCCAGATCGATCACTTCATCCGGATAGAATGGATTCCCTCTATATATCTCAATATATCGTTGAGGTCTGCGATTCCCCGCATATTTGAACCTCATACTTTTTATATTGCTCCAGGGCTTATATCCATGCTTGGGCGTCCAAAGCCCATCAGGTGATATCTTTAAAAGAATGGGGCGTATCTTGGACTCCTCATCGTGAAAGACGAACAGGATGATGGGGCCCACGAGAAATACAAATGTCCCCATTTTTTCACCCGCAAAAAACAATAAAATCCCCAAAGCAATCGTGAAAAAGATAAAGACATACCCGACAACTTTACCTATCACCGATCTTTTGACGATTATCTCTTGAGTAGGATTTGGCATAATACAGCTACAAGATCGGAAAAATGTTTCGAAAGCAAAAGCTTCCCGCGCCTCAGCCCCTCCTTCCCGCCCCGCCAAATACGGTCCGATTGAACTTTAACGAATCAGCCATCGTAATAGTTGGAGCCGCTCCTATGCGCTTACTCTTAAATGCTTCCAGAGCCCATGTAGACGTATATCTTTGCCGTTGGCGATGTTTAGTACAACCCTAAATCCGATCTCACAATGAAAAATCTTTTTCTACTACTACCCTTCTTTTGCTGCATCTCAGCAAAAGCGCAAAACTGTCCCGGGACCTCGACAACGACCATCAGTTCCTATGGAAACACTTATTACCCCGGATCACAGGCTTCCGTCACCGCAGGTTCTTCCAGCATCGTGCTGGGCAATGCTTCCACGTCAGGATATGGCACGGTTCCCATCAGCACGGGCGACATCGTATTGATCATCCAGATGCAGGGGGCGCAGATCACCTCCACCAACAGCTTGGCATATGGCAGCAGCGGCGCGACAGGCAGCGGGTACCTAAGCAACGGGCAATTGATGGCCGGGCAAATGGAATATGCCATCGCAGCCAACGCCGTACCCTTGACAGGAGGAACGCTTAACGTCCAGACGGCTCTTACCAATAGCTACAAGAATGCCGCTTTCGGCACAGATGGCCAATACAAGTACCAGGTCATTCGGGTGCCTTTGTATTATAATGCAACATTGGGCGCCGATATCAGACCTCCCGGCTGGAATGGGACGGTTGGCGGCGTCATCGTCTTCTATGTTTCCTATGTCCTTAACATGAATAGTCACAAGATCGATGTTTCCGGCCTGGGATTCCGGGGCGGCGGCGGCAAGAATTACTCCAACGTAGGGTCCGGAGCAAATACAGATTTTGTAGCCCTGTCCACTGGCAAGGCGGGTGGGTCCAAAGGAGAAGGTATTGCAGGGACGCCCATCTATCTCGATTCCTTGAACAGCACCGCACTCATCGTCGGCACCGTGGAAGGCTATCCCGGCGGCAGCTACGACAGAGGCGCTCCGGGCAATGCGGGCGGAGGCGCCACGGACGGTTCCCCAAACCCCGCCAATAGTAATAACGCCGGTGGCGGAGGAGGCGGCAACGGCGGCAGCGGTGGCATTGGCGGAAATAGCTGGTCCTCCAATCTTGCCGTAGGCGGGAAACCCGGCGCTGTTTTCTCACAGCAATCTCCATCCCGGCTGGTTATGGGTGGTGGCGGTGGTGCCGGCAGCAGCGACGGAGGAACTGGGGATGCTGCTTTGGATGGCTTTGCCAGCAGCGGAGCGCCGGGCGGGGGTATCGTGATAGTGTCGGCGGGCTCTATCACCGGCACAGGCTCCATCCTGGCCAACGGAGCCGCACCCTTTACCACTGTTCTAAATGATGGTAGCGGAGGAGGAGGCGCAGGCGGCAGCGTCCTCATCGTTACAGGAGCCACAGCACCCGGTCTCACGGTGAATGCCAATGGCAGTGCCGGTGCCAGCAATACAGGTGCCGGAGCAAAACATGGCCCCGGTGGCGGCGGAGGAGGCGGCATCGTCTATAGCAATAAAACCCTCGGCACGGTCACGGTCACGGCCGGCGCAGCCGGTAACACTACCACCGGAACCACCCCGACGAATTACGGTGCAGCAGCCGGCGCGGCAGGCATATCTTCCCAGTCCATCACTATTAACCAGACGCCGCTATTTCCGGTCATTTGCAACGGGTTGCTCCCCTTATCCTTTCTGTCCACATCCGCCCTGTATGAGAATGGGCAGGTCATCGTCGGCTGGCAGATCTCCACGGAGAAAGATATAAAGACATACGTGGTGGAAAGAAGCTTCGACGGCGCCGGCTTTTCAGCAGTAGCAACGATCACGCCATCATCTTCCAACGACCCCGCCAACGATTACAGCTATACCGATGCACCGCCCGATGACAATGCCAAAGTCCTTTATTATCGCATCAGGGTTGTCGATCTCGATGGGAACTACCGGTTCAGCCAGACCATTTCCGTAATCCCGCCCATACGCACCATTGCTCCGGCGATCATTCCAAATCCTGTGACAACATCCGCCACACTCAGCTTTATGAACGATCGCGACAGGGTCGTTTCTATCCGCTTGCGTAACATCAGCGGCAATGTTATATGGAACAGGCAATACCCCGCCACACCCGGGAGGAATACAGTGCTGCTGGACCGTCTGCAGGAGCTGCCCAACGGTATTTATATACTGGAGCTATACAATGGAGCGAATTATGATAAATTAAAAATGTCGATCCATCATTAGCATAAATGAAATTATTGTTTGAACTTTAATATAGCTCAGTATTAGACCATGTCCCATTGCTTAAGATCATCTCTGCTGGTATTGTTTTGTCTGTTCCGGATCCTGGCGTCCACGGCACAAGATCCGCCCGGGTACAGCGTGGTTAACTACAACAGCGATAATGCCCTCCCCCAGAACAGTATCAATGGTATGGCCTTCGATAAGAATGGATTCCTCTGGCTGGGCACCGAGATGGGTGTGGTCCGCTTTGACGGGAGGAATTTCCGGGAGTACAACACCAGTAACTCCTCCGCCCTATCGTCCAATAGATGCGCCATCATCAACCAATCCCAGGCATCCCGGAAGATATTCATCCAGAGCCTTGGGATACTGACAGTAACGGAAGATTATCAGCTGAAGCAGGATACCCTTATTTCCTCCAACCCCTATCGATCCATTATATCAGGCAGCCATATTTTTTCTTTTTCCACCTTGTATAAGAAATGGGCGGCCAGGGACTCCGGGGTCTTTGGCGGACTGTTCAACGAGCTCAGGTTCAACGGAGACCTCCTCACGGTCAATGAAACACAGGCTTATGTCAGAAAAGACCTCAATTACTACTTCCTCGATGAAAAGACAATCTCCGTCCATCCTCTCACTGAGCTCACCGGTCATGCGCTAAAGATCCAGTTCATGATAGGGGATATGTTTGTTTATGTGGACAGGCAAAACCATCTCTATGCTTATCACGAAGGGCGCCTGGAAAAAAATATCACGGGCAGCGCCCGGCTCCTGGAACTGCTTAGCCACATCGATGTCACGGGTCCCTATCCCATACAGGCTGCATTAAAAGCCTTAAGAGACACCAGCCACACCTTCCTTGTTTACAAGGGAAATATCATGCTGCTGGGCATACGCAACAGTCAGATAAACTTCGACACACTCGCCGCCAATACCTCCATCAGGAATATCAATTGCGTGATCTATGATCAGCGGCATAAGATCCTCTATATTGGCTCTTCGACCAGCGGTCTTTACATCCTCAAAAAAAAGGAGTTCCAACGACTGTATTTCTCAAGCGACAACTTTCAGATCAACACCTTGTACGCACAGCTGGAATTGCCGGATGGCAGCATATTGACCTCCTCAGGTATCCTGAGTGGGAACAGCAAAATAAATATCCCGATCCTTGGTCAATATGACCGTTCTGCTTTTATGTTGTCGTCGGATGGCCATATCTGGTATTCTTCCTACGGCTGGGTAAGAAAGACAGATATCAGCCTGAAAAAACCTGTCCCCATTACATTCCTCGATATCTGGATTAGCTCGATCATCGAAACTCCTGATAAAGACATCCTTTTTAGCACCTACTATAAGATATTCCGGCTGAGAAGAGATACCCCGATCATTTTGGTCGACCCGGGCACATTGCCAAAGGATGCCGAGATATTAGTTTTGCAGCTGGTCGGCGACAATGATCTGTGGGTCGGCACCACCACCGGACTATTTTCATACGATCTGCGCGATGGCACATTCCAACGCATCCCCGGCATGGGAAGAGCCGCCGTAAGAGCCATTCACAAAGCCCGGGACGGGAACATCTGGATAGGCACATATGGCCAGGGGTTTTATCGATACGATGGACAACGCTTTATTAAAATGCCGATGGATCCGGGCAACAACCTTGCTACCGTTCACTGCTTTATGGAAGACAAACGAGGCTATTTCTGGCTGCCCACGAACAAAGGCCTCTTCAAGGTGGCAAAAAAAGAATTGTATAGTTATGCCTCCGGGCAACAGGACAATGTCTATTACTATTACTTTGACAAATCTTCCGGCTTTGCCAGCAATGAATTCAATGGCGGCTGTACTCCGTGTGGCATCGAGACCCGCGACGGCCGTTTCTCCCTGCCTTCCATGGACGGACTGATACAATTTGATCCGGACAGTATAAGTTTTGTCCCGCCCGATCGTCCGATTTTTATAGAGCGCATCTCCGCGGACGATAAAAAAGTATATGCGGCCGATGGTTTCGAAGAGAAACAGCACACCGGTCCCCTGATCTTTGCAGTTTCCTCACCCTATTTTGGCAATCGGGCAAATCTGCATCTGGAATACTCCATACCGGAGCTGGATAACAAATGGCATTTATTGAATGAGGACGGGAAATTAACGCTCACCGGTCTGCACAAAGGCGGATATACCCTCAACATCCGCAAAC
>Ga0105237_10005297_pt1 | contig 14585 bp, 13 predicted proteins | sample KBSC24metaG_FD_81520 | JGI IMG/M metagenome (GOLD analysis project Ga0105237, IMG submission 81520) | Corn rhizosphere microbial communities from Kellogg Biological Station, Michigan, USA - KBS C2-4 metaG | ecosystem: Host-associated > Plants > Roots > Rhizosphere > Soil | place: Michigan, USA... | reverse complement strand
GGAAATGTAAGTATTTCTCCGCGCCGCCAGATCATTCAGATCTGCCATCCGCTCCTTCGGCTTCAATCCGTGCTTGCGGCGCGTGTTGTCTTCCGATAATTCCTCCCCGTCCTGATAACGGAATTGGGGAAGCAGACCGCTGTTTAGAAACGTGCCGTTGTAAACAACAAACGTGGGAGCTTCGCCATTCGGGAAGCCATTCGGAGCGTACGCCAGCTCAAAGTCGACGCTTCCTACCGCGCCCGGAGCGAATGGCTGCGCCATCTTGTAAACAGCAGCATTGAGCGCATGTTCTTCCGACTGAAGCTTAGCCGGGGGATTAAATGTGACGTGGTGTTCCGTCAACTCCTCCGGTATGCTCACTAGCACTTCGCTGATCGGCCGCTGCGTCTTATTCGCGATCTCGTAATGCCCGCGAATCTTGACGCTGCGTCTCTCCGGAAAAACATCGGCATTGAATTTAACCCCTGTAATCCGCGGCTGCGGCATCTCCCGGTACTTCCTGTAATCCCTCTCGTACCGCACTCTCAAATCTTCGCCTTGCTTAGGAGTCCGATAAGTATTCAGAATATTGGTGTTGTAAAAAATGAACCCGCCCAACGCGGCAAATGCGCCCAATGCAGCGAAAGTAATCGAGCGTTGCGGCGGCCGAAAACGCTGGCGCGCCAGCACAGACCGCCAGTCCCATTCAATGGCCAATCCACGCACCCAAAACAAATATGCGAGCACCGCGAGCATCACCGCGAACGCCGTCCAATACGCATCAAACCAGAAAATAGGCGGAAGAAAGTGGCCGAAACGGTTCATGTCCGAATACTTGTATCCGGGATTTTCCCCGTATTGATAGAGGTGATGTTCCAGTCCAAGCTGTCCCATGAAGGCGCTTGCCAGATAGTACAGCACCATCGCGAAATGCCCCATATACTTGTTGTTCACCATGGTTTGGACAGTGATCGCCAGCACGCAAAGCAGCCAGTAATCGATCATCCTGAGCCCGAAGACCTGCTCGAAATACTGCAAAGGCTCCAAGTGCGTGTAGCCCTTGGCAAGCTGGATCGACATCCCAGCCACGATCACGACGATCATCAGAAGAACCACAACAAGAAACAAAGCCAGCATCTTCGATAAAAACAAAACCCAAGTCGGCAAAGGCAAAGCGTCAACCAGCTCATTCGTTCGGGCATCCCGCTCCCGCCATACCAGTTCGCCCGAATAGAAGGTAATGATGATCAACAAGAACAGTTCGAACGACCCACCCACCAGCTCCAGAATCTGATAAGTCACGGGATACGTCGGAGTGCCGAAAATGCTGCCGGAAGTCCGCGCCGCCATGATCATAAATAGAATTCCAGCCAGCACAATCACAGCGAAGTAGATGTTCTTTACCGTTTCGCGAAAGCCAAGCCGCGTGAGCCGAACCAGAGCACGCAGGGAAGCTCCAGCCGAAAACTCCCGTGCAACGGCAGGAGCGCGGAGTGGCGGGGCGGCCGCATCGAGCTCAGTGACCGCAATATCCTTAACCCGAGCCCGCCGGCCCTCAATCGCATAAACAAACTTGAACTTGACGTAAGTAAACGCAAGAAGCGTTCCCGACACCGCCATCCAAATCAGGCGATTCCACAACAGCGCCCCCTCCAAACCCACCAGCCGGGAGTTCTTCTCCGAGACCGTCCAATATTCCGTCACCCGCCCCATAGCGATCTGCCCAAATGGATCGAGCAGCGCGGCAATAAACTTGTCCTCAAGCTTGTTCGAAATGCTCATCGCAATCATGTAGCCGATCAGCAGAATAACGCTCGTCATGTAGACAGGCAGTATCCGCCGCGACAGCGCCGCCATGGAGAAAAACAAAGCCCCCATGATGAGCATGTTCGGAATCACCATCAGAAGATAGGGCTGCGCATAAGCGGCGAAGTGGTTCGGTCCGACGCGAACCTTGTCAATAAACGGCATCACAGTCCCCAGCGCCAGCCCGATCGCGATGCTCGAAAAAATCGCCACCAAAATAACCATCGACGCCAGAAATCGCCCACCCAGATAAGCCGTCTTGCTGATCGGCGCAGTAAAGAAAAACGAGTGCATCTGGTAATCGAAATCCTGAAACGCCGCCCTCCCGGTAATCGCCGAAATCACCAGCATTCCGAAATAACTCAGCAAAGAAATGAATTCCGCCAAGCCGTACGGCGAATTCACCAGCACCTTGCCGCCGCCCATGGCCACGGCCGCGCTCTGGAAAGCGCCCGCCGCAGTCACCATAAGCAGGAACCCGATCGCACCCAGCAACAGGAAATAAATGTACGTCGAGATCGCGCGAAAATGCTGCCGCAGATCGAACCGTGCGATCGCCATCAACATGGCAGCATACTCCCGACAGCCTGGCGCCGCGTCACGCTCCAGAAATACAGGTCTTCGAGATCCGGTTCCACCATCTCAAAGCCCTCGCCCGGTGCCGTCTCGCCATACACGCGGATCAGCGTCCTTCCAGTCACCAGGCGCGAAGAAATCACCGGATACTTCGCTTTGTACTCGCCTAGATCGGCGCGTGCGATCAGCTTCTGCCAAATCTTTCCTCTCAGCGACGCCGCGAGCTCAAGCGGCCCGCCTTCCACCACAAGCCGGCCCAGACTAATGATCGCCATCGACTGGCAAAGATCGCTCACGTCGCTAACAATGTGGGTCGACAGAATCACAATCACGTGCTCGCCGATTTCGCTCAGCAGGTTGTGGAATCGCACGCGCTCTTCAGGATCAAGTCCGGCCGTAGGTTCGTCAACAATGATCAACTTTGGATCGCCAATCAGTGCTTGAGCAATGCCAAACCGCTGCTTCATCCCGCCGGAGAAAGTTCCCAGGCGTTGATGCCGCGCATCCCAGAGATTGGTCTGGCGCAGCAGCCCTTCCACCACAGCGCTTCGCTCGCGCCCATTGGCAACGCCCTTGAGCTCTGCAAAGAGATCGAGCAGTTGCAGCGCCGTTACTTTCGGATACAACCCGAACTCCTGTGGCAGATAACCCAGCACCTGCCGCAGGCGATCTTTATCGCTACGTATATCGATATCATCAAGAAAGGCTGTTCCCGAATCGGCCTCTTGCAACGTGGCCAGAATTCGCATCAGAGTCGATTTGCCAGCCCCGTTCGGACCAAGCAAACCAAACATCCCGGCCCCAATGGTCAGCGAGACACCGGCCAAAGCCTGAACGCCATTTGCATACCGCTTCGACAGATTCTCAATTCGCAGCTCCATAGCCACACAGTCTGACACAGAGCCGCGAATCAAAGTGAAAGTGATTTACTTGCTGCTGTTTTCGGACTCGTTCTTGACCTGGAACAAGTGCCCAATATCCTGATAACCGTTCATAGCCAGCCGGCAAGCAGGTCCGTCACCCGCAAAACGCGGACGATGCCAGTGCATCACAGGCGCGTAAACGATATCCCCTTGATCGGCGACAATCATGCCCGCGCCTTCCAGCTTGTATTCCATCTTGCCCAGCAGGATGAACCAGAATTCCGCGCACTCTTCATGGAAATGTCCAAGGTCGGAGTCCGCCGCAGGCCGCTGCTTAGTCGCATCGCCGTAAATAATATTCGAGACAGCGCGATCGTCAGCAATAAAACGCCGCTGCTTTTCGGTCCCAGCAACAACAGCATTGAAATCGAGCCAAGGCTTGTTCCCCTGGTCGTACTTACCCTTGCCGGCGATCGTCGTCTTGACGAACTCGAAGCCCGCCAGCTTCGGAGGTTCTTCATCGGCCGGATAATTTGTCTTCGCGCCGGCAATGTTCACTTCGAACCGCAAAGAAGGCGCATCACCAACGGTCTCCATGCTGTAGAAGGTCCGGTAGGGAACCTGAACCAGATAACCTTTCGACGCGACGAACGGCTCTTGTCCGTCGATGCTGAAACGAATCTGCCCATCCTGAATCACCCACCACTCGCGCGTATCCGGGTGCATGCGCCGAGGCGTTTTTTCGCCCGCCGCCATTTGAATGTAATCAGCATGCAGGTAGTTATCGCTGACTACCGTCAGGCTCCAACTCTTATGGCCCTTGTGCGATGCCAGTATTTCAGAAAGCTTCCAAAGAGGCTTGTTGGGAGCGACCCAAGGGGTGAGTTTAATCGGCTTTGGAGCCCAACTCACTTGAGGAGGCGGCATATTGCGGCGGCCCCCTCCGGCTGGCGGGGCGGCATCTTGCGACCAAACGGCTGACAGAAAAAGACACGATCCAGCGGCTATAGCAAACGTTGTTTTTGAGAGTAGCTTCATGGCGAGTGCAGCATATCACCGCCTTAACAGCAAAGTAAACTGCCCTAGCTCGCACCCGGTTTGAGCTAGTCTGGAATGATCGATGGAACAGACGAACTACATCATCCGCGGCGGAATCGAAGGAACAGAGCGTTTACGCTTACTATCGCGCGTCATGCGCGCAACAACCTCCGGTCTGCTCGATCGCGTGGGTATCCGGCCAGGAATGGCGTGTCTGGAAGTCGGTTGTGGAAGCGGTGATGTAGCTTTCGATTTAGCGCGGCGGATCGCTCCTCAGGGCCGGGTCGTAGCCACGGATATTGACCAAATCAAGCTCGAACTCGCCAGCCGTGAGGCCGGCGCACAGCAGTTGTCCAACATCGAATTCCGCCTCTCCGATATCATGCAAGATAACCATACGCAGGAGTTCGACCTGGTCCACGCCAGGTTCATCCTGACGCATCTGCCCAGCCCGGAAGGCGCATTGACCAAAATGCGCCACGCACTGCGGCCCGGCGGTGTAGTCGTCATCGAAGACATCGATTTCAGAGGACATTTCTGCCATCCGGACAGCCCCGCGCTGTGGCGCTACATCGATCTATACACCCAGGCCGTGCAACGCCGAGGCGGCGATGCCAATATCGGGCCGCGCCTCCCAGCCCTTCTCGAAGGCGCCGGCTTTGAAACCATTCATATGAACGTCGTCCAACCGGCGGGAACCACAGGCGAAATAAAACTCATCTCGGCGATTACGATGGAGAACATCGCAGGCGCCATTGTGGCGGAAGGCCTGGCAACCCAGGACGAGATCGACCGAATAGTGGCCGAACTGTACGAGTACGCGGGCACCTTCGGCACGCTTAGCTCCGCGCCCCGCATTGTGGAGGCATGGGGCTACCAAAGCCTTTCGGACAGCACGCGCTCAGTTTGATGCTGGGCTTCGAAGATCCTCACTTGGAAGTACCTTTTTCGCCAGCGAGCCGGAATCGGCGATCAGAAAAATTCCTGGCGTTCTTCCCTACTTGAACGATGTTGCGACTAGCCCGGTCTTATTGCTCATCTCAAGAATGGACTCCAAACTCCCCGGCCGGTCCATTCTTGCTGCATACTGTAGTCCGGGACGAGTAAAAAATGAAGCGGACGATCCAGGTGCGCATAACCAAAGGCGAACGCCAGTTTGTAGCGGAATGCCTCGATCTTCCGGTGGTCGCGCAAGCGGTCACCTTGGATCAACTGGCTTTCAATATCCGCGAGGCAATCGGCCTCCATATCGAAGGCGAAGACCTTTCTGAACTCGGTTTCTCCACTGATCCCACAATCCTCGCGACCATGGAACTTGAAGCAGTAGCTTGATGTCAAAGCTGCGAGTTCTCTCGGGCCGAGAGGTCTTAAAGATACTGGGCGAATTCGGGTTCCAGGAGTTCTCGCAACGAGGAAGTCACATTAAGCTTCGCCGCATCGTGCCGTTGGCCGATCTCAGACAATAACAGTTCCCAACCACAACGAGATTGATCGCGGCACGCTCCACGCCATCTATCGCTAGGCATCTCGGTACGTCCCAGAGTCTGAACTTCGCAGTAAAGTTTTTACGGATTAATCACAGACTTCCGAGAACTGGAGGCCCTTGCCGGCTCCTACTTCAGCACCATACTAGCCTCGGCCTGAGCAATCAGCCGATCCGCATCGTCCTTAAGAAGATACCGTCCACGCACCAGCCGCTCGGCGGCGGCGCGCACCCGTGCGACGTACTGTTCGTGCGTCCCATAGCGTTCCTGAAGCGAAGGCCGAGGGTCACCAGAAGCGATCCGCTCGTCCTTAGTTTTGGCGAAAGGAATAAAGCCCCCGGCATTAGTTCGAATATGGCCCTTGTAGAAACCACCGGCATTGGTATTCCAGCCAGTGTAAGTCCCCAAAGGACACTGGTGGAGAACACTAGCCACGCCCGCAACTTCATTCCCATCGGCATCCACACGAGGAACCACGGTAGGCAGAATCTGCCGGACGGGAGGTGGCTGGATCGTCATAACCCCCGACAGATCGTTGTAATGGAAATGCGGTCCGAAGTCATAAAAATAGAATGGCGTGAGGATTCCATCCGGAAACGGCACACCAGGAATCGCAGGGAAACCCATCGTGGCCTGCGTGGGCGGCACCAGTTCTCCCCGATCGAGTCGTGGATACTGGCTCGGAGGAGGAAGCGCGCCCCTCACCACCCAATCGACCAGAGCCGTCTGCAACGCACGTAAGGTATCGCTCGAAGGATTAGGATTCGGCGTCAACTCACAACAGGCCTGCCGCTTCGGATCAGGATCGAAACCGCCCGGTCCGCCGCCGTGGCTCACACCCGGAAAATAATAACGCCCGACATTCGACGGCAGCGGGATATCGCGATCAGCGCGCGTGCCAACCAAATCGGGAGAAGCACGCAGATTGAAAAACTCCGACGACCCAAACGTCTCGACAATCTTGGGACACGTCTCGGAAGCCCGGCAGCGATCGAGCAAACCCGCCGCAGGATGGCCCCGCGCTTCATCCGTGTAATCCTCCCACCAGACCACGCCGTCGCTGCCAGCCTCATACTTCGCCGCCGCACCGCTGGGTGCTGCGAATCGGATGTTCATCGCCTGCTGGCGGGCGGCGATATTCGGATTGCTGCCATCGAAAACGATCCTTCCGGTTTCATCCTGATTGAACCCAAGATGAATAAAGCTGCGAAGAAAGTTCCCAGACTGCGAGTTGCCCTGGCTCACCGTCGCGGTAATCCGTCCACGTAGAGGGTTGGGCACACCCGCATCGTCCTGGACGCCATAGCGAAGGTACGAGTTCAAATCGCGCGTCGCGGCGAAACCGATGCCGTAGACTTTCGGGTCCTTGGCTGTGTACACCAGCTCGTACAAATAGGTAGGATTGAACCCGCCCTTCAGACAGAGCTTCCGCGGATCGGGCCTGCCCGGAAAAGGAACCTGACTGCAGTCGGCAAAGGCCCACTCGGTGCTGCGCAGCGGAACGACCTTACCATCTTCCGAAGTCCGCCGCGTCAGCGTAGCTTTGGAAGTATCGAAGCTGGCCGGATCGGCGGTCCCGGCAACACCGCCGCGAAGAATAGGCAAGGTCGTCGCGTCCGCAGGCATGTCGCTGAACCGCGCAAGCACGCGCCCGGTGATGCTCGAGCCGTCAGGATTTTTAGCGACGGGAACCACCAGCGTCTCCATCCCATCGGCTGCCTCCAGGTCTCCCTGCCACCCGCTAGCAACCAGCACATGGCCCAGCTTCCGGGCATCGGCGAGAAAACCACCAGTAGTCAAATTGATATGGCCGCGGTTCGGGACGAAGTAGAGCATCACACCACTAGCCTTCTCCATGACAGCCGGTTTGATGATGGTAACGGTCGCCAAGTATTCCACCATGCCGCGCGAGTTGCGCGGCGCAAATTCGAGATCGGTAATGATGGCGTTCAGCGGGAGCTTAGGGTCGAGTTCGCCATAAGCATGGCCAGCGAGTTTCTGATATCCATCGTGTCCAGGAGTCTCACTATGATCAATCACAAGCCGCGTGATTCGAGCCTCTCCGGGAATTGCCAACACGAGAATAGCCACGGCTGCGAGAGTGGCCTTAAAGACTGGAACGCGCATCGCAGACTATCCGCGCCTAATGCGCCGAAGGAGATTGCTGAGGATTCGACTGTGGCGGGTGCGGAGCCTTGTCCTTATGATCCTTAGTCACAGCTTTCACAGGACTAATAATCACATGGGCATTCCGGCCTTCCAGCCGCGGCTGCGCTTCCACCGTGCCATGAGCCTGCAGATCCTGAGCAAACCGCACAAGCAGCTTTTTACCCAGATCGACGTGAGCAATCTCGCGTCCGCGGAACTGCACCACCGCCTTCACACGATTTCCCTCACCAAGAAAGCGAATCGCGTGGTTCTTCTTAAACTCGTAATCGTGGTCGTCGGTGTTGGGACGGAATTTCAATTCCTTCACCTGGATCACGTGCTGCTTCCGTTTCGCTTCGTGCTGCTTTTTCTTGTTCTCGTATTGCCACTGGCCATAATCCATCGCCTTGGCGACAGGAGGCTCGGCCGTGGGTGCAATCAGGATCAAATCCAATCCCAGTTCCTGCGCCCGGCGAATCGCGGCCTGGGTCGGCATAATCTCGACGGAACCATCCGGAAACACAGCGCGGACTTCCCGAACACGGATCGCTTCATTTACATTTTCTCGGATTCTTGGACGGCGGGGCGGGAAATTTCTGGGGGGGATCATTGCCATGGAGCTAAACCACAAATAAAAATAGGCATGATACAGCGTACCAGATTTCTGACCCGTGAAAATTCCCGGAAACCATCCGCCCCCGCCACCGTATGAACCAGTAATGTCCGGACTACCAGCCAGCCTCAAGTACGCCCTCCGAGCCTTCCGCCGCAATCCATTGTTCACTACCATAGCGGTCCTCTCACTCGCCCTCGGCATCGGAGCAAACACGGCAGCCTTCACGCTCCTCGATCAGCTCGTGCTCCGCCTCCTCCCCGCCAAAGACCCCGCCCGTCTAGTCATGATCTGGTCCACCGCCCCCCACCTCGGCAACAACGCCGGCCCGCGCACCGCCTCCTATCCCATGTACCAGGATTTCCAGCGTCACGCCGAAGCCTTCGAATCCGTATTCTGCCGCTTCGACACACCATCCGACATCACCCTCGACGGAGCCACAGAGCGCGTCACGGCAGAACTCGTCTCCGGCAACTATTTCCAGGCCCTCCGAGTCGGCCCCGCAATCGGACGCGTCTTCTCCCCCGAAGCCGACGACCAAATCTACAAAGGCCATCCCGTCGTCGTCCTAAGCCATCTCTCTTGGACAAACCGTTTCGGAGCCGACCCTAACATCATCGGCAAGAAAATTCTGTTGAACAACTATCCAATGGAAATCGTCGGCGTCGCCGCGCCAGGCTTCATCGGGCTCGATCCGTCCGCGGTCCCCAATCTCTGGGCGCCGATTCAAATGAAGCCGTTAATGACACCCGGATGGGACGATCTCGGCAACCGCCGCAGTCAATGGATTCAGATATTCGCGCGCCTGAAACCCGGCTATACCGTGGAGTCCGCCCGCGCGTCAATACAACCCCTGTTCCACCAAATCCTCGAACAAGAAGTGGAATCGCCAGAGCTGTCCCGCATCTCCAACTACAACCGCGACCGATTCCTAAACCGCAAGGCGCTCGTCGAGACCGCCGCAACCGGTTATTCCGATCTACGTCAGCAATACTCCACCGCACTCGCCGTATTGATGTGCATGGCCGGCCTCATCCTGCTGATCGCGTGCTCGAACGTAGCCAATCTCTTGATCGCCCGGGCCGCCGCACGTCAAAAGGAAATCGCCGTGCATCTCGCCCTCGGAGCAGCGCGGCGAACCCTAATCGCACACCTGCTAGTCGAAAGTGTGCTGCTGTCACTCACAGGCGCGGCGCTCGGACTGGTCCTATCCGCCGCAGCCACGCGGGCACTCCTCAACATGCTCCCGTCCAACGGAGCAACCCTCCTCCTGCAAGCCACACCCGATCGGCGAATCCTCCTGTTCAGCACCAGCGTCGCGCTAACAACCGGCATCATCTTCGGCCTCGCTCCAGCCATCCAAGCGACAAAGCTAAATCTCTGGACAACCCTGAAAGACGTAGTCGGCGCCGTCACCGGAGGCGCCCATTCAGCCGGCCTCCGCAAATCGCTGGTCACCGCCCAAGTGGCGCTCTCGTTTCTGCTCCTCGTCGGTGCAGGCCTCTTCGGCCGCACACTAGCCAATCTCAAGAACACCCAAACGGGATTCGACCGCCCCGCCAACCTCCTCGCCTTTCAACTCGACCCGGCCAAGTCCGGCTATACCATTCCGCGCGTCCGAACCTTCTATACCGAAGCCCTCAGCCAGATTCGATCGGCGCCGGGCGTGAAGTCGGCCGCATACGCCATGTGGCCTCTACTCAGCGGCCGTGAGTTCGACTTAACCGTCCTCGTAGAAGGCCACCAGTCGCAAGACCGCGAGGATATGCAGGCCAACTACAACCTCGTGTCCCCAGGATTCTGGCAGGCCATGGGCATCCCCCTCCTGCAAGGCCGCGACTTCGACCAACGCGACCGCTCCGAGGCCACCGGCGATCAACAATTGTGGTCAACCGCCATCATCAATCGCGAGTTTGCCGAACACTACTTCGGGTCCGCAAACCCAATCGGCCGCCACATCGGCTGTTGCCACGGCACCACCACCAAACCGGATATCCAGATCGTCGGAGTAGTAGAAAACTCATTGTTCGGAGGTCCCCGAGCGGGCGTACGCCGCCAGGTCTTTCTTCCATACCTGGAGACAGGCCGGCCCGCGTCCGTGACGTTCTACGTCCGCACCACCACCGAGTGCGAAGCAATGTTCCCAATCCTGCGCAGGACAATCACCCGGCTCGACGGGTCGATAGCAATGTACGGAATGAAGACGCTCGAGAAGCAGATGGACGAAACGCTAAGCACCGAACGTCTCATCTCCTCACTCTCCGTTGTCTTCGGAGCTTTGGCAACCCTACTCGCAGCCCTCGGACTCTACGGCATAATGGCATTCACAGTCGCCCGCAGGACCAAAGAAATCGGCGTGCGCATGGCCCTCGGAGCGCCCCAAAGCTCGGTGCTATGGCTGGTGCTGCGGGAAGTCTTAATCCTGCTCGGCGTAGGCCTGGCCACCGGAATCCCCGCAGCGTACATATTGAGCCGTTACATATCCTCGCAGCTATTCGGAGTAAAGCCCACGGACCTCTCGGCCTGTGCCGCCGCAGTCGCGATCCTCGGACTCGTCGCCGCGATCTCCGGTTTCGTACCCGCCCGCCGCGCCAGCACAATCGATCCCATCACGGCCCTGCGTTACGAGTGACCTTCATAAACTGTCGGTACCGTCCATTCTTAAAAGTGCTCCAAGGACTAAACCCGCCGTGCGCCTGATAAAGCTGATAAGCAAAGTCGATATTCGCCTTGCAATCGAGCAAGTCGCGAAGATTCAAACCCGGCCGTTCCAGATGAACCGTGTTGATCTGGAAGTAACCCCAATCGAGCGTCCCATCCGAGTTGTAATGATAAATCTCACATTTCCCCTGCGGATTCTCAGCCCGCTGAATGGCCAACGCCAGCCGGCAATCCTCGCCGAACTTTAAACACGTATACTGCTGCCAGGCCGAAAGACGCCGCCCGTCTTGATCCCCTCGGGCCTCAACCGCACTCTCCGACGTGATGCGTTCGCTGACAACCAGAGGCCATTCGAAACTGACGCGCACCGGACTCTGAAAGCCAATCGTATAGCGCTGATGAAATCCCCATCCGAAGCCGGCCAGCATCAGCCCAATAAAACAAATCAACGGCAAATTGGAACCAGCCCGAGCCCGCCTCGACACGGACCGTTTGCGTTTAGTCGCCGAAGACATCCTCATATAAGATACCTTTGAAACTCCATGGCTCAAGTCAAAATCTTCGGCTTACGAACCCATCTGGGATCAATCATCCCAGCTGTCTCGAACGTGATTCACTCGTGTGTAGTTGACGCCTTGCGATATCCCCCGGACAAGCGAGCTCACCGCTTCTTCCAACTCGATGCCGCGGAGTTCTTCTACCCGCCCGGACGCACAGAAAAATACACAATCATCGAGTTCAGCATGTTCGAAGGACGCAGCACAGAGGCAAAGAAAAACCTGATCCGCCTGATCTTCCAAAGGTTCGAGGAACAGTTGGGAATCTCACCGCAAGACGTCGAAATCACCATCTTCGAAACACCAAAACACAACTGGGGCTTCCGTGGACTACCCGGAGACGAGCACGTCCTGGGTTACAAAGTAGACGTGTAAAGCGAACCGGAGCCTATCATAGATGACGTGAGGACTCACGAGCTGCTGATGCAGTGCGAAGGCAGAATGGCCCAGTTGCAGACCGGTCTGGAACAGGCGCGCTTCGACAGCACCCTGGCTGCCCTTATTTCTGTTGTTCAGCCTCTTCACTTTGCGCGCGCGTCGCTATCTGTAGTAGATTCCTTACTAAACGGAAAATCGAAATTCATGGCTGAACTGGACCGTCCGCGCCAGACCATCCAAGCAGCCGTGGCAGGCGAATCAGTGCTATTTCTAATAGACGAGATCTTCGCCGGAACCAATTCGCGAGACCGGCGTCTCGCCGCGGAAGCGGCGGTGCGGGCACTCGTGAGCCGGGGTGCAATCGGCGCATTATGCACCCATGATCTGGCGCTAAGCGAGATCGCATCGCCGGAACTCCATGGAGTAAACATGCGCACGGGCTCCGGAGACGGAAGCCACCCGATGGACTTCGACTACCTCCTGAAGCCAGGAGTAACAAACGAGGCAAACGCCCTGGCGATCGCCCGGATGACGCGAGTCCCGATTTAGCATCCAATGCTCTACCTCCAACGCGTCCCCGCTCCTCCACTTGATGCGTTCATCGCATCGATCTGGTACTGCGAGAACGACCCAAAACCGCTCGCACTCGAGCGTGTTCTCCCAACCGGAGCCGCCCAGTTAATCGTGAATCTCAAAGAGGACCGAACGCGCCTCTATGACTCTGAACTGAAGTGTGAAACAACGTCCGGTACAGTCCTATCCGGCATCCAGTCGCGATACTGCATCATCGATACGTCAGAACAGGAATGCGTACTCGGAGTAGCCTTCAAACCGGGCGGACTAGCGCCTTTCTTCAGCGTCCCCGCGCACGAGACACGTGACGCCGACATACCACTCAACCTCCTCTGGGGCCGCCGTGCAATAGATCTTCGAGAACAGTTGCTCGACGCCCCGAATCCCGATGCGAAACTCGACGCCATGGAGCGCGCCATGGCTGAGATGTGGAGACCGGTCGATCTACACCCCGCGGTGACATTCGCGCTCGAAGCATTCACTCCTCGTCCCCACGACGCCCGCATCGCCGCGGTGACTGCCATGAGCAATCTAAGCCCGAAACGCTTCATAGAACGATTCAAGTCCACAGTCGGCGTGACCCCGAAACACTACTGCCGCATCTTACGTTTTCAGCATGCACTTTCGCACGCGGAAGCCGGACATCGCGTGGACTGGACGCGCATCGCAATGGACTGCGGCTATTTCGACCAAGCCCACTTCATCCACGATTTTCGGTCCTTCGCAGGCATCACCCCAACCGGGTATCACGACGGCCAAACGCAGTTTCGAAACCACGTCAAATTTCTACAATCGAACACCATTTCGCTGTGAGACGATTGGCTCATGGCTGACACATTGAATACTTATCGAACCGTCACCCCCTACCTCGTGGTGCCAGACGCCGACGTGGAACTCAAGTTCCTCAAGGCCGCGTTTGAAGCAACCGAGTTAAGCTGTGCACGCAACCCGGACAAGACAATAATGCACGCGGAACTAAAAATCGGAGACTCGCTGATCATGATGGGTCAAGCGGGCGAGCAGTGGAAACCGTTGAAGGCGTCGCTATACCTATGGGTCGAAAACGTAGACGACGTCTACGCGAAGGCATTAGCAGCCGGAGCTACATCACAGAGCGCGCCCGAAGACAAACCTTACGGACACCGCAATGCAGGGGTCATCGACCCCTCCGGCATTAGCTGGTGGATAGGCTCGCCGGTCAAAGGCAAGTAGGATGCGACACGCGTGAGAATAGACAAGTGGCTCTGGGCCGCCCGATTCTTCAAGACCCGCTCGCTCGCCACACGAGCCTGTGAACTCGGCAGAATCCATTCCAACGGACAACCGTCCAAGGCCTCACGCGAAGTCCGAGTCGGCGACCTTTTACAGGTTAAAAACGACGGAGGCGATTTTCAAGTGGAGGTCCTGGCCCTCAGTGAAATGCGAGGCCCGGCCCCTGTCGCACAGACACTCTACCGGGAGACAGACGCAAGCCGGGAATCACGGCAGAAGTTAGCCGAAGAGCGAAAAGAGATGGGGCAATTTGAAACATCGCCGGAAGGCAGACCATCGAAACGCGATCGCCGCGAGATCAACAGATTTCGCGGCAGAGCCTGACGGCAAAACGCCGGTTTTAAGTGCCGACCGACAAACCCATCGACAAAAAGCCGCTCGAGGTCACGGCCGCCATCCACTCGCCCACCAGTTCGACGCCAACACCGTCGTAAAGTGGTAAGCCCCCCTGATGGAATCTACATCAGCATTGAGCCATTCCACGTGTTTCGCTACGTTGACGAACAGGCTTTTCGCTTCAATAACCGCAACGATGAAACCGGCGATAAAGTATATTCTTGCTCTTTGAAAGGGCTGCGGCGGAGCTTGCTTCGGGAGAAGTTCTCCGCCGCAGCTTGGGGCTGGGGCCAGGGGG
>Ga0105237_10005294_pt1 | contig 14589 bp, 13 predicted proteins | sample KBSC24metaG_FD_81520 | JGI IMG/M metagenome (GOLD analysis project Ga0105237, IMG submission 81520) | Corn rhizosphere microbial communities from Kellogg Biological Station, Michigan, USA - KBS C2-4 metaG | ecosystem: Host-associated > Plants > Roots > Rhizosphere > Soil | place: Michigan, USA... | reverse complement strand
GACTTGTTACGTATTCCCGAGATCCTCGGGGCGCTCATTTTAATCGCGATTGGAATGGCGGTTCGGCGCAAAAAGATCGAGCTCAACAATTCTCACCTGATTTTCGCCGCCTCTCTCGCGCTGGTTCCATTTGCCGTATTCAATCAGCAACTTATAACGGGATGGACCATGCAGCCGTACCACTACGAGACCTTCATCTTGAATTACGCAGTACTGGTCGGTGTGGTGATTGCTGTTGCGCTCCTCAAGAAACCTGTTCCGCGTCGTTTGTTGCTTGCGGTCGCCGCTATCTCGGTTGTGTGGGGAATGATAGAAGTGGGTTTACCGGCGCGGCTGACGTTCGTTCCGTTGGCTATTAATAATGAGCGGATGATTCCCGTTTTGTTACGACTAAACGAATTATCAAAAGCGGACGGTACATTTGCAGACTCGCCCAACAAGCCGTCGCCGTTGGTCTTTTCGCCGTACATCGCGGTGAATTCGTGGCTACCTACCTGGACTTCCCAGGGAACCCTGCTCGATATCGGAGGTCTCGATTTGGGGCACGTCTCACCAGCAGAGCGGAAGGAATTCCTCTACATGCATCTCTACTACTCAAAGGTAGATGGATCGGCTTTACGGAAACCGTTTGAAGGATCGGCCAGGGACGTCGGTCTAAAGTACGCGCGCGCTGCGATATTTGGTCATGAACGGATTATTCCTGGTCTGAACCTCCATTTCGAACCGATTAAAGACGAGGAAATTGAACAAGCAATCCGCGAGTACCAAACCTACGTTGACTCATTCTCGAGAGAAGAGGCCCTCAAACGGCCGCTCGCTTATGCCGTTTTGCTCGCTGAAGACAACTTTGACTTTACGAACCTCGATCGCTGGTATGAGCGCGATACCGGTGAGCGCGTGGGTGATTACGTGCTTTATCGTTTGAGGCTGCGCTAGTAGACGGCCTCAACTTTTTTGTGCTTTTTGTGGCTACAAGAGGGGAGCGCGGCTGCGATGGCAGTCACAGCCGCGCCTACTGGAAGGTTAACCCAGTTGCGTGGATATCGAGCAGAAGAAAACTGTTGGGCAGGTTTGGGCAGGCATAGATACCGGTTCCTCCGTCATGAACTGAATCATTCAACGGGTACGACATATTCATTAGCGCGAACCATGTTGAGCCGGGAGCGTGCCGCCAGCTCGATGGCCCGTGGATCCGTTCGAAGCCTTTGCACTTCGGCCTTTAACGTCGTATTGATAGTGCGCAAAGCCTCGACGTCCGTTTGCATCGTGTTCAGTTGTTGTGCCGCAATCTGAACTTTGGCGTGTGTCCGCATGTTGACGGTCACACAAACAGCGAAAGTGGCCAGCAAAATCATTCCAAAAACAACCCAGGAGGGAATTATTCCCCCGCGCCTCCGCACCTCCGTGCGGGTTCCGATAATGTCAATCGAGATCTGTTGCACTGAAGCCAAAGAACCACCCGCGCGCGGCGAAACACGCTGCGACTGGATTCGTTCGTCAACCCAATATGTATTAGCTACCCTGCTCACCTCACACCTCCCAATCCTTTGCCGTTTCGGATTCCGCTCAGGTTCGTACGTTCAACTCCATGCCACTTGCGGCAAAGGTGAAGGGCGTCCGTTATCGACGGCGTGCCATCCCATGACCCGAGTAGATTGTCATGCGCTCAAGTTAAGAGGCTGCTTAAATCAACATGTGGGTTTACCCACAAGATATCCGGCATCTCATGGCCAGCAGCCCCAACAAAATGTGCTTTGCGGTTTGTCAATTTGTTGGTGCTCAAGAACTTAGCGGCACCACGGCCGGAATGTAGCATCGTGCTTAAGCAGTGTAAAGGTTTTTTCGTTCAATGATTTAAATGCGTAAGTTCAACGTTTACTTGAACTAAGAGCGCTTAAGGCGAACGGGCGGCGTACAGAAAGAGACGAGCAAGCCAGGTTGTAAGAGCGGATGATGCTTGGATGAGGTCAGTACCGCAACGCGGTAGCGTCGGGTCGACGTGAGCATCCCACATTTCCACGAATATCTTGTGTTCTGGGCGCACCCGACGCTACCGCGTTGCGGTACTGACCTCATCTAAGCACGATCTGGCAGGCACGTAGCGCTGCCGTCTGTTAAAACTTGTTGACAGTAACGGCTGGGGTAACTAGACTCCTAAGCCTGCGGGATTGATCGGCCCCGCCCGCGGCTTCTCACACATACAACAGGATCCAGCATTTTTTCGAGCACATTCTTTAAGGAAGGGTGTTGATGTCTGACTCTTCGGTTCTAGACCAGGATGCCCCCGCCTCCGACTCGCAGTCGTCCCAGCTACCGATCACCTCTATCGTTCGTGCCGTTTGCGAAGCCGCGAGCGGCGGGCCCGATCTGCTCTACGAGGTCATGATCAAGATGAGTCTGATGGTGGAGGCGACTGCTCCGACCTATGGTTTATCCATCTGGGCCACATCCGAGTCAGGTAAACCGACACTCCGTTGGGTCGAGGGACTCGAAGATCAGGAGATCGCCACAGGCGAGACCACCGTTGCCGAGATCTTGTCGAGCAAAGGCCGGCCGCAACCTGCAAAAGAGGGCGACCAGGCAATCTGTCTTTTGCTCGCTCAACCTTCAGGCACCCGCGAAGGCGCAGCACTGTACGGTCGCTGTGTGCGTCCCTTAACCGCGGAACAGGCCAAAGATTTGAACGCGCTCAGCGAGGTAGCGCACCTGGCCCATTCACATCAGTCGTCTGGAAACGGTCTGGCAACTGCGACCAGGCCGGTAAGCATGGCGTCGATAAGTTCGCTGCCCGGCATGGTGTTCAGCAGTCGCGCGATGTGTGAAGTGGCGCGCAACGTCGAGCGCATCAAGGATTCGAATTCCACGATCCTCGTCACCGGAGAATCCGGAACCGGCAAGGAACTGATCGCGCGCGCGATTCATCGCCTCAGCCGGCGATCTGAAAGCGAGTTCATTCCGTTCAACTGCTCTGCCGTGCCTGCCGAACTGATCGAGAGCATGTTGTTTGGCCATCGCCGCGGAACGTTTACGGGCGCGATGTCAGACCAGGCAGGACTGATACGCTCAGCAGAGAATGGCACGCTCTTTCTCGACGAGATTGGCGACCTGCCACTTCCACTGCAACCAAAACTCCTGCGATTTCTCCAGGAGGGAGAGATTCACACGCTTGGCGAGCGTGCGCCACGCAAAGTCAACGTGCGCGTTATTGCCGCGACGCATAAAGACCTCGAGAAGCTCGTGAGCGAGAAACTCTTTCGCGAGGATCTCTACTACAGAATCGCTACGTTGACCCTGAAGGTGCCGCCTCTGCGAGAACGCCGCGAAGATATTTCGACGCTGATCTCGCATTTCATCAGTCACTACGCGCGGAAGAACGAGCGGCCCATTTCTGGAATTACGGCAGAGGCGATCCAGATTCTCGAAACGTATTCGTGGCCGGGGAATATTCGCGAGCTCGCCGCCGAGATTGAAAGGCTTGTCCTGTACGCGGAAGACGACGGCTACATTCGACCGGCAAACATAGGCCCGCGCATCTATCCGCTGGCTGCTCAATCGGAAGGCACGGCGGAGCGGCTGGACGAGCTGCTCGAGAGTTACGAACGGCGCGTGATTACGGAGACGTTGAGGCGTCACGACTGTAACGTCGCGAAAGCGAGTGAAGCGCTTGGGCTTGGGTCGCGACAGACGCTTTATAAGAAGCTGAAGCGACTCGCGATCGATATCGGAGACTTTCTACAGGAAGACACGGAGCCCGGCATGCAATTCCGAGCGTAAAAGATTTTCCCTCGCAAAGACGCAAAGGCGCAAAGAAGAACTCTAAAGCTTTCTTCTTTGCGCCTTTTTGCGTCTTTGCGCGGGAAATCTAGCTGTCGCCTGCGGGCGACAACGATGATCGCCAATGAAAACGCCGCTTCATGGTCCAACAACCCCAGCCCACCTCACCTGGACCACGCGGAGTTGTCAACCGCAGGCTACAAATCCATCGCGAAGTCCCGAAAAACCGCAGTTGGACCACTGGCACACCGGTTGTAAACGTCATGCTCGTCGCGAAGCAAATCGCATCGCATCAACAGTCGAGCAGACAAACCCAATGAAGACTAACACCACGCGAAACTTAACATCAGTAGTGATGCTCGCAGTCACCACTCCGCTCCTGGCGCTGTCGATTCTCGTCAGCATCAAGACCGCGGGGATCAGGGATAACGAGGTCTTACTAGTGCTGTTGACGTTGTCTAGTGCTGTTCTCAGTGGAATCAACGGTTTTGGGCGCCGCACGCCGAATGCTGTTTCACAGTCTTCGCAGGCCCGCATTCAGTTGTCCGCTCGTTCGAGCAACAACGCCTAATCGAAGCCAAAAGGAGCAACAAAATGATTAAGAGCTTTTTACGTGATGAAACTGGTCTTGAACTTTCCGAGTACGCCGTCGCCGCAGCGCTGATAGCACTGGCTTGTGTCCTGGCTTTCACGGCTTTGGGTACGAACATCGGAGCGAGAATCCAGTCTCTCGCCGACACGATCGGTCAGTAATACCTTCAAAGTTTTAGTTGGCCGGCAGCAGCGGTCTCGCTGCTACCGGCTAACTCAAAACAGTCCCAGGTGTCCGGTTGGCGCGCCTTGTGAAGTTAAGACTACACGAGGGCGCCCACAGTCTTCCCCGCAGTATCGGGGGCGTTCGCATTTGATCGAATGCTCAGCCCAACCACAATACTTGTCGAACTCTTCTTAATCCCGCTCGCCGTGTTGATCATTTATCACGACGTGCGCTATCGCCGCATTCCTAATCCAATCGTACTTGCCACTCTGATCAGTGGCCTCGCGACCAACTTCGTGCTGGAAGGCGTCAGCGGTGGTCTCAACAGCATCGGCGGATGTTTGTTGGCCTTTATCTTGATGTTCATGTTGCACGTGTTCGGAGCAATGGGCGCCGGCGATGTCAAACTTTTTGCCGCCATCGGATCGTTGCTCGGTGCTCACCTTGTTCTGCCTACGTTTCTCGTAATCGTTTTAACTGGTGGTTTGCTGGCCGTGGTTGTGGTGGTGCGCTGTGGAGTTTTGCGGACCACGTTACATCGCGTCCTGCAAATCTTCCTGGGCTTGCTGCCCGGTTGGCAAATGCCGAAATTCACTGTCCCCGCTGATCGTAAGCTCACCATTCCGTACGGTGCGGCTATCACAATCGGCGCCATTATCGCGACCGCGATTTTTCACCCTTAACAGCGGCTACCTAGCGGCTATTGACCGGGCAAGGCCCGGGCGAAAACGGAGAGTTGACTCATGCGAAACAAACGTTTCTTCATCGTGTTGGTAGGGGCGCTGATGTTTGGAGTGCTCGCTGCCGTATCAGTAAGCAAATACCTATCGAGCGCTCAGGCTTTCACCAAGAACCTCAATAAGGTAGCCGTGGCGAAAGTCACGATTCCAATCGGCAGCAAGATCGTGGCCGAGCAGCTCACGATGGTCCAGTTTCCAAAGGAATCAACTCCCGACGGAGCATTTGATTCTACTGAAAAACTGGCTGGCCGCGTCGCAGTCGTCAACATAGCCGCGCGCGAACCAATCACAGAAGCGCGACTGGCGCCGGAAGGTACGGCCGCTGGTCTTTCGGCGATCATACCGGAAGGCTATCGCGCTATGACCGTTAAGGTCGACGATGCCGCCGGCATCTCGGGATTCATTCAGCCGGGCACGCTGGTCGACGTAGTTGTCACGATCGATCCGCGCGAAGGTTCCGGCCACACGGATCCGGTTTCCAAGATCGTGTTGCAGAACATCAAGGTCCTGGCGAACGGTCAGAACATCGACAAGCCGGAGAATGAACGCGAAGCCAACAGCGTCAAGGCAGTCACGCTCCAGGTCACTCCCGAACAGGCAGAAAAACTCGCACTCGCGTCCTCTGAAGGCAGGCTGCAACTCGTGATGCGCAGTCAGATAGACCAGAGCGACGAACAGACGCCGGGCGTCAACAAGCGCAACCTGTTAGGTGGCGATATTGCCAAGCCGCAACCCGAGCCGGGTTCACTCAAGAGTGAGCAACCGAAGTCGGAAGCGAAACCAATGCGCCGGCAAGTGTCTGCGCCGAAACCCGCAGCAGCCCCAGCTCCTCAACCTGCACCGCGTACGTCAGTGGAAATGATCGAAGGCGCCAAGAAGCGCAGCGTCGAATTTCCATAACCCAGAAAGTTTGATCGCATTGACGATCGCTAGAAACAAAGGAGCATAAGATCATGCAGAGCCGTTCCCGAATTTCACGCCGAGTGAGTTTATTGCTGGCGTCCCTGATTACAATTTTTGCAACTTCCATCGCGCACGCCCAGGAAAACTCCTATAAGGCGTCTTTCGGCCAGAACAAAGAGGCTATCGCCGTCAACGTTCTCGTAGGCCAGTCGCGCGTGATCAATTTCGATCGTCCGGTCGGACGTTTTTCAGTTTCCAATCCCGACATCGCCGAGGCGATTCTCGTCACCCCCGACCAGGTGCTCGTGAATGGTAAAGCTTTCGGTCAGGTCAACTTCATCGCATGGGAGCAGACCGGCGGACAGTACCTGACGTTTGACGTTTACGTCCGTGCCAATCTTTCACTGATCGACTCGCAGGTCCGTGCGCTGTTTCCGAAAGACGACATTCGGCTGAGCCAGGCCAACGGATCCGTCGTGATCTCCGGCAGCGTTGCGAACGTTGCGACGGCCGCCCAGGTCCAAAGTGTTATCGAAGCCGCGGGATTTAAAACTGTCAACATGCTGACGTCGCCGACCTCGAATGCGACGCAAGTGCAGCTTCAAGTTCGCGTCGCGGAAGTGAATCGCAACAAACTGCGTGACTACGGCACCTCGTTCACAACTCTGCCGCAGGGTGGTACAGGCGGTTACATCAATAGCGGTGGTGGTCCAACCAGTGTCGATAATATCGCGACCAGCGCAGCCGGCGCTGTTATTGAGACTCTGATCCAGCCGGCGATGAACCTCTTTATCTTCAATCGACAAATCAACACCGGAGCTTTCCTTCGCATGCTGCGTCAGGAAGGCGCCTTCCGTGAGTTGGCGGAACCAAACCTGATCGCGATGAACGGCCAGCAGGCAAGCTTCCTCGCGGGTGGTGAGTTCCCGGTACCGGTTCTCCAAACTGGAAACGGCAACAACGGTATCACCATCGTTTGGAAAGAATATGGCGTCCGCCTGAACTTCAAACCGACGATCATCGACGAAGACCACATCCGTCTCGAACTCGAACCGGAAGTTTCCACGATCGACTTCGCAAACGGCGTTCGCTTCAACAATTTCGTCATCCCCGCATTGCGTACTCGTCGCGCCAAGACTGGTGTTGAGCTGCGCGATGGTCAGTCGTTCGCGCTCGCCGGTTTGCTTGACAACTCGGAAACCAAGACGTTGTCGCGTATTCCGATCGTTAGCGACATCCCGGTTCTCGGTGCGCTTTTCAAATCGAAGACATTCGAGAAGAAAGAGACCGAGTTGATGTTCATCGTAACCGCGGTAATGGTTAAGCCAGTCAGTCCAGACGATCTGCCGAACATGCGTGGCATCGATGGTCTGAAGAACGGCTCACCTTTGGGTGTCGAACCGAAGGGTGAAGGCGTCACGGGCCAGAGCGGCTACAAAGTCTCCGGACAGAAAGAACAAACTCCAGCAGCAGCTCCGTCCAAGGTCGAAGAACCCAAGACCAAGGCTGTTGACGGTGCTACTCAAACCACGACTAGCGGCACCGGCGCTGTCGGTAGTGTTCGCAACAATAATCCTGCCCTGCCAGTCGCCAAAGCAGTGACGATGGATTCGAATCCAATCTCTGTCAGGCCCTGGTAAACCTCTTCTCGAGCCGATGACCATTCGAACGTAAGAGGGGGAAACATGAAGAAGAGATCACGAGTAGGGAAGAGACAAGGGGAAAGAGGTTCAATCCTGGCTACATCTGCAATCGGAATGGTTGCGATCCTGCTGGCAGTTGGTTTGGGTATCGATATCAGCAGGTTGTATTTGACAAAGAACGAGTTGCAGAACGCCGCGGATGCCGCGGCGTTGGCCGGGGTCTCCGGTTTGACCGGGGGAGCACCGGGTATCACCGATGCCACCGACCGCGCCGTAAAGGTGATGAATGGCTACAACTTCAACAAGGCGGTGGTTAGCTTTCCCCGGGCAAATGTCCAGTTTGCCGTAAACCTCGATGGTCCATACATGAGCGAGGGATCGGCCGCGTCGTCTCCGGTCAACATCCGTTTTGTGAAAGTCACTACGCCGGCAGAGCCGGTTGGTATTTCCTTCGCTGCGATGGTATTGGGAAGCAGCAAAAATCTTTCAGCTACAGCCACGGCAGGGAAATCCGTCACAATCAACATGCTTTGCCCGTGGCTGCCGGCCTTTGTGCTCGACTATCCAACGGATCCGATCCACCCGGGTGGCGTTTACACATTTCGTCTCGAGCCAGGAACTGCGGTTTCACCGGGAAACTACCAACTGCTTGCACCGATACAGTCAGGTGGTAGTGGCGACCGTGAGGGAATGGCGAACGGCGTCGACTGGTGTGTCAAGCGGGGTCAAGTGATTAAGACGAAGCCGGGCGTGACTTCCGGTGCGATTCGTCAGGGAGTTAACACTCGATTTGATATTTACGTCTCAGGACTCTCCCCGGCGCTCTCGCCTCCGGATGTGAACATCGCCGAAGGCATCAATTACCTGCAATACAAGAACAAATCCGGTTTCAAGGCGCCATCACATCCGGGCATTGCTGATCGGCGGGTCGTTTTTATGCCGATCGCCAAGGAAGCTCCGGGCGAAGGTCGAGACACGATCGTGGTTGACAGATTCGGTGTTTTCTTTCTGCAGACCTCTATAGGTGGTGGCTCCGGTGGTGTACTCAAAGCCGAGTACATAACTGACACCATCTTCGCTGGTGACAGTTACTTCGATCCTGGGGCCGGTGCGGGAATGGACGGCCTGACTGTTCCAGTTCTCTACAGGTAGGTGAAATCATGCACGCAAGAATCCGAAGAATCCGAAGCCGGCGCCGCTTGAGACGATTATTTCTGTTGCAGCGTTTCGCAAGAGACGAGAGCGGTCTCCAGCTTGTGGAGCTGACGATAGTCATACCGATCTTCCTGATGTTGTTCGCAGCGACTGCTGAGTTTGGACGTTACTTCTACGAATATACGACCTTGGCAAAGGCTGCTCGCGCCGGCGCTCGTTACTTGAGCATGACTCAAATGGAGACTGACGGCTCTCAGGATACGACCGCCAGGAAGATCATTGTATACGGCAACACGGCCGGCACTGGTTCCCCGATCTTACCGGGCCTCGATCTCGATAAAAACATCACGATCACTCGTGAGGGACCAATTCCGTTCGTTCCCGAAAGAGTCAAGGTTGAAATCGTTGGTTACAAGCATCAACCGATCTTTGATTTGGGAGCGCTTCTCGGGAAGAACTTCTCGATGAATGTTGATGTCAAACCGAGTGTCAAGATGCGTTATTTGATCACTCAACCTCCCCCACTTTAATAAGGGGCACGATCATGAAGCACACAAAACTGTTCGAAGCGAATCAGCGCGGCGCAACGCTGGTTGAGTTTGCGATCGCCGCGACAGTGTTACTGACGGCAGTGTTTGGGGTCATCGAATTCGGCCGCGCGCTGTGGGTGCACAACGCCCTAACGGACGCGGCGCGACGTGGTGCACGGTACGCGACACTTCATTCAGAGGACAGTGTAACCGAGGTGAAGAATGTAGTCGTCTATGGCAATCCCGCGGGCGGCAGCGATCCGGTAGTTCCGAATTTCACTCCCGCTAACGTAACGGTTACTTATTCGGATTTTGCACTAAACCACGGGACAGTCACGGTCAGTGTCGAGAATTATCAATTTCAGTTTGTCGTTCCGATTGTTGGCACCACGATCACAATGCCGAAGTACTCCACGACGCTTACAGGCGAATGCATTGGTTTTATTCCGAACGACATTTAGACGGTGCTCAAGTACCTGTGAGCAAGGACGGGTGAACACTGATCTTTCAACTTTCGAATCCGCTGCCTGGTGGCGCCAGTAGTATGCGCTCGCGCGCACCAGCCTTCTAACATCGCTCCGGAGGGAGCCGGCCTTGCAGTATCGCGATGGTCCTACCGTAACCCCCAGGCACTCTGTCCATAGTTCCAAATCAGATTAGAGCCGCCGGCAGTGGGATTCGAAAAACGATCACGAGGAACCAGATGACCGAACCAATTTCAGTAGTTGTTTTAAGCACCGGACTCGAAAACTTCAAAGACATTCGCCGGGCCCTGTCCGCTGAAGAGCGCGTGAAACTTCTCGCCGGCGGCAACGATGCCGATCAGCTCTACGAGGAGATAGTTCGCCTCAAGCCCGCAGCCGCAATCATTGCGCTTGGTCCAAATTCAGATCAGGCAGTCAATTTCATTGAACGCCTGAACGCAGAATGTCCGGGAACCGCCCTCATCTCAGCGGCGCAGGATGCTTCGCCCGACATGATCTTGAGAAGTTTGCGCGCCGGAGCGCGTGAGTTTCTGCGCATCCCGATTAGCAGCGAAGAACTCCGCACAGTGCTCAATCGCGTTTCAGAAGTGCTGACCAAGTCAGTTGAAACGCCGACCAGAAAAGGCCGCATGGTGGCAGTGTTTTCCAGCAAGGGTGGATGCGGCACCTCTTTCATAGCGACTAACCTCGCCGCTGCAACAGCTTCGAAAACGATTCTCGTCGATCTGAATCTTCAAGCCGGCGACCTGCCGCTCTTTCTCGGGCTCGAAGCCAAGTACTCGATCGCCGATATGGTTGAGAAACGCCAGCGTCTCGACGAATCGCTGATCAACAGTCTCGTAACGCCGCATTCGCAACACTTGTCACTGCTAGCCGCTCCGCGCGAAGCCGATAATGCTGACATGATCGAACCGCAACACATCTTCGAGGTGTTGCAGAAACTTCGCGAACACTACGACTACGTCGTGCTCGACCCGCAGCACACGTTCGACTCCATCACACTCGCCGCCCTCGACCAGTGTGACGAGATCGTTCTCGTCCTGACCCTCGACATTCCGGCTATTCGCAGCACGCAACGAGCGCTCGAGATTTTCGACAAGCTCGGTTACCCGCGTAAGAAGGTAAAAATCATCGTCAATCGCTGGAGCAAGCAGATCGACCTCGATTTGCGCCAGGTCGAAAAATTTCTGGGTGAACCGTGTGTGGGTTTTGTGCCCAGTGACTACCAGACGGCAGTAGGTTCGATCAATCTCGGTACGCCGCTGGTCCAGGCGGACCCCACGTCAAAAATCGCGGTCGAGATTCGACGCATTGCCGAGCAGATGTCTGTGGGGGTCGCGCCAATCGACGTATCGAAGCGCAAATCTTTCTGGAGCTCTTTGCTCAAAAAGCAGCCGGCTCCGTCGCAGTTCAAACTTCAAACCTCAATGGAAAAGGTCTAACGAAGCGGCGCCTGTCCGCACCTTCATAACATCATGGCACTACGTGAAAGATTAATCGGAAACAACAACACTGTCCCTCCGAACGGATCAGACGGCACAGGTCAACATTCGTTCCAGGAAATGAAAGCGCGTCTGCACCGGACGCTGATCAACCGGATGGATTTGACCAAGCTGTCGAGTCTTACTCCGGAACAGGTCCATGCGGAAGTTTCGCGTTTGGCCGAAAGCGTGCTTGCCCAGGAAGCCATGCCGTTGTCCGTTTCCGAACGGGAGCGACTGGTCAACGACGTTCAGCACGAACTCTTTGGACTTGGACCACTCGAGCCGCTGCTTGCGGACCCGACGATCTCCGACATTCTGGTTAACAAACACAACACGATCTACATCGAGCGACGCGGAAAGATCGAACGCACCCAGGTGACGTTCAAAGACGACGAGCACCTGATGCGCGTTATCGAACGCATCGTGTCGTCAGTGGGCCGTCGTATCGACGAGTCGTCGCCGATGGTCGATGCGCGCTTGCAGGATGGTTCGCGCGTCAACGCTATCATCCCGCCGCTTGCGATCGATGGACCAGTCGTCTCGATTCGGCGTTTCGGCGCCGATCCGCTGCGCATGGCGATGTTGATCGAGAACAAAGCGCTGACCAAAGACATTGCCGACATGCTTCAGATGGTCGTCACCGCGCGCTTGAACGTGTTGATTTCAGGCGGTACGGGCGCCGGTAAAACGACGCTGCTCAACGCGCTGTCGGCTTACATTCCTGAAAACGAACGCATCGTCACCATCGAAGACTCTGCCGAACTTCAACTGCAACAGCCGCACGTAGTCAGACTCGAAACAAGGCCGCCCAACATTGAAGGCCGTGGTGAGGTAACGCAGAGAGACCTGGTTCGCAACTCACTTCGTATGCGTCCCGATCGCATCGTGATCGGCGAGGTTCGTGGTGGTGAAGCGATCGACATGCTTCAGGCCATGAACACTGGTCACGACGGCAGTTTGACCACGATTCACGCAAACACTCCACGCGATGCGCTGTCGCGGCTCGAGACGATGATCCAGATGACGGGTATGCGGCTCTCCGATCGTGCTATGCGGCAGCAGATTGCGGCGGCGATCAATCTCGTGCTTCAGGTCGCGCGCATGTCTGACGGTTCGCGTCGTGTGACGTCCATTTCTGAAATCACCGGCATGGAAGGCGAGACGATCACCATGCAGGAGATCTTCCAATACGAGAGAAGCGGAGTCGATTCTCAGGGCCAGGTGCTTGGACGCTTCCGGCCGACGGGAATTCGGCCGCGATTTGCCGAACGGTTGAAAGCCTGCGGTTTGCAGTTGCCGCGCGTCTTCTTCGAGGACTAGTCAAAATGATCATATCGTTTCTCGTATTCGTATTTGCGCTCTTCCTCGTGCTTGGCGCCTACCTGCTGGCTACACACAGCACGGACCAGAAGCGTGCTCGCCTGCAAAAGCGACTCTCGGAAGCGCTGATGCATTCGGCGCACACGGAAGACGTGGATGTCGTGCTCGCTCGCAACGAGTTGATGAGCGAGATCCCAGTGGTCAACCGCACGCTGATCAATTTACAGGCCGCGTTGCAGTTGAAGCGCATGCTGGACCAGGCGGATTTGCACATCACTCCGTCGCGCCTGCTGATGTTTTCGTTCATGGCCGGAATGCTCGGCGCGCTGGCCGCCTCGGTGCTGACCATACTCATTCCGGTCATGATTTTCGCCGGACTGTGTTGTGCGGCGATTCCGTTTGCACACGTTTGGTGGAAACGACGGCAGCGCTTCAATGCGTTTCTCGCGAATCTTCCGGATGCACTTGATTTGGTTAGCAGAGCACTCAGTGCGGGACACGCTTTCTCCGAAGCGATGCATATGGTCTCGATGGAAATGCCTGAGCCTATCGCTACGGAGTTTCGCAAAGCGTACGAAGAACAGAACCTCGGCCTCTCGATAAAACTCGCGCTCGAGAATCTGACGCAGAGAATTCCGATACTCGATCTCAAGATTTGTGTAACGGCAATCCTGATTCAGCGTGAGACGGGCGGCAACCTGGCGGAGATTCTCGAGAAGGTTGCATACACGATTCGTGAACGCTTCCGCATCATGGGTGATTTGAAGACGTTGACGACGAGTTCGCGCATGTCTGCATGGTTGCTCTGCGCGTTGCCGATCGGGGTGGCGTTAATGGTCACAGTAATGAACCCTGACTACATGAGCATCCTGTGGAAAGATCCGCGTGGCCATTACCTGATTGCTGCGGCTCTGTTCATGCAGATTACGGGTATGTTGATTATCAAGAAGATTTTGAACATCAAGATCTGATTTTAGTGCTTAGTACTTTGTACCTGGTTCAAAGCACAAAGACCAAAGCACCTAGGACAAAAACGTCGAGCCAGAAAAATGATACTCATAATCGGCATCTCTACTTTCGTCTGCATCTCCCTGGGGATGCTGGGTGTTTACTGGTTGCTCTACCGGCCGCAGAGTGCTGCCACCGAACGGCTGCGAAGGCTTGCCGGCAGAGACGGTGGTAGTAGTGTTGCGACACAGAATGTGCAATCGATGGTCGCACCAGATGACAGTGCGGCCGCGGATATCGCGCAGCGCCTCGCACAACCGCTGAATAAGCTACTGCCGCCTTCTGCGACCGAAGCAAGGAAGCTGCAAAGGCAACTCATGCACGCAGGTTTCCGTTCGGCGGAAGCTCCGATTATTTATCGCGCGATTCAACTCATTTCGATGGCTGGATTTCCGCTGGCAGTCGCGGGAGTTTGCGCATTTCTGGGCAGACCGCTGCAAAGCGCGGTGGTCTATATCATCTTCGCTTTTCTCGTCGGCTTTGCTCTGCCGCGTTTCGTTCTGAAAAGAATCACCAACAACCGGCAGCGAGAGCTGCGCTGGGGTCTCGCGGATGCGCTGGACCTGATGGTGGTCTCGGTCGAAGCAGGTCTCGGATTGAATGCCGCGATGATGAAAGTCTCGAGTGAGTTGAAAGACGTCCATTCCGCGATTGCGACCGAGTTTGAGCTCACGAATCTCGAAATCAAAGTGGGACGCGAGCGCGATGAAGCGTTGCGCAATTTGGCTGAGCGCACCGGCATAGACGATCTTCGCAGCCTGGTCGCAATGCTGATTCAGACGGACAAGTT
>Ga0105237_10005293_pt1 | contig 14589 bp, 10 predicted proteins | sample KBSC24metaG_FD_81520 | JGI IMG/M metagenome (GOLD analysis project Ga0105237, IMG submission 81520) | Corn rhizosphere microbial communities from Kellogg Biological Station, Michigan, USA - KBS C2-4 metaG | ecosystem: Host-associated > Plants > Roots > Rhizosphere > Soil | place: Michigan, USA... | reverse complement strand
CGATCCTGATGACGCCTATGCCTATGCGCTTCCCAATGATAAGGCCAACACCTCTCTTCGCGGCAAGGAGGACGTTATCGTTTGTGGGAAACCCGGCAGCGGTGTCCGGATGAAGGACGGCTCGACGATGGTGGAAGAGGATGCGGGTAACGACAACCTCGAGGCGGGTCAGCTATATGATCTTAAATTTGCGGTGTATGATGAAAATAAAAGACCTGCGGTATTGCAGCCCTATCTGGGTATGATGGCGCATGCCGCTATTATCAGGAGCGACGGCAGCACCTATGTGCATCTGCATCCGGTGGGGACCTATTCCGTGGCCGCGCAAGAGAATTTGATGCAGCGGATGAAACAGCCCGAGAATGAATTTCGCCTGCCTGATGCTTCGAAGTTCCGGGACAGCATCGACAAATTGGTCGGCGGGCTCAGGCGGATGCCGGATGCCGACCGGGATGCATTTTTGATGAAACAAATGAATATGCCGGCAGACACAATGAGCGGCATGAAAATGAGCAATATGGTCAGCTTTCCCTATACTTTCCCCCAGCCCGGTTTTTATCGCATATGGGTACAGGTGCGACGGAATGGCCGGGTGCTTACGGCGGCCTTTGATCGCCTGGTCAAATGAGAATGAATTTTATTGTTCGGTTATTTGGGTAGAAAAAGAAAGTGGTTTCCAGTTTTCCAGCTGGTCGCACAGCCAGGTGCCTTTGGCGATGGCGCGATTATACGCATCGCTGCCGAGGAACAAAAGAACAGGAGGATCGGGGCTTTCGGCCAGTTGGATAAAAACCTCCGCAGCCTTTGCCGGGTCGCCTATCTGTTTGCCATCCATCGCCCTGTAGCGTTGGTGGGATGCCCTGACCTCCGTATAGGCCTCGATGGTGTTTTTAGAAAAAGCAAGCGAACCAGTGGAAAGGAATTGCGTGCGGAAGGCGCCGGGGGCAATGGCCGTCACTTTTATTCCCAGCGATTCCACGTCCTGGGATAATACCTCCGATAATGCGATGACCGAGGCTTTGGCGGCCGCATAGACAGACCAGCCGGTGGCGCCGGCGAAGCCGGCAACGGACGAGATATTCAGGATATGGCCGGAGTGTTGGGCGCGAAGATAGGGCATGGCCTTTTGAATCACCCGGATCGTGGCGAATACATTGATATCGAAGTTTTGGGCGACCTCTTCGGAAGACAGCTCTTCCAGGGTGCCGGCGACACCGTAACCCGCGTTGTTGACGATGACGTCGATGCGGCCAAATGAGTCGTGGGTGGTTTGCAGGGAGTCGGCTATCGACTTCTCGCTGGTGAGGTCAACTTCCAGGGGAAGAAAGTTTTTTTGGGTTCCGACTGTCCTTGTCAGGGCAGCGCGATCACGCGAAGTAGCGGCAACGCGATAGCCTTGTTCCAATAACAACCTGACCAGGGCCAGTCCCAGGCCTTTGGAGGCGCCGGTGACATACCAGACTTTTTTGTTGTCCATAATTTGAAGATTAGGATACAAAAATAGACCGGACAAGAGGATTCCGGCATACAGGATTCAAACTAAAAATTGTAAAAATCAAACAAGATCGCCCGGCTGCGTTGCTGTAGCCCTGAAAACACCGGGAGGGACGTCTGTATTCTTTTTGAAGAAGTTGATAAAATGGGAAGGTTCTTCAAATCCCAGGGTCCAGGCTATCTCACTGACGTTCCAGTTGGTATGCAACAACAGGGAGCGGGCTTCCTGTGTAACTCTTTCTGCGATGATACGGGAAGTCGTCTTGCCGGTAGTTTCCCGGAGTGAACGGTTGAGATGGTTGACGTGGACGGAGAGTTGGGAGGCGAAAGAAGAGGGGGATTGCAGAATGATCTGCTGTTTGGGAGATTCGATTGGGAACTGGCGTTCCAGCAACTCCATAAACAGGGAGGATATGCGGGCAGAGGCATTCGAGCTGGAATAAAGAGCGGTAGAGGCAGGCTGTAGTTTCATCGCATAATGGATCAATTCGAAGGCCAGGTTGCGGAGTACGTCGTATTTATAAGTGTATGCTGAATTGATCTCTTCCAACATCCTGCTGAAAATGTTCTTTATTGGCGGGACTTGTTCGTCTGTCAGTATAAACACGGGGGTACCGCCGGGCTGGAAGACCGGGTATTCTTTAATATTGCCGAACTGGCTAAAAAAAGAATCGGTGAAAATGCAGAAAAACCCGGACTGTTCTTCAGAAAGGGCTTCGTATGCGTAAGGGATCAGCGGGTTACTGAATACGAGCGCCTGTTTTTCGACCTCAACTATTTTGTCGGCGTAGCTAAGCCTGTTCTTCCCGATGAGGAGGGTCATTTTGAAAAAATCCTTCCGGCTGAACGGTATTGTACGGGCGTGTTTGCCTATGAAATCGTCCGTACAAAAAACATTAAAATGTCCCATCCCGTTCTTGAGGTTATCGGGCATCCAATTGAATTTGTGACGATAGAATTCTTCGAGGCTTTGTATGGGATCCATGCCCCGAAGGTACGAAAATCAAATAACGGCTTAGTCTGTCCTCAAACTTTTTATGGGATTGGCCAGCGCTGAAGAGACGCTTTGGTAGCTAACCGTAAGCAGGGCAATCCCAATAGTCATTATACCAGCCAGCATAAACATCCACCATTCCATGTCGATCCTGTAAGCGAAATTCTCCAGCCATTTGTTCATGATCAGCCAGGCGGCGGGGAAGGCTAATACAATAGACAGTAGGACGGTCTTCAGAAAATCGGTAGCCAGCAGAAGCGCGATCCCCGGGACGGATGCGCCCAGGACCTTCCGGACGCCTATTTCTTTCGTGCGTTGTGCGGCAGAGAATGTCGCGAGCCCAAAAAGGCCGAGACAGGAAATGAAGATACCGAGGAAAGCGAAATAATTGGAGAGTTTGCCGACGAGTTGTTCGCTTTGGTAGAGTTTTGCAAACTCCTGGTCAGAGAACTGCCAGGTGAAAGGAAATTTTGGGTTTAGGTCTTTGCATATTTTTTCGAGGTTGGCAAGGGTTTCTTTGATCTTACCGGTGCGGGTACGGACGAGGATGGTACCCCAACTCCAGTTCTCGTCCAGTCGTATGATCAGCGGATCGATCGAATTGTGCATCGAGTTGAAATGAAAATCGGATAAGACGCCGATGACCTTACCGGTACGGGGGGCCCAGGTGATCGTTTGCCCGATGGGATCTTGCAAACCCATTTGGCGCACAGCCGTCTCGTTCAATAAAAAACCGACCGAATCTGTCGGGAAATTTTTGGAGAAATCCCGTCCTTCTTTCAGGTGCAGCTTTAGCGTGCTTACAAAATCATATCCTACGACTCCATCTGCAAAAGATGCCGGCAGATTTGGGTCTTTCCCCGGCCAGTCGATATCGCCGGTATGGTGCATGATGATGGTGGGGGAATTCCTCATTTTGGAAATGGCCACAATGCCGGGTAATTTTCCCGCCTCTTCCTTGAACCAGGTAAAATTCTTTACCAGGTCGCCTTCTATCGGAATATAGATGAGGTTCTCCCTGTCGTAGCCGATATTTTTTGTCTGGATATAATTCAGTTGGCGATAAATGACGATCATTCCGACGATGAGCAGGAGGGAAAGCGAGAATTGGAAAACGACCAGGCCGCGCCGGACGACGATCTCCCGCCAGTTGAATTTGAGGCTGCCTTTTAATACTTTTACGGGTCTTAGAGAAGAGAGAAAGAATGCCGGATAACTGCCTGCAACAAGACCTGTCATAATCAGCAGCCCGGTGAGCATCATCCAGAAAACAGGCTGGGTGACAGGCAGGGTTAGTTGTTTCCCGGTGAGGTCATTAAATGCCGGCAATAATAGGGCAGATAACAACAAAGCGATGCCGAGGGATAAAAAGGTCAATAGCAGGGCCTCGCCCATAAATTGACCGATCAATAAAAGGCGGGCTGCGCCGATGACCTTGCGTATGCCTATTTCTTTGGCTCTTTTAGCGGCCTGGGCCGTAGCCAGGTTCATGAAGTTGATGCAGGCGATCAGGAGGATAAAAATGGCGACAATGGTAAAAAGTTGGACGTATTCAATGCGGCCGCCATCGATGAATCCATTTTTAAATGTAGAGTGAAGATATTTTTCCGGAAAGGATTGTATGGCCATCTCTGTATAGAAGGCTTTATTTTTGGTTTTATATCTATAAATAAAATCTTTGATCTTCGCCCCGACTTTTACAGGATCGGCTTCGGTGCGCAGTTGCACATAGGTAGAAGGGCTGGAATTTCCCCAATTGTTTACCCAGGGGTTTTGCCTGACATAGTCTACCCAGCTGCGTAAAAAATCAAAGCGCAGGGAAGAAGTAGCGGGAGCATCTTCGAAAACGGCAGAGATCCGCAGTTCTTCCTCGTTGTCGAAGCGAAGAGTTTTCCCTATTGCCTGTTGCGGGCCGCCAAAAAAGAATCCGGCCATGGTGCGGGATATGGCGATCATCCCCGGCGCGTTCAAGGCCGTTTCCGGCGTGCCTTGTAAAAGAGGAAAGCTGAACATGCTGAAAAAGTCTGGCCCGGCAAAGGAGCCGGTCCTTTTACTGACCTTGTTACCGACTTCGATGGTGCTGGCGGCGCCGGGTGCTGCGGCATTGTCCATGGCGCTGGCATATTGTATCTCCGGAATGACCTTTTTTAATTCTTCGGCCAGCAGACCTTGCGTAGGATAACCGGCGTCTATTTTTCCATCGTAATAATTGCGTTCGTATACCTGGTACAATTGTTTGCCGTGTGTGTGAAAAGCATCCACGCTGCGTTCATCCTGTACCCAGAGCAGGATCAGGAGGCTGCAGGTCATGCCCAGGGCGAGCCCGAAGATATTGATGGCGGAGAACGCTTTGTAACGCCTGAGGCTTCGCCAGGCAGTCTTAATATAATTGAGCAGCATACCGGGATACTTTGAGCAAAAGGCAACCTATATCGTGCCGTGTTTTTAACTGGCTGATGGTTAGCATTTTGTGGCATTCCCGGCAAGAATAATATGTTCGTTTTTGCAACGGTTACCTTCGCTGGTGAACGCTAGTAGACCCATCGATGCAGATAAACTTTAAAATAAGCGCCAATGTTGACCAGCCGGGCGCTTGTTCTCACGGTGAGCTGGTTTTGGACCGGCGGCTGGTCAAAAGAACGTTGGGTGATCGTCCATTGCTCGGTATAAGGGGAATAAATGTATTCCAATTGACAACCGATCTCGTACTCGGTGGGGTTGGTATGCGGTTTCCATCTTTTCCCGATGAGCAGACGACCCTGGTAGCTGTGCTGGTGTGGTGTTAGTTCTTGTCGCCCGATGAAATATTGCAGGAACTGGTTGCTGCCTTTTTCTTTCAGGTAGGCATTAAACAGGGTGGAGTCGTTGCGGAGGGATTCAAATCCGAGCAGGAATTTGGGTTCGAGGATAAAGGATCGCCAGTGCAGGCGATAGGCTATTCCTAATGCCTGTCCGCCAAACTCGAGGTTGGAGATAAGGTAACCGGATTTCAGATAATAGTCTGGGTTACGGTCTGCCAGATAGCGATTGAACTTATCCGGGCTTGTAGAAGTGTAGAAACCGTCGGAATAGAATTCCAAACCGAACTTGTCTTTATAAAATAGTGCGATCCATCTGAAACTGGTCCACAGGAAGGAAAATTGGGGCTGTGCGGGATACAGGAACCCGTTCATTCCATAGGGAAGATTTAATAGTGACTTATCTTTTATGGGGATACCCACTTTTGTTTCAGCCTCCGGCAGTTCCAGGCGGAGGCTATGGAAAAAGCTTTGAGCCGAAAGGGTTTGCAGACATCCCATAAGCCCAATGATAAGGAGTAGTTTTTTCATTAGCGGAGTGTTACGGCAATACTGTCGGTGAATTGGGTGTTATTGGCAAATGCAACATGGAGGATGAACGTCCTGTAACCCATGCTGGCAGGTGGCTTCATTAGCAGGATGTACAGATCGGTTGTCCAGGGTTTGTCAGTGTCGTTGCCATTCGGCGCATATGCATAAAATAAATACTGATTGGCTAATCCATTGGCGACTGTTGTTTGTGCAGATGCGGTACCGTCGTGACCGGCATAAAGAAAAAGGTCGTTCAGGGAAGTTCCGGCGGGGTGACTGCCATCAAAGTCCGTGGAAGAATAGATGTTGAAATCCGTTGTTTTGTTTTGCAACGCAAAACCGCTTTCCTCCGGGACGATATGCCCTTCCCGCCCGGAGATATAAGTCGTAAACTGTATTTGCATGGCATAGGCCCGGGCATTGACGGTCCCGCTGGAATCTGTTATGGGACCACTGTTGCCACTGTTGTCGGCGTTGAAGAGTTTTATGTCCGACACCGTGTACAGGTAGGGATCATATTTCAGACAGGAGGAGAAGAGCAGGGGTGCCGTGAAAAGCAACACCTGCAGCAACGGTTTGGAAAAGGGTTGGGTTTTCATGAAAAGGTTTATTGAGGTGCCGGGATATGGGTCAGGTTTTTTTAGCTTTGCCTAATCCTACTTTATAATCGTCGGGAGTACCGGTGATCTTCAGGTTCATAAATCGTACGCGTTTTTCTTTGTCCCTGTATTCGATAGCATCCACCTGGTCGGGGTCAACTTCCTCCTGCTTGCGGCCAAAGAGCATCCGGAAGCCTACCTGGGTCACCATTTTCAACGGAATGCGGACATAATATTCCATTTGCATGTTCATCGATTGCTTGCCGGCTATCTCCATAAAGCCCAGGGAGGAATTGATATTCATGTCGGGGATGAATAAGGTCCCGTTTTTGAAAGTGAGGGTATTGCGCAGGGTATCGAATCGTACTTTTGTGAGATTTTTGTCTTTAAAATAGGATGACATGGCCTGCATGGGGCCAAAATTTACCAGTACGCCGTTGAGAATTTCCAGATCCATCACTGCATCGGATTGATCGATCTGCGGCGTCAGGTCAGGATGTACCAGCAAATTGCTCTGTATCTGTCCGCTCAGTATACCCTTTATATTCTTATTTATCGTATAATCCTGCCCAAAATTATCCAGTTTTATCATCAGCTTTTCGATATTCATGTCTTCGACGCCGATGGAGCTTTTCAGATAGATATGTTTTGGGTCGCTTCCGTCAAAATGTGCGCGGGCAGTAGCTTTCCCACCGGCCATCTGCAGGCCCAGGGTATCCAGGTAAAGGTGCTGGTTGGCCAGCATGCGTATACTGGTAGAAAGGTTTTTGATGCCCAGGTGGTGGTATCTGAGCCGGCCGATATCGACCTTTGCATTGAAATCGATGAATGGGATACGGAAAATATTAAAGGCGTCGGCGTGCGAAGTGGTCGAGGCGGTCGAAGCGACTGAGGTGGCAACAGGCGCATCGGAAGCCGTTGCATCGGAAACAGCCGTTGCCTTCTCTTCCTCTTCAGCGGCCAGGACATAGTTGGTCAGTTGGTCTACATCCAGGAGACGGGAGGAGAACTGCAGGTAATTTTCTTTCTTCCGCCTGGTCGTGTCTTTTCCCGTATATAGACGCATGCTGACATTAAAATCGCTGTTCCCTATCTTCCCTTTCAGCGTGTCGATCTTTACAAAGTTGTCAATGCCTAATTTTATATTGCCGTTAATGCTATCCAGCCGGAAGGGGTGTTTTTGCAGGGCGCCCGAAATATTGGCGATCTTGATATTAGCAAACCGGAAGACAGAGTCATAGCGGAGATCGATCTTCGAACGCAGCCATATATTGGAGCCGACTTCCTGTTGATAGTCACGGGGCACGTACCCGCGGCTGCGACGTCCCAGCAGGTCTTTCATGGCCAGACGCTGCGATTTAAGGTCAAAGGCGATCTGGGTTCTGCCCTTCATCACCTTTTCAAACCACAATGCATAGTTATTCACCCGGCCGCTGAAGCGGAGATCGGTGCTGTCTATACTACCTGCAAAATTTCTGAGTAACAGGGAGGTATCGCCGATAGTCAATTCTGCGCCGAAATCATGAAAAGCATGCGGGTAATTTTTGAAAGCCGCATATAGATTTTGCAGCCTGAATTTTCCTTTAGGCAGCGGGGTAGGGTGGCGAAGCTCATTGACCGAGGTCTCCAGCGACAACCCAATATTAAAACCATAGATCTCTTCTTTTGCCTTTTTGCTCCGGGCCGTGTCAAAGGCAAGCAGTTCCTTTACAATCAGCTTATTGCTATGGGCGTTAAGGATGACCTGAACGGGTTTTTCCTGGTGATGGAACAAGGCTGGCAGATCGCTGATCGAGCCGTCGAGCCGGAGATCCGAATTGCCTAGTTTGAAGGCCATGGAATCCAACTTTACCAGTCCGCCTTTCATGGCAGCGTGCAGGTCGAGATTTTCAATGATATAAGGGTAGTGGGGTATACGGAAAGTAAGGTTATCGATGGTGAGTTCGCTTTGAATACCCTCGGTGAGTTTGGCCATTGATTTTTCTGGCAAACTGAGGTCTACCAACTCCTTAAAATCCATTTTCAGATTGATATGGCCGGTGATACGCTGCAGGTCCTTTATACCCAGGAAGGCGCCGATAAAACCTAATTCCAGGTCGGAATTGATCTGCATGAGTATTTTGGGATCGGTGAAATCACGCAACACAAAATTCCCATTGAAAACGCCTTTATCCGGTCGGGCGTGCATATCCGTCAGTCGCAATTCCGAAGTTTTTAGCGAATGCGCGGTTCCATTGGTATAATATCCTTTAAAGGAGAGCGAGTCGAGTTTTTTATTTGCTTCTGTATTGTGCAGCCAGGCCCTGGTGCAGGCAAAGGATAATTCTATGGTGGGCATCTGGCCGTCCCTGAGCTTACCTTTTATGGAGGCATCGAAACTCAGGCGTCCGTCATACCGGAAATGTTTTAGTTCTTTAGCAACAGCGGCAGGGGCAAAGGCAAAGAGTTGTCTGAAGTCTGGTTTGTCGCCGGAGATCTTCAGATCGACCGTATTGTCATGGAGCAGGTCGGCTGTTCCGGTGATGTTAAAGGTCGCGTCTTCGAGTTTCAGCTTTCCTTCAGGAAGTCTCAGGAATTTGCGGGGGATGTCATAGGCGAACTGTGTTTCTATTTCCAGGTGTTTGTGCCGAAAAAGAGCCGTATCGCCCGGGCGGGTATAGTCCAGCAATAAGGATCCTTTCAGGTCGGCGGATAATTTATCAGTGCTGTCGAGCCGGAATGCAGCCTGTATCCGGTCGATATGGGAAGCGATATGCTGGCCGCTTTGTTTGTCCAGATACCGGATATCCATATTCTTTAGTACAAATTTCCGGATATCAAGATCGAGTTGTTGGGTGGCGGTATCGGTTTTGGAGGTTGTGTCGGGAGTGATGCGGCCGGCCTCTACTATATTCAGTCTGCAGCGGTGTCCTTTACCAGTTGCAAGCTGCCATTTTTTAATACGATGGCTTTTACCCTGTATTTCTGTCTCAATATATCCGGCAGGCTGAACCCAACGAACATACGTTCTGCCGCATAGATGGGTTTGTCTGATGTGTTCTTGCTGCCATAGAATTTCACGTTCTGCAAACCGATGGAAATATAGGGCCAGTTTTGGAAAATGGTAATATTGCTACCGCCGATGGTCAGTTCGCCGGGGAGTTTTTTGTTCAGCTGGTCAACAGCCAGGCCGACGAGACGCTGTTGCTGGGAAAAGAGGATGGCTACGGCTATACCAACGATCACTAACAGAGATAGAATGGGAATTAGAATAATACGTAGAAGCCGTCTGCGCGTTTTGGGCATCATAGGTTGAGATTTGGATACTGGTCTTGATTTAGGGATGAAAGATACCACATAAATTCCGTAATTTGAAGTCAGTAATTCCTCTCGCATATAAGTTAATAAAATATGATACGACGCCCCGAACTAACCTGCTTTTTGTATGCTGTTACGCTATTGATCTTTATCCAATGTAAAACCAAAGAAAGGCCCGCTCTGCCGCCTGCCGCCAGAAATAATGGCGGGCTGTTCCTGCCCGGAGGTTTTGAAGCAGCCGTGGTCGTCGATAGCATCGGAAGAGCACGACATCTAACGGTGAACGACAATGGGGACATCTATGTCAAGCTGGAGTATAATGATGCCATGCACGGCAGAGGGGGGACGGTTGGGCTGCGGGATGCAGATAATGATGGCAGGGCCGATATCATCGCCTACTTCGGCGATTATAAGGACGAGGGCGGCCTGCCGGCGGGAATGAATATCTACAACGGCTATTTATATACATCCACTGTCAAATACGTTCTGCGAAATAAGCTGACACCGGGGGAACTCATTCCAACGGGAAAGACAGATACCATCGTTACGGATGATGAAGAAGACCTCATGAAACACTGGCACTCCCAAAAACCGCTGGCTTTTGATGACAAAGGAAATATGTATGTTCCTTTCGGAGCGCCGGACGATGGGGGACAGGATATGAAGACGGTTGGCTCGGCCGGCATACCCGGAGGCAAGGGGCTGGATCCTTCTCCCGACCTGGAACTTCATGCGGGAATATGGCGGTTTGACGCTAATAAAACAGGGCAGACCCAAAGGGACGGGTATAAATATGCCACCGGCATCCGAAGTGTACTCGGCATTGCCTGGAATCCGGCGGATAAAAGTCTGTATGCTGTGATGAATGGGATGGATAATTTCCATACCCGTTATGCCAATATATATACTTCCTGGCAAGCTGCTGTGCTGCCGTCCGAGCCATTGTTAAAGGTACGGGAGCATGCCGACTTCGGCTGGCCTTATGCGTACTACGACCAGATACAGGGGAAAAATGTATTGCAGCCGGCTTATGGCGGAGACGGAAAGATCGTGGGCAGGGCTGCGGCCTTCGATAAACCGTTAATGGGTTTTCCTGGGCATTGGGCGCCGATGGACCTGTTGTTTTATCACGGGGATCAGTTTCCCGAAAGATATAAAAAGGGCGCCTTTATCTCCTTCCATGGTTCGACCGACCGCTCGCCATATCCTCAGGCGGGTTATATCGTGTGTTTTGTCCCGTTTGAAAATGGCGTTCCGACCGGGAAATGGGAGGTTTTTGCCGATGGCTTCACCGGTGTGGATACGGTTGTCAATACGCATGATGCTGTTTACAGACCGATGGGGCTTGCCGAGGGCCCGGATGGATCGTTGTATATTTCCGAATCAAATAAAGGAAAGATTTGGCGGGTAATGTATAAGGGAGACAAGCAGGCGTTCGGAGAGGCCCAGCTGGGGGATATGGAAAAACGTAAGTCCAGGACTTATATAAAGACGCCGGATGAGGTGAAGGATAATTTGGGTAAAGGGGGAGAGATGGAGGGCCATATCCTGTATAACACGTATTGCGCCAGTTGTCATCAACGGGATGGGAGAGGGGATAATAGCCGTTATCCGCCGCTGGCGGGCTCAGAGTTTGTTACCGGGGATAAGGACCGTTTGATCGGGATCGTGATGCATGGTTTGCAGGGGCAGGTCAATGTTAGTGGAAAGACGTATAATGGGGTTATGCCTGCGCATGGCTTGTTCCTGGATGATCATGCCATCGCGTCGATCATAACCTTTATTAAATTCAGGTTTAATAAGATAAATGATCCCGTGGCTACGGAAGAGGTGGGGAAGGTAAGGATGAAGAAATAGCGGTCGTGAATGGTCCGCTCAAAATCTTGCCATCAGGCAAAGTCCGGCTCCGAACCTGTTTACCTTCGTATATCCGGGTTCCAGGCACAACTGGACATTATCGCTCAGGACATATCCCAGACGCATGGTGTAGCCGTATATTCCATTGATGCCATAAAAGGTGGTAAGATAAGCCCTGATATCGCCCTCCCGTATCATGGTATAGCTGAGCCGTACATAGGGTGTCGTATGGCTCTGGGTGTCGTCTTGCTTGCCTGGGATGGGGGTATTGTAGTTCTGTACGCCGGCGAACAGAGCGATCCGCTGACCAAAGCCCATTACACCGGCTTCCACCCCCGTGTAATAAGGTGAACCGCCAAACAGGCTGCCCACAACATCCAAACGTTTTGAACAAGGATTCTCCTGCGCGAAGCAGGAAAGGGAAAGAAAGATAGCAAATACAGTAATCACGAGTTTCATCGCTGCACAATTAGGATATTAGAAATTAAATTATTGCCCCTTGAAAACGTATTTCTTAGGGATAAATTGGCAATATATGCATATTTTTTTTAATCTTAATCCTGAATCTATTATATGCAAATCCAAAGCCAAGGGCCTCCATAAAAACGGAGGCCCTTGGGGAATTGAAATTCAATAATTTATACTTAATAATTCGGATTTTGCTTCAGGTTGCTATTAAGATTGATCTCGTTAAAGGGGATCGGCCAGATCCAGCTGCGCGAATCAGATGTTATTGAACACATATTAGAAAGGGACCCGCCAGGGCTTCCGCATTCGTCCCGGGCCAAAGTTCTGCTGGTTCGTTTTACATCAAACCACCGGTGTCCTTCCCCGATGAGCTCCAGCCGGCGCTCAGTAAAGATGGCATCAAATATGGCGCTGCCGGTCTCGCTTCCGGCTGCCACACCCCGGGCGGCACGCAATGCATTCAGGTCATCCAGGCCCGTACCAGCTGACAAACGATACTTGCATTCCGCCCGTATAAGGTACATTTCACTGGTGCGGTAAACTTTAAAATTTCGCGTGCCTGCGTATTTGAACAGCGAAGTACGGTTTACGTTGCCCGTTCCGATGATGCCACGCCGGATGATATTGGTATCGCTCCGGATGCCGCCTGCCGGCGAGTACACCAGGTCCCGAAAATTATTGGCCACCCGATAGGCGGAGTGCGCGCCGTTATCGGGCAGGCCGGGGCGCATGCTCTGATCGTTTGGTATTTGCCACACTATTTCGGAAGTACTATTGTCCAGCCAGATCTGAGGATAATCCGCCGTATTCGCCAGCGGCAGCTTGCCGATGACTATGGAAGCATCCCCGCTGGCCTGTACATATTGACCGCTGTATAGACCGATCCTGGCGAGCATCGCATGTACGCAGGTAGAATCTATATTGAACCGGTTGCTGTTTGAAATATCGCCATATTGACGGTAGATCGCCAGTGCCCGGAGAAGGTCGTTATAAATACTATCGTAACAATTTTTTACGGAGATACGGGCGGGCTTGGAGGCGAGGGGATTATCTGCGTTAAAGACGCTTACATAGGGTACTCCCAGGCTGTCGGAATTGCGCCAATAGGACTGAGCGTAATAACGCAGCAGATCGAAGTGACAATGGGCGCGCAGTGCCCTGGCCTGCGCCTCCAGCTGGAAGGCGTTGGCGGCGGTGCTCCCGGCTTCATAACCCTGGCAATTCTGCAACACGTTATTGGCTGCACCGATGACAACATAAGCCTGTGAGAATGCTCCGCTGACGATCGGGTCATCGGATGCATATTGCCATTGGGATGCATTCTCCCAGTCTCCCAGGGATTCATAGGCCTCTATGAAATCGTCGCCCATAATGTCGGGCAGGCTGCTCCAGGCCATGCTTGCCCCGCCGCTGCCGCCATAATACTTTTGGTTTTTCAGGGCACCGTATGCACCCGCCATAGAACTGGTCAGATCGCCGAAATTTCCGATATTGGTTTGAAAGGTTTGCGGTTTCGTGTCGAGGTTCTTCATGCAGGAGCACATCAACAGTGAACAGAGGATCGCTCCGATGGAAGATTTCGATATAGTTTGTCGTTGCATATTAATTGATTATTGAGGGCTAGAAACTGATAAAGGTGCCAAATGTATAAGAGCGCAAGGGTGGGTATTGCGCCCCGGTGATATCAGCATTGGAATTGCTCGTGCTGCTGTTAAAAGAGGATATTTCCGGGTCAAGTGCCTGTACTTTAAAGAAAGTAAGCAGGTTTTGACCCTGGGCGAACACCCGGAGCGAGCTTATCTTCAGCCGTCTGCAATAGCTTTGGGGCAAATTGTAGGAAAGTGAGGCATTGCGCAGGCGCCAGAAATTATCATTCTCCAGGTAGCGGGTTGTATTTTGTTTGAACGGATCGTTCATACTTGGGAAATTGGTGATCTGTCCCGGTTTTGTCCAGGCATTTAACCCGTTGACTGAAAAACCGGCGCTGGAATAACCGGGTATCTCCACCTGGGTCCTTGCATAGTTATATATGTAGTTGCCATAGGAATACACCCAGGAAAAGCCCAGGTTGAAGCTTTTGTACCTGAAATTGCTGTTAATACCTCCGTTAAAAGGAGCATCGCTGGTACTGATCGTCACCCTGTCGTTGGGATCATAGGTATGGGTAGTGGTTTTCCCGTCTTTCTTCAGATAAATGGCACTTCCCGTTTGCGGATCGACGCCTTCGAAACGATCCAGGTAGAAACTATTGAATGGTTTGCCTACCTGTAATATCTGGTATTTCTTATATAACTGGAACTGCTGGCCCTGTGGGAGCGACAATATGGTATTCCTGTTGAGGCTGTAATTGGCGCTGATATTCCAGTCAAAATCCCTGTTACGAACAATAGCCAGATCAAGACTTGCCTCGAAACCGCGGTTGCGCATGCTGCCGGCATTGCCTAATACCATTCCTGGTCCTCCGCTGGTGGCAGGGGTGGTGAGGTTGAAAAAAAGATTGTTCGTAATAGAATTATAATACTCCAGGGCAGCCGTAACACGATTCTTAAAT
>Ga0105237_10005290_pt1 | contig 14592 bp, 10 predicted proteins | sample KBSC24metaG_FD_81520 | JGI IMG/M metagenome (GOLD analysis project Ga0105237, IMG submission 81520) | Corn rhizosphere microbial communities from Kellogg Biological Station, Michigan, USA - KBS C2-4 metaG | ecosystem: Host-associated > Plants > Roots > Rhizosphere > Soil | place: Michigan, USA... | reverse complement strand
TGGAGTGCGTGTATGCGGAAGGCAAGAACCAGTGGTTATGGCCGCTTCGGGCGCATATCGTTTTCGAGTTTCCGGCACGCGGCAGCATGCCGCCCGTGACGGTACATACCTACCAGAATATGCGCGGCGACTTCCAGGATCCTCCCGGAATGGCCGAGGGCGAGCGACTCTTCCCGGCAATGAACAATCTGACCGAAAAGGGGCGGCCCTTCGTTCAGGGCGGCGATGGCATGATGCTGGTCAACACGCAGTTGACCGTGGACGGGAAGCCGATCGCGCAGGGCCGCGGCGGAGGAATTCCTCCGGGCGCGGGCCGCGGACCGGGCGGACCGGGACGAGGATTGCCGCCGGGCGCGTCGCAGGATCCCAAAATGCGCGCTCCGGGCAATGGCGCTGTCTTCGTCGGAACGAAAGGCTACATGGCCACCACCTCGCGCGGCGAAGGCGTCTGGCTTCTGCCCGCATCGCGATGGGCCGAGTATAAACTGCCGCCGCAGCTGTTGACGCGCGGAGTCAATCATCAGCAGGATTGGATTCGCGCCTGCAAGGGCGGGGCACCGGGTGTGTCGGATTTCGCGGTCGCCACCAAGTATATCGAGTGGCTCTCATTGGGTGCTGTCGCACTCCGCGTTCCCGGCAAGCTCATGTGGGACGCGAATAAACGGCGCTTCAGCAACAGTGAGGAAGCCAACCGCCTTCTCAAGCCAACCCTTCGAAAGGGCTGGGACTTGAAGGTGTAGAACGGCAGCAGATCAGAGCGAGGGGAGAGCAGAACACGATGAGAGTCCGTTTAATCGGAATGCTGTTGGGAGTAATCTGTGCGTTGGCCATGCCGAGCTTCGCCGCGCCGCCGATCCGCGTCATGCTGCTCGACGGCGAGCAGGCGGGCGCCTACCATGCGTGGCAGGAGACTACGCCGTATCTGAAACGGATGCTGGAGGATACCGGCATTTTTCAGGTGGATGTGGTGACGGCGCCGCCGCGTAACGGCGATTTCAGTGCGTTCAAGCCCGATTGGAGCAAGTACCAGGTAGTTGTCTCCAACTACGATGCGCCGGACGACCGCTGGTCCGATACCCTAAAAGCCTCCTTCGAACAGTACATTCGCAATGGCGGCGGGTTGGTTTCCGTGCACGCCGCCGATAATGCCTTCGCCAATTGGAAGGAGTACAACCTGATGATTGGGGTGGGCGGATGGCGTGGGCGCAACGAAAAGTCGGGGCCGCATTTCTATTTCGACAATGGAAAGCTGGTCCCCGATACTACGCCAGGCATGGCGGGAAGCCACGGGGCGCGGCTGCCTTTCAAAGTGGTCAACCGGGTCACGGATCACCCCGTCACCAGCGGACTGCCAGAAGAATGGATGCACGTCGGCGACGAGCTTTACGCGAATCTCCGCGGGCCCGGCGAGAACATGACGGTGTTGGCCACGGCCGCGTCGGACTCGGCGAATCACGGCACGGGCCATGACGAGCCGATCCTGATGGTACTCAGTTATGGCAAGGGGCGGATTTTCCACACCGTGATGGGACACGACCTTGCGGCGCTCAACTGCGTCGGCTTCATCACCACCTATCAGCGTGGAGCGGAATGGGCCGCCACCGGGAAGGTCTCGCAGAAGGTCCCGGCCGATTTCCCCTCCAGCGACAAAACGAGCACGCGTAAGGCATACGATCCGCCGGAAGGCTGGAGTTCTCCTGGCGCCCGACCGCGACCGCAGGCGAAGTGAGTGAGGCCGCACGCCGCCATCGGCATAAGACAACTATTCAGATTATGAAATACGCTCTTCTGGCTACGGCTCTCTTTGTGGTTTCGCTGGCACTGGCAGTGGATGGCCAGATTGGGATCCACGACCCTTCCACGATCGTGAAGTGCGACGGCAAATTTTATACGTACGGCACCGGTGGTTCTTCGTTGGTTTCGGACGATGGCTGGACTTGGAAGCGCGGCACCGCGCTGCCTCGCCGCGGCCTGGCGCCGGACGTGATTCACATCGGCGACCGCTATTACGTGTATGTGGCCGCCAACATCGGCGCGCAACCCAAAGCTGCCATCAACATGATCTCGAACAAGACTCTCGACCCGGATTCGCCCGACTACAAATGGGAAGAAGGCGGGGTGGTTGCCTCGTCGGACGGGGTCGAAGATGCGAATGCTATCGATCCGGGCCTGTTTCTGGATCCCAACGACGGCAGGCTCTGGCTGGTATACGGTTCGTATTTCGGATACATCCGGTTGGTGGAACTCAATCCCAAGACGGGTAAGCGTCTCAACCCCAATGACCAGCCCCGCAACCTCGCGATCAACTGCGAGGCGTCCGACATGATGTATCACGAGGGCTGGTATTACCTGCTGGCCACCCACGGAAGCTGCTGTCGTGGCGCGGATTCAGGCTACAACATTCGGGTTGGCCGGGCGAAGAAAGTGACTGGGCCGTTCCTCGATAACGATGGCATCGATATGATCCAGGGCGGCGGAAAGCTGTTTGCGGGCTCAGGCGGCCGGGTGATTGGTCCGGGGCACTTCGGCCTCCTCGACCTCGGCGAGGGAGTGCAGAAATTCTCCTTGCATTATGAAGCTGACCTCGACAGGGGCGGCGCTAGCGTATTGGACATCCGGCCGCTGCAATGGAAAGACGGCTGGCCGGTTGCGGGCGAGAATTTGAAGGAAGGCATCTTCGAGATTGAATCGGTACGCACTGGGACTGCGTTGGAACTGGCAGTGGAAGGGATGCCAGTCGGCGGTCGGCGTGGCAGAGGTGGCCGGGGCGGTGGGCCGGGAGCAGCGCCGGGCCGTGGCGCGGGAGTGGCGCCAGGAGGTGGCCCGGCCGGACGAGGAATCTTCGAGGGGCAGGGCACACCGATTCCGCCGCAGGATGTCGTGGAGGTCTCGAAGACCTGGCCCGCGGGAAACGTGGATGTGCGGATGGCAAATTACCTGTGCGAGGCGCAGCAGAAGTGGTCGATAACGGCCGTTCCGAATGCCGGAGGCTATCCTGGCTCGCCGTATTTCAGAATCACGATCGCGGGCACCGATCGCGCGCTGGCCGCCACCGAGGGCGCTGAATTAGTGGTTCTGCCCAGTTTCACGGGTGGACCCGAACAACTGTGGCGCATGGATCAACTTGGCGATGGGACATGGAGGATCATTCCCAAGTCCATTCCCAATTCGAAAGAAACCCTGGCACTTTCGGCGGTGGGCAGCAGTTTCGCGACGCTCGCGAAGTTCGATCCGAAGAGCGAGAAACAGCGTTGGCTGTTCAAGGCGCCGTGAATCTCAGTCGAGAGTCTTTCATGAAATCCCGCTACCGATACTACATCGCGGCGCTGCTACTGGCAGTCGCCTTCGCCAGCGCACAGGTCGCACCATCCACCCTGATGCCGGTCGCTTCGCCAGTAAGAGTGCCCCCCGCCGATGGTTTCCTTCAGCGCTGGCTGCTGCTCGAACCGATCGCAGTCAGCGGACTCACGGAGAGCGCCGTGCGGGCAACGGTCAGCAAAGAGTATTTTCCCAACCAGTTGGCCGTGATGCCACACGATGGCGATAAGGTTGCCGTCGGTGATGCGCAACTCAGCTGGCACGCCGTGGACACGAAGAACTACAATGTCAACCTCTACCACTTCGCCCACGCACTGGGGAAGCCGACATCGGATGTGTTGTTCTGGGCCGTCACGATCGTCAACAGCCCTCAGGAATTGCACGACGTGCGCTTGGCTATTGGCTCGAACGCAGCCTCAGTTTGGTGGGTTAATGGCAAGGAAGTCGTAGGCATCTATGGGGATCGCCAGACCGTGATCGATGACGGCGTCTCCAGGCGCCTGACGCTCAATAAGGGGCCAAACGTGGTGCGCGCCGCGATCATCAACGGAGGCGGGGCGACCGACTTCTGTGCCCGGTTTCTGGACGCGTCGGATAAGCCGCTGAGGGGGATCACGGTGAGTCTGGTTGAGGCGGCGAAGTAAAATCACGGATGACTCTCATGACTCAAACCCGCACTCGATTTCTCTTCGCCTGGTTGGCGGCTGCTGCCTTCGCTTATGCCCAGCGGGTACCGATCGACCAGCAACTCACGTTCACGCCTTACCACGCGAATGGGATCTATGAGGTTGGCGAGACGGTGGGCTGGACAGTGACTCCCGGCCCCGTCACCCCGACCTACGCCTACAAGTGGACGATTCGGCTGAACAACGCGGTGGTTCTGAAAGAAGGCAAGCTGGATCTTGCCGCGGGCAAGGACAAGATCGAGATCACCGGCAACCAGCCCGAGATGATCTACGTCGCCGTAGAGGCTTTTGCCAAATTGGCTTCTGATGCTCCCGCACCTGCGGGCGGTCGTGCGGGTGAGTCCGGATTTGTCGGAGGCAACACGGGCCGCAATACCGGACTCTACGCGGTGGGCGCTGCGGTCGCGCCGTCGAAGATCGGGATCTCGACACCTCGTCCCGAGGACTTCGACGCGTTCTGGGAGGCAAAACTGGCCGCGCAGGCCAAGCTTCCGATCAACCCCGTCCTCACCAAGGTTGAGACGGACGTGCCGGGGGTCGAACTGAATCTGTTCGTGCTGGACGCACTCGGATCGCAAGCGCATGGCTATATCGCCAAACCAGCCAGAGAGGGAAAGTTCCCGGCACTCATCCAACTGCAGTATGCGGGCGTGTACGCGTTGAATGCGCGAGGCGCCGCGCAGCGAGCGGCCGAAGGCTGGCTGATGATCAACGTCGATTCGCACGACAAGCTGCCATCGGACCCATCCGGGAACATTCCACGCAACTACCAGGCAGTGGGGAATACCGATCGCGAGAAATCCTATTTTTTAAACATGTATCTGCGGGACTCGCGTGCCCTGGATTATCTCCTGACGCGACCGGATTGGGACGGCAAGACGATCGTACTCACGGGAGGCAGCATGGGCGGACAACAGAGTCTGGTGCTGGCGGGCCTGCGCCCGGACAAGATCACTGCCGCGCTGGTCTGCGTGCCGGCCGGTGCGGACACCAACGGCGATCTCCACGGCCGCAAAGCAGGCTATCCGAACTGGCAGCCGGACAAACCGGATGTGATGTCTACGGCGTTGTATTTCGACACTGTCAATTTTGCGTCGCGCATCCAGGCGCCAGTGATGGCGGGGATGGGCTTTATCGACACGATTTCACCGCCCGCCGGGGTCTGGACAGCGTTGAACCAGATGCACGGTGCTAAGGAGCCGCTGCCCATGATTGAATCCGAGCACGACAATCTGACGCCGCAGAAAGGCCGGGCATGCCCCGCCAGGACGCGTGAAATCCTCGACCTTCTGGTGAAGGGCGGCGAGTACAAGCCCGAAGGGCTCAAACCATAGAAGGAGTTCCCCATGAGATTTCTGTTTGCCGCTGCCATGTGTTGCGTCATCGTCGGAACGGCTTACTGCCAGCGAGGGTCGACGCCATATTATGAGGACACCAACAACGTCCCGGTATCGCCCGAAGTACACCCCGATCGGTCCGTCACATTTCGACTCTTTGCCCCCAAGGCCAGCGAAGTCGTGCTGATGGGATCTCCAGGCATCCTTGAAGTAATCAAGAAGCCCATGCCGCTCGTCAAGGACGAGAAGGGAGTATGGAGTCTGACGGTGGGGCCGCTTCCCGCGGGCTTCTACACCTACGGGTACGCCATCGATGGCGGCCTTCGAATGCCCGATCCATCCAATCCCAATCTGGAGATGCGGCGATGGGGAGACACCAGTCTGTTTATCGTGCCGGGCGGAGAGAAGGCGGTGATAGAAGAACGGCACGTGGCGCACGGGACGGTTCACGTGGAGTTCTACGATTCCGCGAACCTAAACTCCGATCGCATGGTGTACGTCTACACGCCGCCGGGGTACGAATCGGGCAAGCAGAAGTACCCGGTGCTCTACCTTCTGCACGGTAACGGGCAGATCGAATCTTCGTGGACCTGGACGGGGCGCGCCAACGTGATCCTGGACAATCTTTTGGCCAACGGGAAGGTCAAGCCGATGGTGGTGGTGATGCCTTACGGCCACGTGCCGCGGGAGATCAAGTCCGCGTCCAGCACACCGCCGCCGGCGAATGATCCGACGGCGATCGAGAAGGAACTGCTCACAGCCGTGAAGCCGCTCGTCGAAGGCAAGTATCGCGTGTTGACCGATCGTAACCACCGGGCTATCGGCGGATTGTCGATGGGAGCGGGCCAATCCATGGCGATCGGGCTCCACCATCTGGACCAGTTTGCGTATATCGCGGCGTTCAGTGGCGGCGGCAATCGTGCCGAATGGGAGAAGGCGGACGCGGCGATGCTGAATCAGAAGCTCAAAGTCCTGTGGATCGGTTGCGGTACGGAGGATCCCGGTTACAACGGCGTCAAAGGGATGGCCGACTTGCTGACGAAGATGAACGTGAAGCATGTCTGGAACGAGTCGGGTGGTGGCCACAGTTGGCCCAACTGGCAGGTGTACCTTTCGAAGTACGCGCCGCTGCTCTTCCGGGATTGAAAACGTGCGGAAACCTGTACAGAGAATCGAGCCACTCGCGAGACATCACCGGTCGCGCAACCGGAGTTGGTAAAGAGCGAGCCTCGTCCGAGCGGAAGCAAACCTTCGCGATCGAAAATGGGATATGGAAAACCCGCTTGTCCGGACGGTCGGCCATTCCACGAGACCTGTCGATGCGCTGATCGAGATGCTGAAGGCGCACGGTATCACGAGGGTTATCGATGTGCGCACGATTCCCAAATCGCGCTACAACCCGCAGTACAATCGCGAGGCGTTGGAGCAGTCACTGTGCGACGCCGGCATCGGCTACGAACACATGAAAGCCCTCGGCGGCCTTCGGCACCCTCATAAGGACTCACCAAACACTGGTTGGCGCAACGAATCGTTTCGTGGGTATGCGGACTACATGCAAACGCCGGAGTTTGAGTCTGCTCTGAATGTGTTAGTCACGGCAGCGGCTCACGACTCTCTCGCAATCATGTGTGCGGAGGCTGTTCCATGGCGCTGCCACCGCATGCTGATTGCGGATGTTCTGACAGTGCGCGGTTGCCGCGTGGAACACATCATGAGCGCGACCAAGTCGGACTCGCACGCCATGACATCCTTTGCGAGAGTCGATGGCAGGGCGGTTACGTATCCCGCCGTCACACAGGAGCCGTTGTTTTAGGACGGGTCTCATATTCCAATGGTTAGCGAACTTCCTTCCAGGTGAAGCAGGACCCGTCGCGACGGTCGGGTGCGGGGCCGGGATGATCGGCGGCCACTTCGCCGGGAGTGTGTGGGGCAACGATGTAACGATGCGTTGCGAGCGACAGCAGCAGGGTGTCGCCCCGCTGGAGATCCACCCACTGGAAAGTCTCGGCGTCGCCGGGCTTGCCGGGTTTCAGGGTGACGTCGCCAGCTTTTCCGGAAGCTCCGACCGAGACATACTGTCTTCGCACAGTACGGAGGGCGATGCGGCCGCGACCCTGGTCCACCACGCGGAATGCGGTGGCCTTACCCGCGTCGCCTACCGATTGCAGTTTTCCTTTTATTACGGCGAGGGCGTTTCCGGTGGCTAAGTCGGTCAGCGTGATGGACCGCGAAAGCGGAATCGGCTTAGTCAAACCGCGCGGGCGCGGTTCGTCCACGGTGAAGGAATTAAAGTCGGCTTGGCCGCCGGGCGAGCCGCCGGTGTTGTAGTGGAAGAGCGTGAACCGCACACCCTGAAACGTCCTCAGTTGGAAGATCGTGATGAAGTCGGGACCGAGAGGTTTGAACTCCTTGCCGTTCACGCTATAGCTGAACTGCGAGATTTCGGTATCGAAATTAGAATGCACGCGCAGCCAGATGTGCGGGCTGGTGACCGTTTCGCGAGTTGTCTTTCCGGTGATGTGGTCGTATTGAGCGATCGTAAAGCCCGTGTCATCGCGCAGCAGTCCGATCCACGCATAAGGGGAATTCAGAAGGCCCAGTCCGGCGACATCGCCGGACTTGAGTCCGGCGCCGTCCAACTCCGTGGTAGCAGTCGATTCCGGCCCGATCGCTCGCTGCGTGAGCGAGTTTCGTGCCCACCAGAAATCTGTGGCTGGCGTGGAATGCAGACGGAGGTAGCCGGGGCGCTCGGATAGCGACCACTTTGAATCGTCGGGCAGGTGATTCCATTGCCACACGGGAATCAGCTTCGGACCGGAGAAATCATCGCTCCGCTGGTAGGGCGAAGTGATCGGCGAGACCGTTCCGGTGTCAGGCTTCACCCAGATCGACGGCGTACGCTTGAGGTTGCCAAGCAATCCGAAATAGGGCCAGCCATCGCTCCAGGTGACCGGGGACAAAGAGGTCAGGCGGCCGACGGAATTGTGGTCCTGCATCGAAAAGCCCCACCATTCGCCTGACTGCGTATCGATAATCCCGCCCTGGTGAAGGTCGAGGCTGCGCCGCGGGTTGGGGTCGGGTGGATTAAGTTCGAAAGGCGGGTTCTGGCGGCGATTGTCCTTGGGCCGGTAGCCCTGGCCGATCCCCAGGCTTTCTTCTTCGCTGATGGTGGTCACCTCCCACGGACCGGTGAGTTTGTCGGCGCGTGCGCACTTCATGGGGACGTGCGCGCCCGGAATCGCGCTCACGATGTAGTATTTGCCCTTGATCTTGTAGATGTGCGAGCCTTCGCCCATGCCTTGTGTGGGCTCGATCAGCACGCGATCGGTGCCCTGAACCAGCGCCGTCAGGTCGGAGTTCAACTCCACGATGCGGATGGTGCGGGCTCCGTAGACGGCGTAGATCTTGCCGTCGTCATCGAAGAGGACGGAGAGGTCGTGAAGACCAGGGTCGATGCGGTTGTGCTTCCAGGGGCCGCGCGGGTCGGAGGCGCGATACACCTGAAGGCCAAAACGGTTCACGTTGGCAAAGATGTAATAGGTTCCATCATGGTAGCGGAAGCTGGGAGCCCAGATGCCGCCGCCATAAATGCTCTTGCCTTCTTCCAGGCGGAAGTCCGGGCCTAGGTCCAGGCGGTCGAACGCGTATGCGATGATCTGCCAGTTGACCAGATCGCGGGAGTGCAGAATGGGCAGCCCCGGCATGGTGTGCATGGTGGTGCCGGTGAGGTAATAATCGGAGCCGACACGGATCATGTCGGGATCGGAAAACTCGTCGTAGAAGAGCGGGTTCGAATAGGTCCCGTTACCGTTGTCGGCGGCCCATGAGCGTCGGTTGGCGCCTTGCGGGGAGGCGGGGGCTGCCAGAATGAGTGCAAGGCAGATCTTGCTGAGCATCGAGTGGGCCTATTTCAAATCAATTTGGATGACCTGAATTGAGTAGCCGGGCACTACCCGCTGTACCCGCTCGCCCTGAATGGTGGCGGTGGACTTGACGGGCACAATGCGATCGGGATGCGTGATGGTGTTCGTTGCCCAAGTGGTGTTGGCTTTCATCGTGTCGATGTGGGCGGTGTGGGTTGCGGTGCCGAGCCCCTTGAATGAGAGCGAGACCGTCTGCTCTGCGGAACTGGCATTGACCAGTTTCAGGCACAGCTTGTTTGGTGAGGCGGTGGCGGAGTAAAAAAACCTTTCACTGGCGCCCGAGAGGGAAGAGTCAAGCGTGTAATCGCCGAGGCAGGAAGCGAACATCACCTGCGCGTAGTAACTCGGCGAACCGTAGCTGGTCATGGCGTCATAGCCGATCAGGTCGGAACTCCACTGCATTCCACCCGGATTGACGTTGACGAATAACGGCGCGTAGGCAGCCATCACGACCACGTCGCTGTTGCGTTCCAGGCCGGTCAGGAAGGCGGCGTCGCCCAGTGCCGCGCCGAAATTGGGAGTCGGAGTCCCTTCACGGGTGGCCCATTCGCCGACGAAGATCTTCGGGCCATTTCGGTCGGTGGTGTCGTAATGGCGCGCTTCCTCGAACATGCCGGCCTCGCGCTTGTAATAGTGGTCGTCCACCACGTCGGGAGTCATACCTTTCACCGGCATGGTGGCGATGATCTGGAGATCCGGGTATTTCGCCTTGATGGCCTTGTAGAACTGCGCATAGCGGCCGTCGTAGGTGTGGGCACGGTCGAAATTGTCCTCGTTTCCGATCTCGACATAGTGCAGGGTGAAGGGCGCTGGGTGTCCGTCACGCGCGCGGACAGCTCCCCACTTGGTATCGGTTCCTCCGGTGACGTACTCGATTTCTTCCATGGCTTCCTGGACGTACAGGTCGAGGTCGGGCCCGGGCTTCACGAGTTGTCCGCCCAGCGAATATCCAGCGTAGACACCGAGGAGCGGCTGCATGTGCAGGTCCTCACACCATTCGAGGAATTCCAGCAAGCCCATACCGTCGCTGGAGTGATAGCTCCATGTAGTTGGATGAGTTGGGCGATTGACCATCGGGCCGATCATCTTCTTCCAATCGAAACGGGTCGCGATCTGGTTGCCTTCGAGGTAGTTCCCGCCGGGAAAGCGCAGGAAGGAGGGGTGCATTGCGGCCAACTTCTCCATGATGTCGATGCGGTTCCCGTTGGGGCGGGCATGATAGGTAGGGGGGAACAGCGAGACCAACTGGAGCCACAGCGTGGCCGGTTTCTCGATCGTGATCTCGAGATGGTTCTCGGAAGACGCGACGGCACCTACGGACTGGAGTTCAAACTTATACTCTTTCCAGGCGGTGCCGGTGACCGTTACCGATACTTTGGCGAGAACCTGCCCGGACTGATCGCCCACCAGTGCGACGCGCACGGGCAGTGGCCCTTCGGAATCGCTCTTGGCGAACAGCGACCCCGTGTAGCGGGAATTGGGGCGCACGGCCATTCCCCAATAGCCTTCGTTGATCAGACCGGCCGGGCTGCTGGCGCCGGCTTTCGTGACTTCGAGCTTCGCGCTGGTTGGGAGGGCGGTGGACGGCCCCTCTTTCTGATCAACGCTTAACTTCGCCGAAGCGGTTCCTTTTTCGATCAGGAACCAGTTCAGAATCCCGCTCCAATCGGACCGGAAGGTACGGTTGCGAACCAGTTCAGCATAGAGTCCGCCGTCGTAGGAGTAGTTGATCTCTTCGGTCATCAGTCCGTAAAGCGTCGGGCTCACCGGAGCTTTATGCTTGCTGATATCCAGCTCGAGGCTTGCGGGAGTCTGTCCATGCAGCGCCAGAGCGGTCAGCATGACGGCGGTTGAGACGAGAGTGAAGCGAGTGTTCATGGTTTGTTCTTTGATGCCCAGATTAACTCACCAACGTATCGGCGGCGGAGATCTTTTGATTGTGCGGCGTCTCCGGCCAATTGGGCAATAACTACCATTCGGCAACGGAACCATCCTGATGGAAGACGCGGCTCATCGGCTTGCTCCCCGCGAATGGATATTTCTTGAAGGCGTCCTCGTTGAGATCGAAACCCAGCCCCGGCTTGTCGGGCAATGGGTATTTGCCGTTGACCATCCGCATCACCGGGAATCCGAACCATTCCTCCCATACCTTGTCGCGTACCTGGGGATCCGCCTGGCCGCAACATTCCTGAATCAGAAAGTTGGGAATCGATGCGTCCACGTGCAAGGAGGCGAGCATGCCGATCGGCCCTTCGCAGGCATGTGGCGCCATGGAGATGGCAGATACGTTGGCGAGTGCGGCCACCTTCCAAAGCGCGGTGATGCCGCCCACGTGGTTCGCATCGGTCTGGATGATGTCGACCACGCCCTGTTCCACAAGTTCCCGTACGCCGTATGACGCAACCAGGCGCTCGCCGGTCGCGATGGGAGTGTTGACGCGTCGCGCGATGCGCGCCATCGCCCAGACGTTTTCGGGGGGACAAGGCTCTTCGACCCAGAGCAGGTGCAGCGGTTCGAGTTCCTTAATAATGACGGAGGCCACGGTGGGGCTGGTCTTGGCATGGAAATCGACGGCAATGTCGATCTCAGGACCCAGACCTTCACGGAGAGTCTCCACGTGGCGGATGGCCTCGGTGATCTTCTGGTTGGTCTCGATCCACTCGTAACAATTGGGCAGGCCGCCCTTGAAGGCCGTGATCCCTTTATCGCTGGCCGTCTCGCGAAGGCGTTTCAAATCATCGAGCGTTCGCGCTTTGGCGATGTAATATCCGCGCACGCCTTCAGGATCGTTGGGCCCACCCAGGAGTTTGTAGACTGGAACTCCCAAAATCTTGCCGCGCAGATCCCAGAGCGCCTGGTCAATCGCCGAAATCGCGGATCCGATGACTGGCCCGCCACGGTAGAAACTGTGGACGTACATGGATTGCCAGTGGTGCTCGACGGGCATCGGATCGGCGCCGATCAGAAAGTCCCGGAAGTCGTTGATGCAGGCGAGGACTGCGCTGGCCTTGCCTTCCAGGGTGCCTTCGCCCCAGCCCACCAGGCCTTCGTTAGTTTCCAGCTTGACGAAGACGTAGGGCCGGTCCGGCGGCGCCCCCGGTATGGTCACACCGAAGGTCTTCAGGTTCGTGATTCTGACTTTGGAGCCGAAGGCCGCGAGTGCGTCGGCCCCCGGAGGGAGCGCAGCATGCGGTTCGAGAGCGCAATCGTAGAAGGATGAGCGCGGATGGCGGAGGGGTGCTGCTGCCAGCGTGTCGGCGGCCAAAACTCCGCTGGCGCTGGAAAGGAAACGGCGACGGTTCATGGTTCACGCTCCCGATATTCGCTGAACGCCGCTTCATCCACGGTAATACCCAATCCCGGCCCACGCGGAAGCTGGAGGTATCCATCCTTAACCATCTCCAGCGATTCGCCCGTTAATCGTGCCCGCATACGGCGGTCTTCTTCAGCCATGGGGTAGGGTACCTGCTGAATAAAGAAATTGGGAATGCTAGCCGCAACGTGGAGCGCCGCCGCAGTTGCGATCGGGCCGCCGTCGTGGAAGGGAGCCGCTGCCACGTAGTACGGCTCGGCGACCGCGGCGATTCGGCGGCACAGGGTAATTCCGTGGAGTCCAAGATCAGGACGCACTACGTCGATTGCATCGCTGCGCAACATCTCCTGAAAGATGCCAGCCTCGGCGGCGAACCGCCCGAAGCCTACCGGGGTGACACTTTCGCTGGAGATCCGGTAGGCGGCGCTGAGGTTGGAGAGCTGGCAAGGCTCGTCAAACCAGAGCAGGTGCAAACGCTCAAAAGCGGCGGCGAGAGTGGATGCGTCGCCTGGTGTGAGTTTGCCGCCTGCGCCGAGGACAAGATCGGCGTCCGCGCCCGCGACGGAGCGGACGTGGTCGAGTCTCTGCCGGGTGGCATTGACCAGTGTCGCGCCGTGGTTGGGAGAATGCGATGCGGGAACCGGAATCAGGAACGCCCGGTGACCGGTCGCGCGCGCCTGCACAACGGCCGCGATCACGGCGTCGTCAGTCTCCCCTTCGATACTCGCGAGCGCCCGCGCCTGGTAACGGGTAGGTCCCCCCAGCACCTGATAGACGGGCGCCTTGGAGAATTTACCGAGGAGGTCGAGCATCGCCATGTCGAGCCCGGCCAGTGCAGCCGAGGAGGCCGTCAAACCGCGACGGATGCTCTCGAAGCTGCTGGCCTCTCTACCCTGGATGCCGCTCCTCAGGGCCGGCAAGTCCGACCTCGAGAGTCGTGAACATTCTCCATACCCCACGGTGCCCGAGAGGGTACGTACCCGCAGACATGTGTAGGCTCGCCTCGAAACGGGTTCCCGCAGGGGGAACGCGTCGAGCGCAACCATCTCGAGCTGGGGGTCTAAAACTAAGGGCATTGCGACACATTCATGGGACTCATTATTTGAAAATTCGTGGAGCGAAATCGTTCAGACAGCGACGCCACGTCAGCCACTCATGGGCGGTGCCCGGTGATTCGAAGTAGACGTTCTTGATTCCGGCCTTGGTCAAGTCTTCGCTGAACGTCTTCGTACCGGGACCTTCCACGGAGCCAATTCCCAGGAACAGGACCTTTACCTTCTTGTTGAATGCGTCGGCGTTGGCGAAGACGCCGTTGCTGGAGGTCTTGGGGTCGAAGCCCCCCCGGCCGCCGCTGCTGCCACTGAAGCCGCCGAGGTAAGCGAACTTATCGGTGTTCGCGAGCACGGTGGTGAACGATTGCATACCGCCCATCGAAAGGCCCGCCATCGCGCGGTTCTCCCTGCCGGGTGCGACGCGATAAGTTCGTTCGACCATCGGAATGAGGTCGGTCAGCAGCATCTCGGTGAATACGCCGCCAAAGTTGCTGGGGAAGCCGCCGCGTGCTGCGCCGGGAGCCCCCCGGCCGCCGCCCGTAGGTGCGGGTTCAACTGTAAGCCTGGCAATACTGCCGCGAGCCGCATACAGGCTGGCATCTTCCCCGGGCTTCACGGCATTCAGGTTGTCCATGACAATCAGCATGGGCCTGGCCTTCTTTTCCGCAATCAGATTGTCCATGATCAGGTCGGCGTGACCCTGCGTATGCCAGCCCTGCTCGTTTTCGCCCCAGCCATGGAGCAGGTAAAGAACCGGGTAGCGGCCTCGCGCGTTGCTTTCATAGTCGGGAGGCGTGTAGACGTAACAGCGGCGCCACTTGCCGGTGACCTTGGAGTAATACCAGCGCTGGCTTACCTGGCCGTGTGGTACGTCCCTGGCAGCATAATACGCGGCATCCGAATCCGGCTCGGGGATTTCGATGCCGCTGTTGTCCCACCCAGAGCCGAAGAACGTCCGTGTGG
>Ga0105237_10005287_pt1 | contig 14596 bp, 16 predicted proteins | sample KBSC24metaG_FD_81520 | JGI IMG/M metagenome (GOLD analysis project Ga0105237, IMG submission 81520) | Corn rhizosphere microbial communities from Kellogg Biological Station, Michigan, USA - KBS C2-4 metaG | ecosystem: Host-associated > Plants > Roots > Rhizosphere > Soil | place: Michigan, USA... | reverse complement strand
GTCGAGCTGATCCGCTTCGACATGTCCGAGTACATGGAGCGCCACGCAGTCTCGCGGTTGATCGGTGCGCCGCCGGGATATGTCGGGTTCGATCAGGGCGGGCTGCTCACCGAAGCGATCAGCAAGCACCCCTACTCGGTGTTGCTGCTCGATGAGATCGAGAAAGCGCATCCGGACATCTTCAACATCCTGCTGCAGGTCATGGACCACGGCACGTTGACGGACAACAACGGGCGCAAGGCCGACTTCCGCAACGTGGTATTGATCATGACGACCAATGCCGGTGCCGAGTCGCTGACCAAGACCACCATGGGCTTCACGCCGTCACTGTCGCAAGGCGACGAGCTGCAGGACATCAAGCGTATGTTCACGCCGGAGTTCCGCAACCGGCTGGACGCGACGATCTCGTTCGCACCGCTCACGCACGAAGTCATCCTGCGCGTCGTCGACAAGTTCCTCATGCAGCTCGAAGATCAGCTGCACGAGAAGAAGGTCGAGGTGAGCTTCACGCAGGCGCTGAAGGATTACCTGGCCAAGCATGGGTTCGATCCGCTGATGGGGGCACGTCCGATGTCGCGGCTGATTCAGGACACGATCCGGCGCGCGCTCGCCGACGAGCTGCTGTTCGGCAAGCTCGCCACCGGCGGCAAGATCACGGTGGACGTGGACGACGACGGCAAGGTTCAGCTGGAGTTTCAGGCCCCCGAGGAAACGCCCGATCAGGAAGCGAGCGTGGCATCCTAGTCCACGCCGCAGGGGACCAAATTCAACGGGCAGGCTATCCTGCCCGTTTTCTTTTTTTGGCAGGCACCGACCATCGGACTGGAATGCGGATGAGCTTATTACTGAACGGTCTTTTCGCGGCGCGTTCGAGCGTATTAAACTCCCAACGCTCGCTTGAATCAACGCGCGCTTGAAATCAACGGAGGCGTCGTGCTCGTGCGTCAAGCATCGATCAGAGGAGCAGGCGTCTGTGTTCTGTTGTCAGCGCTGATCTTGTCGGTATCTACGGCGTTCGCGGAGGACTTGGCAGCGCGCAGCCTGGCGGCGAATTGCACGAGCTGTCATGGCCCGAACGGCAACAGCCTGGGGGCCATCCCGAGCATCGCCGGGCTGGACAAGGCCACCATCGTCGCGGCTCTGCAGGCGTTCAAGGATGGAACACGTCAAGCCACCGTCATGCAGCAGCATGCCAAGGGCTACACCGAGCAGGAATTTGCCGTGCTCGCCGACTTCTTTTCCGGCCAGAAGCGCCAGTGAGCCGATCTGGAAAGACGTGAAGCCGATGAGGTTGCCGACATGAGTTTGCGCAGACGCGAGTTCCTCAAGCGACTCTCGATAGTTGCCGCTGGAGCATCAGCAGTGGGCGTCCGTTCGCGCGCGTTCGCCGCTGCACCTCGTGTCGTCGTGATCGGCGGCGGCTTCGGCGGCGCCACCGCCGCGAAGTACCTGCGACTGTGGGCACCCGATGTTCAGGTCACACTGGTCGAGCGCAACCGCGAGTTCATCTCGTGTCCGCTGAGCAACCGCGTTCTTGCGGGGCAAGCAGAATTGATCGACCTGACGCGTGGCTACGGCGCATTGCCCGGGAAGTACGGCGTAAGGATGGTCTATGACGAGGTCGTAGCCATCGACCCGGAAAAGCAACGAGTCGAGCTGGATGGCGACGATCCGCTGCCGTACGACCGCTTGATCGTGTCGCCCGGCGTGGACCTGCTGCTCGACGAGATTCCCGGGCTCAGGGATGCGGCAGCGCGCCAGCGCGTCTTGCATGCCTGGAAGGCTGGCCCGCAAACAATCGCACTCAAGCGCCAGCTGGAAGACATGCCTGATGGCGGTGTCTATGCCATCACCATCCCGAAGATACCTTATCGTTGTCCGCCCGGTCCCTATGAGCGTGCTTGCCAGGTCGCATGGTACTTCAAGCAATACAAGCCGAAGTCGAAGGTTCTCATCCTGGATGCGAACGACAAGGTGCAGTCCAAGGAAGCCCTGTTCACCCAAGTGTGGAGCGACTGGTATGCCGGCATCGTCGAGTATCGCCCCAACAGCACTTTGTTGGATGTCGATGCGAAGACGCTGACTGCGAAGCTGGAGTTCGAGGATGTCAAAGCCGGCGTACTGAACGTCATTCCGCCGCAACGCGCGGCGAAGATAGCAGCGGATACCGGCCTGATCACGGCGAACAACAAATGGGCCGGCGTGGACTTCCTGACCTACGAGTCGGTTGCGCGAAAGAATATCCACGTGCTGGGCGACGCCATACTGGCCGCGCCGTTGATGCCCAAGTCCGGCCACATGGCGAATCAACATGGCAAGGTCGCTGCGGCCGCGATTGCCGCGTTGCTGCAAGGGCAGGCACCCAACCCGAGCCCCGTGATCAACAATACGTGCTACAGCTTCGTGAGCGACAAGCAGGTGATCCACGTTGCGTCCGTTCATCGCTACGATGTGGAGAAGAAGACGATGGTCGTGGCCCAGGGTGCGTCCGGGCTCTCTGCTGCGCCTAGCGAACTGGAGGGGACTTACGCCGAGTCCTGGAGCCGGAACATCCTGGCCGATATGCTCGGATGATGGATGGTGCGTAACAGACGCTAGCTGCGGCTCGTACGAATGTAAGGCCGGCCTCCGCCGACGCGGCGCACAGGCGGGAATGCCACGTAGGTGAGAGCGACGACGGCAGCGAATGCAAGATAAGCCAGCGTGAATGCCCAGCCCGGTAGATCCCAGTAGAGCAACGCCTGCAGCCAGCGCTGCACGAATCCTGCCGGGGCACTGGCGTCGCCGCGCAGCCAGTCTTCCAGAATCGTCAGCGGGCAGGCCATGCCGATCACGGCCTCAGCCGCCACCAGCCCGATCGCCGCAAGATGCAGCAGCCGAAACCGCACACTGCGCACCCACCGCCAGCCGCGCCAGGCGCCGACCCAGATCAGCGCGAGTCCGCCGACGACGAACAGGACATAGGCGCAATGCAACGCCAGGATCAGGTCGGCCGCCAATGGCATGACCCGAAGTGGCGCGGCGCCTAGCTTGTTGCGCCGGTGCTCTTGGCGACGGGCCGTGCAGGATCGGCCACCCACTCGCTCCAGGAACCCGGATACAGGCGTGCGCCCGGCATACCCGCGATCTCCATCGCGAGCAGATTCGTACACGCGCTGACGCCCGAGCCGCACTGATGGATCACACGATCCGGGCTTACGCCGGCGAGCAGAGCGACGAACGCTGCCCGCAATTCCTGCGGTGATTTGAAACGTCCATCGGCGTTGAGGTTCTCTTTGTAGAGACGATTGCGCGCGCCTGGGATATGGCCCGCGACCGGATCGATCGGCTCGGTGAGTCCTTTGAAGCGTTCGGGCGCGCGCGCATCGACTACGACGAGAGAAGGATCGTTCAAGTGCTCTTGCACGAACTTCACATCGACCCAGTTCGAGCGCGCTGACCCCGCGAAGGTGGTCGGGGCGATGCGAGGCGCATCCGATGTGACCGGCAGACCGCCCTTCGTCCACGCCTCCCAACCGCCGTCCAGCACTGCGACGCGCTCATGGCCGACCCATCGCAGCATCCACCAGAGTCGCGCTGCCGACGAGCCCGCGGCGAAGTCGTAGGCGACGACTTGCTTGCGGCTGTCCACTCCGCTGGCGCCGAGCCATTGCATGAACGCCTGCGGATCCGGCAGCGGATGGCGGCCGTTCTTTCCAGTCTTCTGACCTGCCAGGTTCCTGTCGCTATCGGCGAAGCGCGCGCCCCGGATATGCGACTCCGCGTAGGCGCGCGCTCCCGCGTCGGGCTTCATCAGCTCATGGCGGCAGTCGAAGATCACGAGCTCCGGATCGTCCAGCGCCTTGCACAGATCTTCCACCGAGATGATCGTGCGATAGTCCATGGGATCGTTGTATTTGGTCAGGATGCCGGAGGCTCAGGTGTCGGAGGCCGATGTGTCGAACCCGGTGAGCCAGGCGCGCGCGTGATCTTCGTCATCGAAGACGCGCAGCTCGGCATCGACGAACAACTGCGAGAGCCACGCGCTCCAGGCCACCCATTGCGCATCGCTCAGGAGTGCGATGCGCCCTACGTCGTGACTGTGGCTGCGCATGAACTTGATGTCTTCCCATGCGACATCGAGCGTGTAGCCGATCATGTCGCGCAGATCGACGAGGATGTTGACGCGGCCGGCCGTCTGCATCTGGCCGCCGACTTCGCGCTCGAAGCGCTGATAGTCTGCAAGCGTCAGCTCGCCGAACACACCGACCACGATCAGGCTGTCTTCGTGCTGGATCGAAATCATGTGGCGGCGCTCCACGCGACGTCACGCACCGACCCGCTCGACGCCGCGGCGGGCACTCGTTCAGCGCGCATGTTCCAGTTCCGGCTCAATGTGCCGACGCAGAAATTCGTGAAAGTGGATCATGCCGTCCTCCGAGGGCGACTGATAGGGGCCGTGTACGTCCACTCCATCTTCGACCAATGCCCGTCGCCCATCGTGCATCAGCTGGCAGATCTCGCCATCCTCCTGTGCACTCTCGAGATACGCCTTCACGTGCAGGTCCACCAGCTCGCGCTCGAACAGCGCGACCTCTTCTGGGTAGTAGAACTCCGCCACGTTCACGCACTTCTCGGGTCCGCGTGGATACACCGTGCTGATGACTATGCAGAATGGATACCACTCCAGCATTACGTTCGGGTAGTAGCAAGCCCATATCGTCCCGTACTTCGGAATCTTGCCCTGGGTGTAGTTGAGCAGGGCCTCGACATACTTGCCGTAGGCGGGCGAGCCGGCCTTGGTCAGATTCTGGTAGACGCCCATCTCCTGCGTGCTCCAGCGCTCACCGAATTCCCAGCGGTAGACCGACGGGTCCACGAATTTCCCCAGCCCCGGGTGAAACGGGCCGACGTGATAGAGCTCGAGATAGACCTCCATGAAGGCCTTCCAGTTGTAGTCGTACTCGGTCACCTCGACGCGCTCGAGTACATGGCCCGAGAGATCGTACTCCGGCAGAAAGCCGAAGCCAGCGAGATCCTTGGCCGCGTCGCGCTCACCCGCGAACAACAATCCGTTCCAGCTCGTGAGCGGTGTGCGCGCCAGATCCAGACACGGATTGTCGGGAAACTCAGGCGCCCCGAGCAGCTTGCCGTGCAGATCGTAGGTCCAGCGATGGATCGGGCACACGAGATTGCGGACGTTGCCGCGTCCCTTGAGGATGATGGCCTGGCGGTGGCGGCACACGTTGGACAGGAGCTCGATGCCGGTCTCGCTGCGCACGAGGACCTTGCCGTTGCCCATCCAGCTCAACGCGTAGTAGTCGCCTTGGTTCGGGACCATGAGCTCATGGCCGATGTAGCGGGGACCGTTGTCGAAGAGCGTGCGTTGCTCGATGTCTGCGATAACGGGATCGAAGTACCAACTCAATGGAAGCTGCGTGGGTGTCTTTCTGAGCGCGGTCAGATTCGCCAGGTCCGTCATACCTCTCCTGCAGGGGCAAAAAACAAAACCGCCGGCGGGCGGCGGCAGAGGCTGTAATATCGTGAGCCAACAAGGAAAATTCTACCTCAAACGCGAGGCTGTCCGGGAGCTTGCGTTGACCCGCCCCGCCTTGGTGCGCTATTTTTGCACGTTTCTCCGAAAGTCCTTCAATCCTGCGGGTAGTGAGGCGCTCCCGAGCAGCCGACCCGTTCGAGACCTAGAACACACGCGAAGTTCGCTCCTTCAGCCGGAATGTCCAAGACCAACAGAGACAGCTCTTATCCCAACCATGCGGCCGAGTCTCCGATGAACGGTGCCGTGCCCACGAGCTTTGAAACGGCGTTGGCCGAGCTCGAGGCCATGGTGGCAAACATGGAGGCTGGCGAGCTCACGCTGGAGCAGTCGCTTGCGGCGTACAAGCGCGGCGCCGCGCTCCTACAGTACTGCCAGTCCGCCCTCAAAGATGCCCAGCAGCAGGTGAAGGTGCTGGAAGCCGGCATGCTCCATGATCTGCCCGATGCAGACGACAACGGCTGATTTCACCGACTGGATGAGCACACATCAGGCCCGCGTCGAGCAAACGCTCGAGCAGGTGCTGCCGTCCGCGACGATCGCGCCGACTCGACTGCACGAGGCTATGCGCTATTCCGTTCTGGGCGGCGGCAAGCGCGTGCGGGCGCTGCTGGCTTTCGCCGCCGGCGAAGCTGCGGCCGCGCCGATCGATGCAACCGCCGTGGCCGCGGCAGCTGTCGAGTTGATTCATGCCTATTCGCTGGTGCACGACGATCTGCCCTGTATGGACGATGACACCCTGCGGCGTGGCAAGCCGACCTGCCACGTTGCCTTCGACGAGGCCACTGCATTGCTGGTGGGCGACAGCCTGCAGAGCCTGGCGTTTCAGGTCCTGAGCGAGCGGGCCCTGGCGCCGGATCCTGCACAGCAATTGGCGATGCTCCGCATCCTGGCTGCCGCTGCCGGCTCGCGCGGCATGGCCGGCGGGCAGGCCATCGACCTTGCCAGCACGGGGACCGACCTGACGTTGCCCGAGCTCGAGTACATGCATATCCACAAGACGGGCGCGTTGATCCGCGCCGCGGTTATGCTGGGCGCCGCGTGCGGTACCAACCTGGATCCTGACGGCACCGCCCATCTGGATCGCTTTGGAAAGTTCGCCGGTCTCGCGTTCCAGGTCGTCGACGACCTGCTGGATGTCCAGGCGGATACCATGACGCTCGGCAAAACGGCAGGCAAGGATGCAGCCAACAACAAACCGACCTATGTCAGCGTCCTCGGTGTGGGTCAGTCGCGTGCGCTGGCGGAGGAGTTGCGCGAGGAGGCCCTGACCGCCCTAGAACCCCTCGGGCCGGGAGCGCGCCGGTTGCGGGAGCTCACCGACTTCATCGTGTTGCGGACCCACTAGTATCCAGGCTAGCCATGTACGAGCTGCTCGACTCCATTACCGATCCCCAGGAACTGCGCAAGCTGGAGCGCAAGGCATTGCCGCGACTCGCCGCCGAGTTGAGACAGTTCCTGCTGAAGTCGGTCGCCCAGACCGGCGGGCACTTGTCCTCGAACCTCGGTACGGTTGAGCTCACCATCGCGCTGCACTACGTTTTCAATACACCCGATGACCGCTTGGTCTGGGACGTGGGGCATCAAACTTACGCCCACAAGATTCTCACGGGTCGGCGCGAAGGCATGGCCAGCCTGCGCATGCATGGCGGCCTCGCGGGCTTTCCCCGCAGAGAAGAGAGCCGCTACGACACATTCGGCACCGCCCACTCCAGCACGTCGATCAGCGCAGCGCTCGGCATGGCGGTGGCGGCGCGCCGTGCCGGCGAGAACCGCCGTACCGTGGCGATCATCGGCGACGGAGCGCTGACCGCCGGCATGGCCTTCGAGGCGCTCAACAACGCCGGCGCCACAGACGCGAATCTCCTCGTGATCCTCAACGACAATGACATGTCGATCTCGGAGAATGTCGGTGCGCTGAACAACTACCTGGCCCGTCTCATGTCCGGGCGCGTGTACACCGCGGCGCGCAAAGCCGGCGAGAAAGTCCTCGGCGTCATTCCGCCGGTGCTCGATTTCGCGCGCCGCGCCGAAGAGCACGTCAAAGGGATGGTCACGCCCGGCACGCTGTTCGAGGAGTTCGGCTTCAACTACATCGGGCCCATCGACGGGCACGATCTCGATGTCCTGGTGTCGACGTTGACGAACATCAAGCAGCTCGATGGCCCGCAATTCCTGCATGTTGTCACGCGCAAGGGCAAAGGATACAGGCCGGCCGAGGAGGATCCGATCCTCTATCACGGCGTCACCCGCTTCGATCCGCAGGCTGGCATCGTGCCGAAGCCGCCCGGCAAGCCGACTTACACGCAGATCTTCGGCGATTGGCTGTGCGACATGGCGACTCTCGACGATCGCCTGATCGGAATCACGCCGGCCATGCGCGAAGGCTCGGGGCTGGTGCGTTTCTCGCAGGAATTTCCCGATCGCTATTTCGATGTCGGCATCGCCGAGCAGCACGCGGTAACCTTCGCCGCGGGCCTCGCCTGCGAGGGCTTCAAGCCGGTCGTGGCGATCTACTCGACGTTCCTGCAGCGCGCCTACGATCAGCTCATCCACGACGTGGCAATCCAGAATCTGCCGGTGCTGTTCGCAATCGACCGCGGCGGACTGGTCGGTGCGGACGGGCCCACGCATCACGGCGCATTCGATCTCTCGTACCTGCGCTGCATCCCGAACATGACGATCCTGACGCCGAGCGACGAGAACGAGTGCCGGCAGATGCTGTATACCGCCTTCCAACTCGGCTCACCGGTCGCGGTCCGTTACCCGCGCGGCAGCGGGCCGGGGACGCAAGTGGAGCCGCAGATGCGCGCGTTGCCTATCGGCTGCGGCGAGGTGAAGCGGCGCGGGCAGGGGGTTGCGTTGCTGGCCTTCGGCAGCACGGTCAGGGCGGCTCTGGAGGCCGCGGAGCAGCTCGACGCTACCGTGGTCAGCATGCGCAGCGTCAAGCCGCTGGACGAGGCCCTGGTGGCCGAGATGGCCGCGTCGCACCAGCGTCTCGTGACGATCGAAGAAAATGTGATCGCGGGCGGGGCCGGGGACGCCGTGCTCGAGTGTCTGGTGCGCAAGCAGCTGCAGATTCCGGTGCTGCAGCTCGGCCTGCCGGATGAGTTCGTTGAGCATGGTGACCCCGCGCTGCTGCTGAAGGAATGCGGGTTGGACCGGGACGGGCTGTTGCGGTCGATCCAGCACTTCATGGACCGCCCGGTACCGGTCCATTCCTGAGGCGTTTACTCAACTATTGGTCGACGCTGTATGGTCGTCGGACCGTATAATCGGGGCATCGCTTTTGAGGACCCGCCATGAACCACCCGCACGGCCTCGTGATCCCTGATGTGCAGAGCTCAGCCGACCACCGGCAGCTCGCTATCAACCGCGTCGGGATCAAGGCGGTTCGCCATCCGGTGCGGATCGCGGACAAGAGCGGCGGCGTGCAGCAGACGGTCGCTGTGTTCAACATGTACGTGCACCTGCCGCACAACTTCAAGGGCACGCACATGTCGCGCTTCGTGGAGATCCTTAACAGCCACGAACGCGACATCTCGGTCGAGTCGTTCGAGACCATTCTGCGCGAGATGGTAGAACGCCTGGAGGCCGAGTCCGGGCGGATCGAGATGAGCTTTCCGTACTTCGTCAACAAGGCCGCGCCGGTGTCGGGCGTGCAGAGCCTGCTCGACTACGACGTCACGTTCATCGGCGAGATCGAGCGCGGGAGCTATCGCTTTACGATGCGGGTCGTCGTGCCGGTGACGAGCTTGTGTCCGTGCTCGAAGGGGATATCGGATTACGGCGCGCACAATCAGCGCTCCCACGTTACCGTGACCGCACGCACGCGCGGCTTCGTGTGGATCGAGGACGTGGTGCGCATCTGCGAGGAGCAGGCGTCCTGCGAGCTGTATGGCTTGCTCAAGCGGCCGGACGAAAAGTACGTGACCGAGAAGGCCTACGACAATCCGAAGTTCGTCGAAGACGTGGTGCGCGATGTGGCGACTGTGTTGAACGGGGACCCGCGGATCGTGGCATACGTGGTCGAATCGGAGAACTTCGAATCGATCCACAACCATTCCGCCTACGCGTTGATCGAGAAGGACAAGACGCGCTAAGTGCGCGTGTACGCTAGTAGCGCTTGGTCAGCGTGAGGTCGGTACCTTCCCGGCGCATCTCGACGCGATTCAGGAAGCTCATGCCTAGCAGCACGAACGGCATTTCGCTTTCATGCACCAGCGCGTCGACATTGTTGAGAGTGATATCGCCGACCTTCACGGTATCCAGTTTCACGCGGTACACGCGGGCCACGCCGTTGGCAGTGCGCGTGCTTCCCCGCTCTCCGTCCAGATAGTTCACACCGATCCGGCGCGCGTCCGCCATACCCATCGAGATCATCGTGGCACCGGTATCCACTAGGAATTGCACGGTACCGCCGTTGATGCTGCCGGTGGTCATGAAATGGCCGCGGGCATCGGCCACCAGCGTGACGCTGCTCGACGCGCTGAACATCGACCGGCCGTTGGAAAGCTGGCTGGTCCCAAGCGACAGGCTGCGGCGCTTGCCGTTGACGTCGAACAATGCGGACTCCGGCGTGGCCTTGATCAGCTTGATCGTGCTCGACAGGGCGTCGCCATCGCGCAGCACCCGTGGCCGTCCGCTGTTGCCGTACGTGACCACAGCTTTGCCCATTGACAGGCCGACCACGGTAATTTCGTCCTCGGGCGGCTGCGTATCGGCCAGCGCCGATTGCGTCACGCTGCCGAGCACGAGAAGCAGGCCGACACAGGCGCTTTTGGCCGCTGCGACCACGTTCGAGCGCAATTGTGAGGCGAGTCGATGCAGGAAAGCTCGTGCCGGAACCATTTTGCAGCTGGACCTCGACCTGTAGTGTTGCCTCAATCTGCTAACCTACTCTCGTGCTGCCATCGCGCGCTTGCAACATGAAGCCCGTCGCCATCTTTCGCCACTACGTCACCGAAGGCCCCGGCTATTTTGCCACGTACCTGGACCGCCACGGGCTGCCCTGGGAGCTTGTGAAGCTCGACGAGGGGCAATCCGTGCCGCGCTCGCCGGATGCGTTCAGCGGCCTGGCATTCATGGGCGGGCCGATGAGCGTCAATGACGACCTGCCTTGGATCCCGCCGGTTCTGGAGCTCATCCGTGCAGCAACCGCAAGAGACGTGCCGGTGCTCGGGCACTGCCTCGGCGGCCAGCTCATGTCGAAAGCGCTGGGTGGAAAGGTGACGCGGACACCTGCGAAGGAGATCGGTTGGGGTGCGGTCAAGCTCGAGGGCGGCACCGAAGCTCGATCCTGGTTTGGGGACTGCAGCGAGGGCTTTCTGTCCTTTCACTGGCACGGCGAGGCGTTCAGCGTGCCGTCAGGTGCAAACAGGATCCTGTCGAGCGCATGGTGCCCGAATCAGGCGTTTTCGTTGGGCCCGCATCTGGGGCTGCAGTGCCACATCGAGATGACGGAAGAGCTCGTGCGGGCGTGGTGCGAGAGCGGTGCACGCGAGATCGCGCGCAGCGACAGCCCGGCGGTCCAGCCGGTAGAGGCGATACTGCAGGACCTCGAGCCGCGCGTACAGGCCTTGCACGAGGTTGCCGATCATGTGTATGACCGTTGGACGCAAAGCTTGAGGGGCTAGGGGTTAGGGACTAGGGGCTAGGGGTGATCAGCGAAGCGCGGCGGCCGTTGGGCATTTTTTGACCTTGGCCATTACGGTGATCCCATCCTCCCGGGGATGTGGTCCCTAGTCCCTCGCCCCTCGTCCCTAGCCCCTCGCCCCTAGTCCCTCGCCCCTAGTCCCTGAAGTTGGTGAACTGCAGCGGGAAATCCGTCACGGTCTTGCGCACCAGCTGAATGGCCTCCTGCAGCACGTCCTTCTTCGCGCCCGACACACGCACGGCCTCACCCTGGATGCTGGCTTGCACTTTCAGCTTGTTGTCCTTGATCTGCTTGACGAGCTTTTTCGCGAGATCCTGACTCACGCCGGTGCGCACGGTCACGGGCTGTTTGACCTTGTCGCCGCCGATCTTCTCGACTTTCCCTTTCTCGAGCGCGCGCACATCGATGCTGCGCTTGGTGAGCTTGCCGATCAGCACGTCGTACACCTGCCCGAGCTTGAAGTCGTCGTCGGCGTAGATCGTCAGGACATGCTCCGCCTGCTCCACGCGTGCGTCGGAGCCCTTGAAGTCGAAGCGGTTGGTGATCTCCTTGTTGGCCTGATCCACCGCGTTGCGCAGTTCCACCTCGTTGACTTCGGAGACGATATCGAAGCTTGGCATGCTGTCCTCACGAACCGAGCAGTCGCACCGAGAAAGAGGTGATGGGGAGCCCCGTGCCGTCGTCGAACTCGGCGGCTGCCTCGATGGCCTCGCGGGCGATCTGTTCGGCGTTGAGCGCCGGATTCTTGTAGGCGGAGTACATTGCGCCGAGCGCGTAGTCGCTGCCGCTGCCGTAGGCGTAGAACTTGGAGAATTCCTGCACTGTGCGATGCGCAGCCACGCCGAAGATGCCGTGCGGATTGGCGATCAGGCAATCGATGCGCGACGACTCGAGCGCATCTTCCTTGTCCTCCTCGGGCAGCAGGAAGTAGCGCTCCTTCAGCGCGCCGTGCAATCGATTCCACGTGCGGAAGATGTTGGCCGGCGTGTCGAATTGCGCATCGTCGCCGGCGTGCTCGAAGTAATCGTGCAGAATGGCTTTGAAGGTGGCGTATCCGGTTACCGCGAGATAGCTGTCGCCCACGCGCAAGATCTTGTCGTGGTTGGCGATGTATGCCGCGCTCTCCTTCGCGTTGCCCCACTTGATCAACGTGTCGGCGGCGATGACGGCGATTCCGCCCTTCCTCACGACCGCTACAGTGGTCACTTCTCGATCCTCATCAGACGTGTACTTCCGGCCGGCCGCTAACGGTGCCGCAATTTCGCCGCGATGCGCATGCGCAGCGCATTCAAACGGATGAATCCTTCGGCGTCCTTCTGGTTGTACGCGCCGCGGTCATCCTCGAACGTGACGATGCTGGTGTCGAACAGCGAGTCGGTCTTCGACTCGCGGCCGACCACGATCACATTGCCTTTGTAGAGCTTGAGCCGCACCGTGCCGTTGACGTTGTCTTGCGAGGCATCGATCATCTGCTGCAGCATGCGGCGCTCCGGGCTCCACCAATAACCGTTGTAGATGAGCGACGCGTAGCGCGGCATCAGCTCGTCTTTGAGGTGCGCGACCTCACGGTCGAGCGTGATCGATTCGATGGCGCGATGGCCCTTCAGCATGATGGTGCCGCCGGGCGTCTCGTAGCAGCCGCGCGACTTCATGCCGACGTAGCGGTTCTCGACCAGATCGAGACGGCCGACGCCATGCTTGGATCCGAGCTCGTTCAGCTTGGCGAGGACCAGACCCGGTGTTAGCTTCTCGTTGTTCACGGACACGATGTCGCCGGCCGTGTACTCGAGATCCACATATTCGGCACGGTCGGGCGCCTTCTCGGGCGACACCGTCCAGCGCCACATGCTCTCTTCCGGCTCCTTGGACGGATCCTCGAGCGCGCGCCCCTCGTACGAGATGTGCAGCAGGTTGGCATCCATGCTGTACGGACTGCCGCCTTCGCGGTGCTTCATCTCGATCGGGATGCCATGCTTTTCGGCATAGCTCAGCAGCTTTTCACGCGATGCGAGATCCCACTCGCGCCATGGCGCGATCACGCGGATGTCGGGTTGCAAAGCGTAGTAACCCAGCTCGAAGCGGACCTGATCGTTGCCCTTCCCGGTGGCGCCGTGCGAGACGGCGTCCGCGCCGGTCGCGCGCGCGATCTCGATCTGGCGCTTCGCGATCAGCGGGCGCGCAATGCTCGTGCCGAGCAGATACTCGCCCTCGTAGATGGCGTTGGACCGGAACATCGGGAACACGAAGTCGCGCACGAACTCTTCGCAGATCGTCGATGAAGATCTCTTTGACGCCGAACTTCTGCGCCTTCGCACGCGCCGGCTCCAGCTCTTCACCCTGGCCGATGTCGGCCGTGAACGTAACGATCTCGCATTTGTACGTGTCCTGCAGCCACTTCAGGATCACGGACGTATCCAGCCCGCCCGAATAGGCGAGTACGACCTTGGCTATGGCGCTCATTGGCTAACGATGTGGCTCCGTGGAATTGAAACGTTCACGTCTTGTTGGGGTCGGGTGCTTCTTCTTCCTGCGGCTGGTCCGGCAGATCCGGTTCGTACACGCCGTCGACCCATTCGCCGATGAAGACTTTGCCGTCAGGACGCCGGTACTGACCCTGGCCGTGCGGCTTGCCGTCCTTCCACTGGCCTTCGTACCAACTGCCGTCCGGGGCCTCGTAGCGGCCGGTTCCGTCCTGCGTGCTGTGCTTCCAGTCGCCGTCGTACTTGCCGCCATCGGACTTGGTCATGACGCCCTTGCCGTCGGCCCAGCCCATGTCCAGGTGACCTTCATAGCGGTCGTCCTCTTTGCCGTTCAGAAACCATTGCAGGACGCCGTCACCGTTGGCGAAGCCGTTCTTGCATTCGCCGCTCCAGGTGATGCTCTCGCCTGGCCGCGGGAAGGTGTTGGCGACCTTGCAACCGCGTTTGTCCGCAATCCATGTGACGTCGTCGTCCGGCGCTGCTGGTACGGTTCCCGACAGTGCCAGGCCGAGCAGCAGCAGCGCAGCGGGCAGAAAACGATAGTTAGGCTTCATCGCAGTGACCTCGCAAGGTGGTTGAGTGGCTCTCCAACGGTTCCCCTCACCAATTCTCCTCCGTACGGCTCATGGCTCCTTGGCCGGGCCTTGGTATGTGCCGTCCTTCCAGGTTCCTTCGACGGTCTCGCCGGTCGCCGCGTGCATGACACCGCGGCCATCCGGTCGGCCGTTTTTCCAGCCGCCCTTGTAGCTTCCGCCGTCGCTGGCTTTCAGGATGTCCTGACCATTCTGCCGACCGTCCAGCCAGCCGCCCTCATAGGTCGAGCCATCCGGCAGCGTCAGCTTGCCTTCGCCGGACAGCGCGCCGTGTGCCAGCGCTCCCTCGTAGCGCGCGCCGGGCTGCTTATCCTCAAACCACTGCATCACGCCG
>Ga0105237_10005286_pt1 | contig 14596 bp, 11 predicted proteins | sample KBSC24metaG_FD_81520 | JGI IMG/M metagenome (GOLD analysis project Ga0105237, IMG submission 81520) | Corn rhizosphere microbial communities from Kellogg Biological Station, Michigan, USA - KBS C2-4 metaG | ecosystem: Host-associated > Plants > Roots > Rhizosphere > Soil | place: Michigan, USA... | reverse complement strand
TCAGCGACCATCAACGATGGCGCATGGCCGATCCCTTCGAGCTCGACGACTCGCGTCGGCGGACCGGACGTGAGCATGCGTCGAATCGTATCGGATTCCAGGACATCCGAGCGCGCGCCGCGCAGCACCAGCACGGGACAGCGGATCGCGTCCCACACCGACCACAGCTCGAGCCCCATCATGTTGCGATTGCCGAGCTTGGAATCAGCGCTCCAGCCCCATGCCGTGGCCACGCCGACCGCGGGGTCGGACGCGAGCTGATAGGTCCCGTCGTCGAGCTGCTGCGCGCTGTGTGCGGCCATGTGCCGCCATTGCGCGTCGCTCAACGGTCCCCACTGCACGCAGGCGGCGCGCAGCGCCTGCTCGACGGCATCGAGCGAATCGAAGCGTGTCGGGTTGGCGAAGTTGCCTTTCAGCCGGATCAGGGACGCCCATGGGATGAACGGACCCACGTCGTTCAGCACGAGGCGCCGGATCGGCGAGCTTGGCTGCGCTGCCACCAGCATGCCGAGCAAGCCTCCCATCGACGTGCCGACCCAATCGACTTGGCCTTCCATGTCCACAGGCGGTGCGGCCAGCGCGAGACGCGAAAGCAAGGAGGGCTCACGCGTGTTGGTGGCGCGTGCGATCAGCGCTGCGGCATCGACTTGATACTGGCGAAAGGTGTAGTCGTCCTTGTGCTCGAGCCATTCGCTGCGTCCGCGGCCGGCAACATCCATGCACACGACGCGAATGTGCCGCTGTAATCCGCGCGCGAGGTCGTCGAAGTCGCGCGCATTGCGCGTGAACCCGTGTACGCAAAGAGCGACGTGTGGGTTGGAAGCGGCGCCCCACTCGGTGTAGGCAATGCGGTGAAACCCATGCGGGTCGAGGCTCCGGAAGCTGCTTTCGATCATCGAGTGGATTCGGTATGGGTATAAAATCGCACGTCTTTGCTCAGAGGACCTGCCTTTGCACTTGATTCGACCCTTTCGGGGCCTACGCCCGGTGTCAGAGCGTGCCGCAGACGTCGCGGCGCCGCCCTATGATGTGCTGTCTTCGGAAGAGGCGCGTGTGCGCGCCAGCGGCAAACCGTGGAGCTTCCTGCATGTATCCAAGCCGGAGATCGATCTTCCGCCCGGCACTAATCCGTACGCGTCCGAAGTCTACGCGAAAGGCGCCGAAAACCTCCAACGCATGATCGCTGCTGGCATTCTCCGCCGCGACAGCGAGAACCATTTCTACGCATACCGGCTCGTGATGGGCGATCACGTGCAAACGGGACTCGTGGCTGCAGCCTCGGTTGCCGAGTACGACAGCAATCGTATCCGCAAGCACGAGTTCACGCGGCCCGACAAGGAAGACGACCGCGTGCGCCAGATCGAAGTGCTCGACGCGCAGACTGGTCCGGTGCTGGTCGCTTATCCGACCGCGCCGCAAGTGGACGAGATTCTGCGGCAGGCAATGACTGGAGTCGCCGATGCTGACATCACCGCGGACACCGGCGTTCGGCACACGGTCTGGACGATTCGCGATCCTCGCAGCAGCACGCGATTGATCGCCGCGTTCGACGCGATGCCGGCGCTCTACATTGCGGATGGACATCATCGTTCGGCCGCCGCATCGCGCGTGGCCGCAGAGCGGCGTGCGCGCAACCCGCAGCATACCGGCGAGGAAAGCTACAACTATTTCCTGATCGTGGCGTTCCCGCATCATGCGACGCAGATTCTTCCGTACAACCGCGTCGTGACCGATCTCGGCGGCATGAGCGCGGAGCAGTTTCTGCAGCGGTTGCTGGACGGTTTCAACGTCGAGCGCAGCGCCAAGCCGGTTGCGCCCGCAAGGCCCGGAGAGTTCGGTCTGTATGTCGGCGGCCAATGGTATCGGCTGGTCATTCATGCGGGCCTGATTCCGATCAACGATCCGGTCGCGCGTCTGGACGTGAGCCTGCTGGCGGATCACCTGCTATCCCCTATCCTCGGCATTCACGATCCGCGCATCGACAAGCGCGTCGATTTTGTCGGTGGGATCCGGGGCTTGAGCGAGCTCGAGAAGCGCGTCGATAGCGGTCAGATGGCGGCGGCATTCTCGATGCATGCAACACACATGGAGGACTTGATGGCGGTCGCCGACAGGGGCGAGGTGATGCCGCCGAAATCGACGTGGTTCGAGCCCAAGCTCGCGGATGGACTGGTGTCGCATGTGCTCGATTGATGGCGCCGTTGTATCGTATGCGCATATGACGCGGAACTTTGCAGCGCGATTCGCGTCTCTCGAGAACACGACAGCCAACTCGTGATTCATCCTATCGTCTCAACTCAACGACATATCGCGGAGACCGACAATGGTACGAGCCCTCTTGATCATTGCTGCTTTGTGTATCGCCGTAACGGGTTGCTCGAAGAAAGAAGAGCCCGCGATGGAGAAAGCGAAGGAGTCCGCCGCGAAGGCGGTCGACTCCGCCAAGGAAGCAGCGGCACACGCCGGCGACGCAGCCAAAGATGCGGCCGCTGCGATGGGTCAGGAAGCCAAGGACGCAGCGAATCAGGCCGGCGCGAAAGCGAAGGATGCCGCGCAGGACGCGAAGGAACACGTCACCGAAGCTGCCAAGGACGTGAAGCAGGATGTCAAGGAAGCCGTGAACAAGGCGGCGGACAAGACGAAGGATGCAGTGAAGTAGGAAAAGCAGGGGCTAGGGACCAGGGGTTAGGGGCCAGGGAAATCATGTTCCGTTCGTGCTGAGCGTCGCCCGTGGGGGCAGAGTCGAAGCACCGTTACCCGTGACCCTTCGACTCTGCAGCTTCGCTGCGACGCTCAGGACAAACGGACCTCGGTTCGAACCCTACCCCTCGCCCCTATCCCTTCACGCACAACACCTGCTTAAGCGTGTGCACCACGTCGACCAGGTCCGACTGGTTGGCCATCACCTCGTCGATGTCCTTGTACGCGCCCGGAATCTCGTCGATCACACCGCCAGCCTTGCGGCACTCGACTCCGGCGGTCTGCTGCTCCAGATCCCATCGATTGAATTGGCGCTTGGCCTGCGTGCGGCTCATACGGCGTCCCGCACCGTGCGCGCACGAGTGGAACGACTGCTCGTTGCCGAGCCCGCGCACGATGTATGACTTCGCGCCCATGCTGCCCGGGATGATGCCGAGCTGACCTTCGCGCGCGCTGATCGCGCCCTTGCGCGTGACGAACACACGCTCGCCGAAGTGCTCCTCCTGCGCCACGTAGTTGTGGTGGCAGTTGATGGCTTCGCCGTCGACCTCGAACGCCGGCAGCTCCCGCTTCAGCACCTCGAGAATCAACCGCATCATCTCGCGCCGGTTGAGCCACGCGTAGTCCTGTCCCCACTGCACCGCTTCCACGTAGTCGTCGAACAGCTCGGAGCCTTCGCCGAAGTAGGCGAGATCCTTGTCCGGCAAATTGGTCTGGTGCCGCTGCATGTCCTTGCGCGCAGCCGCGATGAAGTAACGGCCGAGCACGTTGCCGATGCCGCGCGAGCCCGAGTGCAGCATTGCCCATACCTGCTGCTCTTCATCCAGGCACAGCTCGATGAAGTGGTTGCCGCCGCCCAGCGTGCCGAGCTGGCAAATCCAGGTCTGCGCGAACTTGCGCTGCATCTTCATGACGCCCGGATGCTTGCCGACGATCGCATCCAGTCGATCCGATAGCTGACGTGCAGTGCGCTCGTGCGCGCTGCCGCGCACTTTGCTGGCCTCGTGCTGATCGAAGCCGACCGGCACCTGGCTCTCGATCGCGCTGCGCAAGCGCGCCAACCCGTCCGGCAGCTGTGCCGCGTTCAGCGTCAATCGTACGGCATTCATGCCGCAGCCGATGTCGACGCCGACCGCCGCCGGAATGATCGCCTGCTTCGTCGCGATCACGCTGCCGACGGTGGCGCCGATGCCCGAGTGCACGTCCGGCATCGCCGCCACGTGGCCGAACACGATCGGCAGCTGCGACACGTTCAGCAGTTGCTGGATGGCTTCGGGCTCGATCTGGTCGGTGAAGATCTTCACCGGCACGCGGCCCTTGTCGAGTTGCATCTTGATCGGCATGGTCCTGCTCCAATTTCCGTTCGCCGCCCGAAAGTGCAAAGGCCCCGGCCATCCATTTGGCCAAGAGCTTCCGGGTCGGTCGAATTCGGAAGGGCGCGCATTGTAGACTTCGGCGCGAGCTTGTCAACCACCCGTTTGGCCTCGTGCAACTACAATGGGCAGGCGGCTATGACGACAGCCGTATCTAAACCAACAACAACGCGCCGAATCTAGGCGCCAGGGAGGAGGACGTCATGTTCGCGTGGTTCAAGGAGCTGACCGGCCAGGAGAAGAAGGCGCTCATCGCCGCCTACGGCGGCTGGACGGTGGATGCCTTCGACTTCATGATCTATTCGTTCGTGATCCCGACGTTGATCGCGGCCTGGGGCATGAGCAAGGGCGAAGCCGGCATGATCGCGACGTCGGCACTGTTGCTGTCCGCGGTCGGCGGCTGGACGGCCGGTGCGCTCGCCGATCGCTTCGGACGCGTCCGCGTGCTGCAGATCACGATCGGCTGGTTCGCGTTCTTCACGTTCCTGAGCGGCTTCACCAACTCGTTCGAGCAACTGCTGATCACCCGCAGCTTGCAGGGCCTCGGCTTCGGCGGCGAATGGGCGGTGGGGTCGGTGATGGTCGGCGAGATCATCCGCGCCCAGCATCGCGGCAAAGCCGTCGGCACGGTGCAAAGCGGCTGGGCAGTCGGTTGGGGCGGGGCGGCCGTCGCGTTCACGCTGGTCTTCACTTGGCTGCCGGAGGATCTCGCGTGGCGTGCGCTGTTCTGGCTTGGCCTGCTGCCCGCACTGCTGATCTTCTATGTGCGCAAGCATGTGCAGGAGCCGCGGGTATTTCACGCTACGCGCGAGCGCAAGAAAACCGCGCAGAGCGGCAGCTTTCTCGAAATATTTTCGCCGGCGCTGCTGCGCACGACCTTGCTGGCGGCCCTGATGGCGACCGGCATGCAAGGCGGCTACTACGCGATCACGACCTGGCTGCCGACGTATCTCAAAACCGAGCGCGGTCTTTCGATCTTGAACACCGGCGGCTATCTCGCGGTCGTGATCATCGGCTCGCTGATCGGGTATCTGTTCGCCGCGTATCTGGTCGATCGCATCGGACGGCGCAGCACCTTTTTCCTGTTCGCAATCAGTTCCGCCTGCATCGCGGCTGCCTATACGCTGATGCCGATCAGCAACGCCGCCATGCTGGTCCTCGGCTTCCCGCTCGGCTTCTTCGTGTCGGGCAACTTCAGCGGTGTCGGCGCGTTTTTCACCGAGCTGTTCCCGAGCCGCGTGCGCGGCTCCGGCCAGGGTTTCTGCTACAACTTCGGCCGCGGTGTCGGGGCGCTGTTCCCGGCGCTCGTCGGCTTTCTGAGCAAGCAGATGGGGCTCGGCGTTGCGATCGGCACGTTCGCCGTGACGGCGTTCCTGGTCGTCGTGCTTGCCGTCGCCTTGCTGCCTGAGACGCGTGGGAAGGAACTCGCAGCATACGACTGAAAATTTCCTACAGCGAACCACCCCGTCTGCTGCGCAGCCACCCCTCCTTGAAAAGGAGGGGGGCAGTAAATCACTCCCCTCCTGACGGAGGAGGGGTGGCCACGCAGTGAACGGGGTGGTGGGAGCCTGCCGGAGGAGACGCGGCGCGCAGCGACGGGGTGGTTGAAGCCCGGAGCCCGCCCGCGTCGTTACTGACCTTCTCCCTTCGCTCGCGTCGCTTCGGTAAGCAGCGAATCGATTTCCGCCTTGAAGGCCGAGTACGGTGCGGCGCCACTGAGACCACTCACGATGCGCACCGAATCTCCATCTGCGACGCCCAGCAAGAAGCTCGGCGTGCTTTGAATGCCGGCGCGCAAGGCTTCTTCGGCGTTGCGTTGAATCTCCTTCGTATACTTGCCCCCGCTCATGCACGACTCGAACTGGGCTGGGTCGATGCCCACAGCCTTGGCATGGGCGGAGAGCGGCTCCAGGTTTTGCTGGTTGCCGAACAGCCTGGCGTGCATTTCCCAGAATTTTCCCTGGTCGCGCGCGCAGCGTGCCGCTTCGGCCGCTTTGAGCGCCAGCGGATGCAACTGCGGAATCGGCAGCTCACCGACGACGTAGCGGACTTTCCCGGTCGCGATGAAGTCGCGCTCGATCTGCGGGAACGTCTCGGTGAAGTGGCGCCGGCAATACGGGCACTGGTAATCCGAGAACTCGAACAGCACCAGCGGTGCGCGCGAGCTTCCCTGCTCGGGGCTGTCCTCGGGGCCCAGCACAAGGTTGTCCACCTTGTCCCAGCCGCTTGGACGCCGAGCGGAAGCTTGCTTGAGCTCTCGCAGCTCCTGCTGCAGCGCGCGCACGTCGTCGCGCAGTTGCTGTACTTGCTGCTGCAAATCGGCATTCGCGTTTTGCTGCGCGTACGAGTACGAGCTGGCCAGCGCGGACAACAACGCGGCGAGAATGATGCCCGCAGCGCTGCGGCTCAGAAACTCACTATTGATGGTCATATCCAATCCCTTGAATGAGAGCGGACCGCAGTCGACACCGTGGCCCGCAGTTCGCTGTTGTATCGATACGATCTCAGATCTGCTGCGAAGCTCGGCGGCGCCACGCAAAGGCGATCAGCGCCAATCCGCCCAGCAGCATCGCGTACGACGAAGGCTCGGGCACCGAAACGACCTGCGCCGTACCGGAGAACGTCAGTGCGTTGCTGATGCCGCCGGTCGGATCTGCCGTGATGGTCAGAAAGCGCGACGACAGATGCTGGCCATCGTCAGATAAGCCCACGCGCACCAGGAAGCTCTCCCCTGGGTTGAGCACGGGAATGTCCCACTGCAGGCCGACGAATGTGTCGCACTTGACGCCGCAAGCGGCGGGAACGCCGCTTCCGGCAGGACTCGCAGCACCGTTCGAGGCGATCCAGAGGTTGTTGAGCGAGTGGCTCGGGACGCCGTCCCAGTCGAGGGTCTGTCTGCGGTCCGGATCGAACGCCTGTTTCGCCCCCCAGGTCTCCGCGACCGATTCCTTTTGCGTGTTCGGATTGCCATCGACGCCGAGAACGGTCATGAAGCGCAGATCAGACTGCGCAGTGGTACCGACATTTGTAACGCGATAGTCGAACTCTCCAAGGCCGGTACCGAGCCCAGTGGGCCCGAACCCATTTCTGTCCACGGCGAGCTTCGTAAACGTCGTCAGCTGGTTCACGATCTGATCGGTGGACTTCACTTCGTCCACGTAGAGGAGTGCGTTGAGCTGAAACACGGTGCCGAGGTCGCCGGACCCGTAGTTGATGTTGATGAAGTCGCCAGTCTTACCCAGTGCATCGCCGCCGGGCATGGTTACCGCTGACTGTGCGGATGCCGATAGCGCTGCGGCCAGGATCGCGCCGGCGAGCTTCAATCTCGAGGTGACTCTCATATGAATTTGCTCCTAAAGAGGCTTGAGATTCGCCGCTCCGCAGCGCGCGTTGGCGAGCTGCGGAGACGGAGAGGTTTTATTGCTGGGTCGGCCGGACCGGCGCCTGCTGAGAGCCGTCGACCAGCTGGAACTCATGTACCAGGCCGGGCGCCGCGACTTCGCCTTGCGCGGACTCGATCTTCGTGTCGAACGTGTACATCACGACGCGAAGGACCGGCCGCAGCACGCCGCAAACCGGGCACAGCGGCGGATTCGGATCGTCCGGGTTCGGGTAGCCCGAAGGCGCCAGCGCGAACGCCATCTGCACTTTCGCGATTTGCTGGCCGCCGCCGGCATACAGCTCACGCGCGATCTCGTCGGCGAGCTCCACATCGCTCTTGGCCGCGCCGAGATCGAGCTTCGGATCGATCGGCAGCGAGGCCCATCCTTCCACGCGCGCGGCCTGCACCCCGGTGTCATCGAGGAACAGCGTCGCTTCGCCGGGAGCGAGGATGTGTGTGAGCGACACGACGCTCGCAGCCGTCCCCGGGACCGAGATCGGGCTGGGCAATTGCGCGCCGCGCTTCAGGCTGACGACGCGGAACAGGTCGCTTCGATTCTCGGACCGCTCCTTCTGGCCGGACCCGAGCGACAGCGTGTTTACGATCGCCTTGAAGTCCACGCCGGCCGGAGGCGTCGGGATCTCGAGCTTGGACAGGCCAAGGGTCCCCACTGCGAATTCCACCGCGGCCTTGTACGCATCAGAGGGATCGCGCGTGACATTCTTCAGCGTATCCGGGCTGATATCTTTCAGCGCGGGCCGCTTCAGAAACGTGATGTCGCCGTGCGTCATGTCCTTGCTGTAGCTCAGCACGGTGAACAGCCCGGTGCCGTTCGCATCGCCGAACGTGCTCGTGCACAGACCCTGATCGGGGTCTCCGGTCGGCGTCGCACTGCGGCCGCAGGAAGGATCGCGATTGGGCGACAGCCTTCCGAACACCGCGCGCGTGACTTTGGCGGAGTCGAATGTCTTGGAAAGCGGGTTCTCGGTGTCGAGCTTGGCGCTCGCCAGGAATTTCACGAGGTCGCGGTTATCGGACTTGATCGATGGCGGCAGAGACGCCTTGACCAGCTCGTAGACCTGGTCGAACGTCATGCGCTTCGGCTGCTCGGTCTGCGCAGCGACGTTCATCGAAAATGCCGCGGCGCATGCCGCAGCACAAAGCAACTTGATCTTCATGGTGTGTAGTCCTCGATTTCGATCATGGGCGGCAAGAGTCTCGTGTCCTTGCATCTGGAGGAGCGACAACCTCTCCGATGCGGACTGCGAGCCAATGCCATATGTCAAGGGATGCGCGCGCTGCTACGGCGTGAACGGGTGGCCGACGCACGCGGGCTGGCAACCGACGTAGCCCATCCAGGCGTACCAGTTGCTGCCGCCCGGGTTGCCGAAGGCGAGCGTGTTGCCGTAGCTCTCGTAGTACAGACGCGTGAGCGCGGCGGTCGACGTGTTGCCGATCGTATAGGCCACCGGGCACTGCTCGGTGCAGGTGTGGAACCAGTTGAACGGGTCGTACCACGCGCAGCCGAAGCGCTTGTAGTGGTTCCGTACCCAGGAGTTGGCGATGCCGCCCCACTGTCCGTCGATCGCCGTCTGCTTGTAGTCGTTGTTGTAGCCCGACGAGATCCACATGCAGCCGTGAAAGCCCGTGAACATGTGCAGACGCTTGCCGTTGCCCTTGTCCATCGAGTTGCGCAGATTCGGCAAGTACGTGTCCTCGGCGCTCCTGCACGATGAGGCGTGCAGAATCTTGAGGCTGGTGTCGCCGACCTTCATGTTCGGACTGCCGCCGCCGAAGCGCGAGTTGCAGCTGCTGTGCCACTTCCAGCGCATCAAGCCGCTCCAGGCGTTGCCGTCGTTCGAGCCGTGGAATGCTGTGATCGCGGCGTCCGGCCAGTCGACATACCACCAGTCCTGGCACGAGCTGTCGACGCTCGGATCGCAGAAGCGCTGCAGCGTCGTGTTGCCGTCGGTGAAGTTGCCGGTGTTGGTGTGGCCTTGCGCGCCCATCTGGCTGTACCACGCGTGTGCCATGCCCGGCCACGACGGACGATCGTCCGCCGGGTTGGTGTCGCAGTCGGCGGAGCTCCAGTTGCCGATGGCGTACATATCGACTCGCAATGCCATCGCCGGTGAGCACAGCGCGGCTGTCGCTGCGAGCCCGGTCAGCAGTTTGAGGCCTGCTGTGAGCCATTCTCTTCGTAGGTTCATCTGTAATCCCTCGGTGTCAAAGGCAGTGAAGTGAAGCTAGTGCCACGCGCCGATCGACTGGCGCGCAGAGGTCTGGTGACGGCCCGGCTGTTATGCAGACGCCGCTGGCGACACCGTTCTCCTCTCTGAGTGGACGACAGGGATAGAAGAGCGAGACGCAAACATGTGAACGCGAGCGATGCCGCTGCACTTCACGCAGGCAGGCCGCGGACGCGGTCACGCATGAGACATCTCACGGAAAATGGACCCTCGTTCCCTCCGGTTCCGCGCGCCGGGCTCGAGCCCGGTCTTTGCAGAAACTCAGATCGATAGATCTATTGCGAGCGTGAGCGTAGAGGGTGCGGCTGCGGCGAGTCGATATGACGTTCGTGCGATGTCTGCGTGGTGTGAACATCGCTGCGGCATATAACTATTTGCCGCGGCCAAGGCGATGCACGTCATAGGCGAGCATCATGGATACCCGTCCAGTTCGGAGTGCGAGGCGCGTCAGGCTGTCGGAGAGGACGGCAGGAAAGATGTATATCGAAGCGAAGGTGCGAGATATAGATGTATACAGGCCGACGATCGAGCCGCACGCAAAATTACTGCTGCGGTTCAAGTCGGATATATGAGCCCGCGCACTTCGGCGGGCTTCGGAAACTTGCCGGGTTCCAGCCGGACATAACGGATGCCGGCGGTGCTCAAGCGCTGGGCCTTCTCGCTTTCGATCAACGTGTCGGTCGGCGCGCCGTTCGGTAGATCCACGGCCGCGACGATGGCCAGCTCCTTGGTGCAGACCACCAGGTCGACGCGCAGATTGGCCAGCGCCGGCACGGTCAGAGCGTCGATCAGATCGGACAATCGCGTGTGTGCGAACACGTGATGATCCGGCAGCCCGGCTTTCAGCACCAGAAACGCAAGCTTGTTCGGGCCGGCAAGGAACGCGGCACGAGCCTTCGCGTTTGCAGCCGACGTGGCTGCCGCAAGGGCAGAAGAAGTTACGGGTGCCGGCGTAGCCGGAGGTGGCGTGACGGCTAACGCCTGCGCGGCCGGCGCAGGCATGGCCACGCCAGGCGCGGCCGCAGCAGCGACCTGTCCGTTTCCTACGACAGTCTTGTCCCGCCGGTAGGCGGCAATGAAGGCTTCGAGCTCGTTGGATCTGCCGTCTTCGCCCTTTTTTTTGCCGAGATTCAGCCCGAGACTGGCACTTTCGCCCTTGAGCTGCTTATGGAAGCGGAACACCAGGACCAGAGCCGCAACGATGATGATGAGGGCCAGAACGAGCTTGAGCAGGAACATGGCGTAAAACCCTAGGCGCGCGCTTGGCGCTGACATGCACGCGCCGTGCCCGGAGTATAGCTTCGGCCGGGGCCGGGCGACCGGGGCCGGAGCGGCGTTATACTGCGGGCACAAATAAGAAAACGGCCGGGCGCAACGCCTGCCGGACAACTAGTCAGGAGGAGATACATGGAGCTGGCCACCGGCCTCACTTTGCTGGTCGCGTTCGTCGTCGTCGTGGTGCTGATCATCCGCGGCCAGAGCCCGGTGATCATGCTGCTGCTGCTCGCCATTCTCTGGGCCGCGCTCGCGGGTATCGGTATTAACGACATCCAGGCGAAGATTCTTCAGGGCGGCGGCGTGCAATACGCCAGCTCGATCGTGATCATCGCGTTCGGCGCCTGGTTCGCCCAGGTCCTGATCCAGACCGGCATCGCCGAGAGCGTGATCCGCTCGGCCGCGGAGCTCGCGGGCGACCGCCCGTTGATCACCGCGATCGTCATCAATCTGGTGACCGCGCTGCTGTTCACCTCGATGTACGGCGTCGGCGCGGCGATTGCGATCGGCGTGGTCGCGCTGCCGATCATGATGAGCCAGGGCATTCCGCCGCGTGTGGCTGCCCCGGCGTTCAGCATGGGGGTGGGTGCCGGCGCGTACGTCAATCCGGCGCTGTTCAACACGTTCAAGCCGCTGTTCCCCGGCATCGTGTACGAGCAGCCCTGGATCACTTTCTGGCTGATCGGCATGGGAATCTACGTGCTGTGCGCCTGGGTGATGATCTACCTCAACCTGCGCACGCTGGGTGTGCGCCATGCGGCATCGGTGGACATCGCCGAGCCCGCGCCACCCGTCCGCAAACGCACGCCGTACTACACGTACCTGGTGCCGTTGTTCCCGGTGGTCATGGTCATGTTCTTCAAGTGGCAGATCATCCCGACCTTCCTGCTGAGCATCGTGCTGGCCCTGGCGCTCACCTGGAGGGACCGCTCGTTGCAGGGGCACCTCAACCTGTTCAACAAATCCTTCTACGACGCTTTTCCGGACATCGCGACGATCGCGGCACTCTGGATCATTTGCGGCATGATCATCGCGGCCGGCCAGACGCCGCAGGTTTCCTCGGCGCTGAAGCCGATCTTCGGTCCGATCCTGCCGCATACTACGCTGCAGGCCGCCGTCTTCTTCGCGATTCTGGGCGGCATCGCCAGCATCTACCGCGGGCCGCTGGTGGTGATCGGCACCGGCTCGGCAGTGCTCGCGATCATGCTCTCGAACCAAGACCTGCCGATCCCGTATCTGTATGCGCTGTGGCTCGGACCGACCGTCATGCAGGGCAGCGTCGACCCGACCAACTCGTGGACCTTGTGGACGATCGGCTACACCAAGGTTCCGCACGGGCAGTTCCTCAAGACCGCGCTCCCGTTCGGCTGCCTGATGGTGGCGATCACATCGGCGGTCTGTTATTACATGTTTGGTTGACTCATGCAGGCACGCAAGACCTTTCGCATCGGTATCGACGTCGGCGGCACTTTCACCAAAGCAGTCCTGATCGACAACACATCACTCGAAGTCGCCGGCCGCTACTCGGTGCTGACGACTCACAGCCACGCCCGCGGCGTCGCAGCCGGCGTCGTAGAGGTATTCCGCAACGTGCTCGAGCGCTCGGCGGTCGACCCCAAAGACGTCGTGTTCCTCGCGCACAGCACGACACAGGCGACCAACGCGCTGCTCGAAGGGGACGTGGCGGGGGTCGGCGTCATCGGCATGGCCGGCAAGATGGAAGCGCTGCTCGCGCGCGGTCAGAGCAACATCCGAGAAATTGAGCTCGCGCCGGGGCGCTGGCTGCGTCCACTGCATCACTTTCTGACTACGGATGTCGTGACCGAAGAAACGGTGCGCGATGCAATCCGTAAGTTGCGGGAGGACGGCGCCGAAGTCGTGGTCGCGAGCAGCGCGTTCGGCGTGGACGATCAGAGTGGCGAGGAGCTGGTGATGCAAGTGGCGGTGGCCGAAGGCGTGGCGGCTACCGGCGGGCACGAGATCACCAAGTTGTACGGACTCACCACGCGGACGCGCACCGCGGTCGTCAATGCGAGCATCCTGCCCAAGATGATCGCCACCGCCAACATGACCGAGGCGGCGGTTCGCGAGGCGGGCATCGAGGCGCCGCTCATGATCATGCGCGGCGACGGCGGCGTGATGGACATCCAGGAGATGCGGCGGCGCCCGGCGGTGACGATGCTGTCGGGCCCGGCCGCGAGCGTGGCTGGCGCTCTGATGCATCTGAAGGTATCGGATAGCATCTACTTCGAAGTCGGTGGCACCAGCACGAACATCGGCGTGATCCGCAACGGACGCCCGACCGTCAAGCACGCGAAGGTCGGCGGCCACGACACTTACGTCAACTCGCTCGACGTGCGCGTACTCGGTATCGCCGGCGGCAGCATGCCGCGCGTGCGCGGAAACGAGCTTATCGATGTCGGTCCCCGTAGCGCGCACATCGCCGGGCTGCATTACGCGGCATTCGCGCAAACCGACGATATCGTCGAGCCCAGGCTCGAATCGTTCCAGCCGAAGGATGGCGATCCGGACGACTACGTGGCGATTCGATGCGCGAACGGCGAGCGTTATGCGATCACCGACACCTGCGCTGCGAACGTTCTCGGTTATGCGAAACCGGGCTGGCACGCCCATGGTAACGCCGAGGCCGCGCGGCGCGCGATGGCGCCTCTGGCGGTGCAGCTCGGCCTGTCAGTGGAGGATGCCGCGCGCCAGATCCTCACCAAAGCCACGGACAAGGTGATCCCGGTAGTCGAAGACCTGATCCGGGAATACGCGCTGGATCGCGACCAGGCCATCCTCGTTGGCGAAGGCGGTGGCGCGGCAGCATTGATACCGTTCGTCGCCGAGCGCATGGGCCTTCAGTTCAAGATCTCACAGGACGCGGAAGTCATCTCGTCGATCGGCGTTGCGTTGGCCATGGTGCGTGAGACCGTCGAGCGCGTCATTCCGAATCCGACGCCCGATGATCTGCAGCGCATCAAGCGCGAGGCGTTCGATGCCGTCGTGCGGCTCGGCGCGGCGCCGGAAAATGTCGAAGTCACGATCGAAGTCGACGCGCAGATGCAGCGCGTGCGCGCGATCGCGATGGGTGCTTCGGAGATGCGTGCGCAGGATCTCCTGAAAGAGGTGAGCGAGGAGGAAGCGCGTGGCATTGCCGCCACCTCGATGGGCTTGCCTGCCGGCGAGGTCCAGCTCGCTGCGGCAACCGATCAGATGCGCGTGTTCCAGGGCATGGTGGAAGAGCGCAAGTGGCGCTTCTTCAAGAGCCGGCGGCAACCGGTGCGCGCGGTGGATCGCGAAGGCGTGATCCGCGTGCAGCGCAGTCATGGTGTAGTGCTGCGTGCGAGCGCCGGCACCGGGTTGCAGCAGTTGCGGCGCGTGTGGGAAGACGTGACCATCTACAACGGCGACAGCGTGATCACACCCGACGTGTTCGTGATCGCCGGCCGCCGCGTGCTGGATCTCTCCGGCATCACGACACTGGACCAGGCTGTGGCGATCAGCCGCGGCGAGCTCGAAGGGTTGTCGGCGGAAGCACCGATCGCGCTCATCAGCGTGCCGGGTGCGCGCGGGCTGTGAACACTCAACTTCATCGAGTCGACGGCTTACGCTCG